>Ga0325402_1002312_pt1 | contig 16635 bp, 9 predicted proteins | sample PopdelMetagenome_22_FD_207212 | JGI IMG/M metagenome (GOLD analysis project Ga0325402, IMG submission 207212) | Populus deltoides microbial communities from Bellville, Georgia, United States - Xylem-PdKOR-R3 | ecosystem: Host-associated > Plants > Phyllosphere > Stem > Wood/Secondary xylem... | reverse complement strand
AAAGCGCTCTCGGCCTCTGAGTGGCAATTTTATTTTTATTTTTTTTCTATTGGAAGCTCATTAATTCTCGGAGCTAAGATTTATTTATTCCGATATATGAATATGAATCGTTTGCATTTCTCTCGAGGATTTTTTATTTTAAAAAAAACAAAACAAAACCATCCATGGCTGAGGGAAGAGAAAGGATTCATCAAGAGGAAAATGAAAATGAAAAGGGAACAATGAATTTTATATGGAGAATAGTGGGGACACAAATATTATTTACACACAGGCCTTTTGGTTCTCTGTCATGGGCTCTTGGCCTCCAATTTCTTCATTAAAAGCCCAATAACATCTTGGGCCAGATATTATTTACAGTTTTTTTTTTTTCCCAACTAAAACCAATTTCCCTACTCAAAGACTCCAATTGACCTTGTAAAATTCCAACCAATTTGGTTGAGTTTATGGACTAACTTTTAGGACGAGTTTATGTTCATTAATTGTATATTTTCATGATAAAATTACATGCATTGGATGACGACAAGAATTCCTATCTTATCTCTGCTTATTTGGATACCAATCCAATCACCTCAACATTTCATCTCCTTGCTAGCTTGCTTTGATGCCATAGCTTCATCGACTTTCTCGAATGAGAGCCTTCCTTTCTCATTATTATGCTATCACTATAATTAATTAACCATGAAATTTGCTAATTTTACTCCAAGTTTTTGCACTTTTCAAAATCAAGTTTAATCATGATTGAATTAAGAAGATTTAGCTGGTAAAGAAGATTAAGATAAATATTTTTTATACGATCATAGAGTATAAATTCTAATTCAAAAATTTTATTTAAGGTGTGAGAATCTAGTTTGTTATGTAAAAGCTAGCTGACATATTTTATCTACCGGTTAAAAATAAAAAAAAGATTTATTTATAAAATTTAATTAAAAAAGAAATTTTTTTTAAAAAATCCACCTAGCTAATTGGTGAATTAATAGTTGAATATTCTATGGCAATTGAAAAGGGTGTTAGTATCAGTAATTTCACAAGTTAAGAAGTTAATCACAGGAGTTTGCTTAAGTAAATTACAGCAGTAAATTATTATTCACGCATAATCTGTAAATATTAATAATGGTAGCATCCATGTAAATCAATCTCCAGGTAATATTGATTATTTAAAACTCTATTTCTACTTAAATTAAATTAAATATGAAATCGAGTTGAATTAGAATAATAATAATTTTCTAATTAGCCACTCCTGATATCTTTCTTAAACTCAAGTGCTCCTATAAAGACCAATAACTGAATTCTCCTTTCCACCATGGCCAGTGTCTCTCTCCGTCTCCAACACAAACAGGGAAGTAAAAAAAAAAAAAAACCCTCAAAACCCATCACAAATATTAAAAACCCTTGCATACATAAGCACCTTCCTTGCTTGATTAGTATTTGTATTTTAAAAGGATACCTTCAAGATTGATCATTACCCCATTAAAAAAAAATTAATTAAACCTTCCAAGGATAATCCTCTCTCTCCGATATGGAAAAACCAAACACACCAACAATAAATAGCAGGAAAAAAAATCTTGAATTGAGTTCCAGTGCTAGTTTTCTCTTGCCAAACGGCTACAACCCAAAAGATCCTGATATAGAGATGATACAGATACAGCCTTTAACCTACACAAGTTTGAGGGACTTGTTACCTTCATCACCACCACCACCATGCCTTCTGTCACCAACACAAAGGTCAAGTAGCTGGAAAGAGATATCCATCAGGAATCCATTGGTGAAGCATGCAGCTAGGGCTTACTTACAGCCCATGTCAACTCCTGATGTTGACAATAGAGGGTTGTTTCGGAGATTGAAAGATCAATGTGGGTGCATTGGGTGGTTCAACGACATCGTTCTGAAGCCCCTGATGGTTAAGTTTTTTGGGAGGGGAGAGGAGATTAGTGACGATGATGATGAAGACGATTATTTGAGACGAGATTAGAGAGAGAGGAGGTTTGACTCCAGGCAAGGAAAACAAAGACTGAAGGGGTGTTTTTGGGATTTTCGGTTTGACTGGTGGATAGTGGCACAATTTGTAAATATACCGATTCTCTTTTTTTTTTTTTTGGTTTTTTTTCCCTTTTTTAGGGTCTAGGAAAAGAGCGATCCTTGAGTAAAAAGGATGAAATATTCAGTGCTTTTGGATATTTAATTCATGGAGAGCAATGAGAGCAATTCGTTCTTATTTTCTTTTAATTTATGGCTTTTCTTTCGGTCAACTTTCTTTTTAATTTCAAGGCTATAAAATTAATTGCATTCGCTATCAATTGGTGGTTGTTGCCATGTTGATCTCTCCTCTCTTCCCACATGGTGGTTCACTAATAATTTATTTCAGACATTATTTTGATTAGCATTTTTTTTTTTTTTAATGTTGTTGTTCTTTTGATCCTCTCTTGTCATATGTAGTAGCTTCACCAGTTCTTCGTCTAAAAAACTAGTCACGCGTGAAAAAAGAGAGACTCTAATTACACAATGCATAATCAAGATGAATTAACTATCAGCTATGGTGTTTAATTAGTGGGAATCAAGCTGTGATCTAGAGGCTATTGCACTAGAGAAAGCTTGCTGTCTGTGGCGGGCTTTCAAATTCTCTGTTCTTGTCACTGTAACTTATCTTGGAATTTCTGGTAGGCAAAGGTTGGTGTTGTCACATGTTCTAGCTGTTTAGATACAGCAAAATCAAGCAATCCACATTCTCTTGGCTACACGAGCCTGCTGCCCGTGTAAAATTTGTCTCTGGTTGTTTGGAATTGTATTTTAAATTGTTTTATAGAAGTTTATTTTTTATTTAAGTTTTTTATATATTTTTAGATTATTTTAATATATTAATGTTGAAAATAATTTTTATAAAATAAAAAATTATTTTAATACATTTTTAAATAAAAAAATATTTTAAAAAACAATCATTATTATATTCTTAATCACCCTCGTCACAAGTCTACCTTTTGCGTTCTTCATTAAAAGTCGATTTTTTATTTTGACTTAATCAATTAACTTAATGTTGCATGTAATTAATCAAGTAGATTAATTCAATTCAATTATTTCAGTTCTCTTGACAAAGCTTGGGGGGCAGCTTCAGACCTCGGGTTATGCTTTTGTCATCAAATTTGACTGCGATTCCCAACATTTGCTGATTCATGGCTTCTTGTTAGGTCGTCGTTGAAATCTCAGCTGATATTTTTACCTCTGATTTAGCGAGCTAGTTTCATGTATTTGAACACTCAAAATTAATATTGAGAAAGAAGGATGCCTTCGCACATAATATGAATATGAATGCTTGAGTGGCAATGCTAGTAGTTTCATTAAGTTCCAAGTGAATATGGATATGAATTTTGTCATCATCACAGACGTATTTTCCTTTTGTATTTTTGCTATGGAATGCTTGGGTTGATTTTTGCGATCGATCCCAATTCACAATTCAAAGTGATAAAAGAATTCAGAGTAGGAAGAAATCATTAATTATTTCCTTTGATCCTGTGAAATTTACAACCGTAAGCGATACATAGTGTTGACATCTACATATGCTTCATTAGGACTGTACAGCAAACCTAGGTGGTGCTTCAATTCATCATTTCGTTTTTATAGTTACAGCTGCCTCACCAATAATCTCTACACGAACAACATCCATCGCGGAAGTGGTGAAATACTTTGGCATCCCCCACTACAATCTCTCTTTTGGTAACCTGCGAAATCTTCTTTGCAGCTCTATGGCAATCTTCACATATTCTAGTGTTTTTCCTGACAATAACAGGGTTTCCGATTGCTGTAGAGATCAAGCCGAAGCAGATAGCTAGTTTGACGCTGTGATATTCTGGCGAGTTCCCTCGTTTCTTGGCCACGTCTAGTGGTCTGAACTTGGTGAGGGAATGAAGATAGATGTCTTCCCCTATCTTCTTCAGTAGAATATCCAACACATCATAAATCAAGTTTGTATGGGCATGGGACCTGTCTTGATTGATGAAACTCTCACTTCTACCATTGATATCAACCATGCTACACCCAACTGTCTTCACCAGTCCTTGTTCCTTCATAAGATATTTAATCCGATCTACATCTTCCCATCTTCCAGCTTCAGCATACATATTAGAGAGTAGTACATAGCAACCCGTATTGTCGTGCTTAAGAGATAAAATATGCCTAGCTGCTAGTTCAGCTAAGACTACGTTGTTGTGGTTCCTACTTGCAGCTAGTAAGGAACCCCATATCCTGGCTGTAGGGACCAAAGGCATTTCTTCAATGAAACACTTTGCTTCGTCAAGATTTCCATTGCGACCAAGGAGATCTAGCATACAACCATAATGCTCTATTCCTGGATCAATGCCATATTCCACTTTCATTGAATTAAAGAAACCCCAGCCTTCGTCAATCAGGCCAGAAATGCTGCAGGCTGTTAACAGAGAAACAAAAGTGCTCCCATTGGGTTTGAAACCCTTTCCCCTCATTTCAGAGAAAAACTGGATGGAAGTTCTTCCGAACCCATGAATAGCATAAGCCATGATCATTGTGTTCCATGAAACTACATCCTTACATACCATACCATCAAAAAATTCTCTTGCTGTCTGGAGATCACCACATTTTGCATACATGTAAACAATTGCATTTGAAATGAAAGTATTTGAACCAAGCCCTAATTTCATGATATAAGAATGAATCTGCTTACCCTCACTCCTTGAGGCTAATTCAGCAACGGCAGGCAGGACGCTTGCAATAGTAATAGCGTCTGGTTTGAGAGGCTCATTCAAAATGTGTTGAAACATTTTCAAAGCCTCTTTGTACTGCTCATTCTGTACATAAGCAGCAACCATGGTGTTCCATGATACCGTGTTCTTTTCATTCATTTGATTAAACACATGCTCTGCCAGTTTCAACTCGCCACATTTTCCATACATATCAACTAAAGCAGTTTCCAAGACTAAATAAGGAAGAAACATTTTTCTAATGGCAAACCCATGGATAGATTTACCTTCCAAGAGAGCTCCTGATTGTGAACAAGAAGGGAGCAGGTTTATCATCGTAATAACATCTGGAATCACTTTATCATCCTCTTGCATCCTTTTCAAGCAAGCAAAAGACTCAAAAAAATAATTATTTAAAGCATACCCGCCGATCATAGCATTCCAAGCCACAATATTTTTGGAATAAATCCTATTAAATACTCTGTCAGCATAATCCACCTTACCACACTTGCCATACATATCAATAAGAGAAGTCTGTACCATAATGTCCAATTCAAGCTCACTTCTAATCACTTGGCAATGAATTTCCATTCCACTTCGTAAACAATGCTCAATAGAACAAGCACCCAAAGCACTAATCATACCAAACCTATCAGCCTTATTTCCTAACCGCAGCATTTCTTTAAAACACATCAACGAGCTCAATCCATCACCGTCTATTTGATAGCCGCTAACCATAGAATTCCAAGAAACCAAGTCCCTCACAGGCATTTCATCAAACACCTTCTCCGCAAGCTCAATAAATCCAATCTTTAAATACATATCAATAAGAAAATTACAAACATAAACATCTAAATCCAAACCAATTTTAATCAACTTCCCATGAACCTTTTGCCCTACAATCAAGGCCAACAACTCACCACAAGCTTTGATCACAAATGGAAAAGTAAAATTATCACTTCTAATCCCTTCACATTCCATCCTATAATAAAAATCAATAGCTTCTTGAAACAACCCATTATTAGTATACCCTCTAATAATAACATTCCATATAAAAGTATCTGAGCGGTTCATTTTCTCAAACATATCTAGTGCATTGCCCATCAACCCAGATTCAACAAAGCCACACAGATCCCTTGTGATATTGAGATCGTTGGGACGCACCAGAGGTTTGAATGAAGTCTTTGATTGGGCTCTCTTGATAAAGGGTGATTTTCTTGTGGTTTTTCGCTTGAACTGTGCTGTTTTTGGTGGTTTGTTTTGCTCTGGAGAGGCGTTTTTGTAGGCGTTGTAGAGAGAGCAGTGAATGAGTGCTGAAGCCATTTTTGTAGTAGAATTCTGAGTGTTGTAGAGATAGAAAAATCAGCTGTTAAAGAATCATGGGCTGCTCTTCCATTTTTTTTCCAACTTTTTTTGGCGGGACTGATGATGGTCTGTTAATTCTGTTACGGTTCAGGCCAATAATATATGAAAACAGATTTAATATTGGTACAAATTTTGACTCTAGTTCAAGGGCACACGATACCTGTAGACTTGGACCCTTCTCTATTATTCTTTATTATGGGCATAATGGGCCTGGCTACAAAAAGGAAAGATCCATGAGTGATCCAGAGCACCAAAATAAGACCTTAGCCACAAAATGATGGAGCTTGTTAGCACTTCGTCCTCCTTATTTTGTATAAGTAAATAAATTTGGGGAAATTCCTTTGATTGTTCCCCAATTAATGTCATAAAAATAATCACTGCATGCATCATCTGAAATGCAGAACCCGCCATGGAATCTCGCAAGTCAAGTTTACTCGAACAAAACACATTGCTTGAAAATTGTAAAATAGAAACGGATATACCAGTGTAATTTTTTTATAGTGTAATTTTTTAATGAAAATAGTGACAGAATATCCATACAAAATTATCGATAGAATTGCTTTGCTGATATAATAAAAATAATTAAAAATATTAAAAAAATATTTTGTTGGTGATTCTGCCAGTAAAATTACACGTTATAATTTGCCGACGGACTAACTAATGAAAACATCCTGTCTGCATGTACCTAAGAGATTATGCAAGCGAAGTTAAAATTGTTCTAACCAACGAAATCTCATCCACCTTTTTTCTTTTTCTTTTTTTAATTGCAAATCAAAACAACAACACCTCCCCCGTACTTTGCTAGAACTCTAGACCCTGTCATCACAAATTTGACCTCAACATTCGGTAGTGTCGGTATTATTATCATTGTTTATTTTTTTTTTTCTAAATATTGCTTATACCAAGTAAGCAAACCTATGAATTTATATTCCATGTTAATTTATTGATATTTTTGTGTGATGTTTATAGTTTTCTTATATATTTAAGTGTTTTATAATATTTTCATAAAAAAATTAAAATATAATTTGTATATTAGGATTTGATTGTGATTTGAAAAAAGAATTTGTTTATAATTTGATAAGATTGAGCTTGATTTTATAACTTGGGTGTGTTATATAAAAGAAATGATGAGTTAATTAATATGTATCAATCATATTTTATCAATTTTATTGTTAAATTAGAAATGTTAGGGAATTTGATATTTTATGAAATTGATAACAATTAAATGGTATTAATTTAAATTGAATAAGTTTGAATTGAAGAAATGATACATAATTTATCGAGTTTGGAATAGTTGTTGCTAATTGGATTTATTTAGTTAAGATTTTACACAACATTAAATTGTTATACAAATGATAATTGATTATTAGATTGTGGCTTCTAGCTTTAACTCTTCATCCTCTCAGAAGTAAAACCTGACATTTGTATAATATGATTCTTCAACAGAGAATGGTTCTTTTGTAGCCCAATACTCTTGACTTCATCATCATAACTATATTTAAAGTATTAATATTATGTTGATGGAACCACGCCATTCTTGTGTAATTAAGTTCTTTCTAAGAGTAAGTCATATGAAGTCTTTGCCTAAAAAATATAGCAAAGAACTGAAGAGTTCTATCTCTTCAGTCTCAATCTTGATACGAATCTTTTTAATGACACGTTGTACTTTTTGGTTAAAGCCTTTGATTACCATCCTACTATTGGATGTTTCTTTTAGAGATATGCCAATCTTTTACATCATACGAATTGGCATGATGTTAATTGTTGATCCATCATCAATCAAGACGCATATAATTCTTTGGTCTTAGACATACCCATTTATATACAATGGTTTATTATGTGGTTTTGCTCCAAGCTGCAAGTCCTTATCCGGGAATGAAATTGTTGCTAAACAATCAACATTGGTTACATCATCAACCCTTAAGAATAACTTTCAAACTTTTCAGTATTAGGAAAAAACTTAGGCAAGAGCCAATCGAGTCTCTATAAGGAGATTTATTACCTCAAACAAACTTGTTTTTTATAGAATATTCTCCAACTTTAAGACAATTCTTTTCATAATTGGATCCATTACATTTTTTTTAGGACTAGCTTTTCTTTGGAGAAAATTCTTCTGCAGCTACTACCTTTTCTTCTTACCCGATAGTTATAACATTGATAGTGACAATTTCATCTTGGAAAAATATTTTTGAAAAATACTCTCTAAAAGTGACAAGATTTCTTGTTGTAATAACCGACTCCTCTTCCCTTGAATAATATATTAATGAGCCTTTTTTTTTAGGATTTGTTTGCATCTTAGTCTTAACTGCCTCACTTTCTTTTCAATCATCTTTCAAGGTGGAGCTACCTTAGGAACTGGTAAAGTTTAATAGCTTAAACCATGTATTCTTTGCCTTCTTACTATGATCAATCCTTCATCATCATGCTCAAGTATAGCCATATCAATAGAGGATCCCCATCCGGTTGGTTCCACTTTTATGAAACTTTCTTCAATAACATTTAACAAAGCATATCTTTTACATTTTTTTTTCTTTTTAGAAACAAACGTAGATCATCCATATCTAACTTCATCTTTAAATTCTGAGGAAGATTTAGATCTTTAAAATCTTCTATCATGACCACTTTGAATTGAATAAGAAGTGTTATTTGTGATATATGATTAGTTGAATCATTAGCATCAATGATAACTTTTTTTTTGCAAAGCAAGCTTAAGACAGGAATAAGATTAAAAGATTCAAAGAAAATCATTGTCATATTTGTATTTGTGGTTTCTTCTCCTCCTTCAAGTTGGATCTTTCCTTCATTCTTCATATGAATTATCAAATCTTTAAGGACAAAACATTTCTCAATAGGATGACTAACTATTTGGTGATACTTGCAATACTTTGGATGATCAACCATATCAACTTCGTCAAGCCTTTTATGTATAAAAAGTTCGATCAAACTTCGTTCTCGAAGTTGATCTAGAATACCTGAAACTTTAAGATAAAAAAAGAATATTCTTTTTCTTATAATCGTTTTAAAATGGATTTCTTTCTGCCATGGATTTTTTTTTCAGGAAATTTTCTTCAATCTTCGGTTTTGGTTTGGTTTATTACTTAGAAACCTTTATAGGTGTCGTGAAAACAACCATAACTTCCTTTGATTTTACAAGCTTTTTTCCTCCTTCTTGTCATGAGGATCACTTGGAAAGTAGCTTCTGCCTTGCTACTTGGATTTCCAAGTCACGTGCTCTTGTGGAGAGTTATTCAAAAGTGAATGACGTGTTTTCTTGAAGACTATATATCAATTCCCACTGCATTATATAGACACATGTCTATAAAGAAGACTCCACTTATCTTTTTCTTACAATTAAATATTAAGCGCCTCCATCTTTCAATGTGATCCAAGACTGACTTTTATTTTTCTTTGCTTAGTACAAGCAAGTTCTGGCAAGCTTATAATTCACTGAGTATTATAGAAATGAGTCAAGAACTCTCACTCTAATTGGTTCCAACTATCTATCTTTCTAGCTTAAATCTCAATGTGCAAGTCAAAGAAGACTCTTTTTAGGAATTGAACAAACTGTTTCACCATCAAGTCTCTATAGGTTTTTGCATTATTACAAGTCTTAATAAAATGATCAATATGTTGCTTCAAATTACCTTTACCTTTACATTTTTAGAACTTTGAAGGTTGATAGTTTCAGTGGCATCTTCATATTATTGACATGCTTAGTGTATAGCTTGTCATGCGCAAGAGAAGACTAAAGAGAACCTCTGTACTAAACATGAATATTATCAACAATTATATGCTACAGTTGATAGAGAGTAAGTGAGCCCATTGATAATCCAGCAGTATCCATAAGGGCATTTAGTACTATTGTTCGATCGTGTTGCTTTTCAGGAACAATATCTTGGCTTTCTAAAGGATCTTAATGAACATTATTTTTAAATGGATATTCGTTCTTTTGGGTGCTTTCAGCATGTGGATTTTGTTTTTCTAATTGATCTATCAATATGTCGATTTGACTATCAATTTCCTTAATGGATCTTTTTTGTTCTTTTATTTGAAGAGGCATTTGATGGCCATGATCCTCAGAAAGTGATGTCTTAGTGATCATGCCTGGCATTTAAGAGTCAAATAAGGATGGGTAATCTTCTCATCTTTGTTTGGAAAAAGTTATAGAATGAGATCTAGACTTTGATTACATGCTTGAATTTGAGTCATACGGTGGAATCTCGATCCCTTCTTACAGATCTTAAAAGGGAGAGTTTCCAAACTTATATTTTAAGGAAATTGCTTTTTTTTTTCTTTTTTATAGAATTTTCTTAGTGGAGAGACCAACTTGGACTTTCCAGACTAAGTTATTAGGCGAATGGCTGGCAAGGTATCCACTCCAGCGCCTTGAGAATTGATTGGAGAATTGTTTATACTTCGTATTTTCTATTTTAGATAACAGATTTGTTATCTCGAGAGATGAGAGGAACCTGTCGAGCGTGCCAGAAATTTGTACACACAAAATTTCACGTATTAAAAATAAACTACAAATGGTGTTAAAATTACAATAATGAACTTGATTTAAGGGAAAAAAAAATAGAAGCTCTCTTAAGACTCTCTTCACGTGTATGAATCATCTGATTAATGGTCAAATATGGATCTTGTTTTGAATAAGAAAATGTTCACATGATCTTGAAAGATTTAACTGTGTAAGATCTTAACTTGATTTAATTTGATGAAGAAAAAGACTTTGATCATTTACTTCCTTGATGGACCTGAATTTCTTTAAGAGAACTTCCAAGTATTTATGCTTGGTCTTTAATCTGTACCTATTATGTTTGATTTAATGGCTTTGTTGTTTATTTATTGGCAGGTCAGGTGCAATTTAACTCAAATATTTTTTTAAAGGTATTTTAAAAAGGTTTAATATGAAAATTACTTAAAATACCTTTAGTTAGAAGGATATTACAATAAAAACCATAAAATATATTTGTATTGGGTTTTTAATTTAATTTGGGTACAAACCCAACAAATTTAATTTAAACTCAAACCTTAATAAATTCAATTTATTTGGTTAGGGGGTTAGGGTTATGGGCAAAACTTATAGAAATTTTAGTGTATACAATAGGGTACCAATTCACCCAGTAGATGAAAGTAGCTCACTACAGTTTCTAGATTCTATCCATATAAAAAATATCATAGTTTACCAACAATACCATGTTGATCATAGTTTTGAAATCCAACCCAGCCCGGCGGGTCAACTTGGGGTTGGAACCGAGCTGGGTTGAAGAAAAAATAGGAAAAGAAAAAATCCAGTGTGACCAAGCTGACCTAGCAAAACCCGGTTGTAACCCGTTGACTTTTGTTTTTTTAACTAAAATGACATCGTTTTGATTTAAAAAAAAAAAATCGACCCGAGCGACCCGGTCGAAACCCAGAACCCGGGCCTTAGACCGGACCGGGTCTAATAACTATATGTTGATCTTTCTCTTGCTCGAATATCAGAAGATAAATGGTGTGCACAATGTTTAAAAGATTGTCTTTTGAGGCCTTGCCTTGTACATGTGCTGCAGAAACTAGTGGTGATTTTGTTTACACGCTGGAGGAATTGCTTAAAGAAGAATTTCTGGATGAAGCCATAGCTGTGTCTTCGGATCCTCAAAGAAAACACTTCTACTACTGCGAAATCTGCTCACTGCAGAATGACCGGCAACAGAATCTTGGGAAAATAAAACGATGCAAGGGCCATTTAACTAGGAAATTTGTAAAAGAGTGTTGGAGTGAATGTGGGTGCAATAAGAAGTGTGGAAATCGTGTTGTCCAACGAGGGATACAAGTTGCTTTGCAGGTCAAAGTGAATTCCTGTTAGATACTTAAGCATGTTCAATTATAAGCCATTTGCAATCTGTTTCCTTTTTTCTTCACGGCTTCCTTTTGTGTATTGAATACTAATTTTTGTATCATCTAGGTGTTTGCAGCACCTGAAGGGAAAGGGAGAGGGTGGGGTGTTTGATCGGTGAATGCCTTGAAGAAAGGCTCTTTCGTTGGTGAGTATGTAGGCGAAATCGTGACCGATCAGGAACTTTATGAGCGAAACAATGAAAGGGCTGCTAAGAAGGAGAGGCATACTTATCCAGTGCTGCTGGATGCAGACTGGGGCTCTGAAAGGATACTGGAAGGTGAAGAGGCCCTTTGCTTGGGCAACGGAATTTGGAAACATTGGCAGGTTTATCAATCACAAGTACTTCCATAGCCCTCCTGTACACGTCGCTGTCTTTCTTTGCCTCTTTTTGATAAAGAAAACATTTAGGAGCCAGGTTTTTATCATGAATAAGTTTGGATATCTTAGTTAAACTCTTTTTGGTTGTCAGATGTTATGATTCTAACTTGATTGAGATTCCTGTGGAAGTGGAGACTCCGGATCATCACTATTATAGAGTATGAAACTCTAGATTCTCAAGCCCCATTCAGTGCTTTTTCTTTTTTCTCAGTAGAACAGAATCATATCTTGGAATTCGGTGGACGCAAGGACTCAGCTGTTTATATTTTTCTGCTTAACCTGCAGCTTGCTTTTTTCGCAACTAGAGAGATTGAGCCGATGGAAGAGTTGACATGGGTAAAATCTCCTTCCATTTTTATAAAGTGCTTTGTGCAGGAACGGCATCTAGTTAATTTGGCATCTGTAGACTCTAAGATGATTTATGGCAGGATTCAAGAATGTTTGTTATTGCAGGATTATGGTATTCAGTTTGATGATAACTATCATCAATTTAAAGCATTCAAGTGCAAATGTGGAAGCATGCGCTGCCATGACAAGAAAAGGAAGGAAATTATCATGAAGATCTCTGAATCGAATATGTATGTTATGGTAGCCTAAACGAATAGTTACTTCAGCTGCCACTGAGGAAAATCAGAGGACTCTTTTGATTTCCTATCTTGATTTTAACTGAGGATGGATTACCTTGTAATCCTGTATCCTGCCTTCTCCTCATAGAGTCTTGTTTTTTTATCAGTATACCATTCCGTTCATATCTAAGCGAGAATGGGTACGTAGGAACTTCCTGGTTTCCTTTCTATGGGCAACGATCAAAATTAAATCTCCATTCTTCAGTGATTTATGTCCCTTTCAGTTTTGTGTCCTCGACAAGCAATATATTTAATTCAACCAGAACTTGGATTTAGCAGAAGCACAATAAATCTTTTCTTACATGGATTGAGAACAGAATCCGTATTACTACTCCAGGTAACAAACAAGGTTGAATGACATAAAGTGCAATGAAAAACCTTGCTAGATGTTAACATGTCAGATACAGTTAATACAAGGGCACAGTTAATATAAAAAAATATAAAAGCTATTCAGGAATACTTTGGAGTGCAGGAGTCCAAGAACGCCGGCAACTCCCCTTTGCTGAATTGGATTTTGAAAGATGTTTTCTCCTCAGAAGATTTAAACGTTGTTCGAGGGACAAGGATGATACTGGTGAATATGATGCTTGATTAGCATTGCTCTTGCCACCTCTCATTACCTCTAACATTTGCTTTAAATCTTGCTTCCGTACCACTAACTTCATCCTCACAAAACCATTTTCATTGGTATGTGAAACGACACATCCGCCATTAACTTGTCCAATGGACTCCGGTAGATTGCTCTTCAGACTCCGATGATTTCGCCCTCTTAATAATGCTCGAAAATCTCTCTTCGGAGAAGCCTTCCCTTCTGAAACTCTCAAGTACTGCTCCATCTTTAATTCCCAGTACGTAATCCTGCACGTCGTAGATCGATATATGCCTGAATGTATTAACAAGTCCTGTATCTATCGAGACTTATATAGGAACTGGCAATGAGCCTTGATAAACTAAGATGTAAAAGTCGGTCAATTAAAAATGATTTTCAGAACCTGGCTATAAGATCCAGACATAAACCAATGATAGGTCTTGACTTTGTTAGCCACAATACCATAGTGCCTGGTCACATTGCTTGCAAATGCCTCTTGCTTTGAGATTGGAGGTTCCTATGCCAAAAAAAGGATTCGTTGACCTGCAACTCGAAGCAATCAAAAGAAATATTTCTTGATCTATTAATTAAGAAAGGATTCGTTGACCTGCAACTCGAAGCAATCAAAAGAAATATTTCTTGATCTATTAATTATTTATCCATGTATGATAAAAAAAAACCATAACGAATTTCGCCGCCCCCTCACATGCAAATCCTGACATTGCGCTGGAAGGAGCCACGCGTATCCATGAGATGAAGGGGTGATCTTTTATGATCTTGAATGAGCCAGGTGCTTGAAAAAACACAGCACAGGACAGGACCAAATTAACAAGAAAGGTCAAGAGATAATACAGGAGAATAGGGTAGGTGTACTGGTGGGGTCTTAGAATTGCAAGATCGTCAATTGGTGAGCTGTTTCTAACCTGCCATTGCCAGTCCAACCATTCCTCTCCTCCTCCTAGCCAACTTAACGTCCATATTCCAACACTCGTTATCTAGCTAAGATGTTCTTCAGCTCTCTGAAAGAAGAACATCATCACGCCTAAACCCAGTCATTTCTCAGGCTGCTTTTGGTACTTTGCTGTAACTGTAAGTGCTACCTGGTCAGTTAGGAATTCAACTCCTGAATTAGTAATTAATCCAATCTACTTTTGACATAATATTCGAAACAAAGTAGAGGATGCTCTAGTTGAAATGGGTTTTCGGCTTGTGGGGGGCACCGAAATCAGATGCATGTTACAGTTGATCAATTTACACAGCAACGTGCAGCAGAGAGTGAGTAGAAAGCACAACTTGGCCATGCCAAGGAAAAGAAGAAACATATCATCCATTAGAGGTGGTTCAGGCTCATGTACCTTTTAAGGAACATGGCTCGGTAGCAGCTTTGCTTGAACAATGAGCTCGTTAATTCTTTTTATTGCACCTGGATGTCAACCATTCTAATTTAACTACTTCAATGTGCAGTTTTGCCAGGAATGTGGTCATTTTTTAGATTTTTAGACTTGGAGAGCGCCCCCCCCCAAAAGAAAAAAAAAATTCTCGTGCATTTAAAAATTACATGGGCCAACAGCTAACAACTACACGTTTATATTTTAAAAAAATTAACGAGCTTGTGATTTTTTAGACCTAATTTTGGCTAGTTAATTGTATTATTTTAGTATTTTTGGTTAATAATAATATAATAAAAATTTAAACAGTTTAAATTATTATCGATAAGTCCGGATTTAATGAGTCTAAAAATTCCCTATAAGGCCAAAAACTTACAGTCTCAGACAACGTGTAGCCCAACAACCTAAGAGGTTATCCTTAGATAATAACCCAACATCATGCGCTCAACCTAAGAAAAAAGCCCATCTTACTGACCTAATATATTTTAGATTTTATTCTCTCTACACCCTTAGATATATAAAAAAATATTTCAATAGCTTATCATATTTCAATCTCATTAATACATATATAAGAGATATTTATTATTCATTATTGTTATCATGACAAAATGATTCTCCAACCCCTTTATTACATAAAATGATAAGATTTATAGATTAATAGTACCTCATGAATACTTCTTCAAGTCCCAGGTTCACAGTCTTTATTTTATACTGCATGTATATTTTTAAAGTTTATGTCTTTATAATACCATTGCATTTTATTTATTTACAAATATATTTACTTAAACATTTAAGAGTCTCTGCATTTATTAAAAATGATATTTTATAAAAAAAATTATTTCTAAATTATTTGAATTTTTTAAGAAATCATAAATCTTGTTTTTATTGGGTAAAGCATATTCGAATTAAAAAAATCCCTAATAAAGGGGGAAAAAAACAAAGAATCATCCAAAATGACAATTTTTCATCCCAATGTCTACCCCTACATGGATGTGTTCAATAGTTTCTCAAGGAGCCTAATTCTTAGTATAGTTCATGTAAATTTCCATAGATTTTGTCCTAATTCTAGTAGCTTGGAAAAATTCATCTAGTTAATTTTGGCTTCTAAAAAATTTTCTTGGACTTAATTTTGGCTAGTTAATTGTATTATTTTAGCATTTTTGGTTAATAATAATGGAATAAAAAATTTAAACACTTAAATTATTATTGAAACCGGGTCTAAATTTTTTTCAAAAATCTGAAAACTCACATCTCAAGTAAAGTGTAGCCTAACAGCCCAGCGGCTCATCCTTAGAGAATTGCGCAACACCATGGCCCAGCCTGAAGGAAAGCACAACAAGTGACCTGTTGCAACTCGCAACAGCAAGGGGAAAGCTAGATAGCTTGGGCTTAATGATTTAGATGTCAGTGAAGGATACCCAGACTTATCCATTGTTGGTTTGGCCCAACCAACAGAGTTAAGGCCTGCAAGTCTTATTATTAAATAAAAATTCTAGATATTTTATTATTGGATTTATTTATTGAACAATGAATTTGTTATAACTTTTCTTGCACTGAATGTCAAACATGCTTTTATTCCTTCTTTATTTGTTCTGTGAATAATGTTATTTTAACTTAAATATTTTTAAGTATAGTTGATTCGGTTTAAAGCTTAGTATTTAAAGCTTAGTGTGTTTGTTAACATGAGTTAATTTAAATAAATTAA
>Ga0325402_1002311_pt1 | contig 16637 bp, 8 predicted proteins | sample PopdelMetagenome_22_FD_207212 | JGI IMG/M metagenome (GOLD analysis project Ga0325402, IMG submission 207212) | Populus deltoides microbial communities from Bellville, Georgia, United States - Xylem-PdKOR-R3 | ecosystem: Host-associated > Plants > Phyllosphere > Stem > Wood/Secondary xylem... | reverse complement strand
TAGGAAATCACGTTTTTATTATTTATTATGATTTTTAATATATTTATATAGTAAAATTTTTAGAATGTGCATACATAAAATGAAACATCAAATATAATATTGATGGTTCAGAAATAATCCCAAATTTCTGAGTATACCAAATAATTCCTTCCAATCAATCCACCCCATTCTTCTCTGGATCGTGTTAAAAACCATGCTGTATATGTTTGATAATGCAATGAATATGGTTTTATAAAAATATTTTGCAATTAATAAAATATTTCTTAAAGAAATTTTCAATAATTTTGATAAGAAATTTGCGTGGCCAGACATTTTAAAGAATGGTGCTAGTTTCTGGCCGCAAGAGGTCATGCTATTCACTTTTTGATCATGTCTGTTATCTTTTTGACATTTTATGTTATTAAGTAATTTAATTAATCAGCAGGTCACTGATGAATTATTTTATTAAAATGACCTTTTGTTTATTTTATAAAAAAATATTCTTGATGTTAATCTAACCAAATTTAAATCAAATTTTATCGGTCAAGTAAATCATTAAAAATTCAGTCAAGCCAGTAAAATTTTATAATATGAGTATTTTTTCTAATTTAATTTCAAACCTAGTTCATGTTAGGATCATTAGCTTTCTATATCAAATTATTATCCAAGATAGAGTTTAAAAACTATACTATACTATATATATATATATATATATATATATATAAAACCAGGTCTTGAGTCCACCGGTGGAAGACATGAAGTGAAGTGTTCTTCTGCATTATTAACACATGTGAAAAGAAAGATTAGCATATAATAAAAGTTATTCCAATCAAATCCAACTTTTTCAACCGATGGGGTCTCTTGCCAAATAAAGCAAGGACAGGCCGAGTTTAGATGTGGTACCCAACTCCATTTTCCTGCACGCGCAATTCACGCATACACAAACCCATCCAGGAAAGTATTCAATTTAAAAATATATAGATAAAAGTGACTATCTATTAAACCCATTTTTAATTTCATTAAAAAATAAAAAAACAAATCTAAAATCAGATCACTTAAAACTGTATTAGTTTTTTCTAAGTATTTTTGTTCTCGTGATAGCTTGTGATGATGGGGTTTGGAAAAGATAGTTTAGAGAAATTATTTTTACTTGTGATTTGTTTAGTTTAAATAAGTATTTAATTAAAATTATAATTGAAAGTGTTTAATAAAAAAATATCTGGTTAAAATTATAATTAAATATATATTGTAACTAAAATTACTATAAAAAAAGATGCTAGTAAAAATAGAGAGGATGAGAATGATGATTGGATATCTTAGTAATTGTAAAAACAAAGGATCTTTTTATGGTGAAGTTGTTCGGTGGATAAGAAAATATTGAGTTTGTAGCTTAGATCTTGTTCTTAATTATAATCAGATCTTGTACGAACCGCTTTGCTTAGCCAACAAGATTTCCAAGAGACACATGTGAATAGCAAAGGGCATCATGTTATGATCTTTGTAACTTGGTGTCCATACTCCATAGCCCAACTATTATTCTTGAAGAAAAGTCCCATTATCGAGAGAACCCATGGAGGATCAGAATGATATCGAGAGAGATTATTAGAATAGTTAAGTTAACTCATTAAATTTATAAGGTGGGAGTTGGATAACTTATTAAAAAAAATAAATCTTATATTAAAATAAAAAATAAAAAAATTATTGAATAAAAAAACAACAAAACACTTATTCAAGTAATTGTATAAAATATAATAATATAATGTATAATTTATAATTTATAATTTATTTATTTACTTTATCAATCTTCTGCTGCATGATCACATCACGTGAAAAGCTTGGCATTTAGTGATGTTTTTCCAATCAAAACCCCTTTTTTCAAAGACGGAATCTCGAGGTAAATAAATCAAAGACAAAACCGAGTACAATGGAGTCCACTCAGTCCAGAGCATAACAAGGACCGAGAGAGAGAAGGCTTTTGCGAGTTCTGTGTTCTGTATATTTCTCAAGGGGAAAAAATAATGTCTTGCTAGAGATTTGTTTTTTGGTAGAATTGTTAGAGATCATATAAATAATGCTTTTTAATATATTTTAAAAAAATATTAAAAAAACAAACATTACATTACTGTACTCTCAAAAACATAATCCCATTGCATCTAACGCTTTAAATTCCAACAATGAGTACCCGATTAAACAATATCTACATTCAATTAAAACTTATGGTATAATTTCTTGACAGCAAAATAAAGAAAAGTAGGAACCCTGTGATATCTAGGAAATTTATATGCCTTTTTAAATTAGGCGTACAAACTGAGGCTGTAAACGAGCCCTGAATCTACACAGAAGAAATTTTGTGGGAAATGGGTTGATGTTAGAGGCAGACAAGGAAATGTAATTTCAGAAGACCATGACTCAAATCAGCGGCTGAAATCCAATCACTCAAGGGATGGTGACACGTTTCCATGAGTGGGAGACAGCTAGTCTCCAGTACGAAGAGAAACAGCAGCGTTTTCATCGTTTAAATTTTAAAATGGAGTGTTTGTTTTTCTGAGTGTCTTTGTTCTCGTGATAGCTCTTGTGGCGGTGGATGTGTAAAGATGATGGGGTATTTTAGTAATTGTAAAAACAATTGATTTTTTTTTTGATAAAGTTGTCGGTGTGGATGAGAAAATACTGAGTTTGTAGCTTAGTAAAAACACGTTGATGTTACTTTTTAGTAGCTCATGGTTGGCCCGTAAATTGTAATGGGTCCCACAGTATGATTCACATGTAATTATGTTTTATAACTTTTTTTTAAATTATTATTTTTTATATTTTTATACCATTTTTATTTTGAAAATTTAAAATTTTAAAAATATAATTTCAATAAATTTTTAAATAAAAAATATTTTAAAAAACAATAATGTCAAACGCCGTGAATGTTTTATAAATTCTTTACAATCCCTTTTACATTTTTTAAGATCACAATACGGTACACTACAATCACAATAAAATCCGTTGTTGCTAATTTGTCTTGCATTTACCTTTAAAAATAAATTGGTAAATATTTTTTAATATTTAATTATGTTATAGAAAACAAATTGAAAAATAAATTTTTAATTTTTTAATTTTTTTTCAAGTTTATTAAAAGACATGTAACAAAATTGAAGGAGGATAAAATTAAAAAAAAATTATAAATTATTTTAAAATAAAATAAATAATAATTAAAAGAATAAGGACCAAATGTAACAGATAAAAAAATTTAATAAAAAAATAAAACAAAAATAAATAATAATTAAAAGAAAAAAATAATATTAAAATAATATTAAACCAAGAATTAAATTAAAAAAAAAGCAAAACAAAATGTATAAAATATAATAATATAATTTATGATTTATTTATTTAATTTATCAATGAAAAGTGATAGAATGAAGAAGAGAAAAGAAATAAAGTGAAGTCAGCCGCTGCATTATCATATCACGTGAAAAGCTTCGCATTTTGTGATGTTTTTCCAATCAAACCCCTTTTTTTAAAAGATGTAATTTCTAGGAAAATAAATCAAAGACAAACCGAGTAAAATTCCAAAAAAAGAGAAAAATGGAGTAGCGTTTCAGTTCCGGCTTGTATCCGTGTTTCAAAAATATTTAAAAAAATTATTTTTTTAATTTTTAATTAATATATTTTTAATGTTTTTAAATATTTTAATTTATTAATATTAAAAATAATTTATAAAAAATAAAAAAATTATTTTAATATATTTTTAAATAAAAAACAATAGACACCCGTGACCAGTTAAATGGACTCCTAAGCATAACAATTTAAGAGTTAAAGAGCCGGGAGAGAAAAAGCTTTTGCCAGTTCTTTAAACAAATTCTTTCCCCTTCTGTCACCTGAACACAATCCCTTTTTCTTCTTCTTCTTCTTCTTGTTTGTTTACTCTTCCTTCGTTACTTTGCAGAGAGGAGAAACCATGGCCGGGGCTTTAGTAGGAGGAGCTTTTCTTTCTTCTTTCCTTAATGTTTTGTTCGACAGGATGGCCTCTCCCCAGGTGGCTGCCTTCTTCAGAGGCCAAAAAGTCAACGATAGGCTGCTAACGAGGTTGGAGACAGCAATGACATCTCTCAGGGTGGTGCTTGACGATGCTGAGGAGAAGCAGATAACAAACAGAGCTGTGCGGGATTGGCTGGACCTGCTTAAAGACGCTGTCTATAAAGCCGACGACTTCTTGGATGAGATTGCTTATGAAGCTCAACGGCAGGAGTTGGAAGCTGAAGATCAAACCTCCACAGGTCAGACGCAGAGGCTTCTTTCTTTCATTAACCCACTTGAAATATCGGGGTCGAGAGAGATCGAAGAAAAATTAAAAGTCCTCTTGCAGGATCTAGATCCCTTAGTTGAACGAATGGCAGCCCTTGGTTTGAACAACCGCAATGTAGAAAATCCATCATCGCATAGAACACCAACAACTTCTCTCGTGCATGAATCTGATGTTTGTGGTAGAGATGGTGACAGGGAAGCAATACTGAAGCTGCTTCTATCAGAGGATGCAAATGGAGAAAACCCAGGTGTCGTCCCCATTAGGGGAATGGGCGGGGTTGGTAAAACCACGCTTGCTCAGTTTGTATACAATAGCAGCGAAGTACAAGAGTGGTTCGACCTCAAAGCTTGGGTTTGTGTTTCAGACGATTTCAGTGTTTTGAAGTTAACCAAGGCTATCCTTGAGGGGTTCGGTTCAAATCCTGCTTCTGATAATCTGGATCAGCTCCAGCTTCTGTTGAAGGAGAGATTGCACGGAAAGAAATTCTTGCTTGTTTTAGATGACGTTTGGAATGAGGATTATGCTGAGTGGGAAAAGTTTCTTACCCCCCTGAAGTACGGAGCTCAAGGGAGTAAGATTCTTGTCACAACACGCAATGAAAGTGTAGCATCATTCATGAGAACTGTTCCAACTCATCATCTAAAAGAATTGACGGAAGACAGCTGCTGGTCGTTGTTTGCCAAACATGCATTTCGTGGTGAAAATCCCACTGCTCACGAAGAGTTACAAGAAATTGGTAGAGCAATAGCGAGAAAGTGTAAAGGCCTTCCTCTAGCTGCAGTAACACTCGGAGGTCTGCTACGCGCCAAAAGAGATGTCGAGGAGTGGGAGAAGATATTGGAAAGCAATCTATGGGATTTACCCAAAGACAATATCCTCCCAGCCTTGAGATTAAGTTATCTTTATCTCCTGCCACATCTGAAGCAGTGTTTTGCTTATTGTGCCATATTTCCAAAAGACTATTCATTTCGAAAGGATGAATTAGTGCTCCTGTGGATGGCAGAGGGCTTCTTAGTCCCCTCCGTAGATGATGAGATGGAAAGAGCAGGTGCTGAGTGCTTTGATGATCTCTTGTCAAGGTCCTTTTTCCAGCAATCAAGTGCTTTTCCCTCATCATTTGTGATGCACGATCTCATGCATGAGTTGGCTACCCATGTGTCCGGTCAATTTTGCTTCAGCTCCAGGTTGATGGAAAATAATTCTTCCAAGGCCACCAGAAAGACTCGACATTTATCACTCGTAGAGGATACGGGAGTCGGTTTTTCAAGGACAAAATTAGTAAACATCCGTGAAGCCCAACTTCTACGCACATTCCAAACTTTTCCACGCTATTTGAAGCGGAGTCCCAAAATTTTTATTTGGATGTGTCCTCCCAAATTTTATAAGGAGATCTTTCAGTCAACACATTGTCGCCTACGAGTGCTATTCATGACTAATTGTAGAGATGCATCTGTGTTGTCATGTTCAACTAGCAAGTTGAAGCATTTGCGGTATTTGGATCTCTCTGGGTCAAATTTAGTAACGTTGCCTGAAGAAGTGAGTGCTCTTCTCAATTTGCAAACGTTGATCTTGCAAGATTGCTCCAAACTTGCTAGTCTACCTTATCTTGGAAATTTGAAGCATTTACGACATCTGAATCTTGAAGGAACAAGAATCGAAAGGTTGCCTGAATCTCTGGAAATGTTAATCAACTTGCGGTATCTTAACATCTCAAACACGCCTTTGAAAGAGATGCCACAACATATAGGTCAACTGACAAAGCTCCAAACGTTGACTGCCTTTCTCGTGGGAAGACAGAGTAAGACTAGCTTTAAAGAATTGGGAAAACTACAACATCTACGGGGAGAACTTCATATTGGGAACCTTCAGAATGTGGTGGATGCACGGGATGCAGCTGAGGCAAATTTGAAAGGTAGAAAGCACCTTGATGAGCTGATGTTTACATGGGATGGTGACACTCATGACCCGCAACACGTAACAAGCACGCTTGAGAAATTAGAGCCAAATAGAAATGTTAAGGATCTTGAGATTCATGGTTATGGAGGTGTAAGGTTTTCGGAGTGGGTAGGAGAGTCCTCTTTCTCAAATATAGTGTCCTTGAAGCTCAGTAGATGTACAAACTGCACCTCCTTACCACCGCTCGGGCAATTAGCTTCTTTAGAGCGTCTCTCCATTCAAGCATTCGATAAAATTGAGACTGTGCGCTCTGAGTTCTATGGGAATTGTACTGCTATGAAGAAGCCATTTGAATCCCTCAAAACATTAACTTTTAGAAGGATGCCAGAGTGGCGCGAGTGGATTTCAGACGAAGGCAGCCGGGAAGCCTTCCCTCTTCTAGAGTCGCTTTCAATCGCAGAATGCCCGAACCTTGCAAAGGCCCTACCTAGTCACCACCTTCCACGTGTAACAAGTCTAAAAATTCATGGATGTAAGCAGCTCGCGACTCCACTTCCTAGGTTTCCTAGGTTGCTCTCTCTCGATGTTTCTGGATTTCACTCCCTAGAGTCCCTACCCGAGGAAATTGATCAAATGGGTTGTTCACCCTCTGATTTAGGGAAAATTACAATCAACAGCTGTGCTTCTCTCAAATGCGTCGCACTGGACTTGCTCCCCAAGTTAAATTCTCTTTCTATCTCTGACTGTCCAGATCTCGAATCACTATGTGCACATGAAAGACCTCTCAACGATCTCACCTCTCTCCATTCTTTGGAAATCGAGCAGTGCCCTAAATTAGTTTCATTTCCCAAAGGAGGGTTACCTGCTCCAGTCTTAACAGAACTTACGTTACGACATTGCAGAAATTTGAAGCAGTTGCCTGAGAGGATGCCTTCCCTCCTTCCATCCCTTGACTTTTTGGGAATATTTAGTTGTTCAGAAGTTGAGTTGTGTCCAGAAGGCGGTTTTCCCTCCACATTACATTTTCTTGTGATTCGTAATTGCAACAAACTCATTGCAGGCCGCATGCAATGGGGCTTGCAAACGCTCCCTTCTCTTTCAGTGTTTTATATTGGTGAAGACGAAAATGTTGAATCCTTTCCTGAAGAGATGCTGCTGCCCTCAAGTCTTACATATCTTAACATCTCTGACCTACAACACCTGAAATCTCTTGACTACAAGGGGCTTCAACACCTCACCTCCCTTAAACAATTGAATATACATGACTGCCCTCTGCTTGAGTCAATGCCAGAAGAAGGGTTGCCCTCCTCCCTTTCTGCTCTTGCAATTGTAGATTGTCCTATGCTGGGTGAAAGTTGTGAAAGAAAAGGTAAATATTGGCCCAAGATTTCTCACATTCCTATCCTAAGTATTAACCGAGCAAAAAAGTAGCTGTATGTTTTTATTTGTTGTATGTTGAAATACAGATAATTTCTTTCAATCGTCCAACATATTTTTTGAGGTATTGCTCCTAGAAAGTTGTATGTTTTTATTTGTTGTATGTTGAAATACAGATAATTATTGTCTCTCATTCAGATTCATCACATGCTTCAGATTTTGAACTTCCAGCGCCGTCCTTAAAAAACTTTAAGTAATCTGCAACAGATTTTTCATTGTTGACGCGGCAAAATCAAAATTCAAAATTTAAGTAATCAAAATTCAAAAAGATCCGTTCTCTCCTTTTCTCCTTTTCCGCATCTCCAAAAATTCAAAATCCAAAAACTTTTGATTTATCTATTTTATTATTACTTTACTTTTCTTGAAGTTTACTTTCATAAAAGATCTTTTATAGATATAAAAAGAAGATATAATATAAAATTCATCCGTATTGGAATCACAATTCAGAATCAAGTGAAAGTGGCCAATGTCACTCAAGAGAAAGGATTAAAGCACAGAAAGTCATCATCTTGAGAACTCACAGCAAAGAGTTCATTGTTTTGCAGTATTAACAACAATACTTCCAGCATGCACAAATGCGACTTCTTGATGGTTACGCTGCTAAAGACATTTACAAATCCCCATCAATACTGGTGTTTATTCCTCATGATGATCCAGTGAGCTGACAATAAAAGAAAACCTCGGCATTACTAGTAAATCGTCACTGCAAGCATAATGCAAGCATGGAAGAGATTCAGGTAGGAATTACCCTTGTCTTCATTGAGAGGCTTTAACCTCCCTAGCTCCTTCATCAGCAGGCCCATTGTTTGATGCATCCTCTGAAGCGTCTAAGCAAGGATTGCTTTTACACTGACTTACAGGCTGAGCATTGGTCAAGAGACTAGAAAGTTGAGACCCCTTTTGCGAAAAGTTTGGTTTACCTTTCGGAGTCTCAGACAGGCTTCCCGTTGACAGCTTTACTAGGCCATTGTCTTGTGCTCACACGGGAGCTTAGTTGAAAAAGGTGATTCAGGTGTCTCAGGATGCTTCCCAGGAATATCCATCGGTCTATGAAACAGCAAATGAGCCACTGTCCGGTCTACGGGATTTGTCTCTGTTTCCACCTCAGGCATCTTAACCACCCTGCAGTATACTCATAAAATCCATGAGGAAAATGACAGGCAAGTTTGAGATTGCCATACTCTAAACAAATTGATAAAGACTTGATTAATAATTTTGTGCAAACAAATTGAATAATTTGAAATGGGAAGGACGAGATGTAAAGGAACAAACCCATTGGAACAAGGAACAATCACATTGTCGCTTACAACAAAAAATCGAGTTTCAGATCAAAAGAGCGTATGCTTTTGGCTGGAAGTGTCCCATTGAGACATAGATGAGCCGATTAGAAGATGATTTGAGTTCTTAAATTTTCTTGCTTAAAATGTAATGTAACATGAATCTGCAGATGATCATTAAATTAGAAGGGAAATTTAATTTTGCCCTATTTATCTAAAGTTGTGCAAGTTCTCTGCATTGATGATTTCAGTGAATCTGTACAGATCTTGTTTTCCTTCTATTTGTCCTTGAATAAACTTATTGCACTTGCTTAACATTCTTTGTCTCTCTCTCTTTGTTAAATCTAGCAAAATTTATCAGGTATGTTGTGCCACTCATTTAGACTTGGATGTGTGTGTTTAGCTCTCTTTTTCGGATTAAGGTGATTATGCACAAATTCACTGGAATCAACATTGCAGAAAACTTGCATAGATTTTGTTAATATTGGAAAAATTAAATTTCCTTTTCTAATTAAATGAAAATCTCTACTAAATATTATGCTATTTGAATTGTCACCTCATGACTACTTGCTGCACTGCACTCATGAATGCTGCACCTACCTACCTAGGTTGGCCTACATACAATACCAAAGCTTCTCTCAACTAAATCAAGAAATGATGACCAGCACTCACAACCATAAATGAACCCTTGGAAGCGAACTATTAGTTATTTGATCAACAAGGTCAAATTCAGTCAAGTTTTTAAGGAAATCCAGTGAAAGAGGAACCTAAAATTTTCTGTTTAGATTTTCTTCTACTTCTAAGAACAAGCGCGGCCTTAATTGAATTGTTTCAGTCACTATTCCTCCATTGTAAATAGAGGATACCGCTTTCAATATTTATTTCTAGAATGAGAAAGGAAAACAGAAGATGGTGATGGCATTAAAAGATCCTAATTTAACATTTCCATAGAGAAAAAATGTTAAGAAAAAAGAGAGGATAGATTAAATTTGAAAACAGAAGCATGAGAAATGCATTGCCTTAACCAACCTTCTTTGACTGCTGGTTTCCTCTTTTGCAGCAACTTGTTCGTCCCTGCTACTATTGTTTGTGCTGCCAGTATCACTAGCATAATGCCTTTGCATTGCACTTTGAGCCAGCCGGAACAAGCTATCCCGAATACAAAGTCTAATTCTGACATCCAACTGTTGTAAAACATTGGTTTGGAATCGTAACCAATTCTTGAAGCATGTAGAGTACTGTGTCCTCCATTGAATAATCATTAACCGCCAGAGAGACTGTATTGGAATCGTCTTGCTCAATAGGCGAGTTTGGGTCAAATGAAGCAAGTGTACTTAGATCCTCTACTTCAGGGCCAGCTCCTTCAACATGCTGAATTTGATTTTCTTGGGAACACTTTTGATGAACAAGCTGCTGCTGCTGTTTCTGAATGGCAAGCATTGCCTGCATTTGTTGCCGCCTCCTTAATTTTTCAATCTTTTCCTGAGGTGTCATTCTCTGGGGTTTCACTGGACAGTCAGCTAACTTGTTTATAGGATTTGCATTGCCTGAAACTTCATAACCAGAAATTTTAGGTCGATGATTAAATGACTAGAAATTTTGTTGGAAAGTCAGAAAACTTTAACAGGATTCGCATTACCTGAAGAAACTTCATAACCAGAAGCTAAAGGTTGATGCTTAAAATCCCCAGACTGAATGTGGGACAACCCAGGCATAGAATATGGATTTGTAATACTCGTATGCAGAAGGGGCCACAAATGGATTGGATATCTGCTGGTACTGCAACTGCTCGGAACCCTGTAGCTGCTTCTGTTGGCTGAGAATTGAAGGGGGAGAAGATTGCATAATTTGGGGTGCTAAATGATCCTTAAGTTGACAGGCTGGGATTCCAGATGAAGTCCATTTTCCATAAAAATCTTGGTATGATTTCAGTTCACCTTTTTCTTCCAGTTTTTCCCGACCTTTCAAGATCTTCTTTTGCCTGTGAGTCTGATCACAGAACTATAAACATATGAATAGACAAATTACTTAGAATAGATCAACGTTTTAACCATCTAGACCTGCAGGGGAGAGTGACTAAGGCACAGTTAGTATTTTAATTAAGTACATGGTTTGTAAGGATAAATTCAATGTTATTTATTTTTTTTAACTGTAACTTATGATCCAAAGGGCTTCTATTGTTCAGAATATATTGAGGTATTAGCTAAACTAGGCAAAGCAAACAGAATTTGCATGTCCCTGGGAAGAGTGGATGTCATGCTAGAAATATAAATAACTGATGCCTCCTGAATTTTCACATGTTATTCCTTTCTCCTTCCTACTCACAGAAAACCACACAATGGCTTTACTTGAGGCAATCGATATCATGGTTAAGTCAGGGGAAGCTGAAATGACATCTCTGTCAGGCATTTCAGCTTCCCATGACTTAACCATGATATCGATTCCCATCTTGATAATTATAGAAGTGATGACTAAATCATGTAAATCCATATTCACCCAACATCCAAGTTTATTCTCATTCCAAAAAATAAAACTAAAAATAATAGCAAGAAATATGAAGAGACGAAGAGGAATTTAAATAATATAATTTCTCTTTTCTGTCGCCATTTTCCATTCCAGAGAAGTACTCGGGAAGTCTTAATAAGTTCAAGTGTAAGGTAACTTTTACCCTTCCCAGCTCTAATTAGGTTTCGCTGTCCCTCCAATCTAATTTAAGATCTAATATGAGGAAACCACACTGTATTAGTGAAAGGATCACAATATCAAGATTTTCCAACTTCAATTCACTGATATAACTTTTCTTGAATCCTGGACAAAAGAACTTAGAACATCAAAAGATCATAGCAGGATTCTAAAAAACAAAGATTGTATTTGGTGCTTATTGAGTCTAAAAGTTATCCTGGATGAAAAGGGTAAAAATCAGTAACATGTCTGGTTCAGTATCAAGATTTTGAAAATATCAAAAGGAAGAAAAAAAAAAGGTACCTTGTTTGCTAATTCATTTGGAAAAGCACCATTTTCCTCTGTCAGTTGAGAGTTAGCCGCCGTGTTCTTTCCCACAACAGCCAAATCTGTATGCAAAAGCACAAAATAAAAATAAAAATAAAAATGCTAAGCTTCTCTCAGCTCTTGCACTTGAGCATGGGGCATTAATAAGTGAACTCATTACTGAAAATTGAGTCGCTATACCTGCTCCTTCAGTATAGGCTTGTTTTTACCTTCATCATATTCTACATGATCAAGGCTTGCCTGAGTATTCTGCAGACCATGAGATGCAGGGTCGTTCATTTTTCCATAGCCAAGGGCAAACAGCTGGTCCTCTTCTCTCGAAGCCACAGATATTGGAAAGGGCTTTACCGGGCTGTTAGTTGTATATTTTGAAGAAGACCATAGCTCATCAGCATTACCAAGATTTACATTGCCAAATATTGGGTCATCATTGCTGCAAAATCACCACTTGAGAGGATATTGAGTCAGATGGTTATTACTGTTCTCCAACAAAATCAAGATAAAATATAAGAACATGAGTGAAGAACAGAAATGCAGGAAAGCCCTTCTACAATTGAACAAGCTCACCAATTCCTTACAAATCCAGTGCTGCTATATTACATTCTTTCTGCCATTTATACTTGTAATTGAGGATATTGTGCTGCTAAAAACTGGCATCCTTCAGGTTCTTTTCCCAATTAACAAAATTAAGCCAAGGATCAAAAACCATAAATTTTCAAACAACTAGTCATTTTTTGTTAGTGTTGCTTTCAGCAGACAGCACTTATTTGGAAAAGGATATAGATCCAAAACAGAAGAAAGTAAAATTATTAAAAGAGTCTGGTTGTTTTTCCTTCACAACAACACTCTTGTACTACATGATTTTTTTCTTCTGAAATGAAAAAAGACAGGGAGCATAATTATTTTGTTCGCGAAACTTTCACTTCACATTCAGTAATAAGAAATTGTTCAAATTATCAGAATAATGAGATATACAAGCTTCCATATCATGGTGCTGCTGACCATCTTTCATTTAGGCACCGTTTGTTTGTTGGAAAGTAGTTTTTTTTGAAAAGTGAATTCCGGGAAAATAAATTCCGGAAGAGTGAATTATTTTCCAATATTTGGTAGTGTAATGGAAAATAAGTTGGAAAACACTTTCCAGTATTTGGTTATGTCATGGAAAATGAGCTGAAAAATAACTTACTAATGTTTTATTTTTTTCAAGTTTATTAAAATAATGAGAAACAAATCTTACAAATTAAAAAGTTGAATAAGAATGAAATTGAAAAAAATATAATTTTATAAATTATCTCAAATAAAATAAATAATAATCAAAATAATAGAGATTAAATCTAAAAAATAAAAAAATTGAAAGATGAAGAAATTAAAATAATAATAATAATTAACATTTCATAAATTATTTCAAATAAAATAAGTAACAATAAAAAAAATAAGGACCAAATTTGATAGATAAAAAATTTCAATTAAAAAATGATAAGGGAAAAGCAAATAACAATTATAAAAATGAGGACCAAACTTAATATAAAAATTAAATTCTAAGGGATGAAATTGAAAATAAATTAATATTCAAAACAAAATATATATAGCAATCAAAAGTTTCAAGACCAAATTTGATATAATCAGCAAATAATATAACATTTCTAAATTTTTCACAACTTCCGGAAAGTGTTTTCCGTCCAAAATAAAAGGAAAACACTTTCCTGGAACCAAGCCAAAATTTTCTTTGACTGGAAAGTGTTTTCCATTGACCGCAAAGTGTTTTCTGTTGACCAACTTTCCTAATAGCAAACAAACACAAAAAAGTTTGGAAAGTGGTTTCCCGAAAACCACTTTCCAGAAAACAAACACCCCCTAAGGTGCAGAAAGTAAGAAATGGTAACTGTGCTTTACCTAAAAATTCGATCAAGATTATCAAAGCTTCCAATGCTAGCCCAGCCATAATCAACAAAATCACCTTGCTCTTTACCTTCATGAGGATTTTGAAAAATCTCAGTGTCATTATCAAGATGATCTGTCTCCACGTTTAAAAAAAAAAGAATTAGAATGATAGTTGTTAGAGAATAATATAAATCATATCCTGGAACCTCACCTAACAGTTTAAGCATTAGGTGAGGACAAGTTAGGCCATCGGTCCATGTCAAGTCCCAAGGAAGAAGTTCCTTCACTTGTGTCAACATTCGAAATGCTCTCCAGCTTTCTGCCATCAGTATCAGCTTTAGCCCCAGGTGCCTTCTGCTCACTAGATTTAATGGTGCTAGCTTCTTCACTCGATTCCTTTTTCTTGCAATAATCTTCACTTGCCTCTGGATATGGCACGATATGGTCATCACTATCATCAGCCTCACCCCATATTATGTTCGTAAGCTGAAAAGATAGTGAGTAAGCATCATCACTAAATGTGGGATACATGAGAAGAATGAAACAGTCACCAGTTAATGACTGTGACTGAATCCTGAAAATGTGAATCAAAGGTATCTCTAACCGATGCACCATCAGCAGTCTCCTATTTTAACATCATTGAAAGGTCCCTAGTGAACATAAGTTTGAATTTCAGACCCGGCAAGAAGAAGTACATTTTCCAGTAGGCATGCATATCTCCTTTTTAACAATATCCATGGAAGACAAACCAAGCAATATCAAGTTTTTTTCTGCTGGATATCGAATAAAAAATACCTCAAAGTGTGAACATCTTTAAGAAGGAGGATATCACATTGCACCCCATCAACTGATCTACAAATAAATTTGCATCTTTCCATCAGTTCCAAGCTACTTTGTAAGGAAAAGGGAGGGAAGTTCCTTCAAAGATACCTTCTTCATAGCTTCTTTAGATATGAATCCACACGACTTTCGTAATCACCAATCACTATGCGCAGCTTCTCTTATCATCACAAGCTCCATCTCTTTCCACATCCTAACTTCAATTGCTGAATTCTTCCCTCAGTTCCCAAGAAAAAATCTATTCTTCCCTCCTCCAGCCCTTTCCCTACATATTTCCACCAGCTTCACAGCAATACGGCCCGTGAAAACGACTCCCAAATTAAAACACTTGAGAAGCTCTAATAGTTTTCCACAAAGACCTACTTTTCTTATTATTTCTTCACTCTATATATGTCAGTGTGCCACATTCAAATACTACTGATCGATTCTTCCTCGTCACAACCACTCACTTTCCCCTAAATCCCATACCACAACCACTCCTTAATCTTCAACTAAATCAATATCTCTTATCACTTATGAAAACTCCATCTAATTTCCAAATGAATCACACCATTTGAACACTTTGCCAATTCCTAATTCCTTCAAAATTTTCATCCATTAAAAAAAAACTGCAAGTCATTCTTTTTCACTTTAACACAGTTCTCCTTCTAATCAATCTTCCAATATAACCATACTCTTGCCTCTAAATCTGGCACGCAAAGCTTCTACATAACCTTCCAACGTTACTTCTTGCCTCCCAACAAGGGCGGAGGCATGCATGGGCTAGGGTGGGCTCTAGCCAGGTCAAGATTTTATCAATATTTTTATATTAATTTTATGTAAAGAAAATTTGTAATTATTAATTGAGGTATCAAAAAATTCTGAAAATTTACGTGAAGCTTTTTAATATGATGCTTTAGCTTCGGTTAAAATTTCAGAATTTTTGAAGAAATTCAGAAATTTGATAAAAAAAATCATAATTTGACCAGTTTTATGTTATTGGGTGTAATTTTCAATCTGACCATCAGATTGAGCTGGAATTTTACGAGGAATCTTAAAAATATATTGAATAAAATTTGGTTTAAATTTTAGAATGAAAAGAGTTTGGTAGTGCTAACAAAAAAATATCAAATAAAAGCAAAACGACTCATTAAGGGTAAAATTGTTATTTGTCATTAAAAAATAAAACAAATCAGTTCTTCCTTCTTTTATATGTTGCCGACTAGGCAGAAGAAGAATAGAAAAAGAAAAAAAAGAAAAGGCGAGAGGGAAAGAGAGAAAAGTAAGGAAAGAACATAAAAAAAATCCTAGAAAAAAAGATAAGAAAAGTGAGAAAATAACCTTGTAAACTTACAAAGTCCAACTTATAAAATACTAATCTAAGGAAGAATCAAGTGAAGGAAGGAGGAATTGAAAGAGGAAAAAAATTTAATTACTTTATTTTTCAGTTGACATGAGATTGTTACTTTATCCTGGTTGAGGGGTTGTTACAATATCGATTCAGATTCTATTATAAATGAATTATATTCCACAAGACATCGAAGGATGTAACTTTAATAATGAGTTTATTTTTATTTTTACTTTAATTTTATATATTTTCAAATTTATTTTTTAATATTTTGGATAATGTATTTGAATTAAAACTTTACTATTAAATTTAAAAATTTATCTATATAAATTAATAATTTATTTTAAAAAAGATTATATATTTATTTAATAACTTTAATAGTAAATTTATTTTTACTTTCACTTTAATTTTATATATTTTTAAATTTATTTTTTAACATTTTAAATAGTGTATTTAAATTAAAACTTTACCGTTAATTTTAAAAATTCATGTACATAAGTTAATAATTTATCTTTAAAAAATCATATATTTATTTAATAGCTTAGAAAAAAAAAATCCGGCTATTCGCCCTTGCCTACCAAACTCCTCAAAGTCCTCAAAGAGGGACATAAATTGGTTAAGCCAACATTTTTCATTCTTCTATTTTCACGCTGGCATTCTGTTACAAATACTAACTGAAAGAGCGGATAAAAGAACA
>Ga0325402_1002307_pt1 | contig 16642 bp, 13 predicted proteins | sample PopdelMetagenome_22_FD_207212 | JGI IMG/M metagenome (GOLD analysis project Ga0325402, IMG submission 207212) | Populus deltoides microbial communities from Bellville, Georgia, United States - Xylem-PdKOR-R3 | ecosystem: Host-associated > Plants > Phyllosphere > Stem > Wood/Secondary xylem... | reverse complement strand
AGTAGAGCTTAAAAAACAGTTCTTCTCAAAGTGCTACTCTTTGGAAAAAGGTGAGGTCTCGAGTTCAGTGTTACCTTTGGATAAGCGTGTTTTATTGATGTTGATTAGCTTAAAATCTATGTTTAAAGGACGTGATAATTTAATATTATTGAGTTCAATTATGTATTGAGATCATGTATGTAAATACTTGATAAGTTGTTAAATCCAACAAAATACTGAATCCATGTACACGTGGATTTGATAAAGTTACTAGACTTGTCATCCTTAAACTCAATTATGTGCTATTAGACTCAATATCTCTCTAAGCTCAAATTTATATAGAACCGATGATCTTTATAAGTATCATATCAAGCCATAATACCTTGCTTGTTTTTCCTTAATAATCCTTAATATAAAATGTTGAGGCTAGGGATACTCATCTCTCTCTACACCCTTAGGATATAAAAATCTTCAAAAAAACATACCACTTACCCCTCGTTAATAACGTGTAAGAGATATTTATTTTTGATTAATAATTTGTAAGGGATATTTATCTATTTTTAATGAATGTGTCAAGGATATTTTTCCTTGATAATATTATTAGGACAAAAATCATGGGCTATAAAAACTCTATGAATCCTTTAATGAAAGCAAGTTCATAATCTCCATTTTCGACTGTATGTTTATTTTCAGAGTCTCTCCCTAAGATATTATTGTCTTTTCTTAAAAAAATATACTTACTTAAATATTAGAGAGTCCCAAACTCTATCAAAATAAGATTTTTATAGTTACCAGCCATAGACCATCTTGGCTTATTAGACACTAGACATTGATCGCCAACAATCTTAGCCAAGTGGATCAAAATGCTATAACCAAGATATTAGCCGATTATCCAAGATTTAAGCCTTGCTTCTAAGCTACTTGGATTTTTTGGAACATCATCAATGGCGTCGTTTGTGGGAACAATGATAAAAAAACCATCAATTGTTCTTCTTGAATTGGTTTTTGACATCCCTTATCAATTAATGACAGATAATCAAGACAAACCTAGAATAGGATATGTCATGGACCTCTCTGCGACTGCTAGCACAATTGTTTTATCAAAGCATTAACAACTTTTCAACCTAGTTCGACTCCTCATTGAGGTGGTACTAGCTATATAAAGGAACCGTCAGGCCCATCAAGCCCAATACAATATTTGGGAACCAATCTCTATCATGGTTTTCAATGGCCTTTGTGTTAAACTTGTATCAATTTTGAGCACAACATCACTACTAGAAGGATAATGTTCATTGTTTTGTTCCCATTAATGGTACCAATAAAGTTCATCAATAGAAGAGACTACTTTAATGACCAAGAATGTTGTAAATCAACTTGGAAGACATGATTTACCAAGGATATTTGATGTGTACTACTTGTAAGAGAATCAGAAGGCTATGCACCACTTTTATTGCTCTACATCAGAATATGATTTTTCTTATTTTTCTCAGGGACTTGGGGAAACAAGCAAATTTTAGGCTACATATTTGTCGACTTCATGAATGTCATTGGAACCTTGAGATCTTAAAGCTTTTCACAAGTGCAAATAAAGTGTTGGTTCAAATAATAAAACTTGTGAAGTCTCTTTGGCAACAATCCAAGGTAAAGTGAATCAACTACCTAAAAAACATCTACTAGAAAAACATTATTCTCTCATCACCTATACAACTGAGACCATGATCTCAATAAAAACTAGATACCCAAATTATCGAGTTGATTATACCTTAAAGGGCAATAAAATGTACCACAGTCAATGACTAAGAATGTAAGTTTCTTATGTATGGATTAACTTGTTCAAAATAATGATGTTTTCATTTTTTTCCAAGTGGTGCTTAAGGGCACTTGCCCTATAAATCTTCTAAGGATGGGATGAATTCAGTCTTCCTAATGTGATTGTACAATTTATCTTGAAGGGATCAACGTAGTCTTCCTATTACAATTGCAAAACTTATATTGGAAGGGATTGACATGGTCTTCCTAGTACGATTGCACAAATCTTCGAAAATGAGATTGACACAACATCTCCCCAGGGAAATGGTCTAATAACTCTTTCAAGGATGAGATGGACTTAATCTCTCTAATGCGATTCCATAATTTACATTGGAAAGGATCAATTCGGTCTCCCTAGCTAGTGCGATTGCACATCTTACCTTAGAAGGGATTGACATGATCTTTTAGTGCTATTGCACAACTCTCCGAGGATGGGATTGACATGACATCTCCACAAGGAAATGACCCCATAACTCTCTATAGGATTTGACTTTATATCTATAATGTAATAACACCAATCTCTATGCAATTCTAGGGGCATCTCAACAATCCGTTGGGAATATAAAGATATAACTACAACTTTGATTTCTTCTCGATTTCAAGTAAGGGGTAAATCTTACAAAGGTTAGGCAAAATTCAAAGTTCGATTCTTTCTAAAATTTGATAAATAATTTTCTAAAGTATGGGTGTTAGACCCATACAAATTCCCAACAATTTTCTAAAGGCTTTGGACCCTGTATGGAATTTTTTACTATGGGTGTTGGATCCATACAGACTACATAAGTTAACACAGAAATAAAAAAAATTAAATTTATAAAATAAAAAAGCTTCACATGGATAAACCCCATAAAGCTGAGGTTGTTTACATAGTTAAGGGAAGAAGGGGGCAGAGGCTTAGATATCTAGCTCATGCTCCTCAACTAGATATTCTCCATGTTAGGTAATTGTAGCCCTAGTAAGGCACACATCTCTAAAATTAAGCATCAGGACTGGATGGAAGGAAATACTTAATTCCTTCTACATTTCCTTTTATTGATTAAAGAAATATAAGTTGGGTATAACATGAAAGATCTTATCTCCAATTATCTTAGACAAAGTTGCAGACCTTCCAAACAATTCCTGGAACTTCTCAAAAGAGTTCCTTAAAGTCTCCAGCTACGCTCGAGAACTCTGGGCTTCTTTTCTGATAGCGAGAAGCTCAGCCCTCAGGCTGTCTTGGATGGCATTTGCCTTAATGATCTTCTATTTTAGGGTATCCACCCGATTATAATCAACATGATTTTTTTTCAGTGGAGCCCAATTGAAGAATAAAGCCTTGCATATTTTTCTTTAGCAATGTATAGGTCACCTTGAGGCTTCTCAGTTTAGCTTCTATAAAATTTGTCTTTCTTAGCCATTGAAGGGAAGCCTCACCAAGGATAAGGTTAGTAAAAACATCCTTAAATTTAGCTTTCTCATGAACAACCCAGGTAGAGGGCTCCACTGCTGCAGCTTTTAATTTTAGACAAAGTTAAAACTCAAGGCAGAAGGAATGTCACCACATGAGCCTCTATATTTGAGGCTGGAACACTAGACACCACAAAAATAGAGACCCTTTTTCTCTTAAAACGGGCAGCAACGCTTGCAATCACTTCAAAAAAGTCAGATCTGTTTGACCCCCAGGTAGGGGAGTATGGCTACTATAAATTTTATTTCTATAGGAGTCCTAGTTCCCACCATTGAGTCCTTAATGACGGGGAGTTCATCTATAATGATAGGGTCACCCTCCATCTCTTCTCTAGCCTTGCCTCTATTTAAGTTAAGAGATAGAGATCCTCTTCATGAAATATTTTCTATAGACCTTGCTGAAGTTTTTCCTTATTCTTTAGCTATCGGTCTTACATAAAAACAAAGTCAATAGTGAACTTAGATGTACAAAGAAAAACAACGGGTAAGGAAACTGTATACTTTGCAACATGGCCTGGTAGATCTGTTTGACCCCCCAGAAGTCTATTCAATTATTGCATTGAATGCACGCTACCGTTTTGTTTTCCAAGGGACACCTTCTTTTAATAAGGATAAGCCACCTGGTCATTTCCTTCAAATAAAGATGACACACATGGTCACAAAGAATCCTAATAATTCTGCAAAGACAAACCTTATAGGGAAGGTAAACAATCTCTCATTAATGAGACAATTAACTCTCAAGTAAAAAGATTTTCATTAAAGCTAATAACCTTTTAAAATCTTTGCATAATAAATATGCCCAAATTTAGGGGGCTACTAATGGATCAAAGTGTTTTTATACATGTTATTTAGCTTAAAATCTATGATGATAACCCAATATCCCTAGGCTTAGTTGCATGCTGAGCTCCAGTACATATAGATCTTACAAAACCCCTAAGCTTAGTTGCACGCTAAGCCCAAATACATGTGGATCTAGCAAGTTGCCATACCCAACACCTTAAGGCTCAGCTACACGCTGAGCCCAAATATATGTGGACTTGGCAAGCTGCCAGACTCAACATCCTAGGGCTTAGTATCTCTCCGAAACCAAATGGATATAGAACTAATGATCTTTTTAGGTTTCATATTGAGCCACAAGACTTGTTTTTCCTCGTAATCCTTAACATAAAATGTTGAGGTCAAGTATCTCATCTCTTTACACTTCTAGGTATATAAAAGTCTTCAAAAAGACCTCCCACTTGTCCCTTATTAATGATGTGTTAGGGATATTAATTCATCCCTTTTTAATGAATGTTTCAGGGATATTTTTCCTCGATAATGTTATCAAGACAAGACTCATAGGCTATAAAAACTAGGAATGATCATTTTTGGTTTGGTTTTTATTGAAAAAAAGTAACCAACCAAAATTAAAAAAAAAACAAAACCAGTTCAAACCAACCGGTTTTGGTTTGGTTTTTTAGAACAAAAACCGGTTCAAATCGATTTGCCTTGGTTTTTTTCCGATTTGGCTCGGTTTTTTTCGGTTTGGGTTCGGTTCGGTTTGGTTTTTTCAATTTCAGGCTTATAAAACTGAAACCGAACCGAATCGGTCAGTTTTTTTAAAATTCTAATCGGTTTAATCGGTTTTTTTCATGGTTCGGTTTTTTCAGTTATTTTTTTTCTGGTTTTTCCGGTTTAATCAGTTTTTTAGTTTTTTTGCTCACCCCTAATAAAAACCATATGAATCTTTTAATGAAAGCAGATTTACAATCTGTATTTTTTCAGAGTCTCTCTAAAATATTATTGTCTTTTCTCTTAAAAAGATATTTACTTAAATATTAGAGAGTCCCTAAATCCTTTAAAATGTGATCTTTTGGAGATACCAGCTATTAATTATCGTAGCTTATCAAGTACCAAGCATCAGTCACTAGCTACCTTGATTAGAAAAAATAAATCAAATTACTAAAATAAAAAAATTAGCTAATTATTCAAAATACAAACCTCAGATATCATCCCTGATTAATAAAAAGAACCATCCATAGTTCCCTATGTACTGTCTTTTATGATTTTTTTTCCTTTTGGATAATTAGAGGAGAAGTAATGATAAATCTAATGATTAAAGGATAAGTAATAATATATATATATATATATATCGTTATCCTCTTTGCAACTTGAGAACCCGGGGGCAGCGACGAAGCAATTAGGTGCAAGGTTATTAAAATCGCGTTTTGACTCGTACAATCATACGATTTTACGAGTCAAAACATGTTTTCCGTGTTGAATCGCTTGAAAAAATTGAAAATGGATAAAATCGGGTTGAAATCGGGTGAAATCGCAAAAATCGGATGAAATCGCGCAAAATATCGATTTCAGGATCGATTTTGCGATTGTGCCAAAATGAGGTGCTGAAACAAAATTCCCCCCCTCATGTCGAGCTGTCAGGCGCCTATTGGATGTTTCTTGCACAGTCACGGACTCACACGACTCTCTTCACTTCAGGGAATCAATTCACTGTCTTCAATCTTCACAAATCACAACGCACAAAATACTCTTTCCAATCGAACAAATCCCTAATTGGCAACCATAAAAGCGGCGACAATGATCTCCATCCTCCACAAAAGTGGTTAGTGACAGTGCTCACGGTCCAGTGACTCCAGTCTTCACTCCTTCTCTTTCCTCAGTGCTCACGGTCGCGACTTCCTTTTCTGTTTATCATGATTTTAACAGCGACGAGCCGACAACGATCTCCTCAACAGCTCACAGCTTCGGGCTTCCTCTGCAATCTTCATTAACAGCGGCATGCCGGCAACGATCCCCTTTTTTTCCCATCTTCAACAGCAGTAGGCGACATTGGGCCTCTTCACCAGCAGCTGTTCAGCTCATCATCATCATCTTCAACAGCAGCAAGCGACACCGTAAGTTCATTTTGCCTTCATCATCACCACTGCAGTAGTAGATTTTGCCCTTGTAATAGATTTGTATTTTGCCCTGTTAAGTGTTAATTGTCCAGTGATCAGTTAGTCTGTTACCCTGTAATTCATTTTGCCCGGTCCTGTAATTTGTATATGTATAATGTTGAATTGAATAGAATTGATCGGGTGAAAAAATTATTGAATTGAATGCCACAGTATATACTATATATCTTGACTGAATTGGACTAAATATTACTCGGGTGAAAATTGAATTGAAAACTGTTGAATTGGACTGAATTGAATGCCATTTCAGTATTATAGGACTGAATTAATTGGACTGAATTGAATTAAATTAATGGGGTGAAAATTAGATTGAAAAATGTTGAATTGGATTGAATTTGATGTCATTTCAGTATTATAGGACTGAATTAAGGTGCTTGAACTATGTATGGATTTTTATTTAAATTATGTATTTTAAGGTACTTTGAATTTTTATTTGAAGCATGAATTTTTTTGGATGTATTTTAAAATTCCTTACGATTTTATGATTTATTTTTACGATCCGAGTTTGTTTAGTACTTTCCGTGCCGTGTCAAAATCGTGATTTTAACAACCTTGATTAGGTGTATTACAATGCCTCTTCGACGCAACATTTATTTATTTTTGGAGCAACCTAATTATTCGAGAAATTAATTTTGAACAATGATTGAGTTCCATAAATAGCCAATTAAAGTATAGCTAAACCGGTTATATATAAAATGGGACTCAGTGTATGCAAATTCACCTCCATTTGGCAAGGTTGTTGCCCTCACTAAATCAACCATAATCCTTTAAACAAATATTGAACATTATATATAAATATATTAAACAAAATAGTGAATTAAATTATTATATATTATTTATGTTTGTGGAGAAGTTATAGAAAATTATGTTCAATGAATTAAGATAATTAATTAAAGAGATGATGTGTCTTATGAAAAATATAAATAAATCTAATTCTTATTTATTAAAAATTTAATACATTGAGAAAATCTTAAAAGAGATGTTAAAAAAATATTTTAATTGAAAATATAATTTTTATGAAAAATTATAGAAGATTCTATTTAATGAGTTGAGAATATAAATAAAATGATGTAACTTATTAAGAATTATAAATGAAACTGATTAATTTCTATTTATTAAAAAAATTAAACATTGCTTGTTAAGGAAATCCATAAGAAGAATATATTTCACGAATTGAGACCATTAATGAAGTGTCTTATTAACAACAAAAAAAAAAAGAAGAAGCTAATTTGTATTTATTAAAAAATATTAAACATATGTTTGTGAAGAAAACTTTGCAAAACTTGTTTAAAAAACATGTATTTTGGTTGAAAAGATACTTTTTTTCTTTGGAGAAGTTATAGGAGGTTCTATTCAATGAATTAAGACTATTATTAATAAAATATTGTCTTATAAAAACAGATAAATGAAACTATATATTTATTATTTATAAAAAAACTAAACACATGTTTATTAAGGAAATCATAAAAAGATTGTATAACCAAAACACATATTTTAGTAGAAGAGGTTATTTTTTTTATGGAAAACATATAGAAGATTTTATCCAATGAGTTAAAATCATTAATGCCATATCTTATATATAAAAAAAACAAAGATAAATGAAACTCATTACTATTTATTAAAAACTAAATACTTATTTATAAAAAATAGCTATTAAATTCAGATCAAATTTAGGAATTCATCTAAGAAATTTGTGATTTGAGTTAAGTTTTTAGTTAAAGTAATTAGAACATTGGCGTAACCAAATCCATTTGATACAACTGAATTTTTAATAATTTGATTCACTCGATCAAATCCAATCCAAACTTAACCAGGTTAATGTCAAAATAAAAAAAATAAAATATTATCGTTTTAATAAAAATAATTGACCTAAACCTAAAGGATAATTTGATAACCCAATCCTTTTTTTGAATCAATTCCAAATTTTTGATAATTATCAACAAAACATGTATTTTTTCATATCAGGATTTAAAAACCTATGTAATTTAATTTGGAGGTAGAAAACTCCTATAATAACTCTTGTTTTAAAGTATATTAGATAGGAAGTTAAAATCCTCACTGCTGTTTAGGGAGATCAACATTATACCCTCTCTAACCGTCTAGTAGGTGGCCAGTGATAAGAGATTGAGATCAAGAGGTTTGTTTCCCTATGATTTTACGTTCGAACCCTGTAGTTGCTAATATGATGGTCACTGAAGACTTATATAGTTGTTAATTTCAGGACTCGTGGGATTAGTCGAGGTGCGCGCAAGTTGATCCGGACACCCACGCTAATAAAAAAAAATATACCAACTCTTTTGATTTTCTGATCTGACCTGACAAAATATTTTCAAATATTCAAGTGGGGTGGACATTATGAATTATTTAGATTTTCACAGTGAAGCAGATCAAACCTACAGATGGATTGGATGTGTATTCATGACAGGTGGGACCTAATAAGAAAAATGGTTTTTTTAGCCCAAGAAATTTTACGTAATCCGATCAATTTAGAAACCCATATACTAACATTCTCAATCAAGATATCCAAACTAGTGTGACGCTGATATTTTTTTATTTTTTATAAAATATAATAATTTAATTTTATCTAAAAAAATAATTTGTTAGCATTGTCGCACTCGACATCGCGGCGGCCTTAAAAAAATAACTCTTGATTAGGGAAAAAGAACAGATTTCTGGCATCTTATTCTTTTAGGAAAAATGTCTTGTTTAAGGAGTCGCCACCTAATATTATGGTCACTAGGAACCCTAACTGGTCAACAGAGATTCTATGGTTCGGGACTGGTTACGTAAAAGGGAAGATATTATCACCCCTTAAACGTCCTGCCTGAGACAGGCTGCATTGTTAGTTTCGTCTTAAATTGCTAAATGTTTATTAGTTTACGCTATGATAATTTGCTTATAATATTCCTGACTCTGGCGCCAGTGAATATTCAACTACGGATACTTCCAACTCTGGCGTTGGTAAATATCACGTAGCTATAAAATAAATTAGATCAATATTTTCTTATTCCCGACTCTAGCTCCAGTGAATAAATAAATAAAAATAAATTTATTTTTATGCATGCACATATTTTTTATTTTTCTAGCTAAATAACATAAAATACAACGAATAAAAATAATATAAATTTAAACCGGTATTTTTATTCCTGACTCTAGCGTCAGTGAATAAGCCAGTGGCCCGGCCGGGCAAAAATTTTTCTCTTTTTGAACATTCATTTTTATCAGCATGAATAATAATAAGTAGTTTATTCTTGATGTCATGAATCTTATGAAAAAGTATTCTTTGCATTTTGAGAGCATTGTTTATTGTTCGAGGTTGTTTGCTTGCTTGATTAGAAAGGACTTCTACAGGGACGTAACGTAGGCTGTGGTTCTTGGCTATGAAAGAAAAGGATTCATAAGGCTCAAAGAGTGTTTCAGGGTTTCAAAGACTGAGGATCACTATCAACAGTTTGACTCTTAATGTCATCCATATTTCTTTTGCCGCTCTTCTTTGATTTGCTGCTTCTTCTCTTCTTTTTTTTTATTGCTTTGCTAGGGCATACTCATTTTATCTTGAATGTCGCGTTTTCTAGTGATTGGACATGCCCCCTAGCATTTGAGTTTCTTGAGCTCTTATGCTTTTTTGGCTTTCTCACGGCTTTTTTCTCTTTTCTCATTGAAATTTTCTCTTGCTCCCTAGTGTAGGGTGTGATCCTAGTCGGGATTTTTTTCATGAAAGAAAAATTATTCAGGCTCAAAACGGGATTCGAGGGATGTACTTATTTCAGAATGTGAAAGGAATAACAAAGATGACCTTTCCTCATTTCAAGCGCAAGCAGCTATGATCAATAAACTTTGACCTCATCCAGTGTGATGGTTTGGTCTTTGCAAAGATACATTTCAAGGGTCATGAGCAATGAGTTCACTACATACCATTATTTATACATTTAAAAAAACACATGATTCAAGAGTCATGGGGTAAGGGTGTTTATTCATTTTTTCTTTTCTTTTCTTTTTCACAATTTTTTTTGTTTATAATTTAGTCACTTCAATGATGGAGTTGTTTGATTCACTTGTTATTCTACAAGTAGAATGTCAAAAATCATTTTTGAATAAACATCAAATTATTTTTGAAATCAAAACGCCAGATCAAATTTTCAAAACTCCAATACGGAAACTGATTTTGGTAAAAGAGATGAATTGAGTCTATGAGATCACGCGAGGCTTCAAAAGTGTATTCGTGAGTTCTTATAAGAAAACTCTCTTAAGAAGATGAATAATGCTTGGTAATAAACACGATTGAATGAGAAACTCATTATTTCATTGAAGCTTTGGAAAAGAAACAACAAAGAACTTATGCCAACATGAATACTGGCATGATAACACATAAAAGGGGCTAAACATTTAGTGATCATCAATTGGAATTTCTAGAATATTTCAATCACTCATTCTTCTTGACAAGGGTATATTTTCAGTAGTTAGTTGAAGCCATATGCAGACCATTCTTGACCTAATATCACCGTAGCTTTTTCTTCAAGATATTTGATTTCTAGGAGTCGGTATGAAGAAATCAGCTATAGGAACGATAAGTGCTTTAGCAACCCCCTTCAGTGTCCTTCCTTTTTAAGTGAAACCGTTCTTTTTCAGTTAGATCAGCAATTTTACCTAACCCAATGGCTTGTTCAATCCTCTCAGCTATAACAACCAGGTCAGTAAAATGTTGTGCAGAGCTTCTAACCAAGTATTCAAAGTATGGAGCTTTAAAGGTGTTGGAAAATAAACTGATCATCTCCTTTTCCAACATGGGAGGGTTAACTTGTGCAGCTACCTCACTCCATCTTCGAGCGTATTCTCTTATGGACTCCTTGTTGTTCTTCTCCATAGCTTGCAAGCTTAACCGATCAGGGCCTACGTCTATATTGAACTGATACTGCCTCATGAAGGCATCAACTAAGTCCTTCCATTTTTTAACCTTGGTATTGTCCAACCGCAAATACCAAGTGAGGGCAGCGCCACTTAAGCTGTCTTGAAAGAAATGAATCAGCAATTTCTCATCATCAACCACCTCGGCCATTTTGTTGCAGTATGCCTTGAGATGAGTTACAAGGCATTGGGTTCCTATATATCTAATAAATTCTGGCACCCTAAACTTCTTAGGAATGACTACGTTAGGTACCAAACACATATTGACAGCTTTCACTAGGTCATACAAATGGTTTCCCTCAACTGCCCTTATCCTCTATTCTAAGGCAGTCCATTTTTCCAAGTCCTCTTCTTTCACCATCTTGCCATTTTGAGATTCTTTCTCGGTAGAATTAATGGTAAATGGCATTCTCCTATGGTATGCTGGCTGGAAATGTATAGCTTGTTGAAATTCAGATGACACCCTATTTGCCCCCAGATTCTGTGGATCGAAATGAGTTACATGCATATCTTCAGGCTAAGCTATAAGTGTTGCTTTTCTGGATTTATCTCTCAAGGCTTGCTCGAGTAGACTAGTAAGCCTTGCGACTTCTTCTTTAAGATTATCCATCTCTTTTTGATGTTGGGCTTCCAACTGGGCTCTTTCTTCATTTTCCATTTGTCTTTTTCTCGAATGAGTGTTATAAGCGGGTTTCAATGGGGAACCTATATTTCAACCTGCTAAATGTAAATCATGCAATTTATGCAAAAATGCTGAAACAATTAATTAAAAAAAATGCATATGAAATGCGGACTCACCCTTCATGGGATGACAACCTAATAGGAAGATCCTAATTGTTGAGTGCATCAAAAGGTTGGTCATTATCTAGTTTCAAAGGGTCTCTCGCATGCTCAGTGATCGTCCATGAAAGGTCGATATGAGGCTTACAAGTAGTGTGAAAATAGAGGCCCTGAGTAATATCAGTTTGGCATATCAACCACTTCCAAGTAAACAATCAAGCGAGAGTTGGATGGTTTCACGAGTCTTACCCAGGCTAAAGCCATTGAGGTACCGTTACTCCCCCACTTATCCTAGTTTGTAAAGTGTGTGCTTCTAAAGTGATGCATGACAACATAAACAAAGATGCATGCTAAAACAGTAAATGCAGGAAAAATAAACAAATAAACACAACAAACAAAATAGCAATAATAAGAAAAAAGACAAAGCTTAATCCTAAAATCCCCAGTGGAGTCGCCATCCTGTCGCACCCGACATCGCGGCGGCCTTAAAAAAATAACTCTTGATTAGGGAAAAAGAACAGATTTCTGGCATCTTGTTCTTTTAGGAAAAAGGTCTTGTTTAAGGAGTCGCCACCTAGTATTATGGTCACTAGGAACCCTAACTGGTCAACAGAGATTCTATGGTTCGGGACTGGTTACGTAAAAGGGAAGATATTATCACCCCTTAAACGTCCTGCCTGAGGCAGGCTGCATTGCTAGTTTCGTCTTAAATTGCTAAATGTTTATTAGTTTACGCTATGATAATTTGCTTATAATATTCCTGACTCTGGCGCCAGTGAATATTCAACTACGGATACTTCCAACTCGAGCGTTGGTAAATATCACGTAGCTATAAAATAAATTAGATCAATATTTTCTTATTCCCGACTCTAGCGCCAGTGAATAAATAAATAAAAATAAATTTATTTTTATGCATGCACATATTTTTTATTTTTCTAGCTAAATTACATAAAATACAACGAATAAAAATAATATAAATTTAAACCGGTATTTTTATTCCTGACTCTGGCGTCAGTGAATAAACCAATAAATTTACATTATTTTTATTCATGCATACACATTTTTTAATTTTTTTATTTTTTTCTACCCTTTTTGTTTTTGTTTTTATTTTTTTTTGGGCCGGGCCCAGCCCAGCATAATTTCTTTGGGGCTGGGTCCAGCTCAGCCCATATGGCTGGGCTAGACCAAGCCAGCCCGACCCGGCCACTGGCCCAAGCTAGTGGCCCGGCCGGGCAAAAGCCAACAAGAAGCACGCGTGCTGTGTACTGTGCGAGGTAATTAACAAACTTATTTGATCTGTGAAGGCGAAAGAGAATTATTCTATGAAAGCTAAAGAAAGCTTACCTGTTCTCCTAGAGTGCTACTGTTTCGGGCGAAGATCAGTGAACACGCTCCTCGCTGGGAAACTGGAATTCCTCCTCCTACCTTTGCTTTCCTGCCCTCTGCTTCTTCTTCTCTCGGTCGTTTGTCTCCTCTCTGCTTCTGTTTTTTTTAGAAATGAAGGAACGAAGATGATGATGATGCCTGTTCTCCCCGATGGTTTTGGTTCTGGGTCCTTCTTCTTTTCTGCTATCTTTCCTTTTTCTTGCCTTCTTGTTGCTGCCTCCGGTTCTGGGTTTTTTCTGGGTTATGTGTGCGCTTTTTTTTCCTCCCCTGTTGCTGGGGTTTTTCTCTGGTTTTTCGTCCCAAAATCCCCCTTGGTTCTGTCTCTTCCTTTCGTCTTCGGTGCCCAAAATCCTCCTCTGTTCTGGGTCTTTTTTCGTCAGCTCCCCCGTTGTGTTCCTGTTCCCAGTGTTCTTTCCCCTGCTTTTTAGTCTTCCTGTGTTATTTGTCTTCCCCCTCCTTCGGTTTGTTCGGTGCCCTCCTGTCTTCGTCTGTTCCCTGCTCTGGTTTTCGGGTCCCCCCCGCCCTTCGTGGCTTTTTCTTCTTCCCGGTTTTTCTCCCTGTTCAGCCTTGGCTCTGCCTTTTTCTTCCTGGTTCTTCCTCCCCCCCTCCTTTCTGCTTTCTTTCTCTGGCTTCTTATAGCCAGAGAAAGCCATGCCGTTACACAGATAATAAAGTGACTGTTATTGCAGGAGTAATGGCGATGCATCGTTGGACATCCTTTTTTCTGGTTTGGTGAACGGAAGAAGATGATGGGTTCTCTTTGAAACGATGTCGTTCGATTGTTAATGGCCATTTGTGTTTTGGTCCTTGAAGTTTTGAAATTTTCGTGAGCAAGCCCCTGGATAAACTTTAATTGGACTCCTGCAGTTCTGAGCTTTTTACAAAACCATCTTTGGACTCTAATCTGTTGCAATTTTGCCCCCAATTAACCCCAAACTTTGGTAATTCTTCAATTAAGTCCCTGATTTCATTAATTAAATTAAATTCAAGTCCAGTTAAGCCTCAAAACTTATCAATTTTACAATTAAACCCTTAATTGGATTAATTAAATCAATTCCAAGCTCAATTAAATCTTAAAACTTATCAATTCTCCAATTAAACCCTTGATTGGATTAATTAGATTAAATCCAAAGTTTAATTAAACCCCAAAACTTCCAATCATGTTGCCTTTAACCCAAAATTTAATTCATTCTTCATTTATTTCATTTTACTTGTTTTTTCATCATTATCATCATTTTTTTTTTATCCTTTTCAATAAATAAAATAATAATAATAATTAAAATGGTCAAAAATTGGGTTATGACAAGCATGATCCCTTGTTTTCTTATTATCTTTTATCCATAAAGAAATATAAATTTTTTTGTTATATCTTATTTATTTTATAAAAATAAAAAGCAATCAAAACTACTATAAAACAAACCGGATAATCTGAAATAAGGATTAAAAAAACTATGTATTTTTTATGATTTTTTTAAACTAGGATATTTGTTTCTTAGACAACACCTCTTCATCATAATAATAAGAAATATAACGATGATGATATTTTGGAGCAATTAGAGTCAATCTGTCAAATCCACAAATCAGGTCATGGACGTGATTGAGTTTAATAACTTTGTTTATTGAAATCTATTTCTTATTTAATTATATGACAATAAAAATAGATATGCATAAAAAATCAACAAAATATTTTTATTAATAAAACATTATAAATGGTTGTATAAAAAAAAGTTTGTTTATGTTATGAAAAGAATGTTATAACGCTGCTTGAAAATTAAGTAAAAGTTAAATAATATTTAATAAAATAAAATTTAAAATAAATTTTTTTCTAAGTTATTTTAATGAGTTATAATTAAAACAAATTTTTTTTAAAAAAGTCATATGTTTGTGTCTGGGTAGGTTAGCGAACCAAGCCACCTTTTTTTTTTCTTTGAATGATTTTGCCTATTTTATGTTTAAAAAATAGATCAATAACATGTTATCCACTATTTTTGCTTAGGCCACCTCAAGTGGGTGAAAAATGGGCTCTTTTTTTTTTTTTTTTTGTAAAAAAACCTCCATTAATTTCAGGCCTTTTTTTTTGTACTTGAAAACCCCCAAGAAAAACCCTATAAACTTTAATAAACCCATAACCAACCCATCATTACAATATTTAATTGGTTTAAAAAATTAAAAATCAACCCGAATTTAAATCAAATTCCAAGGCCCAATTATTATTCGTAAGCTTCAACGAAATAAGTTGCTGAGTATTGGACAAATAAATTATGGCTGGAATTAAGGTCCTTATAATATGAAGAGAAACGACAGAAACATGAGAAGAGGAACCATTTTTCTGCTCTGCAAGATAGGGAGTCTGCTGTTGTGGGAAGGGGCCACCAACAACAGCCTGTGCGTAGCTGACCGGCGGTGCTGCAACGCTGATTTGGTGGAGGGAGAAGTCGGCAGTAACAACAGAGTCCATTAAGGAGAGAGAAGTTTTAATGTGTAATGATTGATACCAATTTAAGAAGAAATAAAAGGTTTAACCTATTAGTTTGCCAATCTTTTCTATTTACATATGTAGAGCAATATACAATAGTAAAGGTGAAGATTACAACACTAGAGTACTATAATATTTTCTATATATATACATTTCCTAATATTATTGTTATATTTATACAATAACAAAAATAAAAAAAACACGAGAGGATCCCATTCCCAAAAAAAAATTAATATTATTATGGGTTTTGTGCTTTCTATAACAAACAGTGTGTGTAAACATATAATAAGAACATTAATAAATTCACTAAATTCATTTTATCAATTTATATGACACATCTATAATTTTATATAAAAGAACAAACTCTATGGAAACTTTTGATTGAAGATAATACCTTAAATACTTTTAAAAGACTATAATAGTACTCTTAAATTGTTTAAATAATCATCATACACTTATTTAATACATGTATAATTCCTATAACTTTTTCAATATGTTTTTTTTTTCTTTTTTTCATTTCCTAACATGTGTTTCCTATATAACTTTTTTTCCCCATTTATACCATGTACCCTATATTCCTTTTAATTTTCAGATTCAATATCCAATTTTGTATTTCTCATATAACAAATTCAATGTACGTACCTTTCTTATATAACTTTTTTTAGACTATAATTTTTATTTTATTTTTATAATTACACTAATTAAACTTTTTTCCTTTCAAACATCACTTAGAAGAACCTTTGATTTTAACATACATCAAAACACCACAGATTTTTTTTCTCCCAGGCCATTTTTTCTTTATTCACTAGATTTATAGATTATGATTTTCAAATTTTATACTTGATTCAATTAATAATAGAAAGGAGACGACATTATTGCTCAGCGGTTCCTCTGTAATTTGGAGGAA
>Ga0325402_1002306_pt1 | contig 16642 bp, 8 predicted proteins | sample PopdelMetagenome_22_FD_207212 | JGI IMG/M metagenome (GOLD analysis project Ga0325402, IMG submission 207212) | Populus deltoides microbial communities from Bellville, Georgia, United States - Xylem-PdKOR-R3 | ecosystem: Host-associated > Plants > Phyllosphere > Stem > Wood/Secondary xylem... | reverse complement strand
TACAGAACAGATTAAAAAACAAAGAAAAGAAGCGGCAGCATAGTGATAGACTGATAGTTAACAACCACCAAATCTGATGATCACGTCTCTCTCTCTCTCTCTCTCTCGTGGAAGCTTATTAGGTGCTGCTTCTCTTCCTTCTTCAGAAGACTGTCTGGTAAAAAACACACACTAAAACAACAACCACCCCACACTACTCTCTTGCCCGGCGGATATCGGAGCTATGGTCGGCGACTGGTGGCAAGATATCAATGACTCCACTCAATGGCAGGACGGAGTTTTCTACACTCTTTGTGCTGCTTACGCTCTTGTTTCCGCCGTCGCTTTGGTTCGTGTTTCCGCTTCCCCGCACCCGCGTCTTTCATTTTCATACAAAATTGTTGTCATTGGAATAAAATACTCTCTCTTTTTTTTCTGTTTATAGATTCAATTGATAAGGATTGAATTGAGAGTGCCAGAGTACGGATGGACGACGCAGAAGGTTTTTCATCTCATGAATTTTATCGTTAACGGAGGTTTATTTTTTCTTAATGATACTTTTTCGTTGTGCTATTTAACTTAATAAGATTATATTTTTTTTATAATTTTCTGGGGGTTTTTTCTTTTTAGTGCGGGCGGTTGTGTTTGGATTTCATAAGCAAGTATTTATCATGCACCCCAAGGTTAGTATTACTATAGTTTAATTATTAAAAATAAAATAAAAATGCTAAATTAGATGGTGAGGTAGAATCAGTTAGGGTTTTGAATATTGTGATGATGAAGGGTTGTTGTTTTTGGGAATGAGAGCAGGCATTGGTTTTGCTATTATTGGATTTGCCTGGACTTCTCTTCTTCTCTACCTTTACACTCCTTGTTCTGTTTTGGGCAGAGATATACCATCAGGCAAGCTTTATATTCGAGTTGCTTTTTAATTATTTCAGGGTTTATGTACTTGGATTGTTGTTCAGCTGATTATACTCACACACACACACGCACACGTATAAAATCCTTTTTTACTTGTTTTTGAAGTTCCAGGCCAGAAGTTTGCCGTCGGATATGCTCAGGGTTTTTTATATTTCAGTCAATGCAGCAATGTATTTCATTCAGGTATGCTAAATGTTAGTATCGAGTTCACTGTATTGATGATGTAAAAAAGGGGTATATTTAGCAGTTGGCCTCCGCTGGGATATTTATATGCTATTGTCATCTCTGCCTCCTCTGAGCTGTTTCCAGTAATTTATGTTGTGTGAATTCTTGGTGTACGTGCCAAACTGTCTTGATGCAGCATATGACATGGATGAGTACACAAAGAAATACTTAAAAACTGTGCAATCTTTTGGAAATTGAACAAATGCTGGTTTGATGTGTACCAACAAATTGGATGCCTGAGTTTATGTGACAGTTCCCTTATTCTTGTAGACCTCTAGCTAATATGAATTTCCAAGACCATTTGCCTGAGCCAGTTGCTTTCATTTTTTTCTGTGATAAGGAATGGAGTGAGGGTTTGAGGGAATGGTTTTGGGCAGTCTAAATGAATATGGTTTGTATTGATGTGGCGCTACCAATAATGGTCTCTGGTTTCCTAGCATAAACAGCTCTGACCTAGCTGCAATAACAATTTATTATCATAGTTGTATTTCAGTTAAGTGTCTTACCATAATGAACTTTTGAATCAGGTTTGCATCTGGGTGTACCTTTGGATAGATGACAACAGCGTTGTGGAATTAATTGGAAAGATATTTATTGCAGGTTAAACCTTGTATCCAGCATGGATAAGCTCATCACTCCCATTTCTGGGAATTAAGCTCTACCTTATCATTTTTACAAGTATCTATACATATTCAATCATATTTTTTTTTTTCAGTGGTGTCAATCCTAGCTGCATTAAGTTTCTTGGTATATGGGGGAAGGTGAATATTCTTCATTGTATTTAATGATTATGGTTATTAGGGTATCGAGAGATGTCTGGTTTCATTTACTCATGTAAGTTTTATCTGTGTGCTGTTGTTTTTTGTGTCTGCTTCCAGATTGTTTTTCATGCTGAAACGCTTCCCTATTGAATCTAAAGGGAGAAGAAAGAAGCTTCATGAGGTTTGGTGCATTTCCTTCTTGCTTGATTTCTGTAATTTAGAATCCATTTATCATATTACGAAACATGATTGCTGCTACACTATGTATTGTGGCTTTTGCCTATTTTCTTATCTGCATACAATATTTGCATGTTATCCTTTGGATTTTAGTTCTCATCATACAGTTTTGTCAAGTTTGTGATGGATCTGAAACCATCCTTCTCATATGATCACATATTTCAAAGACTTACTGTTCCCATATATGGATATCAAGTCAAAACATATCTATTAGGTGATTGCAAGTTTATAACTTTCCCATTCAAATGGTCGAGTGTGAGAGAGCTTCAGTGGTCTTGGTCTCTGTGAGTGATTTTTCTGGCACAGATCTTTGATGTTGGAGTTGGTGGCAGAGCATTCTGCTAAATGTGCATTGCATGCTAAAAGATTTATTAGTATTATGGACATGTTGGGTTTTACACAAGCTTTAAAAGAGATATCGCCCAAATTTTGAACTAGTGAAAATAAATAATTACACTTACAGTATCGTGGCAAACATAACTTCCTGCAATGTAATAGAACAAAAACAATAAGAATTTAAAATAAAAATGAGAGAAATTTTAAAGGTGCACTAATCATCCACAAAAACTTGCATGAACTTATCATTTGACTTTAAATTAGTATGATGAGCTCCATTGCAGGTTGGATCAGTTACAGCCATATGCTTCACTTGCTTCCTTATCAGATGTTTTGTGGTAAGCCTCAAACAATAGTCCACCCCGACTTATGTTTTAAGGATTTCTTGTGATGCTTTATCAAAAATTGAAACTGTTGCTTAAAGAATCTGCCATCTTCTTAATTTTCAATCCATTATATACTCATGAAGTTGGAGATGTGGGTCTCCTATAGATTTTGAGGGCACTAAGCATGGGGAAATGTCAACGAAGCTGGAGTACATTAATTAGCATTTTTTTTACTGCATAATGTATAGTCAGGAATACAATCATCTTAGATTTTTTTGCTTGACAGGGAAAAAGGATATTTGATATGGCAATAATGCTTTTGCATGTGCTGTCTGGGGCATCGCTGCATTCATAAATATGAAGTTGTTTGTTTAAACTAAAATTTAAAGCTTGCAGGTTCTTCTCTCTGCTTTTGATGCTGATGCCTCACTTGATGTACTGGATCATCCAGTTTTGAACTTCATCTATTACATGGTACTCTATTACACTTTTTTATACATGTAATAAGCTCCAGTAATATAACTTGGCATTACATGGAACTTTACTTTTGATTTGGAACTTTTTTTGCTCAAAATTACAGCTTGTCGAGATTCTACCTTCTGCTCTAGTGCTCTACATCCTGCGGAAGTTGCCTCCTAAGAGGATATCAGCTCAATATCACCCAATTTGTTAGCCAGCAATGCTTCTTTAATCTTAATGTTCTCTGTTCCCCCAGAGCAGTTGGTCCTGTCTGTTTCAGCTGTAGGTGATGTTGGAGTTGAGCATTGAAAAAGAGTCCGGAAAACGTTCCAGATGTCTATTCTGGTGTAGCTCATGACGACAGAGATTCGTTTTAAATGTATATTACTCAGATTACCGCAGCTTGTTGAAAGGGAGATTTGAATTCTTAATGGGTTAAGAGATGTCGAGGCATTGGTTGTTTGATACTTTTCTATGCAGTTTATTTTCTTAGAATCTGCTAAAGGAAAATTTTGTGTAGTTTGGGGTAGTTGTCAGTCAGCCTGTAGAGAATTCAATTTGAAGTTGTATGCATGCTTAACAAATCAAGGAGATGATGCGTCCCTTTTTCCCTCATTTTCCTTTATGGTACGCCAATCATCAGTCAATTGTACCTTTTGTGGAGGGATTTATTTGAGATTTGGATTAATGTTTCTCTGCTTCTGTTTTTTTGAGCCATGAACAAATTTATACATAGACGTTACTTTCTGATGACCTATTTATTAGAATGGCTGATCTTTCTATTTCCTTTGTTGCAATTGTCAAAGGAAAGTTAGTTGGCTATTTATCAAAATCTTTCCTTTATTAGGATATGCTAGCTGTAGGATAAATGTATATGGGAGTTTTGATATTCTAAAGGCCAGAAATTCACTTTATATAAATTTTATACTATTGTACTATTTCTATATAATGAAAACTCTTCATCATGAAGAAAGGAGTTTTTCCTCTAAAACACTCTAAATTTAACATGATATTAGAGCCACAATTTTGATTCATCTCATGTCTTCGTAAGCTTAGTATAGTTCTTTGTTTTTAGTTATTCTCTATCAGTTTATTTCTCGTTATCATGTCATCAGACAGGTCAATTCTTTTCAATGACAATAACTACTCAGCCTAGGAATTTCATTTCAAGGTGTTTATCAAAGGCAAGGATTTAAGGGGCCATACTAATGGCAACAACCTTACTCCAAACAAAGACAAAAACAAGGATCGGAACATCAAATAAGAAGTCAAGGATGCTCAAGTTACCGTGTTGAATCTCAGATCTATCAAACATAAACTTGTCTTGAATCTTTGACCCTCCAAGACTGCTGTTGAAATGTGGACTTACCTAAAGAAGTTATACAATCAACATAACACTACTCGTTGATTCAAGTTTGAACTTGAATTGGCCAATCTCAAATAGGACAATCTTTTTGTAATAATTTTATTTTTACTCTAGCATCATGAATCTTTGGACTTAATATATTGATATTATGTATGTTACCTTACCTCTCAAAAGCCTTAGTTTCATTCAATCTCTCCATGAAATTACTAAAGATATCAATTCCTCATGAAACTCATATATGAATTTAAAAGGACCCAACCTAATCTTATAAACTGAGAGCCTGACGAGTAACACCTTTTTACTCAAACCACCATAGAGCGACATAACTTCTTATTCTCTTATTCCCATAGCTTATACAACACAAGGCAAGCCAAGCCAAGAGGCCGAAACATGAGCATTGTCTATTGTGTTTGTTGTCAAAGATAGTCATTTTGCTTTGAATTGTTCCAAAAATTTTGCAACTATTCCAAAAATTCTGCAACTATTGCAAAAAGATGACCATATTATCAAGAAATGTCTTATCCGACATCCTAAGAAATCTATAACAACATATACAACCTTAGCTGAGTCTTCTCGTATTGGTGGATCCATGGATACAAAACCCATGACATGAAATGCTTTTGGTTTTGTTCAACCCGTAACTCTTGAAATAATCCAATAAATGATTGTTTATGCATTTTCCACTTTAGGAATCTTAGGCAAACAATTCTTTACATCTCCTCCTTGGTATTTTGACTCTACAACTTCCAATCATATGATAAACAATGATAAATCTCTTACCAGTGTGCATAAATTTTCTAGAAATCTCAAGATTTATATTATTGATGGCAATTTCTTACCTATTATAGCAACTGGTGATGTTTCTCCTTCTCTAACCGATGTCTTTATCTCTCTTAGCCTTACCACTAGTATTGTTTCTATCGATTAGTTGGTTGACAATGAATGTAAAGTGAAATTTTCTAAATCTGGTTGTGTTGTGTAGGATCAAAAATCTAGAAAAATGATCGCGGGAGGGTCTAAAGTAGGATATTTTTTTCCTCTCCATTTACCTTTATCTCCATGTTTATCATTACCTTTTGTCACTTGTAACTTTGTTCATGTTGATTGCTAAACATGGCATAAATATCATAGACATCCAAACTCTAATGTACTTCATAATTTACTAAAATCTGGTTTATTGAGAATGCAAAGTCCCCATCTCTTAATGTTGTTTAATTTGATTACAACTCTTGTAAGCTTGGCAAAAGTAAAACTATGCCATTTCCCACTTACACACCAAAAGGAGTCCAATCATTTGACATGATACAAAGTGATGTATGGGGTATGGCATCAATTATTTCTCATGCTAATTACAAATATTTTATCACTTTTATTGACAACTATAATCGATTCACATGGATTTATTTTCTATGCTTTAAAAGAGAATTTTTTAAAAACTTTTACATGAATATATTCAAACCAATTTTCTACCAACATAAAAATCTTACGCTTTGACAATAGGGTGAGAACATGTTTCACTTGTTTTAGGAATACCTATAACACACATGGTATAAAAACAAAAAAAATCCTACGCTCTAACAATAAGGTAAGTACACATCTCACTTGTTTCATGAATACCTATAACACACATGGTATAATCTCTCAAAGATCTTGTCCCTAAACTCTTCAGCAAAATAGGATGGCTAAAAGAAAAAAATCATCACCTTCTTGATGTTGTATGCACCCTTTTATTAGAGTTATGTAAAGCTCTCTCTGCTACTATCCATCTCATAAACAAATTGTCTTCTCTTTCATTGCACAAAAAATCTCCTTTCACTCAATTATTTGGTCATACTCCAACCTATTCTACCATATATATCTTTAAATGTGTGTTATATTCACCTTCCTATACACGATTGCATAAAAATCATGGGTTAGTCTATCCAATATGTTATTCTAAGATATTTTATACCCCAAAAAATTTTCTTTGCCATGATCCAATCTAGGTTGTATTCACATTTCTAGAAATGTAATTTTTCTAGAAAATGAATATTTCTTTCAAACTCATCATGATAACTCTTAAGCATTTCCTAGTATACTAGCGACGATCCCACTCCCTATCAACTTAGATTCCAACATCTCTTGATTCCCCTCCAGATCATCCCCCAATTATTGATTTTGTCCAACTACACTTGCTTTTCTTAGACATGATACTCAGGTTCGCAGACCCCCAAATAGGTTAGGTTTCAAAACTCTTTTATCTTTAATATCCACTTTGTCTTCTATTCTTATTCCATTGAGTTACAAACAAGCAATGGTACATAAGTGTTAGCGGAAAGCTATTGAAACTGAACTTTTAGCACTATAAGAAAATCACATCTGGATGTTGTTATATTTCCCCAATCTATAAAACATATTGGGAGTAAATGTGTGTTTTCTATCAAGCTTCATTCTAATGGACCCATAGATCGTTACAAGGCTCGATAGTCACCAAGATGACCATCATGTGTACAATCACAGCCCTTTCCACCTCTCACTTCTGGCCTTTACATAAGATGGATGTTAGGAACGTATTTTTTACATGGTGATCTCAAGGATAGAGTTTACATGAAATTTTCCTCTAGTATGTCTACTATTTTATCCATTGATGTTTGCAAACTAAATTGTTTTTTTGTATGGTTTGAAATTGGCACCAAGAGCATGGTTTGAAAAATTTTACACCTTTTTTTAGGTTTTCATTCACTCAAAGTTTGTATGACCCTTCTCTTTTTCTACAGAGAACATCTAATGGCATACTCATCCTTTTTGTTTATGTGGATGACATTATTGTCATTAGTTTTTATATGACAACTATCTTTGAGATTAAAAAATTATTGCATTTTACTTCCCATATGAAAAACATTTTAGGCAACTCACCTATTTCTTGGGGTTAAAGGTGCATCGTCGACCTCAAGGTATCTTTTTAAATTAAAACAAATATATTTAAGAATTGGTTCATTTAACATGTCTCACAAACTCTATTTTTGTTGACACTCCCATGAAAATTAGTGTGAAATATCAACGTCAAAGGGAAACTTTTTGAGGACCTCTCTCTATATCGAAAGCTAATTGGTAGTCTTATCTACTTCACCATCACTCGACCTGATATCTTTTATGTTGTTAAACATTGTCAACAAGTTCATGCAAGCCCCCCAACATCTCAACTTGTTGATGTTCGTCGCATCATTCAATACATCCTTGGCACACCTAGTTGTGGCTTATTTTTCTGCTGCTGATTTGGCTGACTATACACTAGAAAATTCACCACATGATGTTGTTTATTTCTTGGTGATGCTCTTATTTCTTGGAAATGCAAGAAGTAAGATTGAAAATCCACTACAAGATGGTGTTTATTTCTTGGTGATGCTCTTATATTTTGGAAATGCTAGAAGCAAGATTGCATCTCCAAGTTCTGCATTGAGGTAGAGTATCGCGCCATATCTGTTGCCTGATTCGAAATCATTTAGCTATGTGGTCTCCTCAAAGAGCTTGGTTTCTTCCAAGTTCACCATACTCCATTACATGATGACAACATTAGCGTCATCCATATTGCTGTTAACCCCATCTACCATGAGCGTATGAAGCACATATAGGTTAACTTCCACTCTATTTGAGAGGCCTTTGATCACAAAGTTATTACACTTTCATATATCTTCACTACTCTACAAATCATAGATATCTTCACCAAAGCTATTGCCAATCATATCATTTTCTTGTTAGCAAATTAATGCTTAAAGATTTATCGCATCAATTTGAGGGGGGTGGTAGAAGAAAGTTAGGTGGCCATTTATTAAATGTAAATTCTATACCTTATAGCTTTGACAACTAATTTCTTTGTTTGTAAATCTTCTCTTTATTAGTACCTTATTAGTATATACTAGTAATAAGCTAATTGTATGTGGTAGTTTAATGTTCTAAAGGCTATAAATTTACTTGTATAGATTTTATACTTTTATACTCTTTCGAGAGAAAGGAGTTTTTTTCTAAAACGCTCTCTAAGTTTAACAGCAATTCCATTGTATTCTTCATTTCCTGTTTAGATTTTCACTCAGCTGTTTTTAATAAGTTAAATATGCAGCTGGTCATTTTTTTTAGGGTCTGTAATATAATCAGTAAGAACACAGATCCTGCTAAAGGACTTTCACAGGAGCAAAAGCTGGCCGCTTTCTCCAGGCATGAGCACAAGGCAAGACCCACCCTGACAACTTGGTAAAGGAACCTACCTTAGCCTAAAAAATAAAATGTTTGCTGTTGTATTGCTACACAAGCGTCAGCTAGCATTTCTGGTTCCATTCTCTACAGTCGGACCAAAAGTTCGATTGAACCAGAAAATATACCATCAGTTCTATGATAAATGATGAGGAATCATCGAATTCCAGAAAATCAAACTCGCTGTATATTTGATTGAGCATGAGAAATGCACGAAGGAGAAAAATCCTATATCAACCGGAAGCATCTATTCTTAACATAAATGCGAAAAACTTGTCTCCAAAATCCAGCAGCAGCAGTATCATTTACAAAGTTAATCTCTGAAGACATGTCAGGTAAAGAACCAAATCCACCCATATTTCCCACTACTTTTACGGGCAGGCCACTGTAACCAAACGTTACTATTCATCAGCCTATGTTTTCTGGGTATCTCATCAATCTTGGTGAAGCTCCTCTGCAGGTGGAGCAAATCGCACATTTGCTGGCCGAGCCACCACAACAGCGTCATCTGCAAATAGAGATTTAATAAATCCTGGGGTTCGTAGGGGCCGACGACCTGTCATTCGCGGATATACATCTTCAAGAAAATAGTAAGCATGACCCGCTATCATCCCCTGTATCAGAAAAAGTTACAATTAAAAAAAGGAAACCAAGAGAGTCACATGACAAAAAGGAAGGCAGATCAGATTAACAGGAAATTTGACATCAAAGTCAGGAAGATCTTTATATAACACAAATTAAACCTAGAGGAGCCACGCATTCTAATGGCTCCAGCTTAATCAGAGTTCAAAGATACTTCTTGACTTCATAAGTATAATGTAACTGGATAAAGGTGGAAGTCCTTGATCTCTCACTACATCAAGCAATACATCAAAAACTGGAAGATGACTCAGTTTATAGTGAAGCAACATGTCTTGTCTCAGCTTACAGCACGAAATTTACAATCAGTATTAGTGTTTCCCTTTTCTTTTCATTTTTTTGGATAATGATAAGGACAAGTCATGGGAGGTACTCATCTATATTTAAGTTTCTTCAAAACTTGAATGCCAATGACAGAACATCCAGGGTTTGATGAAACAAGAACTACAATGAAATTCATATCCAATCAAGCAAATATTTCCGAGAGAGCATGGTTAAGAATTTGCTAATGCATGTAACATAAAAGCACAAACATGGAATTAACGATGGCACATAAAACACACCAGCAGATCCACCCAAGCACTGGCACCAACAAGAACAGAGAATCCCAAGAGAACCTGGTGAAAAACAAGGGAGAAAACAGTGTTACTACTTGCCTCTGCATTGACTTTCAAGATAATTCAACTTGAAACACATCACAGTTAGAACCCTAATTAGGACAGCTCATGTATCAGTTTGATTCTAAGTGAATGTTAGAGCAGCTACAAACAGATGACAGACAGAAGTACATGTTATCATTATGAGACAAACTTACATGATTAAGCTGAAAAACAGATCAAATGCTCATTAAAAGCTCACTCACCCATGGTAGGTAAGCTGCTGTGAAAGTGAAGAGGCCCAAGAAACTCATGTGGATAAAGGGGTTTTGCTTGCTCCAGACATAAACCTGTACAGATGAAAGATTTTTAAAAAAAAATTGTAAGAGTTTACTCAAAAAAGAGTTATCAAAATGATATTAGAACGTAAGAAAGACTAAAATAACTAACCATCATGAAGGTCAATGAATTGCTCAGGAATATGATTTTTGAAAACGATTCTGACAGATAGGGTATGTTTCCTCCAATTATGACAATGCTAGTCAAAACACTAGCACCAAACAAGAGCATGTAAAAGAAATCTGCAGTCCTTCCCCTGAAAGAGTTCTCTTCGAGAAGTTTGCAATATCGAGCAAGAAAGAACATGTGGAACATAAAGTCCAAGTCTGGCATCATGAAGAAGAACATTAAGAAAGACAGTTGGTGATTAAAAAAAAAATTAACTAAGACAGTTGGTGATTAAAAAAAAAAATTAACTGCAAGAACACAAGTATATCATAAGCAGTCAGAACTCATAAACCTATCTTTATTGTGAATAAGGAATTTGACATAACATAAAGATATAAGAAAACCAAACTTTCCGGTAAAAAGCACCCCAGGATGTAAGATGCTTTCATGGAAAAAAGAGAGCCATAAAGTGCAAGTTTAATCAGCCATGCAAACAGACTCCATCATCTGCAACATCTTGGTTTGGTATATTAGAAGTGCCCAATTCAGTTTTAGGAATTAATTGTTGATTCCCAACACAGAACTCAGGTTCCCTCTGTAGAATGATAACAATCACAATTTGATAATCACTTTCCTTGGAACTGAAGCCTTAAGATTTAGACTGGAAAAAAAGAGATAGCATTTCATTGAAGAATTTGCACTTGAATATTAATTTTTGCTTGAAGAAGATAGGCAGTTAAAAACTTGGATATCACATGCTGTAATCCATGCAAATGTCATAAAATTGACCAGGCAAAACACTGCAACGCTCACAATGAACTTGTTCAACCAAAGTTTACAATAACTCTTCTATTCATAGTATATCTACATCTTTGTTTATGGATATGCAGATATTAAAATCCAATTCAGGACCCTCTTATAATAGAGATGCAAAACGAATGTGAATTCTCATTTCACTACACCTAGGAGCCTGTTCACAGGTCACCGAAGGAGCTAGACAAAGCTTGAAACCTTCTGATATTAAGATGCTAGAGGCTGTGCAGACGAAAGAATTGATACATATACTATAAAGTTGAAAGCTTTCGTACATTTCTGATATTGGTAATCACCACTAACACCCAGATGAAAACTTACCCATCTTACGGAAGTAAAGGAAATTAGTGACAAGGCGCCAGAACTCATAATTCTTCATCACAAGTTTAGGGTTTAAGTACAGATTAGAAGGAGATATTATCTGCCCAAAACAAACAAAACCAGAGCTAAATTAAATATAAAAGAAGTTCCTTCACCTTTATAAACCCATCAAAATCACAAATGCCAACATAAATATAAACCCAGAATGAACCAAATTTAACTCCTTAAGTCTAATAACAAAAGCAATAGCTAACTCAACCTCCAAATATCCAAATTAATTATTTCAACATTCTTCAAAAAAATCAAGAAATAAAAACAAACACAAATTTCAATGAAAAATCAAAAGCGAAACTACAACTTACATAACTGAACGAAACCCAGTTGAAATCATTCAAGAACAGAATAACTCAAAACGTTGTCTTTTTTTTTTCTTCTTTCAAAAACAACAAAACCCACAATGAAAATAAAAGTAAAAAACCTATCATTCACAAAATTAAATCAAACCTATTTGAATCATCAAAAAAACAAGAAAGCCCATTTCATTAAAACCAAATTTACCATTCATTATCCCATCAAAACAAGCAAAACCCACATATTAAAACACGCAGAGAAAAAAGAAAAAAAAAACAAATACAAAGTTTAAAAAGAGAAGAAAAGGTGAGAGAAGGCAAGCAGGCAGGCATACATCAAGAGAGCAACCAATGGTGGTAACAACTGCAGCTGTGACATAAGAGCGAGTAATTATTGGCATCTGCCTATACCAATCCTCCACTGCTTGAGCCATTAATTAAGAATTGATAATTGTACAAGTGACCTCTAAAAATATCTGATTTTTTATGTTTCAGCTGAAAATTCTTTAGACCCAGAATAGAAATAACGATTTTCTACTTAAGATGGTTTTCAGTAGAGAATTTTGGTGCTTTTTTAAGGAATCAAAGAAAGAGGTGAATGAAAAGTACGATCTTGGAAGGCTATAAGGTATGGTATCCAGCTAAAGTTCCTTGCTTGATACCCGTGACTATGCTGGCCCAATCAGAAAGAGAGTGAGTTCCACGAACCAATTGAATTGTTATTAGTTTTTGGGTTTATGGAAATGTGATACTTTTTTTTTTAATTTTAAAATTTAAAGGGTTATTACGAGGTTACTGTCCCGCGCTCCGCTCATACTAAAATTTATCAAAGGATAAAAATCTTAGTTGAGAAAAAAACTTAACCGCGTGGATTCATTATATAAAACTTTAAAATGATATTTCTTTTATTAAAAATTATTAATTGTTTATTTGTCTATGATGGCTGGAAATTTAGATGAGATAATTTTTTGATTTAAAATTTTTTTTTCAATTGTTTTTTACTAAAAAAATTATTAAAGCCTTTCTAAACCACATAATAACATTGAAAACCCAAAAATGGGTTTAAAAACTGAAATTCAACCCAAATTAAATAAATAAAAAAACCTTTAGTTTCTTTTCTTTTAAATTGTTTTTTCCTTCAAATATTTTGACAAATTCACCAATAGTTTAGCCATTAAAGTCAGTGTTTGAAAAAAGAATTGAGGACCAAAAAAGAATTGAGGACTAAAAAAAGAGAAGAAAATTGGTTGGTGAAGCTACAATAAAATGTCTACATGTGACCATGTTTGTGTTTTTTTTTTTAATATTTTTTAAAAAGTTATTATTTTCTATTTGAAATTAGTTTTTTAGTGTATTTAAATCGTTTTGATATATTAATATCAAAAATAATTTTTAAAAAATATACAAAAATTTTATTTTAATGCATTTCCAACTAAAAAAATACTTTAAAAAACAACAACTAGTATATATTATCCTTATCCATACTTAGTTTTTTGAAATGGATATTATGTAATTATTTTAAGTGTCATAAAATCTTCAATTCGACCTTGAGAATCCAAAATTAAACATTATGGATATTTTACAAAAGAGAAAGAAACAATTAGGCTACTAGCATATAAAATTTTAACTTTTGGCAAAATAATACAATTATAAAAAGTTTTAGTAAAATAATATAGTTTATATTTGTCATTGTTCCAAAATGCAACATATAAAGAAGTCGCGATTGAAAAATGGACATTAAATAAACATTATGTTTATAAAACATGACTCCTTTATATGTTGTGTTCTAAAGTCAGGATAACCACCAAAACAGTTACACCCTACATTGAATTGCTTTATTGAAGGGAATTGCTTACAATGTTTGTCTATTTTCAACCATTAATGTAGCGTAGAAATTGAAGGTTCTAAACATTTAGGTGGAGATCTAATATATTTATAGGTGGATTTGACCTAATAAGACTATGTAGATGACCTAATAAATGCTTTTCTAGATTAGTTGAACAAATCTAGATCCTAGAAAAGATCTAGTTGCGCCAGAATAGGTTAGCACCTCTAAACTGAGATAATATGATTAAATTTCTCGCTCGTTGTGATTCACAATCACGACATTTAAGGAAGTCATGGTTCAGAACCACGACAACTTATGATGTTGTTGTTCTGAATCGTGATATGTACAAACTATGCTATTTCAACAATTCTCTTTTTAAATTGTGCTATTTCCTCTATATTTTTAATTTACTGTGCTAATTTTATAAAAAAAAAAAACCCAAAGAAAAATTAGAATATAAAAGGCATTTAACAAGAATATCTATTTTTTTCCTTGTTCTCTATAATCATATTATGAAATGTTAAAATCATATTTTCTATAAAATATTTAAAGATGATTAAAAAACTTTATTTTTTTAACTAGAAAGGGATATGTTATAAAATTAAAAAATATTTTATTAACATTATAAACTATTTTAATTTAAATTTTAGAGGGGGTTGCACCCTTAGTTCTACCTGTATTTCCCATGTCACTTATCTTATCTTATGCATATAAGATTGATTGATTAATTCTTGAAAGGATGCTGCCAAATCCTTTTATGTCTATCGTTTGGCTTCAACTAGATATCACTGGTTGTATATGAAATTGATAACATAAACCTTAACCTTTTATGTAAAAAAGGGGTTGAAGTGTCATCTTACCCTGATAACATTTAAAGATGGATAAATATTCCTTATACATCATTAACGAGGGATAAATATCATTTACACGTCATTAATGAGGGATAAAGTAACAAGTCATTTTAAAGACTTTTATACATCTGGGGATGTAAAGAGATGAGAATATTTGACCTTAACTATTTCTGTTATGGGTTACGACAAAAATAAACGGAGTCTCGTGACCCAATAGGAAACCTATAAAGATTATCAATTTTACATCCATCTAGGCTTAGTGAGATGCTAAGTCTAAGGATGTTAGGTCTGGCAGCCTACTAGTCCCACATGTACCTAGGCTTTGTGCATAAATGAGCCTATGGATGCTGGGTTTGGCAAGCTGTCAAATCCATATATACATGGGCTTAATGCGTAGCTAAGTTTAGGGATGTTGAGTTATTACCCTGCCTTTAGTCCTTTTGTTGAATATGGATTCTATGAAAAAATAACATAAAGCATGATTTTCCATCAGTAGCTCCCCAAGTCTTTGCATATTTATTATGCAAAAATTTTAAAAGGTTACTAGCTTTAAAAAAGTCGTTTTACTTGAGAATTTTATGTCCCATTAACGAGGGATTTTTTTAACTTCCTTAAGAGATTTATCTTTATAGAATTGTTGAGATTCTTTGTGGCAATGTGTCTCATTTTTATTTGAAAGGGATGATCAAATGACCTATCTTTATTAAAAAAGAGGTATCCTTTAGGAAATAAAACGTTAGCGTGCATTCAATACTATAACTAAATGAATTTTTGAAGATTTGAGATGACATGAAAGATTATTCATCTAACAATGAGGGCAGAAAGATGTTTTCTTTATAACTATAGTCGTTCTTGCTTTTATCTTTTCTTTTACTTTCACTTTCTGTAATTTCTGAAAAACTACTCTATTTAAAAAAACCTCTAACCAATTTAGCTATAATCTAAGAAGAATCCCTCATTCTTGATATTTCATGCCAAAAGCTTTTTTTTCCTTATCTATTTTAAACATAAAATTAGACCAAAAAAGAGTCAGATTTGTCTCTAGAAAAAAAACTTATTGCCTTTGACGAGGAGTTTAGGTTTCGACTTGGAACTAAGGGAAACAACAAGGATATGAGTCTATTAGATTAGGCCCCAAAACTAAAAAGAGTGGAGCCCTAACATTCATTTTTGGTAGGGGAAAGTAGTTCTCCTTGGAGGAGTGTCGCACCCGACATCGCGACGTCTTTAAAAATAACTTATTGGAAAGAATGAATTTCTAGCATCCTATTCTTTGATGGGGGATGGTCTTGTTTTAAGGAGTCGTCACCTAGTATTATGGTCACTAGGAACCCTAACTGGTCAATAGAAATTCTATGGTACGGGACTAGTTGAGGCTATAAAGGTATTAGCACCCCTAGCGCACCCTACCTTAGGTAAGTTGCATTGCTGGTTTAATCTTAAATTGCTAAAAATTATTGATTTGTGTTATGACGGTTCACTAGTAATATTCCTGACCCTGACGTTAGTGAATATTTAATTACTGGTACTTCTAAATCTAACGCTTGTAAAAAAAAAAACGTATGATATTCTTGACTCTGACGTCAATGAATAAACCCATGAAATAAATTTAAATTGATGCAAGTGTATATTTATTTTATTTTTTATGTAAAAAAATGATGGTTTAATCGTAATATTCCTGACTCTAGCGTCAATGAATATTCAATCTCGAATACTTCCAACTCTAGCGTTGGTAAATATTCCACCACGAATAATTCCAACTCTAGCGTTGGTAAGAATTCCATCACGAATGATTCCAACTCTGGCGTTGATAAAAATTCATAGCTAAGAAAAAATTAGTATATTTTTTTATTCCCAATCCTGATATCAGTGAATAAATTGATAAAAATACATTTTTTTTCTAAACACATGCAAAATTTTTATTTCTACACTTTCTATTTTTTTCATTTTTATTTTT
>Ga0325402_1002304_pt1 | contig 16652 bp, 14 predicted proteins | sample PopdelMetagenome_22_FD_207212 | JGI IMG/M metagenome (GOLD analysis project Ga0325402, IMG submission 207212) | Populus deltoides microbial communities from Bellville, Georgia, United States - Xylem-PdKOR-R3 | ecosystem: Host-associated > Plants > Phyllosphere > Stem > Wood/Secondary xylem... | reverse complement strand
CAATTAATTAATTTATCTTTCATCAAATAAAATAAGGTAATTTAAATTTAAAATCTATTTTTATTTTATTTTGAGATGTTTGTTAATAATTTGATGAGGTTCTTTTATAATTCTATCATTTTCGCTTTTTTTTTTTAAATCTGCTAGTTCTACCAATTATTTTTTGAATTCTTGTTATAGTAATTTTTTTTCTAATTAATTAGATATATTTTATTGGTTTGTTTTGATTATGCTTGAATTTTTTTTATGTTTTGTTTTTAGCAAAGCTACCAAAATTATCAATTTTTTCTTACAATATATATTTTGATTTTAAGTTGAACGATGAACAAACTAAGAAGAATTGATTCTTTATTATTATTTGTTTTATTTCAAAGTTTATCAAACATAAATAATGCTTCGCTTTAACTAATGTTTCTTATATACTTTGTATGTTTATATTTGATGGGTATAAAGACCAACAACATTAAAGTGATAGATACATTATGAAAATGAAATTAACTTCATTACTTTGACTCAATTTGGTATTGCTCTAAACCTTTTACATTATACAAAAGTCATTATATCTTTGTGGTAAGTTATTTGAATAAAACTAAATTATGTAGGTTTTGTTTTACAACTCATGTATAATAAATTAAAATAAATATTATATCTTGTTATATTAATTTTGATTCCTTTTAACAAATAATTCTAACTCCCTCCTTGATAGTTAGGCTGGTGGTGCTTCTTCTGTGCTTGACACAAGGCTGTCAAATTGTAAATAATGAAGGTATGTCAGCTAAAATCCTAGGTCTTTTTACGTTCTAGTGTTTCTGTTTTTGACCCGTTTACATATTGCTTCTCTTTTTATTTTCCATTTTGCTTTTTTTTCTAGCACCGCTTCCTCACCATCAGGCCACAACAAATTGTGCACCATCATCCTTACTAGATGATCAAGATCAAATCCCATCGAAAAGCCTTAACAACTCTTTTTTTACCTTAAAGAGGTAAAAACTTGTTGCCCGCTCTTCTTTCAGGTTTTTGCTCTTCCCCTTCAATTCATCTTTTTAAATTATCTTAAAAAATCCTTCAAACATGGCTCAATATTTATTGTTTGGTTCGTGCAGCTCTTCATTAATCTATTGTATACTTTTTCATTGTAGTAACTTTTGCCGATGTGGTTTAAAAAAAACATTTTTAGTTATGATATTAAAAAATAATTTTAAAAAATATATGTTCGGTTAATTTATTTCCAAATGTGTAGCTAAACTTGTTGAGAAACTCAGATCTAGTATTGTTAGTGAAGCGCAGACAATGAATCTAGTAAAATTTCTATATTAAGAGTGTTGGTTAAAATGACAAGTGGTAAATTAAATTGTTTTTTTATATTATCATTTGGATTTGAATCTTAAGGTGCAGTTGTGAAAAGGAAACTAATCCATACATTAAAAAAAAAATTAATCCAATCTAAAAATGTTGGCCATCAAAACAATTAAGTAGAAAATTACTCGGAGTGTGTTTTTTACTATAGCTAAACACAGTTTATTGTTAATTATTGTTAATTGCTGCAATGAAATTACTTATTTGTCATTGAGTGGCAAAAAAAAAGCCTTGGGGGTAGGGGTGCTTTGGTCTTTTCCACTAGCTTATTTGCCATTAAAAGACTATTCAGGATGTCTAGGTCTTTTCTATTTTTTTGCATAGCAAAAACACTATTTTATCTCTAGAGTCAACAAAACTTAGAGTTGTTGAGCAAGAACTTTTTTTATTTTTCATAAACTCTTAAACAATAAAAATACTTTTTTATTCTCAAAATCAAAAAATTATTAGGCTGTTGGACAAGGGTATTTTTGTTTTTTTTTTTCATTATTCATGTACATTTAAGTACATTTTTTGCCTTGGAAAAGAAAAAAATAAGGTTTGTATTTAGGGGTATTTTTTTACTTTCACACTGGTTTTTAGGGTAATTACTAGGGTCATGGGGGGTTTTGATATTTTCATGTTGTCTTTTTAATTTTTAAATCAAAAAAGTAGTATATGTTGCGCATGCGCTAGCGAGTGGGTGATGTCTATGTTATTTAGGTGGCGCATATGACGTCACCTCGTGGTCAAACTTGACTTTTTGCAATCTCTTTGGATACGTCATCATGTCCTCTTCCACATGGTATGGTGTGTGACGATATATGATGATCAGATTGTCGCTAAAGGTGGTTTCTTTTTTCTCCCCCTTCTTTTCTCTTTTATGCTAGGTAAAGTGCATGATTATCCTCTCTTTTTTTCTTTCAATTTTAGTCCTTATTTTTTAATTTATCATTTTGTTCTTATTCCTTTTATAGAAGTTTTTTTTTTCAATTTATTCCTTCAATTACAATTTCTCATATATTTGTTTTCATTTTAATCCTTGTTCTTTTGATTCTTTTTTTTTTGGCCTTTTTGTTAAAGTTTTTTTGACTTTCAATTTCATCATTCAATCAAAGTTATTTTATTTTTTACTATTTGACCCTCATTCTTTTGATTCGTTTTTCCTTTTATTAAAGCTATTTTTCAATTCAATTTAATCCTCCAATTAAAAAATTTTATTTGCCTTCTAATTAATTTTCTTTACTTTCACCCTCATTTTTAGATCCTTTTGTGTGATTGATTTTTTTTTCTAGTTTCATCTTTCGACATTTAATTTGTTAGGGATTTGGCTTCATGTGATCTTATCATTATGCATTAGTTTTGTGATTTTCTTTAATTTATTTTTTATGAGTTTATTATGGTCTCATGACCTATGTCACATGTTTTACATGTCTTTTTATAATATAAGTTTTTATATATAATTTTTTGTTTGATTTTTCAAAATATTATTCTAATTCACCTATAGTTTTTTTTTTGTTTTATAAAAATAAACTTTAGTTTTCAAAATAAAAATATTCTTTTTAAAATAATATTTTTTATGTGTTCGGCCTTACGTAATATTTTTTAGGGCGTGTGCATATTGAGTCCATTTTCATTTGTGTTTATCTTTTAAGCCATAAGTTCTTTACGATGTGAATCTATTTTTTATTGATTTAAATAAACAAGTTCAGTGAACCTATCAGGAGAATATCTTGTTTTGTGTAATTGAATATCTTGATCTACATTCATCTCTTAATTTTTTTTATTTCTCTTTTGGTTATTATTAATGACTTATTTATTTATTTATTTACATAGATGGTTATCGAATTATTTAATTAGATACTTGCATTAACTTTTTGATTTACATTTTAAATTTTTTTATATAAAAAAATACATCAAAGTAGCCTACCTACCCATTATTTTTTTTAAAAAAAAAACCTATAATCTAGAGCAAAGCTCGGGTTAGATAGGTAGTATATACAAGATGCCATGGGCTGAATGAAAGGAAGCTGACAAATATCAGAAGCCCTAGAGCTCAATTGCCGAAAACCCATCAAACCCTATTTGGTCTAAAATGGGTGTAAACAAAAGCTAACCTCCCCCATTGAAGCCCAACACAAAAGTGACTAAAATCGAGCTCTCGATGTTAATTCGTTAACTACAACAACTATCCTGCAAACGGATGCATTCTATTAAAACTATTTCATCCATTAACCATTTAAAAAAAAAAAAAGACTAAAAGTAGGTCCCACTGAATCATTATTATGCTAAGCAACACTCATCCAATTCTTCTATCCTAAACACAACGCAATGCCAAAAGTAAATTCTCTCTCTGTCTCTCTCACATTCGCTTCTTGCAATCTTAACTCCTCTTTTCTTTCTCCACTTTAATAAAAAAACTCACTTTTTGAAACTTTTTGAAACTCATTGTCTCTTTTTCACGAGCTCTCTCTGCACTTGGTAAAAAAGAAAAAAAAGTTAGGGTTTCTCTTGTCTTTCTTCACCTCCAAAGCCAAACGATCATTATCTTCTCTTCGGAATCTCTCTTTTAAAGAAACCCATTCTAGTATTTCTTGCAATAATCCCAGTTTTGTGGTCTTTTGTTAAGTTTTAGCCCTCTATTATGTGAACCCCACCAAACCCAACTGTGCCCAGTTGTTGTTTCTTCTTCTTCTGGTTAAAGTTTGAATCTTTCTTGTTATTTTCTGAGTTTTTGGGATCTAAATGGTGTTTTTATGGCACCCTAATACAGTTACTGTTAGTTCCTGACTTCTTTCTCTTTTGGGTCTTTTTTATTTTTTCTTTTTTGGCCTTGTGTTCTGTCTTGAGAGAGAGGTCATTGATAAAGACATTAGTGTCAAAAATAAAAAAGGAGAATAATTTGGGTTGATCTTGCTTTTTTGAAAACGTACATGTGAAGCAAAATTTAGTGTTGAACTTGATGGATTTTACTGTTTTTTTCATGAGTGTCTTTCTCCTTTTTCATCTCCCACTACTAGAATAGGAGCCTTCACTTCACTTGTTTCTCTTTGCAACCTCGAGAAACCTGTGAAATCTCTCCGATCAAGGTTGCTTTATGGTAATTTTGGTAGATCAAGCCTCTCTCACTATGGATAGCATTCATGTTTTAGCTTCACATTGTGTGAGAGATAGAGGCTTTTGGGGTAACATCTATGGAGATATGAATAGATTGTAGTATATGAAGATCTAGATGCTTATTTAGGTTGTAGGTTGTGTTTATTTATGTGTTTGTGGAGTTAGTTATATAGTTAGAAATTTGATAATGGAGGATATTGGGCTGGTTAAGCAAGGGTGGAAATGGTTGCAAACGCAGAAACATGTCTATTCACGGGTGAAAACTGCAGTGGGGTGTTTGAGGGACAAGATCGGAGTGTTTATAGAGAGGCATTGGCCTATGGTGTGCAGTGGATGTGCAAGATTTGGGAGGTTGATGCGTTTTATGTTGATTTATTGGAAAGATTGCGCTACGAGGGGTTTTAATTCTGTTATCAAACTGGGTTCGGCAGCTTTGCTTCTTATAATGTGGAGTTGCTTCCTTAGTCTCACTTCAATGTCTTGCTTGCTTTATGTACTACTTTGTATGGTATGTTCTCTTATTTTAGCCTTTTAACTTTCTGTTGTTGTTTGCACCTGATTCTTATTCTGATCATGTCGTTATCATTTTTTTATTTTTATTTTTATTTAGTAATCCAATCATTTGAATATGCATTTCCCGATTTATCAATGTTTGAGTTGTATGATGGTGTTCAAATTTATATTGTGGCATAATCAAGATGTCAGTAATCTTAGATAGTCTACTAATTAGCATCTGAATATCAGGTGGAGGGTGATTAAAATCACTGATAACAATGTGGAGTTTAATTTATGTTTTTGTACAATGCAAGGTTATTGGCTATCTGCCCTGATGATACCAATCTCGAAACTAGTTTGTCAACAAATGTGGTATAAGCTCCTGTGGGTTTTTCATGAAACCGAATTAAAAAATTAATGAATTGGATCCTGAAAGGCTAGGAACCTGACCATGAATCAATCCTACATAGCCCAATCACCAATTTGGCATGCCACTCTAGTGATGCAGTATCCCACAACTCTCTTACTGACTGAAATTCACCAGATTAAGAGAGAGATTATAGAAGAAAAGGTTCAAGTGTAAGCTCAGATCTCAATACCTGGTTAAATAAAATAAGAACTTAATAGAGCTGAAGTCTCAGAGGAGTGTTTGTGCATGTAACTGGGATTGACTAGCAATAAATCTAAAATTTTAGTTACAGGTAAACCTAGACTAGAAGAACACTTACCTCCTTTCAGGAAGTGCAAAATCTTAAGACTTTAAATTCAACAAATATAGAGTAATTATTATCCAAACTGAAGAGGTTTTTGAAGCTTATGTTTATAGGTTTAGTGCCTGAAGCTCCTGATCTCATTTAGTTCTAAATTAGCCTCCAATTCATTTGTTCTCTTGGGGGAGAAAATGACAGAGCTTTAATGCTGTGGTGATGTCTTTATGCTCACAACCTTCTCATTTGTCCACTTTCAGCTGCTCCCACATTTAGTTCTAAATTAGCCCACTATTCGTTTTATTTTATTTATTTTTCTGGCCAGGGGGGGAAGGGAGGATGATAGATTTTAAAGCTGTGATCATGTAACTGTACTGCTTTCAGCTTTTGATTGCTTCCATGCATTATCAATTTTTGACATTAAGCATTTGAGTTCATTAATAATCGTGGATCTGAAAGTTAGTGTAGTTTATAACAAAAATATCACTAAAAAGGTGGTTGGAGGTGATGGGTTTTCTATAAACCAACAAGGCCTTTAGATACATTGGCTTTGTTGGGGATTGTGATTCAAGTGAATTTTCTAAAAAAGGAAATTTCATTAGAATGCCACTGACAGTGGGTTCAATATTTCAGGGAGCTGCAGGAGCTGCTGTTCAGTATTTGGGCTACACTCCTGGACTTTTTATTGTAGGGCTATTTGCTATTTTAATTTTATGGATGTATGCTAACTTTTGGATAACTGGAACATTATTTATAGTTGGAGGTAAGTTGAGCTCCTAGTGCAAGTAGATGATTTTTTCCCCCCAACTTCGGGAAATTTAATTCGCTTCATTGTGTAAATGCAGGCTATTTGTTCTCTCTAAATCATGCACGGCTAGTGGTCTTAATGGCGACTATATATGCTATTTATTGTGTGAAAGTTCGAGTTGGATGGCATGGTGTTTTCCTATCAATAAACCTCACCTTTTTCTCAAATGATGTATTAAACTTTCTACTTCAATGGTGTGATAATGTTAGTGAAAGCACCCAATTTGAAGAGCATAAGGAATCTGAAACAGTTCTGGAAGATGAGTTCTCTGTGGAGTGTGAATTCTCGATTCCTGTTGATGAATCTGAAAAGGTGCAACCATGCAAATCATCTAGCCCAGCTGCTAGCTCATCTGTTGTGAATAACCAAAGAGAGTCTTCCACTAGAAAAGTAGTTGTAGAAGAAACAAGCTCAACCAATGAGATGAAAAGAATATTAGATAGTGTGGATCATTATGAAGCATTGGGATTTTCTCGCCACAAGCGAATTGATGTTGCTATTTTGAAAAAGGAATACCATAAAAAGGTAAGTGCCTCTTTTCTTCTAAAATTAACACCAGTAACCATTTTAGTTTTCTCACTTCTGAGAGGCCAAAGTGTATAGATAAATTAATCCTACTGGGCCATTACCCAATAGTTTAGCATCTTCTTATAAATTGTTTTGTGCAACTAAATGAGATATCACAATGGTTCACCAAGCATTCAAAATGGTCACATTAAACAAAACAAAAAAACCCTAGTACCAGAAAATTTGCTACAATAGGACCCTAGGAATGTAGCACACAAATCCATACATTCAGCCTGGCAGTTAAAAGGCCTGGTTTGGGTAAATGAAAGAGAACAATGTTTGGGGCAATACATGAATCCGCCATAGGCATCTGTCCTTTGATTTCCCAAGAAACCTGCATGTTGATTTTGCATAGATGTGTCCATAGCTGGTTAAAATGTCATTGTTGTGATATGTAAGCAAGATGAGTTGCTAGTACTGCATTTGCAACCCAACACCCCCCCCCCCCCCCCAAAAAAAAAAAAAAAAAAAAAAAACACACACACACACACCCAACCCCCCCTACCTAAAAAATTAAATAGTTCATTCCTTTTCAAGTTCCTCTTATAGCATTCTCGTGCTGATCCTACAAGTCATGGAGTGGTGTCAAGTTGTTCTTGATGTATAAATCGATTATCCCTTGCCACGGAAAAAAAATACAAAACAAATAAATGCTGGGGTCAGTGGGGAATGGGGAGTAGGCTTACTGATTTCCTTTTTATCCTGTTAAATATGCAGGCCATGCGTGTCCATCCTGATAAAAATATGGGAAGCCCTTTAGCAAGTGAATCATTTAAGAAACTTCAATGTGCTTATGAGGTAAGCATCCACACTGAAAGTCTCTCTCTCACATAGAGTAAGTAATGAGAGATGAAACATGCAAAGCTAAGAATGTGTTGGTTATGTCTTTTTGCTGACCAAAATGATACAACGTACAGGTTCTGTCAGATTCTGTGAAGAAGAGAGACTATGATGAGCAACTGAGAAGGGAAGAATCTAAGACTAGGAGCGTATGTCAGAAGTCCCATGGTACTTCGTGTCAGGTAATTAATGCGGTGTTGCTTGTCATTATGTTTTTCTGCCTCATAGTCAATATTTGGAATTCTTTTTTTTTATTTGTCATTTGTGTGAAACTCATGAAAAAAAAAAATGAATAAAACAACCATATGTGGAGGAGGCTAAGATTCTGTTTGGCTTGATTTTTAATTATGATTTGTGACATTGAGTCATAATTCAAAAGTTATATTCTTATAAATAACTTGCACGATAAAAATGAGTTCAAATGACTTTAAGTTAGAAGTATGTTTGGTAAAAATGACTGAAGTTATCTTTTTGAAAGGAGAATAGTGCAAGTTAGAATGCACAAGTTAAAAATTTCAACTTTTGTCTAAAGAAAAATTTTGAGTCTATTTTGTAACAAACTTTTGATCAAGTTAAAAGTTGTTTCTAACCAATCATATGAATTTTCTTTGAGTCAAAAGTTAAAAAGAAAACAACTTAAATCATTTTGCTAAAATCATACCAAACATAACCTAAGACTGTTCCCCATGTGGAATCTTGTTATCAAACTAACATTTAATTGATGCATCTTTGTCTTGTGCAATGAGTTGTGAATACTGCCTTGGGTGCAATGGCTTTTCTTTAACTTGCCGCTATTGCTTCCTGAGAGCAATCACTTCTTTTAAAATGTTGAATGTCAGTTTATCCAGTTCTCCACCCTCTGAACCACACTTTGATGGAACCAGAACAGGATAATGATAAGGTATTTTTGTTTGAGAAAGCATAAATTGGGGCAACCCTTTGCAAACACGAAAATATATTTACCGGGGGATTTTATGTTTCACTTGGTATTTTTAACTTTAGGCTCATGAGTATTCATTAGTTGTAAACTGGCAAGGCATTGTAAGGTTGCTCAAAGTAGCAAGAGGTTTCTTTAATCTTGGGAACCTGCCTCCCAAGTCCAAGTCTATACGATATGTATGGCAGATATGTGAAGTTGCATGCTGAATTTTGAACTAATTCACATGGTTCTGAGTTAAATCACTGATAATAAGGAATATTATCAATTTCTAAGCCTATTACTGTTATAAGCAGGATAATCCAGATTACTGCTCTGAGGAATCCAGGCGGATACAGTGCACCAAATGTGGCATTTCACATATATGGGTGTGCACTAATAGGACCAAGGCCAAGGCAAGATGGTGTCAGGTCAGTCTTCCGATTCTCTCTCTCCAATTCTATTTTTCATCTAAAATTATATATAATAAGTAATTTTTGCTTCAGGATTGCTGCCAATATCATCAAGCCAAAGATGGAGATGGATGGGTTGAATATAAAGGCACATTGGTCTTCGATAGGCCTCAAAAGGTACATTCCTTTGTGTTGTTTTGTCTAGGTTGCAGTAAATATGTCTGATAATTCCACAGATTCATTTGAGGTTATATTGTGATTGTTGTTTTAATGATCTGTAATCTTGTCAACTGTTCATTATGCTAAGCATTTCAATTTCCTTTCTTTTAGATGGAGATTCCGCGTGCATTTGTTTGTGCTGAGAGCAAAATCTTTGATGTGTCAGAATGGGCCATTTGTCAGGTCTGTAGCTCCTTTTCATGTGTTTGCTGATTTTGTTTTCTTTTTTTAGATATGCCATTGCAACTCTTGTGAAGGAAAAAAGAAGTATTACAATTTCATGATCTGTGAAATTTACAACTCCAAGCTCATTTGCCTTGCTGAACTTAGGGTTTTTTCAGACATTAATTGGGATGCAAGACAGTAGAATTAGTTATCTAAAAGAAAGCAGTATAAAAAAAACTTAACTATTGTTCATAGGATTTAAAGGATCACTCCTTAATGAAAGCACCACTTACTCATCAAGTTAATCAAAGGTCTGCCCTATATTCATAATATTTATTATGCTGAAATTGAAAGAATACAAGCATTTACTAATCATAGACATGGACTCCTAAATAAGAAATACATGTTCTTATTTTGACTGGGAAAGGAAAATCTAAATCTTCTTAATTAGAAATTTTCATAATTCTTAAATAGCTATAAAGTATTTCTCTTCATATAAAATTTACTGAAATTCCAAATTGCCCTTTTGTAAATCCAAGGCTGAATCAAATACCCTTGATAAAAACATGCTGTTGAGTCTAAATCCCATGTTAATGGATTTTGAGATACCTAATTTTATCTGATTTGCTTTCTGAAAAATGAAAGGAAAGCTATAAAGGTAGCAAAAAAAAAACAGGCCACTTGCTGCCCTTTCCACTTTGTTAGATTCACACTTGGGAGATTGTCGGACGAGAAGATCCTATGTTCCAGCTAAAAGTGCCTTTCCATGTTGGCATATTTCATACTATTTTTCTCACTGTCGACTTGAGGTTCACTTCATTATTTCCAACTATCATTAATGGAAATGACTGTTGACTGGATCTTTCAATTCCTCATGACAGTCTTGCATCGTTGGTGCCTATGACTTGAATATTGACTGATTCAATTATAAGCAGATATTAGTCACTTTCCAGTATTTTAAATCATAAAAACTCTTTGCAGGGAATGCAATGTCGGCCCAACACCCATAGGCCAAGCTTCCATGTAAACATGGTTGGCTTGGAGAAGACTCAACGGTCAAACTCGAGCAGATATCCATGGGACTTGGATGCTGAAATGATGGATGAGGATGAAGAAGAATTCGAGCTGTGGCTTCAGCAGGCCCTGGCATCGGGCCTTTTTTGTGAGACCTCCAAACGTAGAAAGAGTTGGAGTCCTTTTAAGCTGCCTCAAAAGAAAGGGAAAAAGCAATGGCGAAGGACATCAACTTGAATAGATTCCCATCACAAGCAAAAAAATGGAACCGCATTTTCTTGCCTTTGTTGTGGGGTGATTGGTTTGGATCAAGATCACCTGTTTCAAGTTAAGGAAATGTGATTTGGTGATTTGAGAATCCAGAAAACAAAAAAAGACATGGGTTTTGCCTGAGTTTTGGAGCAATTTTCAACTTTGTAACTGGCAGTTGCCCTCCTTGCATCATTTGACTTTTCATTCAATGTCTGAATACCCCACCCCCAAGGAAGAAAAAAATTAATATACATTTTACACAAGCAGCACATAATGTTAGCCTTGGTGAAATGACTTTCAATCTTTTGTACATATTTTTTTTTTCTTTTCAATAAATATCTCATTTACTTAAGGTTCTCTTTACTTGCCGCTTGGTAAGAATTACAACTTATGCATTGTATTTTTTTTTCCTTATATAATTACTATATATGCAGTTTTGGGTGGTCTTGGAAAGTCAATTCACAGGAGCGTGCATTTCAAGACCTTGGCCAGGCAAAATGGTTTTAGGGTATGGTCGATAAATTGGAAGGACGGAAAAGACAATTGGAAGAGTAGAAAAGTCTTGATTGAAGGGGATCGTCGCCTGTTTCTTCAAGGAGTGAGAATGGTCTACGAAGTCTTTGCCCTCATTCCACGTTAATCAACAAATTCTTTTCACCCATTTATCATTCAACAGCCATCTTTTTTAAGCTAGTGTGTACACATTCAGCTTCAGAAACAGAGAACTCATTTGGAACTTGAAATTTTATGAGCTGTTCATGATCCTCCGTGGATTTCTCATTCCCTTATCAACTTTTCTGGTAATTAATGTCATTGGAACAGACATGGAAACCAGATGTATAATTGGGTGCAAAAGGGGAGGGGGTGAATGAGGGAGACGGGAAGAGTGAAGGTGAGAACAAACCATTGCATGCTATCTTTTACATCACTGGAATTTGTCCATTTACAGGTGAGTAAGAAATTGTATGTTTATGTGTGTAAGGGATGGTCGCAGAATTTACAAGCTCAAAAAAATCAAAAATAGAATAAAATAAATGTAATGGGAATTTCTCTCGCGTTGATGTTTAAATGCTCCGATTATATAATTCCGTGAAAGCCGTCATGGTTACACTTGATGAGTTTTCTGATGTCAATATTGAAGTGTCCTGGTTGTCCGACGCAGAAGATACATTAAAGGATGTTGAAGCAGATGCTTTGGTCTTGGAGGGAGCTCGTACTTTGAGGTCCATGAAATCAGAAATCAGGCCTGGCTTTGTTATCCTTCTCTCATCAAAATTCTTCCGGCCAGTCAGCATTTTGACTACAGTAGACATAGAAGGCCGGAGATTTGGATCATCTTGGGTGCAGAGGAGACCAATTTTTAGAAACCTACAAGCCTCCTCAGCATTAAAGTCACCATTTAATGATGCATCTACCAGGGAAACCAGCTCCCTTCGCTCATAAAGTTCCCAGGTCTGCAAAGGTAGAACCAAATAATAGTCAGCTAGTGCCCCCGAGTGTGAGTTAATCGTGATTGTTGATTATTCATGTAAATGTTTTCTCTACGTAAAATGTTGGATATCAAGAAAAAGAATGGATGAAAAACAAGCATTGCAATCAGAAAATGCTCAATCCATGTAATAAAGCCAGTAACTTGACATTTCAATCACTTCAAACATAGTAGCAAGGACTCAAGAAATTCATCATACCCGTTCTAAGAGGTATTGTTCTTCAACAGGTAATCGTGTATTTGTGTTATTTCTCCCACTAACAATTTCCAAAAGGAGGACACCGAAACTATAGAGATCTGCTTTCCGAGTCAATTTCCCCCTTATTGCATACTCTGGTGCCAGATAACCTCTGAAGCAACAAACAGAGAAGAAAGTTAAGCAGCTAAGCTTATAAATATAATCCATGCTTAAAATAAGATTCTTCAAAGAAGCTGAGTAGCACTAAATACAGGTTCTGTGCTCATAAAGGGCAGCATCTGGGAAATCTAATCAAGAAATACAACAACCGGATTTTGGTTCTGCGACACAACTAATTTATAAAGCTTTCCAGACAAAAAAGACCAACATTGTGAAAAGGCAACTGCAATGGTTCCATATGTGTTAATCACTCCATATACTGTGTTTGCAGTTTGCACAGCATAGCTACATTATAGATCCAATAACAAGTCGAATATGAATTATTCAATTTGAAACGAGTAATAACACAAGGAAACTTACAGTGTTCCAGCTACTCGTGTACTGACATGAGTCTGGTTGTCTGGTATAAGCTTAGCCAGACCAAAATCTGAAATTTTCGCAGTTAGGTCTTTGTCAAGAAGAATATTGCTTGCTTTGATATCTCTATGAACGATGTATGGTTTGACTTCCTCGTGAAGGAAAGTAAGCCCTCTTGCCACCCCAATGCATATCTTAGTCCGTGTTCTCCAACTAAACTGGATATTGCTGTGACTATGACCTCCATCTGAAAGTGAAAAAATACTTGAGCACTCAGATGCCAATCGATTCATCGAATAAAAGCAAGCTTTGCATAAATCATATGGGTTCATATGCATATGCATATGCATGTGCATATATGTTTACTGGTACCAAGATTCTCAGTGTAATAAAAGCAGATAAGTATATTTTGAGAGGAATATATACATGAATTGTTCATGAAGTTTCAAGCTCAAAAAGGCAGAACTATTTTTCAATGGTGTAAACCAAAACATCAGTATTTCAAAAGAAGAAGATATTCAAGAATTACCAAGAAGAGCTTGCGCAAGGCTATTGTTCTCAAGGTAATTGTAAACTAAAATTCTGTGATTATCTTCTACGCAACATCCATACAGCTTAACCAAGTTTTCATGCTCTATCTCTGACATTGCTTTGATCTCTGCTAAGAACTCTTCCACCCCTTGTCTCGACTCGGCTGAAAGAACTTTTATAGCAGCTATCTTCCCATGTTTTAGCCGTCCCTGAACATCCATAATCATTTCTTAAGTACCATTCACAATTAAAAGAAACACAAAAATACCATATAAAACTACTTTGATATCATTAGTCATGTATTATAATAACAATCATACAGTTACCTTGTATACAGAACCAAAACCACCCTCCCCAATTTTGTTGGCCGTACTAAAACCTTCGGTGGCATTTCTTAATTCCCTGTAGGTGTAACATCTAACATTCTGAATGCTACCAAGTTCTGTTACGAAATAAAACAATAAGAACCTTCATATTGACAGGAAAACAAGGATGTGAATTAAAAAGAAAACTTCATTTCTTGCACATGGCAGGTTATGACCCTATTGAAACAAGTCTCTCCACAGGCCTTTCCAGACAAGATACATATAAATCTGTCTATTTATGAGCACAAGCACACTCAAACACACAAAATTTATCAGCAGTCTACCTTCATCATCTCTACCCATATGTTGAGATTCTTGAGAAGAATCTATCCGTCTACCACATAAGAAAGAAAAACAAGTCATGTCTGTTTGTTCTGCCAGTGAACAGCCCTTCTATAGCAACCTTCAAAAGCTTGAAATAAACAACTTCAAAGACCAACAAACCTGAATCATCATAAACACAATTAACCTCAGGTACTTAATCCAGAATAATGAAATGAAATACCACAGCTTTGGGAAAGATTGATGTGTTTATAAATCTTTGGACATATCAAACCCTAAATGCATGGAACTGAAAGCTAACAGCCAATATCACGCTTAGACACAGACTACTAAAGATTAAAGAGGAAAAAATGGTACTACATAAATCAACTGCAGATGGATCCTAAGAGTTTAATTACAGCTTATGTTTTGTGCGTTATTTGTCTATCAATGTCATCGAGAACTGATTTCCTCCCTACCCTTTTATTTCCTCCTATAATTATGATCATTCCCAACTCATAAGTAGCTAGACAGAACATCGAATGAATATTTTGGTGCTAATCTTGACTCCGTTTTTCATTTTGAAACGAAGAACAGAAATTAAAATCACATCAAAATCGTGAAGAAACATAAAAAAAGTTAATTGGAAATGTTGAGTAAGATCATGAAAAATAGACCAAAAAAGAAAGAAATATCAGCAAACAGAAGCATATCAGAGAAAAAGAAACCCCACAAGAAACAGATAGCCAAAAGGAAAAACAGAACGAAAACAACAAGAAGCTGAAAAAAGCACACAACTAAGAGCAAAAAGAAAAACTCACCCTGAACAAAAGAAGAGATCAGGAGACGAAACAGACAGAGAAGATTGATTGTCCTGAAGAGAAAGATGTCTACAGCTCTAACCAGGAGAGAGAAGCACCTTGCTGATTAATAGGTCCATGAAGAAAAGCGCACGTTCTTTGAACTTGGTTTTTTCCACGAAAGCGAGGAGCTGGCGACTGACTTTCACAAACAAAAAACAAAAGTGATAGTGTCAGTCTCCTTTCTTGTTTGCTTCCGCGCTCCAAAATAAAGAAAGTGTCAACGACATTTTAAAACTTTACTTAATATTTGGTAATCGTATTTGGCTATGGTAAAACCGGTTTTTCATTAAATTTTTTTAAATTAAATTAATTTTTTTATTTTTTTTAATTTTTTTAATATGTTAATATCAAAAAATAATTTTTTTTTAAAAAAATATTATTTTAATGCATCTAAATCTCATTTTTAAAAACAACTTCAACTACACTTTTAAATATCCGTTTAGAAACACGGCCAACCCGTGTTTCCAAAAAGTTTAAAATTATTTTTTGCTAAATTTTTTTTTATATATGTTTTGAATTTTTTTGATGTGCTGCTCTTAAAAATAATTTTTTAAAAATAAAAAAATATTATTTTGATGCATTTCGGTATTAAAAACACTTTGAAAAACAACCGCAACCACACTTCCAAACATTATAAAAGTTATAGATCAACTCAAGTTGTAATTTAAAAAAATAAAGTTATTTTATAGTTTTTTTTTAATAAAACAATTGGTTTAAAGTAAGACTCAACTCAAGTTATGTTTTAAATTAACAATTAATTAAATTGACTTAATAAGTCTAGCTAAATTTTATACTTATGCTTCTTCTTCTTCTTTTTGCAAGTAGATTTGTTTTTTACACTAACCTTTAACTTTTTAAACCAAGTCTGTGTTCAATATTATTTTATTAACCTGCGTTCAGCCATAGATTATATTAAATTTTTTAAAAGTTAAAAAAATTATTAAGAATATAATTTTTTTTAATAATATTATTAAACCTGACTAAATAAATCAAACTTAAAACCTCTAGCAGGCTATTTTCCTAGTTTTCAATTCATAAGAGGGTCTCTCAATCAACTAAAAAGACATAGGTTATCATCGTCATCTCTAAGCCAGCATTCATGATATCAACCATACTGTGCAAAAAGCCAACCTTAGAGCTACACCGAACCATTCATATATTTATTTATTTATTTATTTCTTAACATTTTTATTTCACTTCAATTAAAAATTCTAAAAAGGTATTTGAAAATGTAATATTAATTACTTTTTAAAATATTTTTCACTTAAAAATACATCAAAATAATTTAATAAAATATAGCTATGGTCTAGTTTTCATATATAACATCTAACCGATGAGCTAGTTAGAGCTAGTTAGTCTAGGGGATTCATATATATATAACATGTTAGAGAATAATATAAATTATATCTTGAAACCTTACCTTACAGCTTAAACTATTAGGTTGAGATAGTTCTTTGATATGGTAGCAGAGCCTTATGACCAAGCGATTACGAGTTCGAATCTCATCATCCCTATTTATTTGATAAAATTCAAGCACAAGGTGATGTGGGCATATGCAAATTTCAAATCCAAAGGGCTTT
>Ga0325402_1002303_pt1 | contig 16668 bp, 3 predicted proteins | sample PopdelMetagenome_22_FD_207212 | JGI IMG/M metagenome (GOLD analysis project Ga0325402, IMG submission 207212) | Populus deltoides microbial communities from Bellville, Georgia, United States - Xylem-PdKOR-R3 | ecosystem: Host-associated > Plants > Phyllosphere > Stem > Wood/Secondary xylem... | reverse complement strand
ATACAAATAAATAAATAAATAAACACTCTCCCTAGCTCAAAACTATTTTTATTTATAAAAAAGCTATTTTTATGTTTTGATATTATTATTTTATAATCAAAAGCTATTAGTATGATTAATGATGGAAGAAAATGTACTAAAGAAACACACCCATTGGCATTTAATCATCGGAGTTTACTACATGACCATGATCTAGTTCACCAAACTATTAGAATCCATATTTCCTATTTAGATTGGTTAGGGTTTGTAAAACCTTTTATTTTATGATGGGTAGGTTTATTATGATGACTTCGTGAAAAAACCTTATATTGGGTGGGTGACTAGTCTTGAATGCATGTTTTTATATCTAGCCTAGATTATTTCTGAAAAACCAAGTCTTTTATGGGTATAGAAGACATTTCGAAACTTAAGTTAATAAATGTAAGAGGAGGAAATAATGAAAGGAAAATAAAATAAAATGGAGTTCCAGGGAGTGATGATAAAATAAAATGAAGTTATTGGCTATTTTTATCTCTTGGAGTCTATGTATGGAGTCTAGAACTTGTTCATTTTTACTTGTGTTATACACCCAGTACTTGTACTTGTTTCATGGAGAAAAAATATTTTTTTCTAGAAAATTGAGTCATTAAATGTAGGGTCGTGCTTGCTATTGGTGGAGGTGTTGGTGGCAATATTTTCCTAAGAAATTGAGAATTTCTTTTGTGAAGCATGCATTATTGATAGAGATGTTGGGTGGTTATAGTACAAAGAAATAACCATTGACTAGATAAATGGTTCTTACGCTACATAAAAAAAAGTATTGTGTGCGTATAAAAAGATTATATGCATGAAAAGTTTGTATATATGACTCTTGGTGATGTTGGAGATTTTTAATGAAAATCATTTTTCCTTGATTATTTTATTTTTTTCTATTTAGTTTAGGAAATTAAATATTATACTTAATAATTTTATTTTTTCTAATTTGTTTAGGACTTTTATTATTTTTCCTTTATTTTCAGATTTCTTGATTTGTTTAAGTTGGTTTTTGGGTTTATTTAAGGACTTGTAAACCTCTTAAAGAGATAAGTTATTTGAGAAAATATGCAGTAATAAAATTGCAAATTAGAGTTTTTGTGCGATATTTTCTTGTAGAATTTTGTGTTCTTATACTTATTGTCTTTCTCGTGTTGTTTCCATCAACATCACCTGGAAACTTGAAGTAAAGCATAGAGATATGTGTCAAGAAAAGATTGAACAAAATAAGGTGAGTCGGGATCAAGTCAAGGCTCGAAATGTCAGGTTTCTAGCCTGCTAGGCATGGCTCAAACAACTAAAAAGCTAGTTGTTTGGCCCAAACACCTGGAATGCGAGTCGTTTAGGCTAGCTAATAAGTGAGCCACTTGTTGCTTTTGGACATAATATGTGGCCTACTTTGGCCTCCAATGTGTTCATGAATTCATCTCATCAATATCTTTTTTCTCCTACTTTGATTTTTATGCAGCTTATTTCTTTTTTTTTTTACCATTATATCTTGCTTGTTTTTTCTGGCCATTGGATCTAAACACCAATCTTATCCATTAGATCTTTTTACTCTTTTTTAGGTCATTAGATTTGTCTATAAAACTTATATTGACTAAGCAAAGTGTATATTGTTTGGGAGAGATGTGCATGGTTAAAGAGAGAGAAATATATGATGTGAAAAAGACTACCATCCTAACCATTTGGGCTTGATTTTTAAAAAAAAAAACAAAATTGTATCAACAATATCATAATGTTATGTGTATTAAATTCGTGTTTTGGAGTTTTTAGTATATAGATTAGTTTAATTTAGTTTTAGTGCTCTACATAATAGTAAGTGGATAATCGATGGAGTAAGGTAGTTTTTTATGATGTTGATCTCTATTAAATAGTTAGATTTTTATCTCTTGTATTAAAAAGGAAGTCATTTCATCATAAAAAAAAAGGGGGATGTATTTTATAAGATAAGGAAGTAAATTTTTTGACAAAGCAACCTTGATTTTTCTTTTACCAGAAAAAGCTTTAAAAAAACAATGTTATTTAAAGGAAAAGAATTACTTTCATTGAAACAATCTTATTAAAAAAGATTCTATATAAAAATTATTGAGGGAAAAAAATGAATTGTACGACTATATGTAAAATCAAAAAATTTTACCAATTCTATATAATGTAGAAAAAAGAAAAAAATTATATCAATTTTCTAGTTATTTTGATAAAAATAATAAATTCAATTTGAAGTTCTTAAAACTTATTTTTGTTAATAACAAATAAAAAAAATATTCGATAAAAAATAAAACAAACAAAATAAAAGATAGATAGGGCTTTTATGAAGACAAAATGGCCCAAAATCTTATGGATTTCTCTTTTGGCACACTACTACTATTAGATTTTATATTCTCAAATGGCAAAATTATCCTTTCCATAAAAAAAAAACCATATTTTTATTCTCTTATTATAGATGCAAACTAGTTTTGTTGCTTATGTTCCATTGTAAGTATAGATTTTGAGGTATGAGTAATATTTTTATGAACTTATTTTGGTAAACATTAGGTGTAGTCCCATGGTGAACAAAGCTAACCTAGTTGAAGTCCGATATGAGTTAAAACAAATCTAGAAAATAAAAATCTTAATCGACATTGTTTTCTTCAACACGAAAAAAATAGTTAGGTCGTGGAAAACTCATTGATAATATCATTAAGATCGACCTAGCATATCAACATTTAAATCTCTTTACCTGATTGTTTGTATAGGTTGAGCATCAAATTAACTATGTGGAAGCCACCACGACGTGACCAAGTTAATTTCACAGGCTAAAGAAAACTCGGATGACAAATAGAAACATGAGATGAATTTAAATAAATAATCAATATGAGATATTTAACTGTTTTAATTTTGATGTGAAGATATAACGAATCACCCTTTAATCTACCCGAGATTAAAGCAAAAATCATGACCCTAAGTTATGGACATGATCAAAATGCGCTAACCTGATTGGTCAATAACCTTTTCTTACTTCCATTCCCTTATTATGTCCTCAACTAGGCCTTCATTGAGCTTGGGTCAGATGAGATTCACGCCTAAATTGAAGAGTTTTTTTTTTTTGTAACTAAGGACTAAATTAAAAGAAAATAGTTTGGATGCTTATAAAACCATCCCTTTAAAACCTGCAACTTTTCTTTTTATTTTGAGGGATTGAAGTTTTTCTAATGATCAATTACAGTTCTTTGGTTTTTGATCTCATAAAAAACAGAAAAACCCAAATAATCTCTTCCAAAATTAAGCTCGAGAAGAATGGCAAAATGTTTTTCTTTCCCCAAGAAACCAACATTGAATTCTTACATATAAATTATCAATCCCAGCCATTAATAGAATAAATGCGGAAGAATCAAATAAAAAAAATTTTAAGGAAAAAAAACAAAAGAAAATTAACACTATATAAATCCAAAATGACAACAAATATAGAGCTACAACAATTAAAATAGTCCATTACTAACTCTTTTAGTTTTTTACTTAATAATATATGTGCGCGTGTGAAGGGGGTGTAAAATTATTATTTGTTATTTTGATGAATAAATCCTCTTGGTGCTACCAATTAGGGTTGTCAATTCTATTCTGGTTAAGATTTTGTTTTTTTAATTAGAATGATACATTTTGGTTTTAGAGCAATTTGACTTGTCGTTTCAGGATTGTATTGTTCAAATATATATATATATATATATGTATATATATAATTCAAAATATTAATTCAACATATATAATTTCAATTAAAATTCAATTGAAATTATGTTATTCAAATTTTAAACATAATATCAAGTATCTAAACAACATTTTAAAATTTAAACATATCTATTTAGTGATTAAAAGATCGATGGCATCTGATATGTTGCGGGTCAAATCAATTTTTTAATGTAAAAAGAAACTTTCAGGTGTAGCATTTTTATAATAGAAAAAAAAAAATCATGTGCGAGTTAACTTGATGTAACTTGATTGACTTAACGAGTCTAAAGATAACTCGAACAATTAGAAAAAAAATATATAATTTGAATAAAAAATATTAAGATGACATCTTTTTAAGAAAATATTGAGACAACAATATTAGATCGACCAAGGTCAACCCTAGTTAACTTTTTAAATTTACGACTCAGATCATGAGACTATGATAACCTCATATAAAACAAATTAAAACAAATTATAAAACTCAATTCTTAGTAAACCCATTTTTTAATGATGAGATTGAGAAAAATGCAATCTAAAAAAAGGACATAATAAAATGACTTAAGTGTACCCGGGTTAACTTGTAAAACCTTTGACGTGGGTTAACTCGCAGAACCTTTGACCCGGGTCATGGAACTGATATAACTCTAAAGAAAAAAAAACCAAAACAAATGACAAATCCAAATTCATAATCAACCAAATATTAAAGATGTTGACTAATGAAGTTTTTTTAAAAATATCAATTAAAAAAATAGATAAAAACAATTTAAGGCAACCGGATAACTAACCAAATTGTGACATGAGTTATGAGACTGAGATAAGTATAAAGAAAGTAAATCACAACAAATTATGAAGTTCAATATCCAATAAACCAAGTGATGAAGGATGAAATTAGAAAAAAAACATAGATTTAAAAAAAATAAAAAAAAGCTATTCACGTAACAAAATAGGCATAATGAAATTGGAACACCTTGCCAAGAATTTGACTGAGAAATCTAGAATGAACTGAGATTCAACTTGTGATGAAATTTATTTCAGGTTGTTTAATTTTATAAAATGGTACGAGATATAACAGCTATTCCAGACAGAACAAAACATAATTGACAACCTTTCTACCAACTAGGCCTTAAGATAAATTCCTTGCACACAAAACTATAATGGAGTTAGCATGATTAAATGTAACTTTATGGAGTTAGCATTTTAATGTAAAATATCAATCCACTTTTAATTAAGAAAAAAATCATTTAAAAAATATTGAATTTCTAAAAAATGGTTTTTAATTTAAATGACTAACATATTTGTTAATTTGTATTAATAAAAGCGTTTAAGTGTAAATGAAGTATTAATTTGCTTGGAAATTTAAAAAACTCATGACCCTTATTAAAGGAAGGATTCAGCCAAATAGTCATTGTTAAAGAATGTTAAAATTAGTTTTAATTTTGTATAAGATTATGTTAAATTGAAGTAGATGAGCTTGTCTATGATAAATTTAATTATGCCATAGACAACGATATTAGCTGATTCAACCAAGCTTATTATGGGGAGGGGGAGATAGAGGAAATTTAGGTGTAGTTTGGGGATGGAATTTTTGTTTTCTATGTTTAAAAGATATTTAAAAAAAAATTAGTAAAAGAAATAGAAATGGAGGACTTAAAATTTGTGTTAGAAAAGTGAAATCAAGTGTGAGTAAATAAATATAGGATTTTCTACTAAATGAAAAATCATAGATAATCAAAGGAAAATACTTGTGTAACTAGAATGAGTGTGTTGTTTTAAATTAAGTATTGATAATGTGAAAACTCAACAAGGTTTCCAAGTTATTATGAATATTAGTAATTTATTGATCTTGTATTGACAGAGGATATTATTGTTATTATACCCTAGCATGGAACAAGAATAGGCACATCACAATCAGGAGGTAGGTGTTCACACCTTATTTACTTTATTTAAGAGTAACTTGTATTGTTTTAAATTGGTAATTCATTAAATGTGTAATTTTGTGAAAATATAATTAGAGGGGGGAAAAAAGAAATGTTAAAGATGACTTGATTAGCTACTCTAGGGTACCGAGGGCTAATTATATCGATGTAATTATGTTGACATCAACATCAACATTCACTTGAATTTGATTGGTTATTCTAAAGTTGGAAAGCTAATGGTTACATTGATATCGACAGTACCTTAAAAAGAGAAATGTTGAGGATAACTTGATTAACCGCTCCGGGTATTGAAGGCTAATAATACCGATGGGTTTGCATTGGTGTCGGCATAAACTATTACTTGATTAACCGTACTGGGTAATGAGGCCTAATAATGTCAATGTAATATTGGCATCTAACATTCATTTGAATTTGATTATTTGATTAGTTGTTTAAGGCAATCGAAGCTGGTGATACATAGAGAAAATGTATCGATATACTTCTGGTTAGTCATCTATATGGTGATGACTAACGATATTGATATTAGAATCGATATCAACAATGATTGGTTGACCTGGGTTATGGGTGGCCAATGATACCAGGGAATCTGATGTTAGCAATTATGGTTTAAAAGATAGAAGAATAATAATGATGTGGCCTTAAAAGGTTAATGATGTTAAGAAAGATAGGCAAAAAATATATATTAAGTGTAGTCGTGTGTTGGTTTGATGTAATGAATTTACATTTGTAAAATGTAAGTAGTTTATATATTATTTCTTATATTTTCCAAGGCTTTCATCTTCCCGACTGGAATAGACCTGTCTTATCTATCTATATCCTTTTAGATTAAAGGTATTTTGCTTTTTTGGTTTGAATTGAATTTTAAATAAAATATGTAAACTCTAATACTTGATTTTTTTATATATAAAATATGGATGATTATTCATATGTCACTTATCTATTTTGGATTGATATATGCTTAACTCTTTTAATTCCTTAATTTCTATAATTATAACATTGTGTGATTGTTTTGTTATATTGTTGTGAAATTATAATTGATGTAATGATGTTGTGATAGTTGAATGATCTTGGTTGGAAATCAATATAAAAGTAATATATGTTATTGTTGATAACTTGGGATGTTCGAGAAAACACAGTTGAATTTTTGATAGAAATTTTGGTGAGGATTTCATATAAAAAATTCTCATATTTTCAATGTCAAAAATTATGTTATGTCCTGGAAAATTAGGGATGTTACAAATAATATTTTAGTTTCTTTCAAGAAAAAAAAATTAAATGTTTCAGAAATAATATATATTTTGAAAAAAAATTCAAAAGTTCTAAGTTATAAAAATTCCTTCTCTCATTAAAATCTTTTAAAAAAAATTATCATTTTTTTTCCAAAATAACATTAACTTTTGAAAATTTTTAGGAAATAAAAAAAGAATCCTAGTTTCTATGAAATAAGTAAAATTTTCAAATTGCTCAGCCATTGAAAATTTTGAATTTTTCAAGAAATTAATAAAATTATAAATTTTTGAAATGTTTAAGAATTTTTCTATCTATTAAAGATTTTAATCATAAAAATATAAATTTTTATAAGTTTTTGTAGTTTATTTCTTGAGTGTTTTGAAAAACAATTTCAAAAATTCAATTTTTTTTTGTAAAAAATAAATTTTAAAACTTTTTACACACTTTGAAAGCTATAATGTCTTAGAATTCTTAAAAACATTTTATCTCAAAATTATTTTTATTCCTTTAAAATCTTTAGAAATGTTAAGTGTTTCTAAAAAAAAAAAACTAATCTTTTAATGAAATAATGTTTCAAATGCAACAAGTGTAAATATTTGTTAGTTTGTAATCAATAAAAAATAGCTTCTTTACAACTTAAGTAGTTTTCCTTTTCTTCTCGAAGGCAAGAAATAACTTTTTTTTAATTTAAAATTATACTTAGTATTTCGTAATTGTTTTTAAAAGTAACAATATACCTTTTAAGTTCTAATTCTATAATAATATTAGTAACTAGCATAATAATGAGATAATTAGCTAAGTTACTAAATAGTAAGATAAATGATTATGATAAAAATAAATAAAAATATTTAATATTTTCTAACTTAAATAAATTATAATTATAATACCTTCAACTAATAAAAAAAACTCATAATTATTGTAAAAGGTAGCTTTTCGTTTTTGAAAAACAAAATGGACCTGAACAATCCCCGTAGTGGGCTTGAACAACTAATGCTTCGTTGAAAATTTCGGCCTAAAGCCCAAGCGCTATATTTGGACAGTAAACAAATGAGGGTTTAACCTTTGTTGCCTGTCTATTTCTAAATATTAATAAAAATAAACTATAAAGCCCGTTAAAAGTAGCATAATTCCTGTAATATATTAAAAAGAAAATTAAAAGGGCTTTATTAAAAAATAAAATTATATATTACATAAATCATTTACCCTTTAAAGAATACAAGAAAGCTATTAAATTAAAGAGGAAATACTAGTTTGATGATCAAGTGTTCAATATCCAATTTGAACATCTTACCCAATACATAATAGTTAATCACTATTCTGTGATCATGTTTTCTGTTAGATGGTAAATCTTTAGGTTATGCAAACACATTAGCAAACATGATGCATATGAAAGCTAAAAGGATAAAAAAAAAAAAAAAAAACACAGAATGTTTGATGAACAAAAATGATTGCCGATATGAATATTAATTTTGTAGTTTGATTCTCTAAAAATGCTAATAAAATATGATTTTTTAGAGGTTTACAAGACCTTTAAATAAACAGGTAAGAAAAACCTTATTCATTTTAAAAAGCAACTAAGAATTCAAAAGTATAAGGAAAATTAAAATCGAATGTGAAATAAAATAATAAATTAAAAAACCCTTTGAAAAATAATAAAATTAGCTCAATCATAACTTCTAGTTCTAATTCTGAAAGATTCAATAATTAAGAAACTGCTTATAGAATCACCATGTTACACCTTCTAGATAGTCTGTTTAAGAAACTGCTTAAGAATAATTTGGTCCTGATCTACTTGAATTTAGACTTGTCCCCATGTTACACCTTCCAGATAGTCTGTTTGGGTTAAATCTCATCTAATCATGTCAGATAAGGGTGAGTATTTTCAGTTTGGTTCAAATTTTGATAAAAAAAAAAAACAAACAAATATATGTGTGTGTGAATCAAATTAGAAACCAGTTCAAACCAACAGGTTTCAGTCCATTCCGGTTCAGTTTATTTTTATTCCAAACTGATTAAACTAAAATTTTGTGCCTCAATGTTCAGACTACAGTGAACAAAAGATAGTATAATTCATTCGATCCAAATAAGACTTTTTATTGCAATTAAAACACATCTAACAACAAACACACCAAATCATAAATTATATATCCAATAATACAATACAATTTCCAAATCTAAATAAGATCTATAACAAAATTAAAATAAATCCCAGAACAATCAGAAGTAAACAAATAAAACAGATTGAAATCCGAATAAACAAATTGTACAACTTCCAAAGTAGTGCTTTTAAAGAAATTATTATGCATATTGTCAAGAACAACAATAATAAAAAACAAATAGAAGTCTAAAAAGAAAAGAGGAGAAAGATGTTATTTTCAAAGATAACATATAGTTCTGGTAGAGTGATTTATCACTTTCATGATAAGAAATAGAGAGAAATTGATTCATCTCTATCACTTTCATCAAAAGTGATTTGTTATTGGGGGTAGTGACACTAAAAACCACTGTAACAAGAGAATAAATAGTAGATAGTGAAGCGAGGAGATATCATATATGGAGAGTGGATTTAACAAAGGGTATGAGGCGGCTGGTTTAGACATTTAGGGGTTAGGGTTTCATAACATTTATTTTTATACTTGGAGGGTTTTAATTGTTTTTTTTTTTAGTTCGGTTTTTTTTCAGTTATTTTTTTTTTAACTTTTTTGGTTACTAGATTTTTTTGGTCACCTCTAGTGCTAGACCCCCATTTAAATGTTCAAAACCTTCAATTTTCACAAGCTCGACTGCATATAAACTCCTCCAACACAGTTTGCAATTATATTGATACTACATTTGCACCTTCTATTGTATCACTCTAAGGTGCCAATAATTAATTTAAGTGTAACCAATTATGTTCTCCTTGCAATACAAACATTTCTCCCTTCTACCATAACTTCATCCATAACATCTTAAAATTCCACAACATATCACATTAGCCATATGACCATTATATTCTTAAAACCACATCATTACCTCCTAGATGTAATACAATTACCCCAGTTTTAATTTTTTTTTCTGCATTTTCCATTCAAACTTCTCACAGATTATATCATAAATAATCTCAACTATATCTTCTACCTTCACACTTACTAGCTTGATTTTGATTAATTCATATTTGATCCTTTTACCAAAACTAATATCCAAAAATCTATATGTATTATCACTATCCACCAAAATATCCATTTGACATTTTTGTTTCTTCACCTTAATCCTTATGGTTTTATAATGTGGACCTTAAAAAACTTTATTATGAGAAATCTTCTATAACTAACCAATTTAATCTTTTAATCTTTTGTCTGAATACTCAGTTTTCATTATATCTCATTTTTTACTAAAAAATATACCAAATATTAGGTTTTATCTGATATTAAAAACATAAAGCACGATGTTGAAGGTGACAAGTTTTTCAAAGTCATCATTAGTATGACTTTCCCAATGCTCATTACTTTTAAGGTTGATGAATTTCTCATGTACAATTGTTAACCATTTATATCTTTGTAAATGGAGAATATTCTTTTCTCAACATAGACATGTCTTGTAACACCAATATAAACTCACTATCACTCATGATTGTTAAAGAGGTTGACTTCAAAGACAACCATAAACAAGCTTATATTTGACACTTTATTTAGGAGGTTATTAACCTTAGTGACATTAGCTTGAGCAATCCATCCTCTTTTAAGGTTGCCTTGATGAGACTTATTTTCATAATTCTTGGCTCCGTGTCTAGTTTTATTGCAAATGAGGCACTTGCCATTGATTTTCTTGGCAATGCTTTTTATTTTTCATGTCATCATCTTTAGTTTTGTACTTCCAATCCAAAACTTCTTATTATATAATATATTGTTAAAACCATTCAAGATGCAGTTCTTGCACACCATCCTTGCGTCCATAACTGCTATAATTGTAGGATTATATTCATCATCTGACAACTTTAGTGCTTTTTCAGTCAAGAACTTTGCTAAGTTCAAAGTGATCAAATAGAACAATATCTTTTGTTGGCACATTTTAAAGTCAAACCATTGGATTTTTGTAAGTTTCTCAACATACATTATAAAAGTTGATGGCGGAACTCTCTATATCAAAGTAATACTTGTTGAAGCATTATTGATTGAATTAACTATCTTTTATGTATAAGAAATATAGATATTTTCTATAATGATAAAAAATATTAAAGTTTGGTTTATGAAGGGCAAATGAAAAATAAATAAATTAAGTAACCATAAATTAATCAAACTAAATAACTAATAGATCAGATAAAAGTTTAGTCTTAAGATTCTTAAATTAATTGCTATAAAATTATCTGGTTGAATTTTTATTTGAGCACAATATATGTTGCATACAAGTTAAGTTAAATTTAATATATTCAAAAATTATATTTCATGCATAACATATAAAATTAAACTTGATGAAAAAAATTATTAAACTAAATTGTTTTTTTCTATATATAATTACAAAGTAAATATGATTTACTTGTTGATTAAATTCGGACAAAGTAGTATAAGATTAAATTACGCGGTATTTGCTGTAAACAATCTTTTTAAAATAATCTTTCATTGAAAACTATTGATATGACCAGTCATAAATTCAAGAAAATAAAGGATGATTGATTGAGTTAATGATCTAACCACTGAAATTTAAATCAATAGTTTGCATTCCACCAACACAAAGGTGCCCAATCTAAAAAGTTTAAATAAAAGTTTAAGAGCCTTACTAAGTAAAGTTAGATGAACCAAATGAGAGTGTATCAAAACTTGACTTAACTATTTTTATACTCTTGCATGATATAATAGGTAATATTCTCATACTCATTTGGCTGAGCATTTATGTGCACTTAAGATTTTTTAAAGATTCTAGGCGCATACAATAAACTTCATAAAAAGGATACCCTATTCTAGATTATTATCACTACTAGCTATCAAAATCATTTTTTAGCTAGAAGGTTAAAATAAATTGAATAGCAAATTTGAGTTTTATGATAGTTTCTGATGGATCCAAATTTAATAGACCAAAAAAACCCACAAAAGGCTAAAAAAGCCTAAAACACACCCCCTTGAGCTCGCGCTACCAAGCCTGAGCCCAACATACAACTTGTACCCAAGGTGAATGAGCTCGGGTGTGGTAAACCAAGCCCAACTTCCAACGAGCATGGGCCCAAGCAAAAATCCTGAGCCCATGCACTAGATGTATACCCATGTATGGCATGCGCCCATACAGAGTGAACGCCCTATTGGGCATGCTGGGCATGCATTCCAGAACCCTCATAGGCTCGGGCTATCACGCTCGAGCCCAACATGTTTGGGTCCAGGCAATGCGCCCAGACCGGTTTTCATCTATAATGGGCTTCGACAACTTACCATAGCCCAACACTCGAATGAGATTTTTTTAGGAACCAACACAAGTTCTTAGGTATTTTATATTGATCTAATATGTATTATTTTGAGTAAAATACAACTAATAATATCACTAAGGTGAAAGTACACTTCATCCCTTCCTCTTCATAAAAGAACAAGACTCATGAGCTATAAATATCTCATGAATCCTTCGAGCTCAAAATTTACAATCTCTTCATTCTTAACACATTCAGCATATATATTTTCAAAGTTTATCCCTTTAAAATATTATTGCAATTTTTTTCTCTACAAAGTTACTGATTTAAGTATCTGAGAGTCCCTACATCCATCAAAGGGAACCTTTTATAGCTACGACCTACCAACCACCTAGGTTTTCCATATGAAGCCATCAGATACCTTGGCTAGGAAGAATGGATCAGATTGCTTGAAATAAAAGATTAATCAATTATCTAACACATTAGCCTTACTCTTACACATCTTAGGTTGTGTGACTCACCAATAAGCGTCATATATGGAAACTGATAAAAAAACCTTCATTCTCTAAAACTTGTTTTTGACATTTTTAAGTCATTTCATGGCACACAACCAAGACATACCTAGGTTAAGATGTAAGATAAATCTACCTATCATAACCCATTTTTGGGTTATTTCAAAAAATTTATCCTTTTTTGTTTTAAAATAAAAAAATCAATAATCTATAATAATGGCAAGAAGAGTGACAGTTTAGCAAAAGCAAGCTGAGGAGGATTTTAAATGTATAAAAGAATAAAGTTGAAATTTTAGGTGGACTCAGGAGCTTAATCGTACCCTATTATATTCAAGATTAAAGAGACAATATAGATTCAAAATCAAATTAAATGATTATTGGATAAATCTGCATAAAAATTAAGTCCGCGGAAATAATTAGATTTTTAAGAGGTCAATTTGATTTAATCATAGGCCAAACTAAGAGTTTAATTATGTTTAAGAATTAATTTGGGCTAAAATAAAGGATTTAATTAAGTACAAGGACTTAATTATATTTTAAATGGGTCAAATTAATTTTATAAGGGATTTAATTGATGAAAAATTAAGTTTTGGAGCCCAATTTGAGCTTAATTAAGAAGATTGAAATTTTAGAAGACCAAATTTAATTTTTATAAAGTTCATTGGTTCAAATTGGGGGTAAAATCACAAAGAAAATAAAAAATATTTGAATTTTACCAATAAGCAGGTATCTTAGCTTACTAGACACCACCAACTATCAATCACTCAAACTTTTCATATAAAACCCCTAGATACCTTGGCTATAGAGAATGGATCAGATTGTTTGCACTAAAAGATTAATCGATTATCCAACACATCAGTTTTATTAATAAGTATCTTGAATTTTAGGACTTATTAGTTTCACAAGTTATATAAAATATATTATTAAAAATTAATTTTTTTTGAATAATTTATATTGACCACATTGCTAAGTAATCGAAAATAAACAAAAAGATTCAAGCAACAGAAATAATATAAAGATAAAGACAAGAGATTTTTTTGGATTGGCTTACTTACTTAGTTGTGTAGTTTTTCATTGTATTTATAGTTGTACAATTAAATTGTCAAGAGTATAATGAGAAAACAAACATTAAGAGACTAAGGGGTACGAATCTCTATCAATGCTCATACTTGAAAAAATTTCAAAGGATAGAGGGGACGGACCCATGTCGATGCCCATACTTAGAAAATTTCTAAGGGGCAAAAGTGACATACCCATGTCGATGCCCATACTAAGAGAATTTTCTAAGTGATGGAAGGGAACCCTAGAAAAGTGAGCTTATACTTAGAAAATATTCTAAGAGACTGAAGGGGGTGAATCCTTATCAATGCCTATACTTAGAAAACTTCTAAAAGGTGAAGGAAACCTGAGAAGGGTGAGTCTATACTTAGAGAAACGAATCCCTATCGACATCGATACTTGGAAACTTCTCAAAGGGCAGAGAGGAAAAACCCATGTTGACGCCTATATTTAGAAAAATTTATAAGGGGAAAAAGAAAATCCAATTATAGTGGTGTTATTGTTATAAGAAGACTAAATCCATCCCTTTATTGGAGAGTTATTGTATTTTTTTTAAGAGTTGAAGGCATGTTGCCTCCTTAGAGATGATATGGGGCGTGAGAGCCCCTCACTAGAGAGAGACCAAACCTGAGAGTGAGAGTTTTGAGATCATCTCTGGAGATCGCATAAGGTCCAGAAGCCTATATGAAAAGTTATGTTAATGCTCTAGGTTCCACTTAGTCTTGGTGGTGTATATTTAGTCATAGGACAAGGGTCATGTTACTTTGTTAAGGTTGGTCATCTTAAGTTGTCATGAAGGGTAAAGCTATCGTACTAGAACGAAACTCTTCTAAGAAGAGTGTGTAATTGCACCAGGAAAAACCCCTTTCAAAGAGATTGTGCAATTGCACTAAGAAGAACCTCTTATAAGGAGAGTGTGCAATCGTATTAGGGAGAGCCCTTTCTAAGTATATTGTGCAATTACACTAAAAAGAACATTTTCTAAGGAGATTATGCAATCGTATTAGGAAGATCCCCTTCTAAAGAGATTAGGTAAGATTCTAGAAGCTCCTATTAAAGATCTGTAGATAAAAAGTGTATGTCAAAGAGAAATTATTTTAATTTAAAAATAAATTTACTTCCTATCAAGGATAATATATTCTGAGACGATTTGTTGGACTCTAGGGAGCTTTTAATCCATCCTTTGAAAAGTGATGTTATTGCTCTAGGAAGACCATAGTCAATCATTTTCAAGGCTAAGGATGTCGTGGGTGCTAAGACTTGTTGAGATGACAAAACTTGATTTTGCCTCTGAGTGGCCAACATAGCCTAGATGATGGGTTGCACTTAGTTAATGAGTTATTGGAAGTTCGAATGGGAAAAAGTGCATGTGGTAACGAGCAGATCCATCAAGCATTCTAGCTAAATGTGTCATGGAATGACTTGGAAATGTCATTAGAAAGAAACTGAAGGCTTTTTTATTAGTTTCTCACAGACAATGTTAATGGTGAGGTCTTAAAAAATCCAAATAGTTTGGGGGCGGCAAGGCTTTTGTCTTGGATAATTGGTTAATCTCTTAGTTCTGGCAATATGATCCATTCTCCCTAGTGAAAATGGGTGGAGGCAGGTGCATGATACTTGTAAAAGGTCATCTTTAGTGAATTTGGGGACTCTCTAATGATTAAGTCAGTAATTTTTTAAGAGAAAATATAATGATATTACAAAGAAATGCTTTAAAAATAAATATACAATAAAGAATGGAGATTTCAAACCTTTTGGTTGAATGATTCATGATTTATTTATAGCTCATGAATCTTTTTATAGAGAGGAGATACTAAAGCGTAATATTGCCCTAATAGTTTTAATAAGAGAAAATACCCCTGACATATGTATTAATGTTGATGAAAAATATCTTTGACATATGTATTAATGAGAGAAAATATCATTGATATATGTATTAATATTGATGGAAATATGATGGGGTCTTAAATGACTTTTTACCTTTTACATAATATTAATATTGATGGAAATATGATGAGCCTTTAGAAACTTGTTATTTATTTAAGAGTATAAGGAGAATGTAATTCAAAATGTAACTGCACTCACGAGACTAAGATCTTCTCCTAGACTGAAACTAATAGAGCTAGGTCTTTTTTTTTAGCACAAAAAAATTTAGATTGTTTTCTTTGCTGAGCTAATGAGAAGTGGTTTATCCATTCGTAACAAAGAAAAACTGATTTGCTTTGAATATATACCAGCAAGCTAGGTTGCCCTGGAATTTGTGGCTAAAATGTTACCACTCAAATTTTGATTGTAATTCTTTCGTTTTCTTCATTTTTCAATGTAATAAGTGATCATGATGGAACTCTCTGAAAATGAGAAAGACGAGTCCAAGAAGCAAACCATCCGAACTGGACATTTCCATTAGGAACAACTTTTATGTTCTTAATCCCAAAAATTCAAAGTCAAACACAAAACCCTAAAAACAAAGGCATTAATCATGAACTCTAGGTTGCTACACTCAAATTTAGATTTCCTTTAAAACCTACCCTGCAAAACCCCCAGAGTCTCATGCCACCTTCGATTCTTCCTCGTCAAACAAAATAACAACAAAAGGAATGCAATTCAAAGTCCAAACACAGAAATCAACCACCACCATCATTTCCCTCTATGAAACTACCACCAAAATGGAAACCTCTTGAGACCCTAGCTCCTCTTTCTATCTATGCAAAAAAATAAGAACACTCCAAGCACCCCATTCAAACCCTAAAACCCGCTCTTAACCTCACACAGACCATGATATATATATATATATATATATATATATATATATATATATATATATATATATATATAAGAATTTATTTTT
>Ga0325402_1002302_pt1 | contig 16668 bp, 11 predicted proteins | sample PopdelMetagenome_22_FD_207212 | JGI IMG/M metagenome (GOLD analysis project Ga0325402, IMG submission 207212) | Populus deltoides microbial communities from Bellville, Georgia, United States - Xylem-PdKOR-R3 | ecosystem: Host-associated > Plants > Phyllosphere > Stem > Wood/Secondary xylem... | reverse complement strand
AAAAAAAAAACATGATATATATTTGTCTCAATAATTTTAATTAATATTATATCTTAATAAAGTATTAATTAAGAATATTTAAAGAAAAATGTTTTGATGCAGTAAAAATCTCATAATTATAATAATTTTATAATTTTTTTGGTAAAATATTTTTGTTCAAAAAACTTTATTTTTATTTAAATTCATTAATCAAATATAAAAAATTATTAAAAATAAAATTTTTTTTATGAATAATAAATATATTTTACAATAACAAAATTAGTGTTAAGCTCAACCATACTATTCTTAGAAATTTTCTTAATCCATCTCTCGTGAGCCATCTTATAATTAGATACTAGTTAATAGAAAACTTATCTGACATGAAATTTTCATGAGCCATCTTTCGTGATTCTTAGAAAACATTTGAAAAGGCTTTGCTTGTTACACGTCCAGTTTTATGTGAATGAAGCCTCGGACTCTCTCACTCTCTCTCTCTCTCTCTCTCTCTCATTATATTGGACAGTTTCCAGAGCATATAGCTTGTCGAGTATCAATGGCTTTCCCCAGATTGAAGCTCAAGCTCTAAAATCTGGGAATGGATTAGTAAGTATCTGCATCTATGAATTTCAATAACATGAGAGCACATCAGAGGAAAATGGTGGAGTGTCAAAAAAAAGAAGAAAATTATTTGCCACTTATTTGTCTTGTGTTCTCAAGATTCAAACCAAATTATATCTTAAAACCAGTGAAGCATAAACGGATTTGAAATTCAGAAGTTCCAGAACCTGTGATTTTATACTTACTGGTGTTTTCAGGAATGAAAGGAAGAACAAAGAGAATCTCCCTACCGAATCCTCACCATGCTTCACATCAAAGCATTTCTTCTGGCTGTTTTTTTTTTACTCCTTTTTATTCCATCGTGCTTATGTCTTACTTTGTTTTGCACAATCCATTTCAGAACAGAAGGCTCAAGTTTAATTCTTGTTAAACTCTTTTCTCTACGATTTCAGAACAGGATACCAGAGGAACCACTTGGGGCTAAACCATCTAAAGAGGCTGAAATGCAGAAGATTTTGAGATCTACTACTTGCTTAAAACCCTGCATGCATGTGATTATATGTTGATTTGGTTCTATAATTTGTTTCCCTTTGCTTCAGGGTATACCTGGAGCTCCAGGCATAAAAACGTATTCAACGGAAGTGTTTGGTGATGAAGAAGCCGATGATGAGGATGGGTGTGAAAAGTTCAAGGATTCACATTCTATATTCACAAAGCTGGAATTCATTCAACAGAATGATCACATGGGTGGCACTTGAACAAGATTAAAAAAAAAGAAAAAAAAAGCAGAGGTAATGCAAGGATATTGTTTGCATGGCTTTGAGGGAAATAAATAAAGCTAAGGGATAAAAGCCCAAGCTGAATGAGAATCATCACGTTAATATTACAGCTACGGTTGTAAAGATTTTGGAAATCAAAATTTGAAAAATCCACTACTACAAACAAGTGCCATTTTATGGAAACCAATCACATTGCTCTCATTCTTGGAAAATAACTGAAATACATGCTTGTTTCAGAAGACATCCCACTAATAAGGAAGCAGTTTGAGCATCATCAATCTCTGCCCAGTGACACTCACAATCTGATGCGCCATTCATGCAACTCATCGCATTTTATAATGTTGAGTTCTTGAGGCTACACAGCGTCGGCCATTCAATGAATAGTTGATCGTTATATCAATGTCACGAGGATTCTTCTTGTTTGGTGCGACGGTCATGCTCCCAATTAGTGCCTCCCCTTGACAAATGGTTAGCACATCTTCTAGGTATAGGACTGTCTGTTTCCAATGTGTAGCTCGTGATCTTGGCCCTGCATCATTTTCCAAATTCATCAGAAAGGCTAACTAGGCATTTCACTATACTGTTAAAATGCACCCTAACTGGCCTCCCCTTCACATAGGAACAATCTGAAAACTACTTTTTTTTTTAAATTGATGCGCACATGCGACTGAGAACATAAAAATACAAGTTGTGATTTTGATTTCATGTTTATTTTATGATTTCGCTTAGAACACCCTCTAAGACCCTGAAAAGGAGTACTCCTGCCTCACTGTTAGAGCTAGTTACTTTCTAGTCTAACAAATATAATATTCCCATAATCAAGTCATGGAATTTAAAGTGTCAAGACATGAGCAAATTCATGGAAAGGAACAATCTGAAAACTATTTTTTTTTTAATTGATGCGTACATGCAACTGAGAACATAAAAATACAGGTTGTGATTTTGATTTCATGTTTATTTTATGATTTCGCTTAGAACACCCTCTAAGACACTGAAAAGGAGTACTCCTGCCTCACTGTTAGATAGAGCTAGTTATTTTCTAGTCTAACAAATATAATATTCCCATAATCAAGTCATGGAATTTAAAGTGTTAAGACATGAGCAAATTCATGGAAAGGAAAAGGGCTTCCCTCAACCGACTTGATTCGCTGTATGTATTAAAACAAAACTTTACACTGGAAGATATGGAAAATATAACTGAAGAGTGCAAAGTAAAAAGTTAGACCTGTAGAGAATCCCATCAACTTGTGACACTTTGTAAATGATACATCAAAGTAGGCTACTAATGCATGGATGTAATCATCACGTTCTGCTACAAGCTTAAAAGGAACTGTGAAGGAAGTATCCCCAGAAACCATTTTAGAGATGTCCATTGTCTGAAATGATAAAAGGCAAAAAAAATAAAAACATCAGCCAAGTAAAGACAGCGACAGAAAGCAAACTGGAGAAATGTGGATGACCAAATGCAAACGCACACACAAATGCATTGTATGCATATGCAAGCATATCCAACCTTGAGCAGCTGGCAATTTGTAACAATTTGATTCTGATCTACAGTGTCAACAAGAGGTTCCCCCATGGCCTGCTTCTTGATGCAGGTCATATCAAAGCCATAGACATTATTCCAAACTGGAGCAAGCATGCGAGCCAACGCAACAAAACAGATATAAGAACTATTAAAATGCCACCCCCTAAAGCATTTAGAGTTGGAAAACAAATTCAAATAGCACATGAAACCACACATGCAACTGATGTGAGTGAAATTCCCTACAGCTACCTACTACTGGAGTCTGGCTGTGCTGCCAAATTCCACACATTTGATGGATCCACATGAAAATGATTCTCATCTACATATGACACCAAACAATAGACTTACACTCAATCTTATCGTCTTTGTATTCAGCATCCTCAATGGCTGTCAAATAGAGAGAAGCTTTGTCTGGCAGCACAATTCCGTCATTGACCTGGAGTCAAGCAAAGAATAGAATAAAAAAGGCTGACATTATTGATTTAGCAAATTTTTTCAGCATCGCCAATGATGATCCCATGGAGTATAATAATAGCTAACAGAAGAACTTTCAATTACTAAACAAGTATAGTTGTTCCAGATTCATGAATGACCTAAATGTTGGTTGGCATTTTTCCCCCTTCCTTCGCATGCGTCCAGTTGACCTAAAGTCAAAGAGCTTAGTGACTTTAATTTCTGTTAATGTTATAATACCAGCAAACACCATTATCCCAAGAAAGCTCTATTCTTATCCAAGAGACTTTCATTCCAAAAATATTCCCTGGTCTGTAAATTTTATGTGAATAGCGTGAACAAAACCCTTCAATCCAGAAGGAAATTCCTTGCAGTTGCCAATGAACAGTTCCCTCAGAATTAAATAAATTTTTCAAACTTGTATGAAATCCCAATCAAGAACCTAGAGAGAAAAACCAAACAGGCATAGCCAACTAACCCGTCAAAGTCAAATCTAATATGATGGTTTTCTTAGATTCCTGTGGCATTCATGTGCATCCAGGATTCAGAAACTTATAGATTTGACTTTGACGGGTTAGTCGGCTATGCCTGTTTGATTTATCTCTCTAGGTATAAACATTTATCAAAGAACAGGCTATAAATTTGCAGAGAGAAATGTAATTGCAACTTACAAGCCATTTATCACGGGCGTACAGGACTGAGTTTAACATGTTCTCAAACAACAGAAAATATCCCATCCACTCTGAAATAATTATGTCCACTTTAGCAACTGGTAGCTCAATATCTTCGATCTTACCCTTCAAAACTGTTATAACTATGACATTGAAACACGAGTAAGCAGTGAGAAGTGAGACTTGGCATTTGTGGCAACAGAGAGAGATAAAAAAAAAATTACCAGAACATGCAAAGAGAATAGAATTACCATTGGAAAATCCATTTGACTCAACAATCTCTTTGGCCATGTTAGCGATATGAGAGCACTCGACCTGGAAATAGAAACATTGGCAAACCAATTTTTAGGATATATAAACTCCACTTGGTGGGTGCAGGATGGGAAAGGGTGGAAAGGCATACCGCATAGACATGGGCAGCACCAGCTTTAGCACAAAACAAGGACAAAATTCCAGTCCCAGCACCAACATCAAGTACTACTTTATCCTTAAATAAAAATTTATTCTGAAAAATAACGTTTTGGTATGTTTTAGTTCTCACTCCATCCTTCAGCATTTCCTGCAGTGTAAGGATGGGTAAGGAAACATCAACAGCTGGTGAAGTTTAAGCATTGATACTCAATTAACTCCACAATTTGTTTTAGAAACCCAGATCTTAAGATATATAAAAAATCATACAAGAAAAATTTGATCTCAGCTGAAAATGATGAAATAATATAGATTACACAAAGTCAAAACAATAAACCTACGGACACAAAATGGTAAAGCAATAAAATATCAATTGATAAAATGCAGAGCATTACTCGGAAACAAATCAAGTATATCACATAATAACAAGTGCTGATTCAAAAGGGGGTTTTGTGAGGTAAATAAAACAAAAAAATGTGGCAGCACTATTTGAGTAACAAAAGCTTCTGAATCATCACTTATAATGCACAAACAAGATATAATCAAAACTAAAACCCAACAAATAAATAAATGAAAAAACACCAAGTTACGAAACCCAGTAAAGAGCTGAATTGAATCCAGCTACGAGACACTTACTTCATGAATACCTGCAAAAACACAAACAAAAAAAAGGTTAAGACAAATACAAAAAACTTTCTATGCCAGAGTACCATTCATTAGGAGTCTAAAACTTCTGTTCAAGTCAACTGAACCTAGTAAACTATTACCAAAGGAAAAAAAAAACAAGAGAAGATTTAAATAAATAAAGTAAAGCGAATCATGGAGAGTAGTGTTACCAAAGTGAGAGTATGAATCGAAGTAATAATCGGCGCTGGTTTTATCATCATCGCCGCCGTCAACAAAGGGGGCGTTGGGGTCGGACATAGTTACGTCATCCATAGCAATGGCTTTTTCAGTGGCTACAATAGAGTCATCGAGATTGATGTTCTCTTCTTCTTCGTCGTCGTCGAAGCAGACTTTGGTGGCCTGGTGCTGAGTGTTGTTGAGGCTCGTTGAGGTCTGATTGTTCTTCCGACGGCCCATTTTTTTCCTGTTCTTTTTTCCTTTTAGGGTTTTACTTACTACTTGACAAGAGGAGGGATGGAGTGAGAATTTTATTAGGGTTTTGTTCAGTTGAAATAACGGAAGGGTCATGGGAGTTTGATTTCCTATTTGTTGGCGAGCTTATGAAATACAATGAGATTGTATTTCGTTTACTGTCAGCATTTAGACACGCGCGTTGGATCAAAAAATCTTTAAGGTAAAATAAATATTTAAGTGAGAAAGAATTACCTGCTAAAGTTATTAAATTTAATTTTATGCCTTGTTTGTTTCTAGAAAAACTAATTTCTAGAATTTATTTTTCTTATTTTTTTATATTTGATAACAATATAGAAAACTAATAAAAGAAAAGTTAATTTTGGTCAAAACAAAAAGTGTAACTTTATTAGAGAAAAATCCCTACCCTAAAGATTACTGTGAATTAATCAAAGCAAAATCCCTAAACTTCCCCAGCAAAAAGCAGTCCCTACCTTGTTTCTCCGTCCCCGGATCCAGCCACCATATCCTGGGTGGAAGCACAAAAAGAGAGAGGCAAAGTAAAAGGGGGGAATCAGTGAATGTGTAGAACTGGAATTAGCCACCATATCAAGGAATTAATCAACCCTTGCTCTCTTTTTTTTCAAGTCCCAGTAGAAGTAGCCTGGGGAGAGAGGGAGAAGAACTGGGAAGGAGGAGCGGGTCTTTGAGGTATAGCCCTCTTGCCCCTTGAAGCTTCGATCTTTGTCCTGTTTCTTTGTGCACAGAGAGAGGAAGTTAAGGAATTAGAGAAAGAACAAGGGAATGGCAAGAGAGAACAAATGGCGAGAGAAACTGAGAGGGAACAAGGGAATGAGAGAAACCGAGAGGGAACAGGGGAAGGGGAAGGGGAAAGGGATGAGAGAAACCGAACAGGGGAAGGAAAATGAGAGTTGATTACAGGGGAACCGACCAAGACCGAGAGGAAGTTTAATAAGGGGAATTAGATAACAGAACCAAATATAAAAACGTGGATGACACCTAAAAAGCGTGATTTTTTGCCACAATTATTGCTTTATTTTGCTATATTTATAAATGTACTTGTTTTATTTTGCTTTGATTAATTCATGATTAGTATTTGATTATATTTGTTACATATGTATAAATTTATGGGACGATGCCGGTAATTATATAGATTTCATTGTGCAATGTCTGTTGATCGTTGTGAACTTATGAATTGTATAATTTTCAAAACGGTTTTATCATCGAGAAATTGAATTTTATGGTCTTCTAAGGGAAAAGAGACATCTTTCTCTAGTACACAAAATAGGCAACACATGAAGAGAAATCGTATATATGAAGATGATGGTGTTGAAAAGTTATCTAAACAGATTGGAGATGTAGCATTTGCAATTCATAGTCTCAGCAAAAATCAACTTGTTGTTAATGCGCTGTATATAGAAGTGATGAAAATTAAAGGCTTTGATGAGATCACTTTTGGGGATGCATTTGATCACTTGGTCCAAAATAAAATGTTGGCAAAAGCATTTATGGCAAAAGCATTTACTACTACAGGCTTGCTTACTAAAAGATGATTTCACTATATTCAAAATTTATGTTCAGACTATATTTGTTATTTGATAAGTATGTTTACTTGTTTAATTCAGTCTAACATATTTATGTTTGTTAATTTGAACTAATATGTATGTATATGAAATCAAAACTTAATATTTATGCATGACTATGTTTGATGTTAGATATTTATATTTATTTCTTGATGCTTATTTGATATATATTAAAGGGTTATTAAAGGGATAATTGCCTATACCCGTAAAAAAAATTAATCTTTATCCAAAAAACCCATCAAAATATTTTTTTATCTATTTATCTTTTAAAAAATTCTTCATACAAAAAAAACCCAAATATTTAACTCTTACCATAAACTAATTTGGCTTTTTTCATATGAAAAAAAACTTAATTTAAGCTTTTAAAATTGAAAAAAATATATTAATAAGTTTTACTTAAGAAATATTTCACAATGTTATTTCTCTATAATATGATATGACATATATAGTTATATTTTATAAAATAAGCTATATGTGAATATAGGATATAATAAAAAAATTCATCATTATATTTTTTAGATTTCATTCTTTTATTGTAAGTGATTAAATATTTATATTAAATATTTTATATATATTAGATAAACTTGAAAAAAAATTAATTCATTAATAAATTATTTTCCAGTTTATTTTTCATAACACTACCAAACATCGAAAAATAATTCACTTTCCAAGAATTCATTTTTTAAGGAAACTACTTTCCAGCAAACAAACGGAACCTTAGAGTGTTAATTTTGAAATCTATTTATTTAACTTTTTGTTTAGATTAGGTTTAAAATTAATTTGTGCAGAAATTGCTTCATATAATTCAATTGATTTGATAAGTTAAAGATAATTTTGATAATAAAAATATGATTTTGTTTTTTAAAAAAATTAAAATAATATTTTTTTAAAATATTAAGATAACAACATATTAGATCGATTCGAGTTTCGCGGTTTAACCTATCAAACTTATGACTAAGATAATGAACTCTACTAAGTTTAACAACTTTATTTAAAAAAAAAATTATTTGTTACTTAATAATATTATAACAAAAATTAACATTCATAAAATTGAGCATTAATCAAATGTTGTGATATTTATTTGAGACTATGATAACCTAAAAAAACAAAATAAATTATGAAGGTCAATTTAAAATAAACCAAATGTTTGAGTAATAAAGTAAAAAAAAACACAGAGAAAAAAAAAAAGCTAGCATGTGACCTTTGTGATCCAACATTCCTAGGCCTTTAACAAAAAGCCAAAATAAAGGTCACTTCTTGATTGCACCTATTTGTATCTATTTAGTGATCAGTTTGTTAATTTCTTTGATCTTACTTGGTCTTCCTTTTCTATTTGCTTCCCCTAGTTCGACCTATCCATCACTTGGTTCTTACCAGAGAGAGACTTCGCTTAGGGAGTTGTAGGCCCTATCTCTATTCTATCTCTTTCACGTAAACTGAAAGCCAGACATAGAACTCTGTTAACGGGATCAACTACTTCTTTATCTTATCTATGATACCAGCAAATTCAACTGAAACGGATTCCATTTGAGAGCGACATCCATCCCCGTGGTTATTTCAACAAGAAGGTATTCTATATAGCACCGTCTTCTTCCCTCAAACTTGAAAGGGATTGTGAACAAGAAAGGAAGTTAGGCCTTTTCCATATGCCCAAACCACTAAGACATTTCATTGCCTGAATAGCAGCATAAACTTCTTACTTTGAGACAAGAGCAATAAGCAAATCAGCTTATTAGGTTTCAGCCCTCTGCTATGGGTTATCGACCCACCCTTAGCCTCAAGATTAGATGACTCGTTGTCTACTCTTTGCTTTTAAGAAACGAGTAACTTGTCACCTATCGAGATGATGTACTTGATTTTTATATGATTTTTACATATTATTACTTTTAATTTTATTCTAGTTTATCTTAAATATTTATATTTTATATAGTTTTTATTTATTTATTTTTATAAGTAGAAATAAATAAATCCATGGATTCATGGGCTTTGGAGTGAAAATTCAACATCAATCCTTGAGTTCTAACTAAACATTAGCCCTAATTGGATTAAAGCTTACAGTATCAAGGAAGCTCATTTAAAAACTAATTAAATGATAAAATCTACCTTGAAGAGGTCCGATTGACTTATGTAAATGTTTTGAAAAAGAAAGGAATGAGGAAAGTGAAATTTCTTAATGTAAGAATAAGGAAATTTTCTTGTTAGAAATTTCAAAAGAGGATCTTGATAAATTAGGCATAAGTTTCTCTATAGATTTCAAAATTAAGTGATCTTGGTGTAAAAAATAGCTAAAAGGAATATCTATAACTTTCAATTCTTATGAATATCTCAAAATAAGTCCATCTGGAATAAAAAAATAGAGTTAGAAGTTAGAGGTCAAAATCTGCTAGTTTTGGAGGAAAAAAATTAGAAAACAAATAAAAGAAAATTTTGGAAAAAAAAAAGAGAAGATAGAGAAATAGAACATGGTTAGAGCTGATAAAATAGGGTTCTTTTTACCATTAAAAGAAAGGGAAAACAAGAAAGAGAGAACTAGAAGAACTCAGACGTTATAGTGGAATTTTTTTTAACCGATTTCAAGCAAAACAAATTTTATTTTTCTTCTTAATTTTCCTTTGATGTATTCCAATAAGAACATGATTTATTTTCATATTCATTATGAACTAAATTTTATTTTTTATAGGGCTTTGATGTAGTCTGGTTTTGATTGCACAATTTAAATTCCAAGATATTTAATTTCTAAGTTTTTCATGTTAAGTGTTTAACCTGTTTATAATTTTCTAGCCAATTATTGTTTAATCTGTTGGATTATAATGAAACCGAGAAATAATTTATTATTAAAGGTTTTTAGGATTAAACTTCATTAGTTAAATGAAAGATAGAGATACTTTATCACGATTAATGTGATTTTAGATTAAGAAAAATCCAAAGCACTTAATGAATCTTCAATTAATTTAAAGATATGTTGAATTATTACGCGAAGATATTTTTAATGTTATTCAAGAGAAAATAGTGAATAATCACAAGATCTTTTAACCATCAACATTAAGATTTGGAATTTTATAACAAGGAATAATAATATTGTGTGCGATTAATTAGGTAAAATCAAAAGCTCTAAATTTATTTATTTTAATTATCTTTGCAACCTTAAGTTTTATTCTTTGTTCTATTAATTTACTTTTGTCAAATACCTTAGTTTAACTAGCTCCTTATTAGTGTTTGTATATATCGATGTTATAACTCGTGTATGTGCATCCACAACAAGTGGATAATTTTTTGGATTCTTATTAACATGCATATATGAAAATTTATCAAAAAGACCAACACTCCCAGTTGTTTGGGAATATTGGACTTAGACATTTCTAAGATTTGTTTTTCATTTAAAATTTTAAAAAAAATTGACTACTTTTCTCAACATCCAAGGTAATGGTTTATGTTGAGTAAATACCTTAAACACTAAGAATGAATAACAAAACATGTTAGATTTTTTTGAAAACAAAGATGAATTATTTTGAAAATTTTGAATGTTGATCCAATAGGCCTTTTAATGTGAAATGAAACATAATGAGCCTTGCAAACGTTTTCAAAAATCTAATGATGCGGTGAACTATTTTGATTTCTTTTAGTTGAAAACTAAAAGGAAATAACTAATAATTATTGATGTTATGACAATTTCAAGTTTAAAACTAGAACATGAGGTTATAACATTATCTAAATGTCCAAGAACCATTAATAATGCAAGATGGAGCTTGAAGTATGGGTCTCGATCATATGCATGGAAAACATTTTAGACAAAAAATAATTGGAGAAGACTAAACTTTGGTGATATATAGGTCTTTAAAAAGACCTATCTTGGTTAGCATAGGCTGACTTTATGGAATCAAAAAGAAAAAGCTAAATTTAAAACATGTCAAACTTAAAATCCATCTAATTAAAATAAAAAACTATTATAAAATTGAAAATTTATCCAATTATGCCCTTAATGGGATTCATAGAACCTCTATAAGTATACCAAATTAACAATTTTGATCTTTAGTCCTATAGTTGTTTTCAATTGCAACCATCTTTTATTTAATTATACCCTCGGGAAATATATCATGCCTCACAAAACCTAGAAAATTTTTTCCAACCCAATTTAAAGTTTATCTTTGGACCTTTTTTTTAATGTTTTTTAAAAGTATTTTTGGTATTTTAAAAAATAAAATGGAGGGATAAAAACAGGTTATAACGGTTGCTCATTCTTTACAATGCTTATATAGTAAGCTTGTAAAGAAAGATAGTGTTTGTGGAAAAGTTTTGAAAGATTTCCAAAGTCTAAAAGACTTTATCGGGGATTCGAGATTTTGGCCACTTAGAAAGGTGACTTGCTTTATGGTTTAAGAATAACTTACCTAACCATCATGCTAGTTGAATTGAAATCTTCAGATGTGATTCTTTTTGGTATAGGTTAAATTCTACCACGAGATGATATATTAGATACCATTTTAACTTTTGGTGATGGTTTGAACTCCTTCAACTTGGGATCTACGTCTTGGTACATTTAGTGATGGTTTGAAATCCATCAACTCAGAATCAATATTGTAACACAAGTTTGGGATCTAATGATTTAGGGTCTAACTCTTAGCACTTCTGGCAATGGTAATCCATCAACACATGATCAGTCTTCTGATACTGGCTTGAAATCCAGTGACTCAAGATCTACCTCTAGGTACTTTTGGTGATGGTTTAAAATACACCAACACGAGATCATTTTCTAGCACTAGTTTGAAATCTAGCGACTTCGGATCAACCCCTTAGCACTTTTAGTGATGGTTTGAAGTCCATTTTAAATCCAATAACTCAATGATAACATTTTGAAAGAATATGGTTCTTAATATATGTTAAATTCTATTGTAGGATTTTTTTTTGAAAGAATCAAATTCTTGGTGTTCCTTAATTATAGGGTTAAATCTTTTGATGTAAGATTATGTTAAAATAAACATTGTCAAATCTTTGTTGACTTAGGTTCATTGGAGCACTGTTGAACTCCACTAAGGGTTTTTACCCATAAAATGTTTGCAAAACATTACACAAATACTAGTATTTTGGGGTTAGATAACATATATGCATTTTACCTTTTTAGAATATAGCCCTTCCTCCTTTTCAATTCATCTTTTTCGTTGGTGGTAGGGGTTGTTATTTATGATTTGGCTTCTCATGATCTCTTTGTCAACCAACCCACTTAAGTTTGCCTATGCAATCATCTGTTTAAATGTCTATAAGTTATACAACTTGGGTTTTTTACAATGATTACTACCTTTTTGTACTTACTGTAAAAAGTTTTTGTTTTGCTGACCATTCAAAAAGGAACAACTACCTTTTTAATCATCGTAATCCTTCTTGACCTAATTGTGCCCCCTAATTGTGCTTGTTAGTAGCTCGAATAAACATAGTTTGTAGCATGGTTTTTCTAATCTCTTTTTTTCTTAGATTTTATGAGGAGTCCTTTGCTCTGGATGATTTTTTTGAAAATTTAAGTATCTTATATTTTGAAGGCAGAAACTATTTTGATGTAAAAATAATATAATTTTGTTTTTATTTTTCTTGGAATTCATAGGGTGGTTTGGGGAATGATGATTTCGATTTTTCATACAGACTAGATTGAAACTGATGAAGGAATATGGTGAGGTGACCTTATGTTTTGTCTTGGTTTTAGATTTTAAGAGGTTCAAGAAAATGCTTGAGATTTGTCAAGAAATTTCACCTTTATTTGAGCATTTATTTTAACAATATGAATAATAATATGTATAATGCTCGTGAAGCCATAACTCTTATAAAAAAAGTCCTTTACATTGTTTAAGAGTGCCATTTATTAGTTCTGATAGATTGCTTGCTTGTTTAAAAAAGGATTTTATATAGACACAAATATAGGCTAAGGTTTTAGCTATGAACAAAAAGGGATTCATATGCTCAAAGAGTGTTTGAGGAGTTTACAAATTTAGGATCACCTCAATTTGTTTAACTTCCTTGTTGTATTTTTTTTATTTGCCATTTTCTATTTTTTTTGGGGCATACCTTTTATTTTAACTCAGTCATTTTCTTTTAATTTGGGCTTACCCTCTTGTATTTCAGTTTTTAGGCATCTTTTTTTTGAATTTCTCATGGCATCTTCATCAAGTTTGTACATTTACAACTCTTATTTTTTTTCAATGCAAACCTATAAAAAGCCACATGTTCTTTCAATTTACAACTAATTAGTTCTTTTTTGGATGCTAAAATCATCTTCTTGAACTTCATATTGAAGAAGAATACATCAACACCAATATTGTTGATTATATGTTTGTATTATAGCTTGTTAGAGATTTTTCTCTCTTCCCCTTTCTCCTAACTTTTCTTTATTCATGATAGATTTAATATAAATGAAGTTCAAGAAGCATTCTAGATAACGTTTAAACTTAGAAACTAAAGTGGGGATTTTTTTAAAAAAATATCTCTTAAAAACTTTTGAGGAAATGACAATATTTCATGTCTAAAAGATTTAAAACAATGTCAAACCATGTATAATAGTGTTTATTAGTTATGCCCCTGTGCCTTAGTTTATAATGAAACATCATTATAGTTTTTTTTTAAATTGTAATTGTAATTTTAATTTAATTTAATATTATTTTTCCTTTTTTCTGTTTGCATAAAGAAGCAAATTATAAAGAGGAATGTGAATGCTTATTTGATTATATTCAAGGGTCTATTTATCAAAGGCGGCCTAAAGCAAGCATTGTTTGCACTTGAAAAGATGATGGGGATAATGTTTCAGATGTTTATACATATAATGGGTCGATCCATTTTTTACTTCATCCTAGATTTTATAGGCGGCTTTAGAAGTATATAGAATAAAGGTCTTAGAAGGTCTTAGGTTTCGAACCAAATTTTATGGTTAAATCGTGAAATAACAAAGTTTTTCTTCATAACTATATTTTTTTTGTTGAAAAGGGTTTATGATCCATGATTCATTAAATATTGGAAAGTTAAGATTTCTTAAGTAATAGGAAAGTGAGAGATTTTAGAAATATTTGCAATTGTTCAACTAAATATCAGCATCGAGTGTTACACCCGTCTTCTATTGTTATGGGAAAAAGCTATGGCTTTCTGGATGTGAGGGGTCATTTATGGTATGGTTACAATTAGACAACATTCCCCTTTTTTCAATTGTTTTTCATCTCTATTTGTTCCTAATTTTTAGTTACCTTTACACACCATGGTCCTTCTCTAACCATATAAATGGACTGCCTTTCATTCTATTTCTTTTGTTTTGACTTTTTTTCCTTTTTATCCTTCTATCATCTGATTATAACTAACCGGATAGGTGGCCCGTGATGTAGCCAAACTTTTTTCAATACTAAAATAATATTTAGGCGATGATAATCCGAGACAATAACCTTAAATTTACTAAAACATAACCTAAAATATAAGACCGAAACAACCTGCAGAAATGAAAAGCAAAACAAAATTATAAAGTTCAAGGCCTAATAACCTAATGTTAAAGATAAAAACAAAAAAAATCTTCAAAAAATATAATGTCGAAGAAGAAAACTTGAGTCAGCTCGGACTAATTTGACAAACCCACTACTCGCAATATGAGATCGGGATAAAAAAAAAAGAATTTCAAAAGAATGACTTAGTAAAAAAGACCAAATTTCAATGAAAAAACATTAAAAAAACCTAAGCTAACCCGGGTTAACTTTACCAACCCGCTCTCGGAACAACTAAACATAAAGAAAAGTGAACAAGTCATTTAAATCAATGGAAAAAAATCTAAGTCAATGTGGGCTAACTCAACTAACCCGCCACTCGCGACATGGGATTAGGATAAAAAAATTAGACTTTCAAAATAAAAACCTAACAAAAAAGACCGAAGTTAAATAAAATACATTGAGAAAGAAAATGGAAGTTAACCTAGGTTAGCTTGACCAGCTCGCCCTCGAAATAACAAAACAAAAAGAAAAGCGAAAAAATGACAAAGGTCAAGGGAAAATAATCTAATGCAAAATGATAAAATTAAAAAAATAAAATCCATAAAAAATTATGAAAAAAAATTGAGTCAACCCGGGTTAACTTGACCAATTTTCCACTCACGACATGAGATCCAAATTAAAAAAAAAAACTTGCGAAAGAAGGACATAACAAAAAAGACCAAAGTTAAATAAAAAAAAACATTGAGTAAGAAAATGCAAGTTAACCCGGGTTAACTTGACTAACTCGCACTTGGGATAACCCAACAGAAAGAAAAGTGAAAAAATCACATAACTCAAGAGCCAATAATTTAACACCAAAGGATGAAATTATATATAAAAAATTCATAAGAAAATTAAGGGGAAAAAATTTGAGTCAACCATGATTAACCTGATAAATCTATTACTCAAGATATAAGATCGAAATAACTTAAAAAAAGAAAAGTAAAACAAACAATGAAACTAAAAGCCTAATAACCAATGTCAAATGATGAATTAAAAAAAATAATTCGATAAAGGATTGCCCTGTTGGAAGGCAACCACAAAAAAATAACAAAGTAAAATATCAAACCGTAAAACAATTTAAAACCCAAACAATATAGACCAAAATGGTATGAAAACAAAATGAAAAAAAATAATTAGGGATAAATTGAAAAAAAAACTAAGAAAATGATAAAAATAGTAATTGAAAGAACGAGGTCCAAAACTAGAAAAAAAATCAAATGAAATTAAATGCCAAGGGAAAAAATAATAAAAAAAAGATAAATTAAGAAAATGCTAAGGATATGTAATCAAAAGAATTAGGACAAAAAAAAATACAATAAAATAGTAAGGGATAAAATTGCAAAAAAAATAATAAAAAAGGTATAAAATACAGAAATAGAGCAATCAAAAGTAGAGAGACTGAATCAGATAAAAAAATCAAATTGAATAAAATGATTAGGTAAGAAATCGAAAAAAAAAGCTAAACTTAAAAAAACATAAAAAACTAAATAAATAGTAATAAAAAAAAGAGGGCCAAAATCAAACAAACTACAAACCGGAGGACACACTTGTTTTTTGGAAGGTTAGATGCGAATTTCCAAGGGCATGAGAGAGAAAATAGAGAAGAAAGAAAAAAACTCAATTGCAGCCTAACCAAACCTCCTCCATTAGCACATGTCACACCGTCGGAAAGAGGACGAGTCGTTGCTCCCAACGCTACCACGGAAGCAAGATTTTGGTAAATGGACAGGCCCTCACGCACCACTTGAATGGCGCGGGGGCTTTTCACGCGTTGACGCACACGACATCAATTGTTTTTAATAATATTTAATAACTGAAAATTACCAAACAACCCCTAACCATATTGAAAAATAAAAATAGAAGATATGACTAAAACACCCATGAAACTAAGCTTTTTTTTTTTTGGATCCCAAGGGTAAGCTTGACATCTCAGAATTTAAAAAAATGAAAAAGATGGAGAAGCCCTTTATTTTCTCTCTCCAAAGAGCATGACCGTAACTTTGCTGTGTTTTGTTTTTTAAAAGACCAAAGAGCCCCTCATCGAAAGCTTAATTGTTTTTTTGCTTTTAAGGGCAAAATAATCATTTCACTGTTTTTTTTTAAATGTCTTAACTAATTTGTCCC
>Ga0325402_1002299_pt1 | contig 16675 bp, 9 predicted proteins | sample PopdelMetagenome_22_FD_207212 | JGI IMG/M metagenome (GOLD analysis project Ga0325402, IMG submission 207212) | Populus deltoides microbial communities from Bellville, Georgia, United States - Xylem-PdKOR-R3 | ecosystem: Host-associated > Plants > Phyllosphere > Stem > Wood/Secondary xylem... | reverse complement strand
AAAAAAAAATCGAAAACAAAGTTTTGCATGAAAATCTACGAAGACAAGAACCATCACAATCATAAAACATCAATATATTCTTGATCACAACAATGTCAATGTTTCTACTGGCCCCTTGACCACAGTAGAGATGAACCACCCATGAAACCCCACCTCAACTTCCCACTCATCAGCTAAATTCTTAGCTCACGTACAATTCCACGACAAAAACAAAGTGGCCTCCACTTCACATATATAGAGATGGACGTTTCAACTTCGACATACACTATTCCAGCAAATCCACCAGGCTCTTACTTCAATTCCCAAAGCCTAGGCCTTACCTAGCTACAACCTTACAACCCTACCGGCTGTCTTTTTGTTCTCAATGACATTAATATCCGTCCTTTCCTTCAATGGCGTCCACCTATATATAGCTAGCGTTCCTAGTCAGTATCTGTCATTCCCGAGATGTGTAACCACTAGGCAACAAATCCACGACCATTAACAAAGGGAAAAAGGATTGCCTTTGGGCATTATTGTCTTTCCATGGTATCCTGATTTTTGAACGAAGAAGACGAACGAAACCAAAGCCTCTCTCAGCCGCTACCCGCCATGTTTTCAGAGTTTTTTTAGCACCAAAAACGATACGCATGTCGAACACCTCTTCTTCTTTTTTCTCGTCTTTTTGTTTGCCTCATGCCTCTATCCTTTAATAATCTCTATATAAATAGAGTACAAAACCCATGCAAATCTTAACCCAAATTGCCTCTCTCTACCTCTCCCTCGTTGACTCTCTATTTGTCTTTTAAGGCTCTTTCAGAAAACCTACATTTTCTCCTTCTTTGGATCAAGAAATTATACAAACTCTAAGTAGCAAGAAAGATATGGATAGTGATGATATGGACGTGGCTGGTTCTGGTGGAGCTCCAGGGAATTCAAGATGGAACCCAACAAAGGAGCAGATTAGCATGCTTGAGAGCTTCTACAGCCACGGTATACGGACCCCAAGTACTGAAATGATAGAGCAAATAACGAGCAGGCTTAAAGCTTATGGTCACATAGAAGGAAAGAATGTATTTTACTGGTTTCAAAATCACAAGGCAAGACAAAGACAGAAGCAGAAACAAGAGAGCATGGCTTATATCAATAACTATCTTCACAAGGTTCATCAACCTGTGTTTGCACCTCCTTGCGCAAATGGTTTGTTACTTAATCTTATCCATCTCAATATCATGTCTGTCCTATAGTTTTTTATTGATCCTTAGAATTTAGGGATAAGTTCTACTGAATATTTTACGAATTAAATATGGATTTTTTTTTTAATTTGAGGTATTTTCGTTGTTTGTGTTCTCTTTCTCGCATTAATTAATTTATTCTATTTTTAGTTTCATTCCTAGCTCTCTCTCTTCATGCAGATAAACTCGATATCAGTGTAAACAAAAGCAAACATAAAGAAAGTATTCTCTTGAGATTGTTTGTTATCCAGGAGGAGATTCAGAAATAAAATACAGATTTCCTTTTGTAACTTTTCAGATAGATTTGTTCTCTTGCTTACTGCACCTTTTATGATTGCATGATGCTTTATTAATATCTTATATGTTTCCATGGCCTGTCCCTTTCCAAGCGATTTTCTGCCTGTTTATTTTTTTTTCTCTTTCTAATTATTTCCACATGAATAAGGTAAATATTCTTCAAAGTACACTCTCCCGGTTCCTTCTTTTTCCCTCTCCCCTATCTCTTTCATGAATTAATGCAGAATGCATGCGCTGTAAATTTCGTTGTCATTTTATTTGTAATGAAGCTTTCCTTTTTCAGTTGTCTGCGGCCCATACTTCCCACAACAGAGCGAAGTAATGGGGTTTTGTCAACAACATCCGAAAATGCTACTCGCTAGTAATTTCAAGATGAGGCCGAGGTCTGAAGCAAGAACCTATGCTTTTAATGGATATGTACCAGCGGCGCCCTATGGGTACCACAATCGTATCACGATGAACAAGGGTGAGAGGACCCTGGTAACCATCAACCACAAGAGCAGCAGTGATCAAGCAACGTTGCCTCTCTTTCCTTTGCACCCAACAGGAACTTTAGAAGGAGCAACGACTATCTGTCCTGTCAGTTCAACTCCTGCTGAGTATTCCACCCACACTCCTAGCTCCTCTGAGATTACTACTGGCATTGAAGAACATTCTGGTGATTGCAAACCTTTCTTTGATTTCTTCTATGGAAAAGACTCTTAAGTTTGAGGGTTATCATTGAATGTGAACTAAAATTGAAGCTTATGATAGTGTCTTTGAATTTTGAAATGAGATTTGTTACTGGGTAAGCCGGGTTAACGATCACTTCAAACTTCATGCATGTGGGAGTAATACTAATGAGTGCTCAAGCGCACATTCAATAAGGAAAATATAATAATATTCTATAGGGACTCACAAATTATAATTATTTGTTTTTAATATAATAATTACTTATCCAATATTCTTAAGTTAAAATCTTCATACAAAGTCTAACACTAATTAAGGAAAATATTTATTGAATACACTTGTATTTTTTCAACACACGTGATTGATTTTCAAAAACATAATTAGAGCTCTTCAATATATCAATGAATTTAGCTCAATTAATATTGGTATATATATATTTTTTCTTTTATTAACACCTATATGAACCAGCGGCGCCCTATGAGTTACCCTCCTCTGTATTTTCAAATACTTGATATTTATGCTAAAACTTCATCTGCTTTGGAACTTCTAATAATTTTATTCATGTGTTTTTAAACCTTAATGCTAATGGAAAAGTAGATCAAGTTTGACAAAATATTTTTTTGCAGTTTTGAATTCTATATTGTTAGATCATTTTGGGGGGTTTTTTGGGCTGAAAATTTAGTTTTTTAAGGTTGTAAGGGTGTTTATTAAATGTTTGATTCTTTTTATTAACACAATTTATTGTATAATTTAAAAAAAAATAGATAAACAACACATCCGTGCAAAGGCCTGAACTTGGAGACCAGCTTATCTAAGCTTATTTTTTAAGGCTTAGCTAAGCTTGCGTTCATAGCCTATTTGTTTTCTCTTTCCCCGAGAATTTAGATGTAATTTTTTAGAAATTGATTAATTAAAAATATATTAGGTATATTATTTTACTAAACTCTTAAACTATTTAAGAATATATTTAGATACTATTTTATCTAATACAATTTAATTTTTACTATGTTTTGAAAAAAATTATAGAAATCTTTTTTTTCATATTAGAAAAATAGACAAAGAATTTTGATTTTTATGAATATACCTAAAAATATAAATTTGGAGTTGAAATGAATTTATAAGAATTCAAAAAACTTTTAATCATAGACTTAAATTCGTTGTTAAACAAGTTGATAATTTGCATGTTGTCGCAGTTTTTAAAAAAATATATGTTTTTGTTAATGTTTCTTTTTCAGAACAAATTAAAGAGATAAAAAATGTTAATAATTATATAAAAAGTTTTTAAAATAATGTTCAAGCAAAACGTGTTTTAAAATGGAAGAAAAATCCATGAATTAGGTCAAAGTTTTAAATAAATTGATTTTATTGTAATTAGAGTATATCAAAATATGCTATGACTTTAAATTGATCAATATTTTTTGTAAAAACATAATCACGATAATCTGAAGAAAAAATATTTTTTCAAAATGAGATAAACAATGTAGCTCAATTTTCAGCCCATTAAATATATAAAAATGAAATGAGATAAAAAAAAAAAAGACTTAGAAAAATATATATTGATCAATCTGAGTTAGCATGATAAACTTATAACCCTAATAATTAGAGTTAAGGCAACCAGGTTATCCTGTAAAACTCATTACTCAAATTATGAGATTGGGATAACCCAATATTAAAAAAATATCAACCCATATTAATTATTCAAACTCGTGCCCTAGATCATTAGACCCGAAGCACTTTATCTAAAAAATCCTTGAAGCCTAATTCTCAATCAATCAAATATTGAAGAATGAAATTGAACAAAAAACTTTAATTATGTAAAAACATTTAAAATAAAAAAATAACAATTAAAAGAATGAAGATCAAAATTGTAATAGAAAATAAATTTTATATTTTATTGAAGGATGAGATTGAAAAGAAAAATCCATTTAGTAAAAGGATAAAAAAATATTTAAAAGAATAACGATCAAATTTGATATACAAAATAAATTTTATATTTGATTCAAGGGTGAAATCAAAAAGAAAAATAAATTTATCTAAAGGACCCAAAAATATTAAAAGAATGAAGATCAAATTGGTAAAATAATACACCATAAAATTGGATAGAATGATGAAATAAAAAATAAATAAAACTTTTACAAAATGACAAAGAAAAAAAATTAGAAATAAAAAAAATTAGGATTAAATTGGAAACATAATATATGAAAAATTGAGATTAAGGGGTGAAATTGAAAACAAATAAAACATTTACAAACTAACTACGAAGAAAAATTAGAAATAAAAGAAATAACTAAATTTAAAATACCAAGAACAAATAGAATCAAGCTGTCATTTTAGAGAAAAGAAAAAAAAAAGGTTCACTAACAATAAACATACCACCCAACATTAACATGCACCACACAATAGAAAAAAGAACGTCATAACACTTTCAAAGAAGGTTCACTAACAATAAACATACCACCCAACATTAACATGCACCACACAATAGAAAAAGGAACGTCATAACACTTTCAAAGACATTATAGAGGGCATTTGTTTTATGACAGGAGATGCTAATTGCCTTTTATTTTCTATTATTTTCTTTTTTTTATAAAAAAACTCAAATACCTCTAAGATGACCTTATAAAAATGGAAAAAAACTTTTTTAAAAAGACAAAATAAACCCCTTTAAAGCTAATTTTAATTTTTTTTAACTTCCAAGAGTATTTGAACGTCATTTCACTACCTTTTAAGGACCAAATTTTTTTTTTATTGTTTTCTACATCTAGTCAGATACCAAAGTGCCATTCATCTGACATGATAATTATAAAAAAAATCATTATGAAAGTACCAAATTACCCTATGAAACTAGTTTTAAAATTTTTGTTTTTAAGGACATTTTGTTTGTTTCACTATGTTTTGAAATGAAAAAAAACTTACTTGTTCCTAATCAATTTGATAATGACTAATATATCTTATGAAAAAATTTTAATACCCCTAATAACTAGTTTTGAGTTTTTCAATGTAAAAAGTAAAATTATCATTACATTGTTAAAATGAATAATGCCTATCATGAATATAGAGCTACAATGTTTTTCCAATGCTTTTTAGCTTCTGTTAATAAAGTTACAGTGACTACCTAAAAGTTTAAGAGTTTTACAAAACCACCTCTTAAATTTAAGTGAATATTACAAAAATAACTTTTTTTTATCCAAAATACCTTTAATACTTTTGAATCATTCCCCTTAATATTACGGACATTTTGGGTATAAAATGGATTTTTTTATAACATTTCTAAATATTTGTTGGTCATTGTAATTTCATATTAATTTATTCAAAAAAATATTTCTTAATAATAATAATATTTAAAATAACCGATTTTCCTAATTGTATCATTGAAATATTTCAAATATTAAAAATAAACACTTGATTTAGCTATTTGAATAAATTACTTTATTATAAAAAAATTATTTTTCGAATTAAAAACTTTGTTTATTGATAATAATAATAATATTTGTGTAACTAATTTAATTTCAATTAAATATTAATTCTAGTTTGGCTAACTTTAATATTATCCATTTAAAAAAACAAAAAACTCAACTACTTCTTGATAGCACTGGAAATGTGAAAAATGTTTAGATACTTTAGAAAAGAAAAAAAAATAGATTTCTAAAACTACGTATATATGTCTATAGATATAGATGATTCGTTTATGTTATAACAAGTTTTTTTGGAAACAAAATTTTTTTACAAAAAGAATTTGATAATTATCATTTCTTTTAAATACCACACATAGCATAGGAATAGAAAACTAATCATTTTCCAGTAAAATAAATATAAGGTATGATTAAAAAAACTATTGTACTAAAAATTACATATGTTAAATGAAAAAAAGGGTGATGTAGATTTAGTAATTTAGAATTTTATTGTGTGTTTGATAATGTGATATAAATGTTTTTTTTTAAAGTGATTTTATCATATATTAAAATAATATTTTTAGAATTTTTTTATTATTATTTTTCACATCAATTGATGACAATTATCAAGCAATATCACATGATCCATTATATGTGTCAATCGAGTTTATTGCAATGTCAAGAGTTAAGAAAATTAAAAAAAGTTTTTAATGGGTTAATTCAAGATATTTGAGTCTTATTTCCCACAAGACTTGTAGATTTAACTTGTTTTCCTACTTACACGTTGATTGAGCTTGTTTTTCTAATATGTAATTTTGTGTTAATGAACGTAACTTACATCGTTAATATTTTGCAACGATCAAACATCGACAAGTGTTTACGATAAAGTCCAGAAGTTATTGTTTATGATTTGCAATATTTTTCTTATATATTTAGGATTTTTTTTTCTATTTTATTTATAAATCTTTTGTCATTTTTTCAACCTAGTTTTGGAACGTTATACTTGATATAATTAAGATTATTTAACTTGTATTAAGAGAGATAAATTGATTATTTATAAGTAAAACTTGTGTGATAAAATTTGCTTTTACTTTTGATTCTTCATGAAACTTTCAGAACTTATTAAAAATTATTTCTTTGTGATGTTTATTCATATACCCTTGATTTTTGATTTGTTATAATCAACGAGTCAGGGTTTCATCCAATAACTATTGTTTTTTAGTTTAGGTAATCATTGAGTCAGGTTCTTTTCAACTTGATTTTAGCTTTTTTAGATTATGTTCAATCTTAATTATGGATTCTAGGGTTCTTTCTCTTCAGGTTCACATCAACAACATATCAAAATTATTTAAAAAACATCTAAAAAAAACAACTTGGTGTTTTTCAAGTAAAACACAATTTAAAAAGCATTTTAATAAACAAGTTGAATTGTATTACCAAACAGAGGGAATGTGCAACTATTTATCTTTTTTATCACACGATCAACTTTTGTCAAGTTTAATTTAACACTTTGGCTATGACTAATTTAAAAATTATAACAAAATTTTTCTAACACAACACCTCATGGCTACAACAACGAACAAATAAATGTTTCTACCAGATCATTGACCCACGCTATGCCGCGAGCCAATCAAAAAGTTTTGAGTGTACAAAAAAGACCCTCGAAGTATGAAAAATGTTTTTAAAAAAGCAAAAGAAACCTTATACTCGAGTCATTAACTCGACTAGATCCAATAAGATTTGGTAGTTTTTATTTTGATTTAAACTATAGGCAACAATTAACTAAAACTAATGAGACACCAATATCATATTTGGAAGGAAAGGAAAAAAATTGTTGGAAACTTATCATCACTCTATTGTGGATATAGCCCATCACAAAAGGAGTTTGTTGAGACAATTTAAACCCGACTGCGAAAGTCTAGATAATAACATCATAAGAAGCTGCATGGGCTGCTAGAGTAACGCCTTGAAAAAGCAAACCAAACTAAATAGAATGAATGACATGAGCATTCATCTATATTTAATCAATCAATTCTATTTAATTCAAGAACAAAATTTATTTTAAAAAATAAATTTAAAAAAGAACAACAAATAAAAAAAACCTAAGACAATCCCATTAAATAAAAAAAAAACAAAGGATAAAACAAAGGTTATAGAAAGCAAAAAAAAAAAAAAAGAAGCCCAATCTCTAATTAAGTAAATATTGAAGGATAAAATTGAAAAAAAATAGCTTATAAAAATGAAAAAAAAAGCCAAAGCAATATTGGGCAAACTTCCTGAAGCTGGGTTAATTTTCAAAGGTTGCAACATGTGAAATCTTAGACACAAGCTTAACCAAGAAACTAAACTCAAACCAATTAAATGTAAAAGAATGAAATCGGGTAAAAAAAATAATACCAATCTAGAAAATTTTGCAAAACAAAAAAAACAATAAAAAGAATAAGAATGAAATCTAATAGGAAAAAAATTGATGGAGGGCGAAATCGAAAAAAAATGCAATTATAAAAATTATCTTAGATTACAAAAATAACAATTAAAAGAATAAGGACTAAATTTGCTAAAGCAAAAAAAATGAATGATGATGGAATAAAAGAAATAATTTAATGAATTATTTCAAATAAAAAATAATAACAAAAAGAATAAGGACTAAATAAAAAAGAAAGAGAAGTTTAAGGGTTGATTTAAAAAATCAGAGAGTATGGTGCAAAACCCGATGAGAGAAAGAAGAAAGAAAAATGATCGCTGATACTAAACTAGAATTCTTCTTAGCACACACACCACAGGTTCATGCAGGAGACACCGAGACAAAGCAGACACTACCTCAAAACAACTTTTTTGGACACCAAAATTAGCGGTACATGTCGTAAGAAGATAACAAAATAGTTGATGCGTATTTAACATACGTCAATAATTTTTTTTATTTTATTTTAAAAGACCAAACTGCTCATAGTCAAACACAATAACAACAAAAACAAAATAATTTACGCAACATCTAAAATAACTTTTGACCCTAGGCTTAAGAATAGAAATTTTAAAGGCAAGTATATCTTTGCTTATAAAAATAAAAAGATAAAAAAAGCTCTCATTGTTAGTTCATTTTTTTTTCTAATTTGAAACGGCATATTATTATTTTACAATGCACAATCAAACGAAAATATAAAAATATCCTTGTAGACTAATAATTATTTTCTTTTAAGAGCATCAATATAATTTTATTATGTAAAATAAAAATAAAATATTTATCTTATTCCTGAATAATTTTAAAATATCAAAATAATTTCATTACAAAAACAATCCTACCATCTACCATAACCCACACTCTTTTTTTTTTTTTAAAAAGACAAATAATAATTTCATTGTCCCGACCACAACGCAATGCGTTAAGGGGAATATTGAATTCACCACCTTTAGGGTTGGGTTTTTTTTTTTTTTTAATATGTATAGAAAGAGAGATTTCCTTCGAATTGACCGTTAACTCCCGTAATTAACGTGGAACTTGTTCATTCGCTAATAATCAACCGCCATAATATTCTTTAGTTCCACATTGCCAATGTAGAAAAATAGAGGATAATAAACATCTAAGTTGCGCCCATAATAATAACTTGGGATTAAAAATTTATTTTTTTGTAATTTTAGATTTTAGTTATGTGATTGTTTATATGATGATGATTGAAAATTTATATATTTATTAATTTTAGGGTCAGTAAAATCAATTGAGATATACTGATGTAGATATCCACATTAAATTAAAAAAAATTTAAAAAAAAGGATATTTAAAAAAATAAAAAGAATATCAATCTCACCTCTCTCCCCTGCCAAACACCACCACTCCTTCAACTCTCATGAGAACCTGACTCCCCCTGCAACCACACTTCCCTCCCCTCCCATGGCGAGAACTCTCCTTTCATCTCCACCGTTCATCGCCACATCTCTCCCCTCTCTCTCTCGCCACACTCTCACTACCAACCGTCGATTCATTTCCACAAGAATCAAGTTAAGCTTACACGACAACATTCCACCGATTCATCATCACTTAGACTCTTCAATTGATTTCAATTCAATTATTAGCAGAGCTGAAGGATTTCTCTACACGCTCGCTGATGCCGCCGTTGCAGTAGATTCCGCTGCTTCTACTACCTCAACTGATACTGCTCAAAAGAGTGGCGGTTGGTTCGGTTTCATCTCTGATGGTATGGAATTCGTTCTCAAGGTGCTGAAGGATGGACTATCGGCTGTACATGTGCCGTATGCATACGGTTTTGCCATTATTTTGCTTACTGTTATTGTTAAAGTTGCTACTTTGCCTTTGACCAAGAAACAGGTGATTATCTTTTCTTAATCTTCGATTTTAGTAGGAAAAATATAATAATTAATTCCGTTATTGTTAAAATTAAATGAATTTTTATTTTATTGTAATCAATTGTTTAGGTAGAATCTACACTGGCTATGCAAAACCTGCAACCTAAGATAAAAGCTATTCAACAAAGGTATGCAGGAAATCAGGTGAGGCAGTGTTAAGTATGATTTATTGAATCTCCTGGTTTATTTTAAGCACATGAGTTTCGTGTTCTAAGGAAAGTTTGATTTTTTATTTAATTTAATTTGTAGGAAAGAATACAGCTTGAGACATCACGTCTATACAGGCAGGCTGGAGTTAATCCATTAGCAGGTACTGCTTTAAAACATTGCATCTGTTTTGCTATTCAATCAATTGAAAATGGTTTCCTAAATATATATTTGTATCTTAGAGTTGCTAGAGTATGTTCTTTCGGATTTTATTTAATTCACTCATGAAAGTCGGTTGCTGACTAAAAATGTTGGCCTTAACTAATACTTGTATCGGTTCTGTCAGTTTACTTGGTCTCTATGTGTAGTATATGGCTTGTGGTGCTGATCCTGAAGAACTTCTCATTTTAGGTTGTTTTCCAACTTTGGCTACAATACCAGTATGGATAGGCCTATATCAAGCTCTTTCAAACGTTGCAAATGAGGTAATAGGTTGACATCATCTTGTCATCTTTTGTACAACGATGATGTATGTTATATGTGCACGCTCAGAACAATTGACCAACGCTGATAACTGTAAAATTTTTCCTTAAAGGGAGTGTTGACAGAAGGTTTCTTTTGGATTCCCTCTTTGGGTGGGCCAACTACAATTGCAGCTCGACAAAGCGGATCAGGCATTTCTTGGCTTTTTCCATTTGTGGTAATAGAAATGTTTCTTTCATCATAATCTTGAAGCTAACAATTATTCTTTTCTAGTCCTGTTATTGACATTAAACATTTTCCTTTTCTCCCTACTTATGAAAAACTTGTGGTAATAGAAATGTTTCTTTCATCATAATCTTGAAGCTAACAATTATTCTTTTCTAGTTCTGTTATTGACATTAAACATTTTCCTTTTCTCCCTACTTATGAAAAACTTGTGACATTGGTCATGTATTGATGTAACTTTACCCCTTTCAAAAGAAGCTCATGTCTGCAAAAGTTGAGAGCGAGATTGATGTATTGCATCTCATTTGTGGTTTGATATGCACACAGTTCGTTTTCCAATTCTACTTGATTAGCTCAGTGGATTTAAGGTCTTGCGAGTTTCTTTACCTAATTTTAGAATAGCTGTCTACGGCATAGCTGAGATATTGGAGATCAATTGTATGACACCATAAACCAACATACAGTTTATTTCAGATGATTTTGGTCGGGACATGAGGTTGTAATGACATGAATGCTGGAGTGATAGTTTATATCTCTTTCCTAGGGTTATGGTGCACAGTATTGCTCCATAAGCTCTTAGATTGCCGCTTTGTTGAGGTGATTTCACAGTTAGCCGCAGAAAGAGGAAGATGTGATGAAGCCTTAGGTCCCTATCTGAGGATTTGATTCTTTCTATGGTGGGGCAGTATGTCAGACATCTTTTATACATTTCTTATTATCCTTTCAAGAGATATATTTTTTTCTTATATTCATCATGGTACATGTTCAGCAATGCATAGCCCTGTTTTCTGTCCCAAAAATTCTCAATCTTGGCGCACCTAGTGGTAATTGTAGAGCTGTAAATAGTTAAATCCAGTGCAGGTTTAGTAAGATGCTAACTTTTTATCTGTTATTCAAACCTGCAACTGAAAAGGACCTGAAAGGAATTGTAAAACACAATTTGAATAAATGAATATTCTGTTTAAATTTTTTCTCTTTAATGATGTTGCAACATAATACATGCGTGCAATACACACACACACACACACACTTACACAAATATATTTATATAATTGAATTCTCATTAGTTGGATGGAATCAAATCAACTTGAATTTGTCCATTTGTAATTGATTAATAATTATTGGATCTATAAACCAGTTTTGGATTTAAAATAATGGGACGGAATTCAAGGCTGACCCAACCAATTCCCTATGCGATCCTCATTTAATTTTGTCATTCAAGCCTTTATTAGAGTTGCTTGGAACAACAACAAAGCCTTAGTCCCAAACTAGTTGAGATCTTTATTCCTCTATTACCACTTACATCCATGTTAACTTAGGCCTCCCTCTTCCCCATTTTTCCACTTTCTTTTAACAACTTGTTACTTCTCCGAACCAGGTCTCTTGTGGCCTACGTTCGACATGGCCAAATCAACTTATCATTTCCCCATTGTCATTGATTGGCATTTTCAAGTGCAAATCTAAGCATGAAATCCAGGTCATGCGGGTACTGTGGGTGCCTTTTGCTGTGCTTGATTGAATCTTAAGAAATGATGTTGATTGGCTAATACCTTTTTGTGCCTCTATTAGTGGTTGATGTCATGTTGTACATCAGGAAAAAAAATGTCAGGTTCTCCACATCTTTGCATAAGCTTTGACTTGCCACGGAGCTTCTTTAATATATGTTGAAAAAACGTTCATTATTGATCCTTGCTTGTGCTTGAATTGGATCTTTCTGTTGCCTTGTCTTGGTAGAAGATGCAGCATACTTTATTTATCTATTAACTATTTTAATGTCTTATTTCCTCGGAGCTATTATAGGGATCCACCTCCGTTATACTAGAAGACTTATTTCTATGTTTTTTGCACTAATAAACTTAATTTTTACTATTTTCATCAAAAGTATCCTTTCTCAAATGCTCTAGCCTTGGATTTTGAAAGAAGTGATTTAGTGGTTTGAGAGAGAGAGGTGAGGAAATTTATTTTTACCTTTTCAGTTTTGCTTGTTTGCTTATTTCATGTCCTCTGGAGTCATCCAGTTGGTATGCTATGGTTAAATTAACGCAGGTCATGGGTAGTCTTGATGTGAAGAGATGGCTAATTTACGCTCCAACATGCAAATTAGATGTAACTGCATTAGCTGTTGTTTACTATTTTACTATTAGCGAGGTGCTGTGCAGTCATATTTCTTCCCCGAGACTGTGTAGCAGATTTGGATAATCTAATTCTGTCATGCAGGATGGTCATCCACCATTAGGCTGGAATGACACTGCAGCATACCTGGTTTTGCCTGTCCTCCTTGTTGTCTCACAGTACGTATCAATGGAGATCATGAAGCCTCCTCAGGTAGATAAATGAATCTCTTCATTGGCCTTTTCTGTTTGTCACCAGTATTCATCCAAATGATTCTTTAACCCCGAATTATTCTGGTTTGACAGACAGATGATCCAACTCAAAAGAACACACTTCTTGTTTTCAAGTTTCTACCTCTTATGATTGGTTACTTCTCTTTGTCTGTTCCATCGGGATTATCTATATACTGGTTTGTTTCTCATCAACAATGTCACTCAACTGAACTTATCCATGTTTTGCATCCATGTGTTTAGTTTCATTAATTGACTTTGAGGAAGCAAGAAGTCTGTCAATTTTGTGCCATCAATAAAAACCTGACATCATATTGTCATTGTGGAATATCATCAGCATGAATTGCACATCTGTTGTTTTTTATGTTATGTATTTTTGCTCGTGCTGTCATATTTTTACCTTCCCTCACATGGAAAAAATTATGAGCACTATTCATTGTTGGTCATAGAGGCATTCTAACTGGTGCATTGACATAAGTTTCTTTTTAGGGTAAATAAGCTAGCATTTATCATAACTTAGTCATTTCCCATGTAAACTAGTCTGCACATTTGTGTGTGGTTTCAGATGTTTCCCTCGTTAGTAATTCCTCTGACTTGTGGAATGCCTCTGCATTTTCTTAAAGCAAAATTTGCAGTGGTCCTTTAGATTTAAACACAGGCATCAGAATTGTTTTTTTTTTTTCTTTTTTTAATATATATTTCATTCTTGTTAAGCTGAGTAGTTTCTCAGTGTGTGCGCGCGCGTGTGCGAGTGCACCACAGTGTTATCAAAATGTATATTTGTGATTTATAGGTTCACAAACAACGTCCTCAGCACAGCCCAACAGGTATGGTTGCGCAAATTAGGCGGTGCAAAGCCTGTAGTTAATGAGAATGCAAGTGGAATCATCACTGCAGGACGTGCAAAAAGATCAGCTGCACAACCAGGGCAGCCTGGTGATAGGTCAGTGTTCTTCTTTGCATTACTGTTTCTTAATTCAGCATCTCCAAGAGGGTCTAACAAACAAAGATGGAAATTGACAGGTTCAGGCTAAAGGAAGAAGAGAAGGGCAAAAAATTGAGCAAGGCATTGCAATCAGAAGATGTTCAAGCTCTGGATTCTGCATCTGATGAGGATTCAGATGAAGAGACTAAGGACAAGGTAAATCCTAAATTTTAGTCCTTAATTGTTCAAGTGATGCAAAGAAAAATTATCTTGGCTGTCTGGATTTTACAACTTTTTAAATCACGGTGATCGTTAGGGGGCCAGGAAAGGGAACATATCTGTTTTTCTATGGTGGTGGTGCTAATGCATTGCAAGGGTACAACCTCATGTTAGAATTATTAAGCCTCATATCATGATTATCATCATAAAAGGAGTACAATTTTCTTAAACTCAACATTTGTCTTAGTCTTGTGAAAGTTGGAACTAGTTACGTGTTCAAGGCTTGTCATTGTAATCCATTTTGGTTAAGAAGAGCTTGTTGTGGGACCATGGAATGGAGTGTTAAAACCTTCCTTGTTACATGTGCTTCTTCGTTGCCAGAAAGGCATATTAACTCTTCCTATGCTTTCATCCATCTTCTGAGATTCTTAATACAATGAACAAGAAGAAAATAGTGAGGCATGAAAACTGGTGGTCTTCGACACAGTTGGAATCTGCGCAATGTGATAATCAGCTTGCTGTCTTGATTTTTGGTAGCAATTGGTGGTTCACTGCTCCAAAGTGGGTGATTGACCCTTGAAATGAAATCAAGTAGCCCTTGGGTAAGGAAGGGAGGGGTATTGTATGGGCATGCATGCGTAAATGCTTTTCGAGCATATGCAATGGTGGACTTCGAACATTGTTCATATCATCATATGCAACTCTTTACTGCCATAAAGGGAAACCCATAGATTTCTTATCAGCAGTGAAATTTCTTAGGATTCAAAAACAGAATGTTCTATTGTCAGATTGCATTACAACAGTAGGAAGACAAATGGTATGTGCTGGGAGGGACTAATAAAAATCGTTAAATTTCTCTTGCGATCGTCATTCTAAATAAGTTAGCAAGCAATGTGGGCTGGTCAAACAATACAGTTGAAAATCTGAAGAGCCAATGCAATTCTAAACGAATTTCATTGCTTCAATTGTACAGTAGATGGTAATTACATGACTTGAGGGATCTGGTCTGTTTTCTATTAAGAATACTAACACTATCAGTAGCTACTATTCTTTTTTTTTTTTTTTTCTGGCAATGATAAATGAGACAACTCGTATTACCGTTAGAATTGCTAATCTCAGCAACTAATCTCAACTCTTGAACAGGGCGAGGAGGTTCTGGAAGAAGCATATGCTTCTAGTGCAAGCAAGAAGGTCCCGGATATTTCTCGGCCAAAGAGAAGCAAGCGGTCAAAGAGAAAGCGGGCTGTATAAAAAACTTGATGATTTTAGTTTTTGGCAAGTCCTGTATATCTCAAGAAGGTGTATTTGTAGTTTGATATTTAGTGCCATTTTCATGTAGGCTCATTCCAAGATGAGTTGCTAATGATGTAAATTCTGCCAATTTTGAACTCTTATTCCTCCTGATTTATTAAAAGCATTTTCATGTTCTCATACCACTGGTATGACACCCTTGCAGAATCATGAATCGACATGGCAGACAAGCTGCTTAAAGTCTAGAGTGCAATGTTTTATAATAGGGGTAAATGACCTAATCTCAAGACATCCCAGCAAGATTTGCTTCATTGTAATTTTTTAGAGCTTGAAATTATTGACTAGGTGTTCACCTGTTCCTATAAGCACCGTTTCTGAGTTCAGTGAGGCTTCTGCGTGGAAACGTTGTGTTAAACTCTTGGCATATAATCACATATGCATGTTTTTTTCTCTCTTTTAATAATGCTTCGCTCGATTCTCAAAAATCAGGGGGTGAAGGCCAACAACACCACCCTGAGAAAGCTAAAGTTTTATCGAGATGAGAAACGTGCAATTTCTTCATCGAAAATTGTTCTAAGATAACGAATCTAAATTAATTTCATCTTTTATACAAGCATGAAAACCAAGGAATCAGGTTTTCTCAACCTAAATGAATACCTGCTGATATTCTCATGCTTTAATAGAACACTGTGGACCTCAGTCTACTTGCTGTGCTAACAAGTGCATCTGTTGACTCATTGCTTAGATGGTGGGTTGCGATTGCCTACTGGGTTGGGTCCTGATGAACTCTTATGAATCCTCTTCTCTGCAACCTGTTTGGGATCATGGATGCAAATACCACCAAAAAAAAAAAAAGGTGAAGGCATAAATCATTTGCATTAAGATTGATAACAAATACATGCAACCTGAACACTGAATTCCTTACCCAATTTGGTAAGTCGTCTCCCACGTGTAATTTTGAGGTGAGCTGTCGAGGCTTCAGTTTGAAATGAACTGTGGCAGCAGAGGCATGATAATGCCAACCATTAGAAATTGTGACAGAAAAAGGCTTTTGTTAATTTGCTGCAGCTAATTGGTTACGTGGAGAATTATGCCTCACCCACTGCTGAATCACTATAGGGTTCTGACAATGTATAATGAATATAATAATAA
>Ga0325402_1002297_pt1 | contig 16679 bp, 8 predicted proteins | sample PopdelMetagenome_22_FD_207212 | JGI IMG/M metagenome (GOLD analysis project Ga0325402, IMG submission 207212) | Populus deltoides microbial communities from Bellville, Georgia, United States - Xylem-PdKOR-R3 | ecosystem: Host-associated > Plants > Phyllosphere > Stem > Wood/Secondary xylem... | reverse complement strand
TTTTCTGGTCCTTCTTCTTCTAAGGGTTGGCTCTGCTGCATCTTATCATAGTACACGCGATCTTAGCAATCTCTCTCTCTTCACATGCACATTCAAGTTTAATAAAACTCAATTCTCCATCTTCCTCTTTCTTTCTTTCTAATGTTCTTTGTGTATTTATACTACGCAACAAAATCTCATATATGTGGCAATTTTTTGCAAGACTAAACAAACACCTGTTGAATTTTTTTTCCTTCTCATTTTCATGTGAAGGGTCTCAAAACAAGGGAAATATTATCTTGTTGTCGGAATAAAGATGACAATGGCTAAAAGTTTCAAAGTGCTTCCCTCGTACTCTCCTCTCCAGTGACATTAATTAGCGTGAGTATTCCTTTATCTACTTGGGTACAATTTTTTAGGTCACTCTTCCCTTCGTATCTTGCAACCATTCTCTCTATCCCAATTTTCTAAGCTAAGTGAGTCTATTTCGTATTACGTTGTTTTTATGGTTATGATTTAAGAAATAGTTTAATAAAAAATATTTTTTGTAAGGTTTATTTTTAATTTTGACATATTTAATTAAAATTACGGTTAAAATTATAATTAAAAAACAATTTATTGTATTTGATTAATATATATATATATATATATATGGTACTAAACGACACATTTTGTTTGATAAAGTCGTTTTTTGTGGACTTAGCTAATAAAGTTAAGTAATGCAATTGTAAGAGTTTACCATAATTAAATGAATTGTGTATAATAATATTGTCAAGTAAGAGGCAAGAAAAGCGGCCGAGCCATTTTAATTTATCTTGATTTACGATACCAAAACAAACAATGGTATGGCTTTTCAACCAAGAATACCCTTTGTTCTTGCTTTTGAAGGTTCTTAGATTGCAAAACCTAATTATCAAGTTGTTCTGTACGCGCAGTAACCTTTCGTTCTCTGGGACCCTTTATTTCCAATTTGCAGCGGACTGCAAAACCTAATTATTTCGTCCTCAGAAGTACTATTTTAGTTCAACTCATCGACAAATTATTTCCAGAGCCATGAATGATTAATTTTATCGGATACAGCGAATGGTCGATCTAATAAATCATTGACAAATTATAATTTGTTGTTGGTGATCGAAAAATGCTTTCTTAAGTGTGTTTTACAGTGTGTGGTTATGATTGCTTTTTAAATAATTTTTCGTGTCAAAATACATGTCAATGATATTTTTTTATTTTTGACATCAACACTTTAAAATGATTTGCAAACACTAAAAATATATTAATTTGAAGTTAATAAAAAAATAAAAAAAAATTAAAATTTTATCAAAAACACTTTTGAAATACAGAAACAAACAGGTACGATTTCATCGTTACCTTCTAACTGAGATTTGTTTTAGCTTCGCTATCCTTATTCTTATTCCTATGAATTTCCTCCGCTTCTTCTTCTTCATTTCAATCCAGTTTTTTTTTCTTTCCTTTTCATTTCAATTTTATTGTTATTATTTTTTAATTTCATTCTTTTATTTTTTTAACACTAATTCAATTTGTTTTTCAACCGACTAAGTCTATTAAATTACTTTAAGATAATTCTCATTTTAAACTAAGCAAAACAAAAAGTGAGGTTTATATTTTTTTTCTCCAATCAATTTCAACCTTTTTCTCAATTGTGTTTTTATATTTTTTTACCAGTTAATCGGGTTGCTTTTCGATTAACCAAGTTGACTGACTCATGTCAAACCAACTTTCACATTGTCTAATTTTAAACTTAAACAAGACTAAAAGCCGAGTTGAGAGTTTTTTTTATTAATTTTATTTTTTTTCTCAAATTCATCCTCATATTTTTTACCGGTCAGTCGGGTTTGTCTTTAGACCAACCAAGTCAATTGAGTCCTGTTAGAATAACTTACATACTATTTAATTTTAAATCTTGACCAGGTAAGATGTTAGGTCAAAAGTTTTTTTCTGTTAATTTCATCTATTTTTTTTCTTAATTTTATCTTTAATTTTTTTTATAGATCGTTTGAATTACCTTTAAATATATCATGTTAAGTAGGCAATATTAGAGTAACTTTATATTATTTAAATTTAAATTCAATTTTAAATTAGGTAAAGAATCAAAATATAAAATTTCAAGATTGACATGTATAGCTAACCTTAATAATAATGTAAAATAATTCTTCATGACTTTTATATTTTTTATTATATTTGAAATTTTTCTGATTCAACCGGTAATATAGCGCTGGCTAGGCTGTGAACTGGTTTCTTCTAAAGCTTCACGTTCTCATCTGCCAGTCGAGGTACAAACATGCATCAAAGCCCAGCTACTACACCTACCAATCTTTACAGATACAAACATAATTTGAACCAGCCTTTCTTTTGGCGAATATCCCATTAGACAGTCTTTTGGTATTTTAGCCACCCCTCTCTCCCTATATATATATATATATATATATATATTCTCTATTCCGGATAAGAGGGTGTTTAATATTATTATTTTTATTATACAAGTGAATTGCATTAAAAAGAAAAGGAAGAAATAGAAACATCTTTAGCAAGGAAAACATGAATGGTCATTCTCCAAATGCATGGGAAGGCAGTCGGGTCATGATTATCGGTTCAATGGGGTTCATTGGCGGGTTCATAGCCGAAGCTAGCCTCGAATGTGGCCACCCCACTTACCTTCTGATCCGGCCTGAACTGGCTTCCCTTTCTAAGGCGTCCACCATCAAGTCTCTCCAACACAGGGGAGCTACCACCATATACGTAACCAACGCATATCTTGTGGCCTTTTTTATTTTTACTTGGTCTTTATTTTAATGCACACGCAGCCGCAGGTGTAGATGTTCGTGTGTGTGTGTGTGTGACTCGGGTGATTGTGATATCAGGGCTCTATCAAAGATCAAGATTTAATGGAGAAGGTGATTAGAGAACACAAGATTGAAATTGTGATATCAGCTGTTGGTGGTGCAAGCATAGCAGACCAAGTCAAGCTTGTTAATGCCATCAAGGCAGCTGGTACTGTAAAGGTAATGTCTAAACTCTCGAGTATGTTACTTGACTAGTTACAATGGGCAGATTTTGTCAAAGTTACACGTGCCAACAAACGAGCACTATTGCCCGTCGTCTATATATCTTGTGCGTGTCCTTTTATATGCATTCCCAGACATCTGAAATTAATGGAAACTCGCAAACGCCGTTAACAAACTGTGATCCCACCGTATTTGGGAAGCCATAGATTTGAGCCTCTCTTCTTCTTCTTTTTTCTGGCATAAACACCCTCTATTATAATTGCAAGCCTAGCACTAACCAGTATTAATAGTTTTCATAATAATTTTTTAAGTGGTGTAGCTCAACTAGTCAGATCCTAGATTTGTTTTATATAGATCACCAGTTCGAGTTTTACAAATTTCAGGGTCACGGAACGCTTATATTATTGTTAATTTCAGAGCCTACGGAATTAGTTGAAATACACATAAACTTGTTCGGACACTCACGTTAATCTAAAAAAAAAATAGTTCCATAATCTTCGTTTTAATAACAGATCGGCGATCATCGTCCACACATATAAAGGTTGTTAGCTTGACATAGTATCTGTTTGGTCTTGATGTACTTCAAGAGAATGGGGGTGAAGCACAGCCTTTAAATGGTTATAAGAGAACAAAGGATAGACATGCTCTTTTGATGAGGAAATACAATGTCTGCGCGCAGAGATTTTTGCCATCTGAATTTGGCCATGACATAGACAGAGCTGATCCAGTGGAGCCAGGGCTTACCATGTACAAAGAAAAGAGACAAGTTAGACGTTACATTGAAGAAGCTGGGATTCCCTACACTTACATTTGCTGCAACTCCATAGCTGCCTGGCCTTACCATGATAACACTCACCCTGCTGATGTTCCTCCACCATTGGATCGGCTCCAAATCTACGGTGATGGAACAGTTAAAGGTGCACCCTAACGGCTATATATTCTGTTGATTTTATTTTTGTCAAGGAATATGATTCGAATGATTAATATGTACTTATAATTCACAGCATATTTTGTTGCCGGTTCTGATATCGGAAAATTCACAATAAAATCAATTGATGATAATCGAACACTCAACAAAACTGTTCATTTTAGACCTCCAAGCAATCTGCTAAGCACTAATGAGCTTGCCACTTTATGGGAAGAGAAGCTTGGATACAAGCTGCCCAGAGTCACCATCACAGAAGATGATCTACTTGCTGCTGCTAGAGGTTGGTTTTAAATATAACTGCCAGTGTTGTTTTCTGGGATAAACTTGTTTTTAAAGATATCATTTTAAGAGCAAAACCAGAGTCAAATATCCATTTATCAAGCATGTCCCGGTTGTTTTCACAGCCAGTTTTCATGAATGCAGAGATGCGGATTCCACAGAGCATAGTTGCTGCCATTACTCACGACATTTTCATAAACAGCTGCCAAATAAACTACAGCATGGATCAGCCAAATGATGTTGACGTGTGCTCGCTCTATCCAGAGTTGCCATTTAGAACCGTTGATAAATGCTTCAATGATTTTGCCGTAAAGATGATCAGCAATCCGAAACTCGTTAACAAGCCAGCGAACAAGAATGGCACCATGATGCCAAATCCTAAACCAGAAGCTTTATTTATTACAGCATGATATTCGGGAGAACATATCCCTTTCATTCTCGTGTTTTTATGTTTGCGACGGAAAATCTATTGATATATTCTTCCTACCTAGGATAGGGAGATGCTATCAAATCTAGCAAAACCTGTTTCTAGCAGAATTTTGTTTGTATGTTATGAGGGTGCGGTGCTGCGTTAGCAATATACTGCATTTTTCTATAACTATTTGGCTTTCTAAACAGTTCAGTCTACGAAAAAGTTGTGAACCTTCACATGGGCATACATCAAATTGTTTATAAAGAAAAGTCATGTCCCTGTCGTCTGCAAATAACGTGACACGCAACCCCAGCACTTGCTGATGAGAAAAACATTTCTAATAGACTTCTGGCATTAATATGACGGACACTGGGTAACAAATTGGTTTCATGCAAACACTAAAGATGTCAAGCAGCAGCTGATATTACAGATTAATCAAACAAAACACACTCTTGTGCTTAATGCTCCAAAATCGACTTCTAAATTTGACAGTAGAGTAAATTAAAGACTAGACTTCAGGTCTTAAAAGAATGCCTGATGGCTAGTCTTTGGCTGTTTTGTATAATAAACTTCCATAGTTGGGTGATCTCATTTTCTGACGTCCCTAAAGAGGAAAGCAGATTTTCTTTTTTTTACTTGCTTCTCGCAGTATAGGTCAAAGGTGCCATCAATATGATGCGGATTCTCAAACTATCACTAGTAAAGGTAACATGCAAATCTTGCCCATGAAATCAAAGTACTAAACAGTATTTACATTACAACTTAGAAGAGTATTTCAAGCATCCACTGCCAAAAGAAAATATACACAGAAATAAGTTCTTAAATGTTTAGTGGGTATATGTGGCACGGCAAATACTTTTCAGCATCTTGCACCAATAAAAACAAACTATTTACATTTTTTTCATGGAAAAAAAAAAAAGGAAAGGAAAGGTGCTGGCAACCGTGTTCTACATGTCCTAATGCATAATTATGTTAATTTGAACAAGCAGAACGCACAGAAGTAAAAGTTCTGGTCAGCTGTAAAAAGAACTTCCCTGCTAAAGCTGTTATACCTTATCTGCACACTCCAATTCATCATCCATATTACAAAACGCTGGAAGCTAAACATCATATACAGATAAGCGCTCCTCAACAGAGACACGACAAATTGGACATTTTTTACACCTCTCACAGCAGGTGCTGCAATGCATTTAATAATCAATCAGCATTACAGTAAGGGAGGGGAAAAGAAAAATGAACTTCATATTTTAGCAGACATCAAGATAGAAACCATACCTGCAAAGGATACGATGTCTACAGGGGAGCAGAACCACACTGATCTCTCCCTCAAAGCACACCCTGCATAAAACTTTTTCCTGACCAGTACAACAAAATAACATTTAGATATCTCACTAAACAGACAACATACTAATGCAACTTCAAGTAACAGACCATCTCAAGCAAACTCCCATAATTTACAGACAGCAGACACCAGGATCTTTGGCAATGCATAAAGCTTTTTCATACTTTATTTCGGACAATTATAGTGTTTGATACACAGATGCTCCTTTGAAGATCTACGCTTGAGAAATATTCATTGGAGATCTAAATTCCAAAATATTATGTGCACTAGGATGTATTTCTGTTTAATAACTAATTGGAGCTTGGCACTAAAATTTCGCATGATGCAGATTTTTTTTCATTTATGTATAATGTTTTGACAGTATTATTGCAATTATTGTAATCCAACAAGTATAATGCAATTGACAAACTGGAGACAGAATTTCATGTTCCAGATTAAAATAACTTTCATTTAGATAATCAATTTCAGTTAAACCAGAAGGAATTCTGTTTAGGAAAACAAAAGTTTTCAAAACAGGGTGCTTAAATTGATGCATTTAACATTGCCATCATCTTCAGCATAACATCCATGTTCTGAATAACTATATGAAATGCTTCGGTGAGATTAATTTATAAACATAAACCACATATTCTTCTCTATATTAGTCTCAAATTACAAGAATACACATACCTGCATGCACTAAGGAACAGTACATGTTTCTTTCAGGCTCCTCTTCAACTTTTATTTGAGGACTAACTAATGTTCACTAGGATATTATGCCAAAATTCAGAATTACTGCTTTACCCATTTTGAAATCATTTTAGTTCATCAATAAACCTAAAAAATTGACATAGATTTACATATTACAATTTTCAACCCTTGGGTAAAACATGAATTGAACTGATCCACAAGGCAGAACTAAGTAATGGAACTAAGAATGTTCAAAATCATAGAATAAGGGTCCTGCCCTAAAAATGAAAAGAGTGATGCTTCCCAAAGAATAGAAATTATAGTATTCCTGTGTTCAGACCATGTCCCTTGATTATGAAACTACAAGTAAAGCATTGGGGTATTACATTTTGAAGTCTTTCAAACTCCTGCTGGCTGTATTTGGTGATTTCTGTCTGCTCACCAAGAGCTGCTTGAAGCCTCCATACCTGAAATGTAAGAGAATCATGCAAGAATGCAAAGGTGGACTATAAAGGGTCAAAATCAATGTTTGCATTGGCCAATAAAAATCCATGGTTGGATCCAAGAGTAAACAAAGAGAGAGGGAGAGTATGCTTATATATATAAGTGAAACCTTGTCTTTGCAACAAATAGAATACAAAGAAAAACAATGAGGACTTTATTACCTCCTCAGCAAGATCCTTTTTAGGCATTTTCTTCACTATCTCAGGAGGATAACCACAGAAAGTATTATAACTACACATCAATGAACCAAATGTACAAAGATCAGAAACGAGCACCAATTTGTAACTTTTTATGAATTTTATAAAAACTTAAAAGATTTAATTCAACAGCTAAAGCACCAAAGCAACCCACTGAAATGGAGAGGGAGGGGGAGAGAATAGAACACTTGTGGAGAAAATTCAAAAAAGAAAAATTGAGGATGCTTGATCAATTGGGATTTGAGGATATCTGGTGTCAACAAAGACAAGTAAAGCAGTAGTGATGCTACCTGTAAAATTAATTGCACACATACTATTGAATCTAGGTTTACTGAGCTCTTGACTACGATTTAGGGAATGGGTAGGTCAAGGCAATCCACCCAACCCAGAATACCTACAACCATAACTCACTCCGCGCCTGACCTGATCGGGTCAAGTCAAGCAGAGGGCTTTGTCTACTCATTAGGTACCCACCAGGTATCCAACCCGATTCCTAAAAAAAAAATCATTATTTGAAATCACATTAAATCATATCCTAAACAAATAAAGCAATGGGTACAAGTTGGGTGATGAGTCAGGTGGAATCCACATCCACTCCAGCACCCAGCCCTGGTAAAACCAGTTGGGTTTCACCTGCACCTGGTTTGACCCTGGTCAAACTGTGTAAAAACCTGACCCAACAGTTTTGAGTGACACTGGATACCCGAGCGAAGTTGCCATTCCTACTTCTATTGCTTTTTTCCCCCACCATATGCAACTTTCATTTCATGATTCTCCATACTTCTAAACATTAAAAAAATCTAGCAGTTCTCCTAAACAATTTTCATATTGCAGTCCACCATTCAAATTTAAACAGGTTTACAGTTTCCAAGATTGAAATAAGCAAAATACAGTTTCAATGATCTCAATCCTATTCTTATGTCCATATCTTTCTTTGACCTCACCAAAGGATATGTCATCCAACATGACACATGCTCAAAAAAGAAACAAATATTTTAGCAGTTTATGAACCATTATAAAATGTACAGAAATAGATAATATACTAACCTGGCATCACCCATGTGGTACAATCGGGCCTGTTCCTCTTGACTTCCCTCATCAATTGACCACCATCCCAGTAGCCTGTATCAAACAAATTGGGAGAAACAGAAGATTATTCTGTTAGTAATCATACCACATCAAATACTTCCGCTGGCTCAGTGGAATCATGACCTTTCCTAACAGGTTAGGCTTCTGATGGAAAGTTGGTGATCACCTGGAACCATGGTGCAAGAACCCCAAGCAGTCATGAGCTCTTGAGGAAAATGTAAAATATCTTCCAGTGCCAGCTTCACTCCGTAATAAAAGAACAAGCTTCTCTGCCAACTTAGAAGCAGCAAATAATACACCAGCACCTTGAAGCAGGAAAAGCGGAGAGAAAAGAACCAGAAGCGGTATATTTCTAGCACCAGCAGGTGTTCCCTGAATTAAAAAGCCATTATCTATTAATAAGCGAATCCCATTCAGCAGGCATGAATAAAAGTCAATTTATGTAAGTACCTCTAAATGCATACAAAGGAGAACTTGGAAACCAATCAAGGGAATTTTCATGAGATGGCCACCAATATCTTGTAGACCACACATTCTGTCCTGGTGTTGATTCTCCTCTGGAGAAACCATTAAGCCACCATTCCAATCAAGATATCTAATCGTCATTGAAGATGAAGCTTCTCTTGTCCGAGAATTTCTATGGATCACTGGATTAGACCATTTAGTACAGACAAGAAAGGCAAAGCACTCAGCAATGCTGCAGAAAAAAATGTTTAGATTTATCATTTCGTTGTGGCACTAAAACCTTGAACAACATACCTCCAGCTTTATTATGTCTGAACTATGAAGCAGTACAGAAAAACAGCAATCAGAAAGAAAGAATCAATGCAACCTTACCTAAAGTTTATGAACAGGTCCCACCAGCCAAGTGCACCCACATCACCTGCAATATTTTAAGAGAGAACCAGAAACCAGTCATTATTTTGATATAAGCCATTACATGTAATGATTCAGTATAGATAGGATCACCCACATTATACAAAAGGACAAGTTTAGTTCACATTGTGGTCCATGGAAAAGAAAAGTGAAAATCAATTTCCACTATTCAGGACTACTCAGGAATGACCACCCCCCCCCCCCCCACCTCAATAAGTGAGTGTGAAATTATACTAGACCAAGAAAGACATCACAGAATTACTCGAAGAACGTGTGCACTACCTCCAAAGTATCAATCAGAAAATTGAAAATAAGTAATTTAGTTTCTCTCTAATTACTCCATTCTCATTCCACATGAGCACAATAACAATAATAACCATGTAAGAGAACTTTCAAAAAAAAAATAAAAGAAAATTGAGAAGTGAATAAGACTATCTGAAAAGATGAAATTATAAATGCGGATTCTGGAATTGAAACTAGATAGCTGGGAAAAAAATCCCCAATTAATTTGAATGCACCAATGCAATTGTATTTAAAAATCATGTGAAGTTAAGAAAGATTACCACCCAGCTTTAGAAGGGTAAAGACTGTAGCAGCCACAAAGAAAACCATAGAAATTGCAACCCAGAAGTGCTACAAAAGTAGAATGGAAGTTCATTAATCCTTGAACAAATTCATATACAACCTAAACCATCATATGAATTAAAAACCAACAAGCTTGAAAATGCCAAATTTGTAATAATGGCACCTGGATCTTAGGTAACATTAAAAAAAAAAAGCATGATCTTGCAAATGTCGTATATGACATTTCTGCATGAAAATAGTGTCTATAGCAAGATACTCATTTTGGAATTATCCAAAACCACGAAATACAAAGACATCTCTCTCTCAGAAACAGCAAATCATAATTTTCAAGATACAGCAAAAATTACAGCCATGAAACTTTATTTACTTTCAACAAATTAATTGAGTCCTTGAGGTATAAACTGTACTGTATAAACGTTTTTGTTAACAATTTCAAATAACTACTCTCTGTTAAGGAAGTTATTATGTTTGTTAACAATTTCAAGCAAGGGTTACATAAATTCATTATATGTTGCTAAATTAGTTCCAAGCCACAGACAACATACTAGACTATGGCATGCTTTGAACAGCTCCCCAAGTTAGTACAATGACAAACTTACAGGCAATGTTTCCCATATCGCTTCATCACTAATGCTTTCTTCTTCTCCAGGCATAAGAGCCTTACACATTCTGTAGAAGAAATGAAACTCCGTTAAAAATAGTACAGAATACAATAGTAATTACCAATTGGGAAGAAAACTTGGATATGGGAGGAGGAAGGGAGGCTAACTGAAGTGCCATGTGTAATTCGGAAAAACAGTAATGATGTTAATTGCCAGTAGAAAATTGATGGCAAACATATTGTGAACAGAACTTAAATTTAGTTGAAAATTTTGGACGTGATCCTTTATATAACATTTGGTATAATTATCTTTTCATATTCTAAAGAGGTTGAACCCTTCGAAAGAAGATGTATTTAGTGTAAAAAGAACAATTAAGGCAAGCTTAGGGCAAGTTGTGCTCATTTAAGCCATTGGTGTTCTATCTCTCCAATAAGAATTAAGGAAAAGTTATAAGGTGGCCCCTACAGTAAAGTATTTTTTTTCTAACAATGGAAATGACTTAGAACTAGCATGTTAAGGAAGAACAAGCATGTCCTGTTACAAAGGTTCTCTGTACCAATATGCAGTATGCAAAAATAGTATGTGATGTTAACTGCATATCTGTAAGGTAAATTACTGAGACTGATTAATATGCCAAAGGAAATACCTGAAATTGTCAATTAGAATAATTACTTCAAATGCCAACAATGGAATAAAGACAATCTTCAAGTTTACAGCAGCAATATGATAAACTGCAAGAGAAGCATTAAGAAAGTTTGAAGGTCCAAGCATTTAAATGATTATAAAACGACAAACAGAATAACTAGGAGACTTGAAAAGGATGTTGTCACTTGTTAATCCTCAACAGCATAAGAATAGTAGTAGGGGTTTAGTGTATACCATAAACACTTTCGAGATATATACAAAGAAGCAGTTCAAATGCAATAAGCAATGGTGTTGCCACAACTGCATGGCATGGCGCCCACTGTCCAAGAAAGAAAATCTCAACACTTTATATCCACAAATAAGATTGCTTTAAATCTCATGGACACAAAATAAAAGAAGGAAATATTACATGGCGATTACGTGGAACTGATGGAGCAGGTAATGAAAATCTTCCTCGAGCAACAACTACATGGAATGTCCAGAGTGGGAAGAAAATTAACCTGAAAATAAAAGCCAATACATATACATTATCCATTTTTCAGGCTTCAACAAGCACAGCATTAAATACTAGGCATCTAAATCACAACATAGTAGGAAGGACTTGAGATACAAGCATGTTTAAGGGGAAAAAAAGGAACCCATAGATAGCCTTATTAAGGGCAGACTGCTAAGAAAAGAAAATTTTCCCATTCCCCAACCCACGGCATTCCATTTCATTGCCTTATATCATAGCACGCATCTTCTCCAACTAAATTTACTACAACTTAACTGAATAAAAGCACAAAATCTGGACATCCAACCATTAAACCTTCTTTAGATTAGCATAGATTTTCTAACGCCTCTTTGTTTCATTGCTTCAACAACTGTTAGCAATTTCAAGTTTTGCACACATTCCAACAGAACCGAGAAACCCCCCTGCCATGATAGAGACTTCCGAGAACAATAGACAATAAAAAAAAAAAAAAAAGCATCGTATTTTCAAAATCACGAGACAGTAAAGAGAAAGAAGGGCCCCTTGTAAATAATACAAAATAAAACCACAGAAGATGATATATCCTCATCAGTTGGAGATTTTCTATGTTAATAACCATGATGGATGCCACAGTCGGACTCGGAGTCATAAAATACATCAATTCGAAAAATAGCAATTTACCCCAAATGGTTGGATACACCACTGGTAAGAACAAAGCTGAATGCTTCTGTTGTTGTTCTTTTTATTTTTTATGGAGAAAAAAAATGACTTGGGAAATTCAACTTCCCACAAAACTATACCATGTAAGCAATTCAAGTATGCATTCTCCAAAGAAACTTGTGAAATTCGTAGAATCTACAGTACCAATTACAGAAAAATCTTCAATTCGAAAATCCATACATCAATTCATGCACAAAACTGATAAGAAGAAGAAGAAAACAGACCACCAAGAGTAGGAGACGACGTGATCAAGCTTGAGGACGAGAAAGAGAGTGAAAGAGAAGAGAAGACAGTGTGCCGCTAGTGCCTGTACTGATTTCAATACTCTTCTCCAGTTCATCTTCTTCGCTCTCTCTCTTTCTGGTTTTTCTTTTTTGTGTTTGTGGGCTGCGGAATTGAATTCCTTTTTTTAGTTATATTATTATTATAAAGCGAGAAGGTTTCCTTCGGGTTTCAATGGGGCGATATTGAAGAACACCAATACCGATCCCTTTTTCTTTTTATTTTATTATTCCCTCTCCCTTTTCTGTCTCTCTTTGTTTTCACGGCAAAGTAACGCTAGCATAATAGTTATCGGACTGACCGGGTTGATCCGGTTAAGAAATTGAATTTCTACAAAATCAATATGAAAAAATTAAAATAAATATTAAAAATTTTAATATTTTATATAAAAAAATTAAAAAACAATCTATATAAATATAAACTACACGTGCTATATAAATAATAAAGTTTAAAAGATTTTTTTAAAAAAATTTTATCTTACATTAAAAAAACATAATTTTTTTCTTATAAACATAAAATATATATACTAAAAGACTTCAAATCTCACATTAAAAAATAAATAATTTTTTTTTTATGAATATAGAGTATATATATTAAAGGACTTCAAATCTCATATTGAAAAAATAAAATATTCTTCTAGTATTTATATAGTGAACTTTGAAAAAAGTTAATAACCAACTAAAAAATATAAAAAAAAAATCTAGTTAGGAGAAAAAATACATTTGAAAAAAAAAGGTCTCAACTGGGTTTTGTCGGGTCAACCAGGTTTTTGCTCATCCTAGTCTTTTACCTTACCTGGACTAGTTTAGCCACAAGGTCAACCGGGTCCCTGTCGATTTATCGGACTCGTTCAGGTTTAATAACTATGGCTAGCATTGTCCCCCTTTGTTTTAGAATATTTTTTAATTTTTTATTAATTTTGATTTAAAATTTGTTGGTAAAGAAGATAAGATAACTTATCCCCCCTTACATTTATCATATATTTTTTAAGTTAACATGTTCTTACAAAGGAAAAAAAATTAATTGATTAGAGATTAATATGATGTAATCTAGTTAATTTGAAAAGTCCAAAAATAATATGTATAACTTAAAAAAAAAAAAGTAGTTTGAGTAAAGAAAATTCAATACATCTTTTTTTATATAAATTTTGAGACAACATAATATTGGATTAACCCAGGTTAAACCAAGTTAACATCTAAAATATATGTTACAAGTCATGATATCGTAATAACCTCATAGAAAATAAATCAAAAAATATATTGAAACCAAGATTTAATTATCTCAGTGTTAAAAAATATAATTGAAAATGATCAATTGAAAAAGGAAATAGAAAAACCTAAGTTAACTTTATTTAACCTATCGAACTTAAATCTTGAGACTAAAATAACTTAATAGAAGTAAATCAAAATAAATTATGAAACTCAATTCATAATCAATAGAAAATTGAAAAAAAATAATTAAAAAAACTCAAGTCAACCTAATTTAACACGCTAAAACCTTGACTTGAATCATGAGAATGAAATAATCTCATAGAAAATAAATCCAAACAAATTATAAATCTTAATTTTCAATCAACTTAAATGGTGAAGGATAAAACTAAAAAAATAAGTCAATTACAAAAACAGACCTAGAAAAACTTGAGTCAACCGAGTTAATCTGCAAAACTCTTAACTTGAGTTATGAGACTGAAATAACCTCATAGAAAATAACTTCAATCCTCAATAAATCTAATATGAAAAGACAAAAACAAAAAACAAAAACAAAAACAAGAAAAACAAAGTTCTATTATAATGAAAAGGAGAACAGTGATTTCCCATCCCCAATTAGTCTATAATAATAATTAACATAAACTAATTCATGTGGAGAAAATATTATCTTGCCAACACTGTCTATACTTTCATAAATTATTGTGGATTGTTAACGGTCAAAATTTTCAATTTGATCCTCGAATTGTTTTGGCACAATATAGCCCTTTTGAACCCAAATTAGCACCCAATTTATTATTTTTTTTTTTGGAAGGAAAGGTTTGATTAAAAATCAAAGGACCAAAGTGAAAATGATGGGTAAAATAGGTGATGGCTTTGAATTTTATACAAAAAAATTAATTTCATCCCCCATCTTTTTAGGTTTATAAGTTTCGGTCTTTTTAGTTGTTCAAAATTAAATTTTGGTACAAAAATTTATTTTTTTTTCAATCCTTTTTTTTTGTTAAAGGAGAAAGATAAGACACCAAATTCTAGCTTAGAGAAAAAAAACCATCGTTGATGATGATTCTAGCCACAAAAAAGGTTGAAATTGGTGTCAATAGGTTCCATTTTATAAGGATACTTTTACCTAGGTGTTTTTTTCCTTCTCCTTGCCCGAGGAGACAGATCTAATCGCTAGAATGTTTTTTGGTTTGGGTTGATTTCAATTTTTAAGCCGTTTTTGGGTTTTTTAGATTATGAATATGTTTATAAAGGTGATTTAAGTGATTTCTAGATGTTTTGGATAAAAAAATGAGTTGAGAAATAGTTTTTTTGTTGTCGCCGATGACAGGTTATCTGCCTTTTTTTCTTAAAAAAAGGGTTGGGCTAGGGTAGAAGGCCCATGCATATAGGTTGTTGTTTTTTAAGTGACTAGGCCCACGTGTCAGGGCTTCTTTTGGTTTTTATTTTTGCTATTTTATATTTGGGTTAAAAAATTGAAAAACAATTGTTGAACCTAATTGAGTTCATGAGTCAGGTCATAGTTTTAACAAGTTAATTTGCAATATCCAGACTATTATTTGTTTTTCTTTTTTATAGTTTAATGCTTTTACTGCCCCTCAATTTAAAGAAAAAAAATACAATCTCATCATTTGTTATCACTAATGTACTTTTACTATCTCAACACCGTGTTCCTATCACGATTTTTTTACTTCTAAAATAAATATTTGATGCAAAAAATTATTGAATCTGATGGCGTGCATGATTTGTTTCACAAGTTTATTTTGTTGCCTCGAATTCACTTAGTTTTTTTTAAGTAAATGCTATTGTTTATCGATTTTGTCTTTCAATATTGAGTTAATTCAGGATTAAGCTCTCCAAATTATTTTTTTCAAGATTATTCCCATGAATTTCACAGGTCAACTCATGTTAACATAGGTAGGTTAAATGTTTTTTCATCTCAATATTAAATAAAAAAATATTTAATTCATGATTAAAATCTATTTTTTTTAGAAGACATGTCACCAATATCTATATTTTTTTCAGTTTTAAATTTTTTTGCTTTGACTAGAATGTTAGTAATATCTATGAATATTTGGAAAGAGTTAATTACTACTTAGGTGCCCGCGCTACGCCGCGGGCTCACCTTTTATTTTCATAAAAAATATCATAAAAAATTATAATACAAATAATAATATTTTTTCAATATTAATAATAATATTTTTTCAAATTTATTAATTATTTTATTAATAATATTAATTATAATAAAAATAATAATATTTATAACACAAATGATAATATTTTTAATATTAATACTATTAATTATAATAAAAATAATAATATTTAGAACACAAATGATAATATTTTCATATTAATACTTTTAATTATAATAAAAATAATAATATTTAGAACACAAATAATACTATTTTTCATATTAATACTTTTAATTATAATAATAATAATAATATTTAAAATACAAATAATTATATTTAGAAACCTAACACCCAAGAACTTTGAGTCCTGATTCAAGACCCATTAAGCTGGGGTCTTGATAATAGACTCAAGACAATCGAATTTTAACGCAGCACCCTAGTGGATTGGGTCTAGATGAAGGACCCAATAGTTTGGGCCTAACGCAAGACCCATTGCCCTTGGGTCCTGACGTAGGACCCATTCGACTTGGGTTTTAAGGCACGATCCAAGAGCCAAGCGAATTGGTTCCTGGCGTAGGACCCAAGCGAATTGGTTCCTGACGTAAGACCCAAGATAATTGGGTCCTGATACAGGACTTATTTGAAGGGTAAAAATAGAAATTATTTTTTTTATTATCATTAATAAATTTGAAATAAAATATTATTACCACCAAAGAAAAACCATATAGTTGT
>Ga0325402_1002291_pt1 | contig 16708 bp, 5 predicted proteins | sample PopdelMetagenome_22_FD_207212 | JGI IMG/M metagenome (GOLD analysis project Ga0325402, IMG submission 207212) | Populus deltoides microbial communities from Bellville, Georgia, United States - Xylem-PdKOR-R3 | ecosystem: Host-associated > Plants > Phyllosphere > Stem > Wood/Secondary xylem... | reverse complement strand
AAAAAAAAACACCTAAATAACATCCTCATAACATCAAAAAACTAATTTATCAAGTTAAAAAAAAAATCCAAGAACACAAATTTAAACTAGGTAAAGATTTTCTTACTTTAATTTTTTTTTCAAACAATATTAAAATTCAAATTAACCATCATTAAAATTCTATCATCAAATGAAACCTGAATTCTATTATCAAATGAAACCCGAAATCTATTAACCTCAAAATCAATCTTTTTAATAAACAAAATTAATGAAAGCTAATTATTTTCTCTCTACTCTCTAAAATCTAATAGCTTTCTCTCTTCCCTCTCAAATCTAAAAACTGTAAAATAAAAAATTAAATGTTTGCATCAAATTTAACTTTAAAATAATTATAGGTACAAAGATTGAAGAAATAAAGTCAAGGAATAAAAATAAACTTTTGAATCAAAATTTAAGTTGGTAATAAAATTGATCCTTGTTACTTTGGACTATTTTTTAATTTGTCCTAGATTGAACAAATGTTAACTCAATTTGGATATAGAAAGACGCAATAAAAGAAAATTACTACAGTAAACATCATATGTTGTTATAATATAATATTTAATAATAATAATAATGTTGGAACACATAAAATACTACAAAGCCGTTTCTGGAGCAAAATTTGGTGAACATGGGAACGGAAAAGCATTAACCACCAGGAACGGATCAAGGAGGTGTGGTCGGAAAAGGGGTGCGGGAAATAAATCTTTCATCAAAATTTTACAAACCATTCCAAGGAGAAAAAAAGTAAGAACACAAGGACTTCAACGATGAATGAGGCATACAAAATAATTAGATGCTGGAAGCTTAAAGGGGCATCTGATCGCAAAATTCTAGCAGCATGGACTGATCAGCTTCTGCCCTCGCATAAACTATTCCTCAACTTGAAATAGAAATGATAAGATGAAAAATTTATATTGCAGAGGAAGTCATTCTAAATTGCATCGATGATTACCACTCCCTTGAAAATGATTACACTATTGAGGCAATATGTGTAAACTGAAAACAACTAGCCAGCTGATCTCCAGATCCCTCCTCCCTCTAGAGAAACCACCATAACAGAGACATCATCATGATATTTACGTCTGTCTCCATGAGGAATATCAAGCAATTCATGAAAATCCATTCCTGTAAACCTCCAATAAAATACAATCAGAAAATTGCTGAAGACTTCAATTTATGGCAGAGGAAGTATTAATTCCAAACTCATATATAGCTGAAGTATAAAGAGATTTTGATTCGACTATAATACTATATCAAGGGCAGAGATCAAATGGCTATACTCTTCCTCCGCAACTGTCAGTTAAGACTTGTGACCAAAGCAAAACTTTACACAACTAGGAGACACCGCTTTTCAACTGAAAATATGGCTACCAGCCGCTGGGGATTTTACAGTTTATTATTGAATAATAATTTTGAAGAGACTTAACAATTGATGTAGAAGCCAAGCCAAAGATTTCATGCCAGATTTTCAAAGTGGGTGCTGCAACTTTAACAATTGAACGCGCAGTATGTGTTTGTTTCTCACAACTCTAACCTCTCTTTTTTTAACTGAAATACACCAACCAGACAGACACTGCTTTAAAGAGCTCAATGTGGACATCCACAAAAAAAAGTAAGAAACTACATGGCTACAAAACATTATTTCCTCACAATGGGAATGACCACAACTTGTTAGATTAATACAGCAAGGTGGAACATCAGATAGAAATATTACCAAACCTACAGTTCCTGGAAGGTACATGTCCTACCACTCCATCCCATCAAAGCATTTAGGTTAAAAAAAAATCAGTATATTTCATTTCCCATCATGAAATTAAAATGACAGGTAGAAGGTTTACTCAACTAACCATTCTTTTTGGCAGCACGGAAGAGAAGTTCTGCAATGAGATACTGTGCAGGATCACCTCCAGGGGCATTTTCCATGAACCACGTGACATGAGCAACCACCTCTTCATTGCTGAAGTACTGGTAAAGTCCATCAGAGGAGAGAACCAAGAATCGATCACTTGACGAAAGTCGGTGATGAACTACAGAAGGAATGCAGCTCACATAGGGACCATTTCCCACATAATCAATCTGAAAAATCTCTAGCAGAGCTTCATTACAAGTTGGCTGCAACCAGTATCCATAAAGGTTGGTTAACAAAAAGATAAACAAATAAGCCAATGTGTAAATATGCAAATGATGCATCCTGCTTATATACAGGATTTGCTAAAAATGGGAAACTATTAGCAAGAGTAAATTATTGGACATAAAGCCTTAATTTCAATGAACACGTGAAAGATATGAATAGTGTGTTCAATGCTATGAATGATACGTAATATTATGAGAATACTTCAAATAGACCATCACGAATAACTTGCACAAGCAAACATTGACGCTCATTTTCAACCTTAACTAAATGATATAAAGAATAATTATCGAAGGGCAAAACAGCAGAACTGAAATGTTTTCCAACTTGACAGATTTCACATCCCATCAACTGAAATGTTATGCTGCAAAATAAAGTTTCAAACTGAAACAACAAAAAATTTCTCAAAGAAGTGTGCACCCCAAATTCAATCCCGCATCTCATCCTTTACTCCCTTGTTTCAACAATCAATATGTCGGCTGTATAGCTTCTTGATTGCCAACATTGCATTTAATGATTTTTAAGACTCCATCCATAAACAAACAGAAATGGAGTTGCATATTACCTTGACATACCAAACATGATAGTAACAATAAAGAAACCCCCTACCCCAACCTTCATAATCCTAAAATTCTATTATGCCTGCAAGATAAGATTTCGCCAACCAAATCTAACCTGACAGAGGTACTTGATCATGTCATTGCTGTGGGATTGCAAATATAAAATTCAATCTTCCTCGATAGACCAAAACTCATTCAGCAACTCAAGTTGATCAATCCACACTAAAGGGCCCTGATTCTACTTTAATTCCCTGTAATTATTTAGATTCAACTCCCTTTTCAGGCCTATCTTATTGCATGAACAATCTAAAATACATGGAAAACCTTCCTTTCCAACCTTACAGCTTCAAAAAAAAAAAAAATACAGCTCTCTCCCCTTTCTACAAACCTGCTGCTGAAGTGACATTTAAATCCTGCTTGCTCTTCAAATTGGTTAAAACAACTGACACTTCTCAGCAGAGGCCCATCCCCAGCACCCTCACATAACCCAAAACACCTCGGCTCCAGATTATAAGAACACACACAATTACATAGTTCCAAGCACCTTAAACGAATGCAATTCCAGAACCAAAAAATAAAAATAAAAGTATAGTCTGGTGTCATGGATAACTTTTCTCTCTTACCTTTTTTTTATTTTTTCCTTGATTCAACATAGTGCATTGCAATTATTCTTACACGGGAGATTGAGACTTGAAGACACTACCGAACTTTGGAATTGCTGAACAAACACAAACTTGAAAGAACAGATAATACCGAGGGAAAGCTCAGCCATAACTAAGAAATTGACCACATAGGAGATACTGACCCAGGTTATTATACATATAAAACCAAATTTGGGAAGAAAGCATAGCAGAAAATCCATGGCATTCAAATTATGCCAAATGAGCATTTATACTATTCCTTTCAAAATCCTCAACTATTTCACCAGCAGACCATCATGATTTTGTGAATGTGATTCGCTGCTAGGTGGGAGATAAGGAAAATATGGATGTCACAGAGAGCTTACACATATCAACCCTAAATCAGCTCTCCTGAGGTCATTTAAGCCAACAATCACTAGAAAACATACAGAGATAAATGGTTCATTGGATATACATACTAATCAAATGCATAAACACACACACACACACACATGTAGTAGGACATTCAAGGAAATATTTCAACTTCCGCATTTCCCTTTTCAATGTATTTACAGACCAGCTATAATGTGGTTGCCTTCAACAGTCCACTATCTAGTGAAAAAAAAAATATGACATGTATAGATGGGAATGATTATATGAACATTGAGTAGCCATGTCAAGTTAACAAATTACTAAAACTGATGAATTGGCCATTTGTGATCTCGAGATTTTTGAAAAGTTTAAAGCACCTAGATAAATACAAAGAGAAAACAGAAGTCAAGGCTGAAACATTGACTGACCTTCTTCAAAAAACCAGCACCGAAAGCCCTTGTTACTTTCAATTGTCCCTTCACTCTATCATTTAAAATTGCTTGGTTGTCATCAGGATGTTCTGCCTTTATTCTAAACACTTCCTGAAGCAAGTATCCAAGAACGCAAGATAAATTTTCAATTACAGCATAACATGATCAAAGTGTAGCAGTAATTTTATTTTTTTCACTGATTCATCAAATATTTTAATGACCAATTAACCCTATGAAAATCCTTAAACCAGGTGGCTTAAGTATGAAATGATATTAACCAACAAACAGTTTGGCAACTGATTGGCAGAAATTTTAGCTTAAATCATTCAGATTTTTCTGCTCCTGAGCATGAATTTGGCAACACAATACCTTTACTTCACATCTTTCAGAACTAGAGAAAGAAAGTGATCTACTGCTTAAGAAAATGGTGAATCGCTGGGATTTTAAAGGGAATCCTATCCGGTTGGTACTCAAATGAATATATACATGCTGTAAATTTTCAGGTTTATTCTAACTCATGATGCAATTGATGGATAGTACAGAAAATGAGCATACAAAAGTCAAACATATAGATAACATTTGTGGCACATTCACAATAATAACCATTTTGAAAATTTCAAGAAGCACACCTCTTCAATACTTGTGCTGTGATCAGTGGAAAGCTGAACTGCCCTCATCTTTAATCTGCAAATGGAGATCTCTCTATTCTTGTTAATCATATTAACCTGGTTGTTTTGATTATGCATTGGAGACTCCTCTGAAATTCTGTCCAGCTCCATACGTACTAGTGACTCTCGGGATCTATTCTTATACCCCATGTCATCCTTCACCAAATTTGGATTAGGATGACGATCATTCGGTCGTTCTTGTGCTAATATTGCACGGCTATCCCCAAGGTTCATGACATACACGTCTTGATCCTTCATTAGCATCACTAGAACACATGACCCCATCAAAGCAAGCTCCGCATTTTTATCAAGGTCCTTCTCCACCATTTCCATATATTCCTCTTCAGTGTGTTGCAGTGCCCGAGTCATTGCTCTCAAAACTGCATCATGATCGACAATTCCTGATTTCCATCTCCTACTAGGTCCAGAGGGTTCCACTACTCGCTCATCAGCATAAATCTCCTCTCTATGCCAATCATAACTCCAGGGAAAGAGTTTCTTCCGCAAGGACTTCTGCTTCCGATACATTTTCCGGATCTTTGAGCTGATAATAGACTTTCTTGTTCCCTGTCTTTGAACAGAAACTGAAAGATCACTTCCACCTCCTTGATTACCAGATTCAAGTCCAATCCCTCCATCTTCTCCTGATGTAGTTGGTTCTTCACCCCGATGATTAAAACCATCTCCTTTGCAGTTATCCAATGAGCAAGATCTAGACGGTTCTTTTCGCAAAGTTTGATTGAAACCCAAAGCTTCTGAGCTTGGTTGAAAATTCCACGATCTGCTTCTTTGGTTTTTAACCACTGAGGTTGATGCAGAACCCAATCCTTCACATGATTCCATCTGCAGCAGCTCATAAAGTCGCATGCTTTTCCTTCCTTTGCCAGCCAAGTTGGCAGTTGGAATAGAGGCAGAAGCAGAGCCTGAGCTGCTATGCGTTTCACAATTAGATGTTTGTTGCCAACTGCCCCGGACATCACTTTCCTCCACTATCTCACAATTAGAAGATTGACCCCTGACATCTCCAGGATTACACAATTTGTTTAAACTGCAAGAAGTTACTTGACTCGAGTTTGGCTGCTCTTCCTTGCTGCACCCTGAACCAGCCTCAACAATTCTACTCCTCGACAGTTCAGGTTTTATAGGATCATTGGAAGATTTATGTTCATAATCCCACAGCAGTCCTTCTAACTCCCTATCTATAGCTCTATAGAGATGGCTCATCAGAAAATCTGGCGCATCTGGACCACTAAAGCCATCATATATCCCAATAAACAACCATCCTTGCTCATCACAAAGCACAACATGAACCCTATCTTCCCCAGCCTTGCCATGAGCCCATTGCAAGTTGCGAATGTTCACATACTCGCCCTCTGATGGCCCTGATTCAAGGCAATTCCTTGAGGCTTCTGTCCGAAACTTTGGCTCCCTACCTTGCCAGGCCAATTGGGTCACAGGGTGCAAAAAAACCCTCTGCATCCAACCTGATCCCATCGAATGTCGTGAGAATGTTCGTGATAGAGTGCTTTTCATAGGTCCACTCACACTCCTCACTAAACGCTGGAAGTGGGGTCTCCGACGACCACGTGCAAGTGGAGCAGAGAAGTTGGATTTGTCAGTGACATCAAGAGGACCAGACATTACCCCCTTCTCAATTGGTCCAGACATAAAGCCACCTCCCTTATCTAAAGGACCAGAGGCAAAACCTCTCTCAAGAGGACCAGACATAAAGCCATTCAAAGGTCCAGAGCCACGAGGCACTGGCTGCAAAGGAATTGCAGCAAACGATGATGTGCTCTCAAATGATGCAGCAGGCTCTTGCACTTCACTAGCAAACAGTGCACTCTGGTTACCGCTCCTAGCAGTCGAAACATTGGCACTAACTGATGCCCCTGATATTGTTTTAAATGTAGTTTCAGGGAAAGTCTTGTTTGGCCTATGCAAACCTGAGGGATCATCTATCATATCATGTCTAAACGACCCACTTAATGTTTCAGAATCTAGAGTGCTAGAATCAACTGTAAACCTCTCAGAGTTTGAGGGGGTAATGGCAGGAGAGTCAAAAATAGGCGGCCTAACATAGCAAAATGAATGACCTAATCCTTCATCCAGTGGCTCTAAAAACTCTAAATCAACACCATTCTTACCATTAAGGGCAAAACAACCCACGACACGAGAAGTGCCGTTACCCATTTTGCAATAAAGACCTCACAGAAAAGGCTTAAAGGACCTCTTATATGGAGGGCTTATCTCACTTTGCACCATAAGCGCATACAACATAAAGCAACTTAAACAAAACCCATGAAACCTCCCAACCACCTTGTAACTCTTCAAGTATCTACACATCATCAAATTCTCATACTCCAGAACCAATAAAACCCCAGAACCCCTTGTGTATAGCAAACCATTAATATTTAAACTAGACCATAGACCCCACCCGTATAAACTTCAAACATCAAGAAAATCATATAAATTAATAGATATGAAGCTTGAAATGTGATGATCTAACCTTGGAAGGAAGAAGTAGAGGAGCATGAATAAAGTAGTGGATCAATTACAGCAGCAAACAGATCTAAGAGAGATGTCTTAAAATAACAGCGGGAGAGGGAGAGGGAGAGGGAGAGGGACGGCATATGGAATACATCAGATGCAAAACCCATTCGGCACTAGACTATATTTTTCTTTTCTTTTCTTGCAATAAATGGAATCTGACGTAGTCCCCAAATGAAAAGCCAAGAACCCAGTTTGATTTTATCCCTCATGATTCAGTCATGCAAAACAAACACAGCTGTTAAGAATTAAGCAACCCAGAAAAAGAAAAAGAGAGAGAGAGCCAAGTTTTAGACTTATGGATGAAGATTTTGGAGAAGAGAGGAAATGTGGGTATTTTTTGTTGTTTACTTGTTTTACTAGTGAGTGAGTGTTAATTAAAAATTTAAGTAAAAATCTGGGATTTGGTGTGATGATGAGGAATCAAAGTTTAGAGTTCATCAAGGAGACGTCTCTCTTTCTTGGGGTTTTCAAATGGTTTGGGAGGGTAAAAAAAAACCAGAAATATTAAATAAGCTGGGGCAAAAAAACAATTCAATAAAAAGTTTCTTCAGCTGAGTTGAAAAGCTGAGACTGCTGCTGCTGCGTTGCAAATTGGATTTGGTTTTCTTTGGTGACTGTGTTTTTCTTCTTCTTCTTCTTTTCGTTTAGTTTTTCTGGCAAATGATTGGTGGTGGCACTGCCCATCATCATCATCATGCTCATCAACAAGATTAGATGATGGGGTAAGTGGGGATTCAATTCTTAATTTTGACTTTGGTTTACCAAAAACTATATTGTAGTTACAATTGGTGGTTTTTTTCTAAGTTAAATAATGCCAAATTTTGTTGGATTTATATTTAAATACAAAATCTACGATGGTATATTGGTATTGATGTCTTTTTGCATTGTTTTAGAAGATATCATTAAAACTCCTTGTACTTTCACTGTAGACCCTACCTCATAATTTTATTTTAAATTTTCACAATAAAATTATTTATTTTTTTTTAATAATATAAAAATTTATAATTTAATTTGAGAGATTAATTTGATTTTTTAAAAAAATAATAATTTATTAACAATATTTTTATAAAAAATCAGTCTAACTCACAATGAAAAATAAGTCTCGCAGCGAAAGACGGGCCGTCCGGAATCGACCTAATTTTGATTTTGTTTTTTTTTTACTGAATGAACATGACATGTGTAGGGTTTTTAATTAATTTCACATAATATTAAATTAAATAGAGATGGGAAGATTTTAATTAATATCGTTACTAATATGAATTTATTACACTATATTTGAAGTCCATTTATTTGGTTGTTTGCGATATAATTCCAGGGGATCTGTTCTTTCCTTCAATCATTAATTGCCAATTCAAAAGTCAACTCGGTCCTCAAATTTCTTGCCAGGATGTCTCCAGCGCTCCCTGCACGTAACCATTACGAACAAGAGGAAAGTTGGCTCTGAGTTTTTGAATTGCTTTGCCAGAAACAGCTCTCATTGGCAGTTGTTACATGAACAAGAATCATAACGAAAATCGATCTTGCTCTTGTCTTGTTTTTCGACAACAAAAATAAGTCTATTGCGAAGTGATTGATTTATTTGTTTAGTAGATCTCTGTTCACTAAACAAACTTATCATTTATGTAAAATAATTACACAAGTTGTTTAATAGGATAGGAAGCTACACTTGCACTTATGAAATGTATTTATATTTTTTTTTATCATGTCTAAAAAAAAAAAAAAGCATGTCCAAAAGGAAGCTTGGCAGTATGTTAAGTCCAGTCATGAGAGATTAAGTCTTGTATGGTTCATAATCTTTTAACCGGATAAAATAAGTGAATACAGCTTATAATGTAATTTAAAATATCATAAAAAAAATACCTTCAGTCTTTTTTTTTATGGTCTATAAATACACCATGAGATTTTCAGAACAAATGTTCACAATCTCTATTCTTTACTATATATATGTTTTCAGAACATTTCTCTAGAATATTCTTGTATTTTTTCTCTCTAAAAAGATACTTATTTAAGTATTAAGTATAAATTATCAACTACCTTAACCAGAAAGAATGGATGAGATTACAAGGACCAATTGATTAATCGATTATCTAACATAAAAATATTATTTCTAAGCTAGTTGGATTTTTGGGATTTCATCAATATTATTAAAAGACTCCTTCCAATAATCATTCGTGAGAAAAAAAAAAGTGTATTAATTAACAATCATATTAAAATTAAAAAAAAAATTGTTTTTGTTTTTATATTTTGTTTCCACTTTCTTAAATTCGTTTGAATCATGTGTCTTGAAAGTAGTTATTAATGCCAATCAATAGATCAAGGTTTTAATTGTCAAAGTCAACAAATATTGAATTATAAATTTACATTATTCATTTATGGAAATATAAAAGAAAGTAGAAATAAACTTTATTCATTTTTAACAACTTGCTTTTGTTAAAAAGCGCACGCGCTGATAGCATTATATGGAAGGTTTCCCTTCCATAATGAATCCTTTTATTTCCATAGATAAAAAAAACAAAACTCGATCTATTCGACATTCGAGATTTTAGTTTATAAAGGGAACGTAACATTACAGGGCACATTTTTTTATATATAATTAATGTGGGTGTCCGGATCAGCTTGCGTGTATCTCGACTAATCATATGGGTTCTAAAGTTAACGACCATATAAGCGTCAAGTAACCATCATATTAACAACTACAGAGCTCGAACATGAAACATTTGATGAAATGGGTTGTTGTTCGATTAGACATTAATTATTTTTACCCATGTTTTTTTGTTACTAGATAATTTTTTTTAATAAAGAAAATATACAAGCTTCTTCAAAGTATTGTTTAAAATAAAAAAATCATAATTGAAAATTGAAAAATTTATATATATATTTAATTAAATAAATTAAGAATTATTTATGTCAATAAAAAGCAAAACGAAAATTGTTAATGGTAACTAAATACTAAATACTAAATTAGAAAAATTAAAAGATAGATATAGATCAAAATACTTGATCTCACAAAATGAATCATTTAACTAGTTGTGTTTAATTATTTTATTTATTAGAAATGATTTTTTATTTAATCAAATGAAACAAGAAATAGACACATATATAAACCAATTGAATAAAATCAAAGTGAAAAAAATATTATGTACGTATAAGAAAAAAAAGCTATTATTTTATGTGAAAACCAAGTAAAAATTATATGATATTTAGCTAAAAAATAAATTGAAAAGTTAAGAGATAAATGTGAATGTAAATATTTGATATCAAAACACAGGTTTATTAGGTTGTATTTAATAACATTGTTCCTTGAAATCAATATTTTGTTTAATAAAACAATAATAAAAAAAATATGTATGGAAAACGATTTAGAAAAGTAAATAGAGACAAAATTAAGTAGGGTGCATAGAAAGAATGCTTTCTAAGATCATAACAATTCTTTGAAAGCACATTGACAAACTAAGTAAAATTAAATAATATTTTATTAAAAAACATCATAAAATTTTAAAAAAACTAGAGAAAAGAAATAGTCAATAAAAGAAATTTAATAAAAACCCAAAACTAAATAATAAGATTAAAAATAAAAAAAATAGATAAAAAAGAATGGACCAAAAAACAAAGGCCAATCCTGTGGGTCTTGGCTAGGTGGCCAACATACCTAATCTTATAAGCCCATGCACATGGGCCACCCATCTTGGATCCTCGCACCTTGACCAAGTTAATGTTCTTTTTATTTTTTAAGGGGCATGCGATCTGTCATTTACCTTTATTTTTTTTTTGAAAAAAATAAGCAAGTGATGCGTCACTTGCTGACCTAGTTTCAGGCAATTGGAAGGTCGCTAAAAATTCAAGTCAAGGTTTTTTTCCTCTAGAAAACTCGATTTTCAACCCGTTTTGACCCAAAATACATTATACACCTTGACAAACCTATAAATAGCTTCAATTAACAACTTAAAATCAACATGAAATCAAAAGACTTACCTAGCTCACATCTGCAATTTCAAGCGATTGGATGGATAAAGAAAACCTCGGTGAGACTCTTTTTAATGAATGGAACTCATTGACACCAATATCAATTAATTTCACGCTCAAAATCAGTTTCAACTAAGACTTCTTCTTCCCATCACCAGAATCCAATGACACTCTCTCTTTTCTCTTAAACTAAGGGCTAAAAAATGAGAAAAAATAATTTTTTTGACCAAAATTGAATGATAAAAAACTAAAAGGACTGAAAATAAAAAAATATAAAAGTATAAGGATTAAAATGAATTTTTTGTACAAACTTTGAAGGGGCCACCAAGTTTTGTTGTCTTCTCCATTTTTATCCCTTATCTTTCAGTTCTACCATTTTTCAACAACTTAAAACTAATAGGCCATCAATTTGACCACAAAAGGACTAAATCGAGGAGAAAAAACTTTGATGACCAAAATGGAAAAAAAAATATTTTAGAAGTTCACAATGAAATTTGAGTGTGTTAACAGTGTACAAGGAACAATATTTTCCCTATTCCATTTAGTGTTTTCTATAGTTAGACTATGAGATGTTAAATGGATAATTAGATATTACATAGCCAATTATTATGTCATGATGGGACATCAAGTTTGACTAGTAGGATATTTTGTTCATATAGGCTAATGTTATTGGAAAATTTGTTTCAAACCATGATTAATAAATATATTTGAGGTCAAATTAAAAATGGGATCCATTCATTTTAGGATTGAAACTTTATTTGAAAATATTTTCCAACAAAAGTTCTTTGACATAGAACTAAAAGATTAAAATAAATTAAGGGTGAATTGGGAATTTATCTCAAAAAACTTTTAGGTGGCATGTTTTTGTAAAACCTAGAATCTATTATCACATATTAAAAAAATACAATATTATCTTATAATTTATTTAGTGAGAAGTTGAATGGTCATAAACGTGCCTAAGCAAAGAGGTTTTGAGCTAAAGTCATATGTGCTTGCTCGACTTGGGCTCGAGCCTCAGGTTTGTATGTTTGAGTTTATTTTTTACTGATCTATTTTGGACTTGGATTTAAGTTTATTATAAAATAATTTTTTGGTCTCTAAGAATTACTTTTTATTAGCTTATATATCCAACCATGAATAAAAAGTATGAACATTCTTCTTCCTCTTCATAAACAACTTATTTTCAAAACAAAATCGATTTAAAAGCAAAAAATTGTCAGGTTTTTATGTCTTTTCATGGTCGGTAATCAAGACAAAACAATATGAATTAATTATGATAACTAGCATAATTAATTATGTATCAATTTTGGTTATAAGAATTAATATAAATAGAGGTGGAAATGGATATGTTCTACACACCTTATAACAAGACATGCATGTTAGTGATGAACTTTTCAAAATAAATATAATAATCATCGCAACTAAGGATGAGAAAATAACAACAACATTAACATATCTTTCCCTTACTTAAATCTTGTAATATATGGCATGGTAGGTTAGGACATGTGAATTATAATTATATACAAATGTTAATCAATCTTGAATTGTGTACTAGATATGATTTTTAAAAAAAATCATAGGTGTAAGGCTTGTTAAATTTAAAATTCATAAAAAAATTATTTTCTTGTTATGTTTATCTACAATTATATGTTTCGTTCATTTAAAAATATTCCCATGATCTTTTTGTTATAAACAAATAACCAATCCAGGTACATAATTTCAAAGCACCTAATAAATACAAAAAAATCTCACAACATTTATTAATCTCATAAATAAAAAATTTACACAGTATAAAAATACGTGCACCATGCAACCACTCCTTTTAGATAATGTCATGGACTTGAATCTCTGAAGGATCATCTATAATTCTAAGTTGGTATTTTTTAATATTTTTTTGTAAATTTTCTAGAAAATATTGAACGAGAAGAAAATATTAAAAACGTTTTACCGACTCGGAAACACAATCGGCCAATTCTTCTAGAATGGAGGGAATAGTATACAGACCACACATGTTTTTTAATCAAGAAACAAGAACAAACAAAGAAAAAAAACAAACACTTACAGTGATCCTTACAAGATATGTTTGCACATAAAACAAAACATATGAGTGTGGTCATATTGCCCAAATGGTAACATGCGCAGGATGCCAACTCCACTCCATGTTCCACGACACCCAGCCAGCCAGCCACCCACCCCATATTGTTGACTCGACCACATCCACTAAAACAGAGGTTACCACCTTCTAGTCTCCGCTGTTCTAATTTCAACGCTAACTAATTAGTAATCAGTCCTTTTCTTACTTACGCGTGTCACAACCCTCGAGGTTTGTTTTTCTTTCTCCAGTGAGTTTTTAAGATTTTTGCACACAAGAATTGAATAATGATTAAATCCATTAATAAATAATAATGACATTTGTTATATATACATTTAAAGTGGTTGAAGTGGGCATCTCTCGCCAAAAGGTCCAAAACTGCATCATATAACAACTTTAATTCGTTGTTTTTATAAGTAATTATCAGTGTATTAGGTGACGCTGTGCAAGCAAGTCGAATAAAAAATAAATTTATTTTTTTATTTAACTTCAATTTAAAATTTAATTATATAGAAATTATTCAGACGTGATCTAGTTAATTTAACAGGTTTAAAAATAATATAAATAATTGGTAAAAAACATGGCTTGACTAAAAAAAATTTAAAATAATATTTTTTTTAATATCGAGACGATAACATATTAGATTGATTTAGGATTTATAACACGTCAAATCTATGACCTGAGTTTATGAACTCCACTGAATTTAATAACTTTATTTTTAAAAAATTATTTTTTACTTAATTTTATGAAAACAAAAATAGATACTCGTGAAATTGAGCACAAATCAAATTTTATGATAGTTGTTCGAGAATGAAATAACCTCATACAAAGTAAACCAAAACAAATTGTGATGATCAACTCAAAATAAACTAAATATTGAAGAATAAAATTAAAATGAAATCAATAAAAAAATTTAACACAAAATTAATATTAAAAAATAAAATTAATAAATAAATAAAATAGGTGGGACCTCCTTCCATGTTCATATAAACAATAAAAAAATATTTATCCAGTTTTTTTAGTGTGTGTGTGTATATATATATATATTTTTTGGTTTTTATTTTTATTTTTTTAATTTAAATTTTAAGGTTGGCACGCAAGAAAATTCCTCTATAAATTCATTAAATCACGTGGAATATACAATTCCAATATTGCTTGAAAAATATGTAATCTCAATTGATGCATGCTATTTTAAAAATACCTTTTATAAAATTACGAAAACTTAAAAAATGTGGAGAAATCATTGTATAAATGGCTTAATTTATTGTGGTTTGTAATAATGATATTATATTTTTTCCCTTCACTGAGAAAATTAATGAACTTTGCCTTGAAAGGTAAAAAAAAAATCTTTTCACTGGCCTATCTACCATTCTAAAATTGTTCAAAAATAGCTTAGTATTTTCATAATCCTTTACATAGTTAAATTACTTGGGTACTCTTAAAAGTAAAAATAAAATAAAAATAACATAGGTCTAAGAGCATTTTTTTTAAATTCTCATTTATAATGTATAGCGTGATTACTCTGTTGTTGCTGTTGGAATAAAAAAATTCTTTGGCTTGACTTTAGGGGTATATTTATAATTTCATATTGTTTTTTTTTTGGTTATAATCATGTGGTACAAGTGGTGATTTGGTAATTTAAATAATAAAAAAAATTGTTTTCGTGTTCGTTGAACACACCAATAAATGAGTCATCTCGTCATTTTTGGATGGCATGTGCATAAATCGCTACTCATGACTAGGTGAAATGGACTTCCTTGGTAATTTTAATTTCTCATGGCGGGGACTACCTTGTTGAGTAGCGCATGTGATAGAATTATTTCTGGTTTGGTGGTGGTTGACTTTCTTCTCTTTTTTCTTTCTTTTTCTCTTTTTCTCGGTTTCTGTGCTTGACCTGACAAAATTTCCCAATAGCCCTCAATTTATTTTTTTTAAGGTTTAGTCCTTGATCTCTTAATTGCTATTTTTTTAATTTGAATTAATTCATGGAATTCAAAAAAAATTTATTTTATCCTTCATCAATTCGTAATTTTTTTTATTCTTTTAAATTGATTTTTTTTACGATTTCATCATCTTTTATTATATTCACATGTTATATTTTATCCTTATTCTTTTTATTGCTATTTTTTTTTAATCTTGGCAAGTTTTTTAAATTGATATATTGTTTTTCAATTTCATCTTTCAATATTAAATTAAGCTTTTTGATTGACCCGGATCTAGAATTTAATGGGTTACGAATTTGAGAGCTTAACCTAAGTTTAGAAGATTTGCCGGATTCACTTCTTCTTCTTCTTTTTTATTTTTTAAATTCATGTTTCTTCAATTTCATCCTTTAACATTTGATTTAATTTGATATTGGGCTCAGTAATTTATTTATTTGCTTGATTTATATAAGATTTTTCACTAATTTTAAAAATATCTTGGGTTATCTTAAGTTTTTATATATGCCATTCTTTTTTCAATTTACTTATTTTTAAATATTTGTTTTTGAATTAAATGAAATTAACTGCTCAATACTTGTTTTAAAAGAAATATCATCTAGCATGTCATTATTTAAAAAAAAAAATTTCAAGTTTTTTTTTTTAACTTTATCTTTAAACATTTTATTTATTTAGAGATTAGGCTTTGTAATTTTTTGTTAATTTTCTATAGGATTTGTTACTACTTTTAAAAGTAACCATCTTTTATTTTTTGTTCTTTGCAAAAAAATAAATAAATCATGTTATTAAATTAATCTGACTTAATAGATCTGTTCAAGTCAATGATCTAAGTCTTAAATTTTCATTTCTTTTTTAAAAACAATGGCATTCCCTATGCATTATTTTCATGTTAGAAACAATTTGGTCTAAACCGCGACATAGTGCAAACCACCAATCTAGGTTTGCTTGGGTTTTTTTTTAATCCTTTTTTCTTAATTAAATGCTTTTTTAAGCCTTCAATACTTGATTAATTAGAATTGAGTTTTCAAATTTGTTTCAATTTAGATTTCACAGGGTTATAACATGTTTATGTTTTGGATTGTGAGTTTCACGAGTTAAACATGATTGACATAAGTTGATCCAATATGTTGTTATCTTAATTTTTTTAATATAATGTTTAATATGTCATCACGTAGATATTTTTAAATACATCATTCATTATACATCAAATTTTTTATTTCCTAATTTCTTTATATATATATATTAAAAATTATAAAAAATTAATTCGACCTAGTTATATAAAAAACAAGTAGTACTTATATAATGTTTCGAGGATGGAACCCACCAGTTAAAATAACAAAATCTTCTATTGAAAAAC
>Ga0325402_1002285_pt1 | contig 16721 bp, 8 predicted proteins | sample PopdelMetagenome_22_FD_207212 | JGI IMG/M metagenome (GOLD analysis project Ga0325402, IMG submission 207212) | Populus deltoides microbial communities from Bellville, Georgia, United States - Xylem-PdKOR-R3 | ecosystem: Host-associated > Plants > Phyllosphere > Stem > Wood/Secondary xylem... | reverse complement strand
CAACAGGAGACAAAAAACAAAGAAAAAAAGGGAGGAAAGAGACCGAAACAGAAGAGAAAAGAAAAGAAAGAAAAACAGGGAAAAACGGAGAGTAGAAAAGTGAAGAAAATAACTAAACAATAGGGGAGGAGAAGACAAAAAAGGGAGAACAAAATGAAAGACAGAAAACAGAGAGGGAAAGAAGATGAGGAAGGAAAAAAACAGAGACAAGAACAAGAAAAAAAAAAGACCAAGGATAAAGAAAACAGATGAAAAACATAAACAAGAGAAGAGAAAGAAAAGAAACAAAAATAAAAAAAGAAAAAGAAGAAACTTGTGCCTCTGCACAGGGAAGAGAAATAGTAGCAACCACCGCCAACCTTTCCTCATTGCCGCCACAACAGCTCCACCGTGAGTCACCGTTAACAAAAGCATCACCACTGCCAAGTGCTCTCCTCTTTCTTCCTTTAACATTGCACTTGAAGGACATCTCCATGTCTTCATCTGGGTTTACCCTCTAAAACATGGTTATGACTCCCGACACATGTTATCACATAGTTGCATTTGAATAAATGTCAGAAAGATGCACACCACCAAGACTGATTGTGGGACAATCTGTTTTGAAGCCCAAGGTGCATTTCACCAACATGAGCATGGCTAATCATGGAAATGCATTTCTTTTCACGATATGATTAGACAAGCTTAGAGGAGTTCATTGAGAAGAATATTGAGCATACAACAATGAGCCTTTTATTGCAAGCTATGAGATGCATATCTGGATGACATGACGTTTCCATGAAGGTTGATGATAACATATACTTGAAGGTTGTGTTTCAACTGGAGGCAAGTTCATGGTTGATTGACAATCTAGGATGAGATCGACACTAGAAAACCTTTTGATGGGTGTTGGCAACATGCACACAACTAATCAAAGAATAGATCCTTAGAATCCAGGAGATGAATGATTTGTTAAGCTCCTTCATGATGAATCAAGCAACACCACACTTGGGGGCATAGTTATGCTTGATAAACAACAAAAGCAATAATCATCATGGACAGCCTAAGATGGGCACTACAATTACATCTGAATAGAAGATTGGCACATGGCAAACTCGAATGAGCTAGTACATCAAAAGAAAAAAGAAGGCTTTGGATAGCAAACAAAGGCACTCTATGACAATGGAGCATCAAAGAAGGCGGCCTGTATTTCAAACCAGGTAAGAACGCATGCATGTTATCTAACCTCAAAGCATTGCATAAATGTTTTTGAATTATTACAAAAAAAATCCCCAATGAAATCCAGCAAGATTATGATGAGTATGAGCAGACAAAGAAAGAATCATTGAGTTGATAATAACGAAGAATAATAGTTTTGACCCTGGAACGAGAAAAAAATAAGATAAACCCTACCATTAGGAAAATCTCAAAGAAACAAGAAGATCAACCTTGTCATTAGGAAGAGTCTTCATGTCAACCCTACAATCAAGAGGCACAAAACCTCGCGATCAAGAATTATTAGGTCAACCCTGCAATCAGGAAGCATCAAGTTTTCAACTGTATCATTAGGAAAATCCAGTCATCAGGAAGGACAGATGTCAACCCTACAATCAGGAAGCACCGAGTTTTCAAACCTCACGATCAAGAATTATCAGGTCATTCCTGCAATTAGAAAGCACTAAGTTTTCCAACCCTGTTATCCAGAAAATCTAATCATCAGGAAGGACAGATGACAACCTTGCAATAATGATAAAAAAATATATATGTTTCAATCTTATCATTAAGAAAAAAGAAAATGAAAAACCCTGTAATCAGAAAGAACAGTGAGAAGAACCTTACTATTAGGAAATTCTCAAATAAAGAAGAAAGTTCAAACCCTGTCATTAGGAAGAACGAGACTTTGGTTCTGGTTAAAGGAGATCGCTAGATGGGATCTCAAGTTGACCAAGCCACCAATAAGGATTTTAGCTTTAGTTAAAGTGAATCTCCAGATGGGATTTCAAGTTGACCAAGCTACATACAAAAATTTTAGTTATGGTTAAAGGAGTGATGCAACCATATTATTCGATACTTTCACCCACATTTAACTAGTGTTTTTCCTATGTTTTATATATAAAATGCTTTGATATTTTTTATTTTATGTTTTGAAGGCACTTTTGGATGAAAGATGCAAAAAGGAGTAAATTGGAGGTAATTGGCAGATTTGACCTTCAGTCGATGTTTTGTGTAGAGCGTAAGCTCTAGAGGTTGAAATGAAGTGATTCCAATGGCATTAAAAATCTAACATCCATACCTTTTTGGAAACGCTAAGGCAAGAAAATAAAATAAGGAAGAGCATGGAAATTGTAGCCTTCAAAGTCAAATCATGCAATCTGTCAGTGTTGACCTTCGTTCATTCCAACTTGAATATCTAGAGCTACAGAAGTCCAATTGATGCAAACTCAATTTTTTTGGATTCCTGACTCAAATATCTATCAACGCTCCAAATGTTAGCCATAAACTATGTCATATGAGGGAGATATGATTTTTCAAAGATGACAACTGAATTCTGCCAACAAATAGGTTTCATGAAGAAACGAGTTCAAATTACGTTCCGAAGCATCTAAACCAACATCCAAGTTTTTATTTCAGCAATTTAGCTCCTCTAAGTCAAAGATTGAAGATTTCATGCACAATTATTTCTCCTTTTTCAGGAAAATAGTTATTAAAGTACTTAAATGTAAATTGTCTACTTAAGGGAGGACTATTTTGTAAAATAGAGACTAGGGTTCCCTAGGATAGAAAAAGAATGAGAGAAAAGAAGGGGGGAGCCAGCCAATTAGAGAAAAACACCCTCTTTCTCTATGAAACCTGAAATCATGCATTCCTCCTTTTTTATTAGTTGTTCAACAAACATGCAAGGCTAAACTCTTTTTCTTGGTTGCAAGGACACGGAAACCTTCAGATTGCGAATAATTATGTTTTCTTGATTAATCAACTTATCTAGTTTAAGGCTGCCATTGAATTAAATTACTAGTGCGGACACTGTGGTTGTTTGATGGTTAGGGTTAGTTATACAGCGGATCCCAATGTTAAGAAGAGATAAAATATTTAGAATATAAATTGATCTCTCGTTTCCATGATCAGTTCTGATTTTTGTAGGTGGATGTTTACTTATGACCAAGGTTTGTTCTCTTGATTATTTTCTGATTTTATTTAATTTAGCTTGATAGTTTTCTATTTTCTTTTGCTTTAGCCTAGATAACTTCACAACCCCCCTAGTTGCATATAATACAACATAAAAATCTGACTTGAACCTTCCTCGTGAGATCGACCCCTTCCTTGCTCTATACTATCTTGTGTGTTGTGTTTTAAGCTAGGGTAATTAATTTGTGTGACCGCGACATCGCAACAAGGAGATCGTCTGATGCGATTTCAGGTTGACCAAGTCGCGAACAAGATTTTAGCTTTGGTTAAAGGAAATCAGTAGATGATATTTCAGGTTGACCGAGCTACACACTAATTTTGGTTATAGTTAAAGAAGATCACAAGATGGGATCTCAGGTTGACCGAGCCACCAACACGGATTTTCGCTTTGGTTAAAGGGAATTGCCAAATGGGATTTCAGGTTGATCGAGCTACACACATCTTTTGGTTCTAGTTAAAAGAGATCGCCTAATGGGATCTCAGGTTGACCAAGCCGCTAACACAGATTTTGATTCTAGTTAAAAGGAATCGCCAGATTAGAATTTCATGTTAACCCAACCAAAGATAGAGATTTAGGGGATTGCCAGATTGGGGTCTCAAAATAACCAAGTTGTACATAGTTTTGATCATAGTTTCTGGTTAAAGGGATTGCTGCAATGACAGTTTTAGATCAATCGAGCTAAAAACTTTGAGAAGTTTAGTTTCGAAGAACATTTTGATTGTCTTTACAAACTTACCACGCAAAGTACTTAACCAGTCTTTGCTCCTTGAGTATCGTAAAGAGGGGGCATCTATTGTTACCCATTTTGGGGCCCCGCATAAAAATAAAAAGAAGAGAAAAAGAAAAAAAATTAAAAAAATTGTTGGAAGAAAACCAAAAAATATATAGCAGTGAGAAGAAGATATAAGGGCGCGCAGAAAATGGTCAAATATTGGTTGAGGAAGTTCAAAAATACAAAGATTGAAATTTGACATTGTATTTTTTACTGATGAAGGCCCTATTGATAAAAAAAATTCAATTTAAGGAAAAAAAGTCCAAAATCATATATTTAAGGACTTCATTAAATTTTGTTGAAAGATTAATTGAGTTTATGAAGGGTTTGATTGCAAGAAAAATTAATTTTTAAGTCAATTTATGCTTTAATTGGAAGAAATTAAAGTTTGGGGGTCGAATTACAATTTTAAGAGTTAAATTTGTCAAATCAAGGGCTTAATTACATAAATATTGAAGTTTAATGGGCAATTAAAGGCTTGATCAAAGAAATCCAAAACTAAGAACCAAACCGGAAAAGACATGTAAATATAGGGGCTGAAATTGACCAAATCAAGGGCCAAATTGAAGAAATTGAAAGTTTATTGATCAATTGAGAGTCAAAATGCACAAATTTAAAACCAAGGACCAAAATGAAAAAGGTGGTCAACTTTGGGGCTGAATTTTGGATTTGGCAGGGATGCAATTAAATTGATTCTTAAAATCAAAATCTCAATTAAGGAGTTGATTGAATAAATCAAAAATTGAGGACTGATTTGGAAATAAACACTTTTTGGCGCCTTTTTCTTTTAAATGAAACAACACGTTTTAAACAAAACAATGTTGTTGGATTCACTATTCATTAAAAAAAGAAGCTTAAAACGGTGTTGTTTTGACGACACTATACATCTTCTTCTTCCCCAAGACGCGTTGCAGTGTCTCGTCTCTCTCTCATCCCTAAATACCCAAAAACTCGACACAACCCATACCCATGCCCTACGACCAAATGAAAAAATAGAGGGGATAAGCCCTGCAGGCAGCCTTAAGATGGATGCCCAACCACCCTACCCATTCAATGTGATTGGACGAGAGAATGAAAAGGAGATGAAAAACCAAAGAAAAAAAAGGGACGAAAGAGACTGAAACAAAAGAGAAAAGAAAAGAAAGAAAAACAGGGAAAAACATAGAGTGGAAAAGAGAAGAAAAGAACAAAACAACAGGGGAGGAAATGACAAAATAGGGAGAACGAAAAGAAAAACAAAAAATAGAGAGGGAAAGAAAAAGTGGAAGGACAAGAACAAGAAAAAAAAAAAGGACTGTGGACAAAGAAAACAGATGCAAAACAGAAACAAGAGAGGAGGAAGAATATAAACAAAAACAAAAAAAGAAAAGGAAGAAACATGTGCCTCTATATAGGGAAGAAAAACAGCAACAACCTCCGCCAGCCTTTTCTCATTTCCGCCACAACAGTGCCACTGTGAGCCACCATCAACGACAGCACCACCACCGCCAGGTCAGCGTCTTGATTAGTACTTAAAAGTGCATTTTTACCAAGCTTTTATATCATCATTTTGCACTTGAAGTATCAATAACTCCTTAACTAGAGCATATTTTATAATAACATGTCTAATAACATAAGATACCTTTAATTTATGATAAATGTTCATCTTAAATGCAAGCCTATCACATAAATCAAAGGATTGATTGATGAGTTCAACTACTGAAATTGAGAAGATAAAGAGAGGGTTAAGCTTAGAAAAGAGATTTTGGTTCAGTCCAAACTGGAACATTGTTCAGTCATTGGGTCATATCTGGAGCTGTAGATCTTGGATTTTAATTTGGTTTATATGGCTAGAAAGCTAAAACATAGGCCTAAAACATTTATGTGAAGTCCAACACTCAATTCTGCTATCTGGAAGTCCAAATCTTAGCAACAATGGAGAAGTTGAAATTTATCCTGCAGCCCACACATTGTTCATTGTTCAACCCATATCTCGAGTTCTAGAAATCCAAATGCATCGATTCATTTTTTGTTGGAAAGCTGAGACAATTTCCTAGAACTTTCATGATTTAAGTTTGTTCGAATTCTGATGTTAGCAATGACGTTTTGTTCAGACATAGTGTTTAAAGGGGAAAGAAAAGTAATTCCAAGTTGTGTAATCTCAGTCTTAGTGGCTTTGTTCTGCTTGGTTAGCCCATGTAAGAGAGCTGGAAAAGGGTAGTATAGATTTGGCTAGTATTCCTGTTGTGAGAGAGTTTCGAGATGTATTTCCAAAAAAGTTGCCTGGATTACTTCCAGTTAGAGAAATTGAAGTTTCCATAGAAACTATTCCAGGAGTTTCTCCTATAGCCCAGTCTCCTTATAGGATGGCACCTATGGAATTGGCGGAACTGAAGGTTCAGCTTCAGGAATTATTAGATAAAGGCTTCATTCGGCCTAGTAACTCGCCTCGGGGAGCTCCGGTATTGTTTGTAAAGAAGAAGGATGGCACCCTTTGTTTGTGCACTGATTATCGTTAATTGAATAAAGTGACGGTGAAGAACAGGTACCCACTCCCACGAATAGATGACTTGTTTGATCAGTTGAAGGGTGCTAGGGTGTTCTCTAAGATAGATATGAGATCTGGATACCACTAGTTGAGAATCAAGGAACAAGATATACAAAAGACTGCATTTCGAACCCGTTATGGGCATTACGAGTTTTTAGTGATGTCTTTCGGGTTAACCAATGCTCCGGCCATGTTTATGGACTTGATGAATCGGGTGTTTCGGCCTTACCTGGACCAATACGTGGTTGTATTTATTGACGATATCTTGGTGTATTCAAACTCTCACTTGGAGCATGAACAACATCCAAGGGTTGTGCTACAGACTTTAAGGGAGAATCAATTACATGCAAAGCTGGATAAGTGTGAGTTTTGGCTCCAGGAAGTGGTTGATTAGTACTTAAAAGTGCATTCTCATTAAGGCTTTATATCATCATATTGCACTTAAAGTATCATTAAATTCCCTAACTTAAGCATGTTTTATAATAACAAGTCTGATAATATAAGATAGCTTTAATTTATGGTAAATGCTCATTTTAAATACAGGCCTATCACATAAATCAAAGGATTGATTGATGAGTTCAACTATTGAAATTGAGAAGATAAAGAGAGGGTTAAGCTTAGAAAAGAGATCCTGGTTCAGTCCAAACTGGAACACTATTAAGTCATTTGGGTCATATCTGGAGTTGTAGATCTGGATTTCAATTTGGTTTATATGGCTAGAAAGCTAAGACATAGGCCTAAAACATTCATGAGGAGTCCAAGACTCAATTCTGCTGTTTAGAAGTCCAAATCTTAGCAACAACAGAGAAGTTAGAATCTGTCTTGCAGCTCAGACAATGTTCAGTGTTTAGCCCATATCTTGAGTTCTTGAAGTCTAAATACACCGATTATTTTTTGTTGGAAAGCTGAGACAATTTCCTAGAACTTTCATGAGGGCAATCTATTCAAATTCTGACGTTAGCAATGGCATTTTGTTCAGACAAGAAGATAAGGATTGTCACCAAGTCAAGATGTGGCCACCCACTCAATAATTAGTCATCAAATCAATAGTTTCAAATTTTGGCCTATAAAAAGAGGCATTCGCCATGCATTTAGGCATCTTGGTTTTCAGATCAAGATCATGTTCTTGCTCTCTCTTTATATTTTTGTAATGCTTAAGTTTTGTTTATATTAATCTCTTGTTTATGCTTTTCATTTCCTTTCCTTTACTTAGTTAACTTATATCTTATTTATGTTCTTATCTTGTTTATTTATGTTTCTCTTCTTCATTATATTTAGCTAAGTTTATTATGTCAAGGTGAAAAGGTTACACTAATGGCGTAAGAATAAGTATAGTATAAACTCAACATGGACCTTAATGTTTGATACTAACATGTTTTGTATTTGTTATCTTGTTTAGTTTTAATACTTTGCCTGTTAAATGGTTAATCTAAATTTATATTGTATAACCCTTGGTACAACAAATACTTGGCACTTTCATAGCCCAACCGTAAGGTAGAACCGAGACTTGTGCTATGAAAGGAACTTAATTTGTTGTCAACATAAGTTATAATCATGAATACCTGACAACATTTACAAGTATTAGCATTATTCGAATAAGATAACTAATGTAATCATGTTAACAATTTATAATCCGATTGGAACCTCCTTTGTGTGTGGTTTCTAGTTGAGTAATAAAAAGAGTTTATACTATACTTGTTTGAAATACCATTAGTGGATCCTCTAACCTTGACAATTGTTTTATATTTGTTTAAATCCTTATATCAATATCACATCTCAAAGCTCTCTTCAACTCCTTTTTCTGTTATTATATATTTCTTTATTTGTAGTTTATACAGTTAACCTCCTTATGGTTCGACCCCAGTGTTGTCGGATTATTTATTACTTCGACACTCCTACACTTGAGAGAAGGCATCAACTCTTTGGTCGTGTCACCTCTCTTCTTTCTTTTTCTTCTTCTTCTTCTTCTTCTCCTCCTCTTTTGATTGCTCTATTGTTCTGCAAGTGAACAGTGGAGAGTGAATTAATTCACTCTTCACTATGCATGTTGCATGTGAACAGTGGAGAGTTTCTCCACTGTTCACTAAGTCGGACCAGTTCTGGCCCAGATCAAAATGGTTGCGTCGGGTCTAGCCCAGTCTCATAAAAAAAAGAGAAGGAACATCTATTGGGCCGACATCAGCCCAACCCCTTGTCTTGGGCCGATGTTGGCCCAACTCTTTTGGCCGACCTCAGCCCAATTTCTTATGGGCCTATTTCAGCTCATCCAATATGGGCTTAGCGCATATCATTGGGCAAACCCATCTCCATTATATATTTATAATATAAATATTATATTATATAATATAAAAAACAAACAAAAAATTCAAAAATCCTTTCAAAACATTTGTGGTTTTCTTGCGTATTTTCTATCAATTTTGCTTAATATTGATTTGTATTTTTATATTGTAAAGATACAAATCCGGTATTAAAATACCTAGTTTTCTCTAAAATGTTGCAAAAAAATTATATAGAAAAAACAATAAAAAAAAAATCTTGTTTCATGCATATGTCTCAGTCTCTAAAAAATATAAGAAATTTCATATATTATTTTCATACAAAATAAAAATTCAAAAAATTATTTATTAGCATGCATTTTTTGCTTTAATAACCAATTTATTAAAGACATGAGAACTAGGTCCATATTTCAAAAATACCAAAAAAAATTATTTTGTTTTCTTTTAGTATCTAGAATTATGAACTTATACGTAAGATGTTTTCCTAGGTGGCGACTCGCATTCCCTCTTTCCACTGATAAAAGACAAGAATTCCTTTTCCTGTCTATTTTCCCACGCCATATACACTTGGATTATACCAAAAGGACATTCGATGCGACACCGCATACGTGCGACATCTCCAAAGGTGAAACAATGGTACTCGAGGTTCCAAAAATGCAAAAGAGCTTTAATGGCTGAATTTTGGATGGGCACCTTTGTGATTTCCACCAATCTCCTAAATTTCTTAGAAAATTCATCTTTGCGGATATTTCTTACATGTGATAAGAGCTTTTTTATATCGTTTCCGGAGCTGCTTATGCTTTTAATGGGTGGAAACTTACTGTCATTTAGTCTCAGACGATTCCCTTCTAATAGCTACAAGGATTCAGGTTGCAACTTGTATTCGATAAAAGTCATTTTCCTAATGGAGGTCGTGTTATCAGTCCAGAATCCTACAAGGCAAGATGCTCAAAGTTAAGTATGTCTTAATGCAACAAGGTTTATTCAAAAGAGATATATCTTGTGGATAGGTTATAGTTTATCTATATGAGATAGGAAAAGGCGCTATCTAAGCTTATAAGGGTCTCTTGTTGTCCTGGTGATCACCCTTGTGAAGGCAATATAGGGGCTCAGTAGGTAGTGGGATGGCTCATGTACCAATTACTACCAGTCCAAACACTCAACAAAAAGTTGGATGATTTCACAAACATAAACCCTAACTGAAAGTCATAGGGTAAGTCGTTACACCCCCACCTAACATGAAGTTTTCACATGTATCTTGAAGTAGTGAAAAATGTATGAAATGTGTGTTTACATTTAATATTTATGCAAGCATAGGCTAAAAACATGTTATGCATAAATAGAAATGAAGCAAACAAAAGAAAGTATGGAAATTTAAACACATTGCAAATACATAAACCACATAAAACGCAAAGCTCAGTCCAAAACTGTAAAACAAATATGTTCCCAGTGGAGTCATCATTCTATCGCACGTTAGCGAAAGGTGGGGAATTAGAAAGGGGGTTGTTTGGAGTCACCACCTAGTTGTTTGGTTCGGGGTCGCTAAGAAACCTAGGTATATTGGTCTCATCAGAAATTCAAGGGTAAGGGACTAGTTGTGGCTAGAAAAGGTATTAACACCCCTAACGCACCCTATATGAAGTAGGATGCTTTATGGTTTGATGTGGTTTAGGGGTTTTGATGGTTTTCTAGTTGATGGTCTATCTGTAGTTTAGGATGAAGATTTACTCGTATGAATAAATCTGGTGTTTAAGAATTTATTATGGACTCGTGTACCCAAATAAATTCTTAGGAGAAAGTTCTTCATTTTGTGTATTATGGTGAAAAATACTCTCGATTAAAATTGATGAATATTTAGAATAATTTCAAAAAATTTCTGGTCAACTCTGATATTTTAAATTACAGTCTCCCTTGTAGGTCCACCATTCTATACTAGGATTTTTAACCATTAATTCTCATTAATAAAAAAAATAATTTATTGAAATATTGGCCAAATTCTCATGAATTTAATAAACTGGTTATTAAATCCTAAAATGCATGCAAATATGTATTTTGAATTTTCGTATGTAAATACTACGCAATATGATTTTCTTTATATTTCTTAGACACTTTGCCATATGCAACACAAAATATTATTTTAATATTTTTTTCTTTTTCTTTTTCTTTTTTTCTAAAAGTCTTAAGAAAAGTTAATGAAAAAAATAAAAAAAGAAGGAAACAGAAAAGCAAAAGGGCTTTTTTATTATTATATATATATTCTTTTTCTTCTTTTTTTAAGGAACCCGGTCAACTCAAACTGGTTGACCCGACTAGGGTTGAACCGATTAGGTTGACTTGATTGGGGTTGACCTGGTTGGGTTGGCTCGATTGAGGCAACCTATAAACAAACCAAAAGAAAGAAAGGAAACAAAAATAGATCAAAAAGATGAAAAACACAAAAACTTAAAAGTTTTCGAACATAAACGAATCAAAACAGAAAAAACAAAAGCAAACAAATGAATGTTCTTCGTCTTCCCTCAAAATGTTATTCTCAATCCAGAGCGGATTTTGAATGAAAAAAAGGCATATTCCTATTTGCAAACATTGCTAGATCAAGAATCAAGGGTTCAAAACTCTTGTTGATTGACGAAGTGACACGATTTTGCCCAAAAAGGATTTTAGTTTGAAAACGGAAACCCTAGGATTAAACCTCTTAAAAACTTTTATTGATGTTCCAAATTCCTAGATTGTTTATCAAAAATGAAAGGCGAGCCTATTTGAAACGGAAATTAAACCAAACAAGATTCGGGGCTAGCATTTAAGGCAAGATTCAACGGATGAATCTGCCTTAAATGCAGAAAAGCTACCCAGAAAACCGACAGCTTAGAAAGCGCCTAGAAATGTCATTTCTGGGCTCAAAAGTGTGCCCTTCCTATCCCCACAAACTAGGCTATTGATATGGAACAGGATTAAGGCTAAAGAAACAACAAAATAACATGAAAACTAAAAAAAAAAGATCGATTCCCAAACTAAAAAAACTATTAACTCAAAACAGCATAAGGGTTTCACATGAAAGGCTTCAAAATCTGACCATTCTCACTTTAAATGGTTAGGTTTTTTACTTATAAGCAAGGGTTATCCTTTCATTAATAGAAGGTGCCTCTACCCTTTTGCTTCCATTTTTGGCAAGCTCTAGATCCAAGTTTAACATAAAAAAAAAATGAAAGGAGAGTAATAAAAAATATGTCATGGCCATCAAAACTCAGTATTGAAAACACAAGAAAGATCCAGTAGGCCTCATGGACTCCATTTTCAAGGTAAGAAAGTGTATACCTTCTTGGTTTTGAAAATCTAAATCTAAACTGGTTCTAGGTATTGCCTCCCTTTCTTCTTGTTTTCAAACCTCCTTAGATCAAAGTTAGAGCTTAGGAAATGTTTTCAGTGGGACCCTTTCCCTTTAGCCTAAGTTTCTTTTCTCTTTTCTCTTCTTTTCTTTCTCTCTATCTCTCTCTATTTTTCTTTAGTTTTCTTAAACCTAATTGGTTTTGCCATTGGGGGTGCTGATTTTGGGTGTAGGTGGTTTTGTAAGGTGCTTGGGGACCAAGGTGAGTGTTTTTTGCCCTTGGATCTTAAGAGAAAGGTTTTAAACCCTTGATATGATCCTTCTAGAGGTTTCTAAATGGGAACCAACCAGAAGGTTGGGTGCTCTTCTACAACTGACTAACCCTATCAAGGTTGACTACATTTAAGACTTAATTAGAGCATCTCCGATGTCAATGTCGCCTAAGACCACCTAGACTTGATAGAGGGGTGCATGCCTTTCGACCGAACCCACTCTTGCTTAATTTGAAGGTCTATAACTCTATAGTCGCTCATCTAAAAGTGTCCACTCAAATAGCATAAAGTCTGACACTGTGTTTTTGGCTTACTAGGGACAAGATGTTGCGGAGATCCATGGAGAAAATGGGACATAAACATTTGATATTGTGGACGTGGGATTTTAGAGGGGGTGTTTTTTTAGTCGAATGATGGTAGTTTCATCCTTGGAGGTGGTCGAAAATGCCGCATTCAGTCATTTAAAAGTGCCCCCTCGACTAGCTCAAAACCAAAGAAGAAGAAGCACAGTACCTTGAACAGTGTTGTTTTGGCTAATTCCTGTAGATTAGGGTTTCCTTTTGATTTGGGGTATGTCATGGTTCAAAGTAGTCTTTCATCTCCTGATTTCTTTTTATTTTATCTTTAATTTTCCTCTTTCTTTCTAATTTCATACAATTGTATCCCTGTCAACTTCATTTGTCACCCCTAAATTCAAGCGTCTTTTACAAGATGGTCCTTAATTTTTAAATTATTCAATTATCCCCCTGAATGACCACTAAACTTCCAATTTTTCGATCTAACCCCTGATTTCTTATTGATTTCGGTCCCTCAAGTCGCGCGCGTTTTGCAAGGTGATCCTTGGCTCATAGAAAGTTCAATTAAGCCCCTATTTTCTCACCAAACTTTAATTTTATGCAATTAAGCCTCTAATTTGACTAAATTAGACTTTTCAAACTTCCAATTGAGTCCCTAACAAAATTGACCTTCCAAGTTACTCTTCTTTGTGATTAAACCCTCTACTAAATAGATTAACTTCTTTAAAAACATATTGAGTCTTTAAAACCAAAAGAAGATATTTCTACAATTTTATTTTTTAAATATAGGTAGGAAATGTCTCCATATATTGAATAATCATCTGTCTCCTAAGTCTTTTTTTTTTAATTTTAGAAGGAAATTCTTAATTTTGACAAGGTTATTTCTTGGTATTTAGTAAATGATGTATGTATATAAATATAATTGTGTGTTTGGCATCAAAGTTATTTTTGGGTTATGGTTTAAAAATATAAGTTTAAAATAAATTTCAAAAAAGAATTTTTTAATAAAATTTATAAAAAAATGATATATTGATTAACCAACCACTGTTATTATTGAAATACAATGCAATAGCTCATTACACCAACAAACAAAATCCAAGAGGTGTTTATAACTTATAACTGAAGTTGCCTTTTCATTTATTGTGCCCCTTTCAATTGAATTTGTCATTTTGTGAAAAGTTCAAGTCGAAACTTTGAAAGAAGTGCGAGGGCAACTACTCCTTGCCTTCTTTTATACTTGTGTTAGTCCAAAGAAACAGGATTGACCTTGCCGCTCTTCTCAAGCGCACTTGGCCAAGTCTGAGCACCCAGAATTCTTTACCTACTGTTTTATTACACAGAAAAGCAACAATTAACAATTCAACTGGCTTAGTTCTATAGGGATTGATATATTCCATAGAGGAATAAGGTAGTCTCTCATTGTCCGCAAGAAAATTGAAGCAAAATCACTGTCCTATACGATATTAAGGAACATTAAGTTGTTTTAATCAAACTGACAGCATGCGTCCACTTCCGTTCCGTTCCTTTGAGTTGAGGCAAGACATGTGAATTTGTCACGGTCCAAAAATAAGATGTCACGGTTTTGATTCCAAAGTAGCTCCCAATTGAGTACAGATGTAATGATCACATGAATACTTGCATTTTTTAGACCTAGGTAGAGAGTCCTATAAATGTTTGCGAAGAAATGATTGTCTTCAACAAAAGAGTGACAAACAGCTGTGATTACACATGGAGAAAAATAGAGCTGCACCTGAAATTCAAAATCATGGCAAAAGCAAGCACTCAATAGCCTTTATCTAGAATTATGTTGCTTCCTTCAACACTTCATCAATACGTATAGAAAGGGAAAATCTAGAGATAAATTAGAAAAGCAAAAGAGCAAGAGAGAGAGTGAGTTTATCACTCTTACAAGTATATTGAACTTCCTGGAAGGGAAAAAGAAGTACACAAGACCTTTTTTTTTCCATGTCAAAAGTATATAACCATCAGAATACATGACTGAGGATCTAATAAACCTGCTTAGGATAAATTATTCCCTATTTCTTCTAGTGCATTTCCCCACATGAACCTCCCTACAAACATCCCATAAAACCCGCTGTACAACAAACAACGCACAAGGAAAAACCCAGAAAAAATTGAAACCAAAAAAGAAGACTAGGGAGAAACGAAAATCTTGAGTATCCACTGAAAACTAGTCACAGCAAATGGGGCAGCGTATTAGTCCATTCTCATTGCAATCAGGGCAACGCTGAAACCCATATTCACCAGTCTCTTCTCCTTCTTCTAACTCTTCCTGTTCTTCATCATCACCTTCATAATATATCTTACAACTCCCTGAACACGTCTCACAAGGCACAAACCTGATATCCCCACAAGCTTCACAAGCCTCTCCAACTCCACCTCCACCACCATCACCCAACATTTCACATCCTTCAACCAGTTTCTCTAATTGTCCTTCCTCGTGCATTCGCCGAATTTCCTCTGCTCCGCCAACGTATTTTCTCCCAATAAACACTCTTGGTAACCCTCCCGCACTAAACCCTTCTCCCATTAGCTCTCTCAACTCCTCCTTGAACCCTGAATGCATTGATACATCTCGTTCATCAACGCGAACTCCTAAGCTTTTTAATATCAACCTCACATGGCAACAAGCCTCGTATGTTTTGCGCACCCCTCGCAAGCTTGTAAAATAAACAACTAACTTATCCTTACTGCGCACACAATCTTTTGCAACAAAATTTACCTTTACAACATCATTCACAGGCAATGACGAATCATCGCTTGCAAAATGAGGCCGTTTCTCGCTATCTATTGGCTTAATGTAAAATGAATGTGTAGGAGAGAGCTCTTCCAATGATTTTCTAAACGTAGAGATGACTTCAGGATCGAATTCCGGACACTTGGAATTAGCATCCTCATCTGCAACTTGAAGCCACCCAGGCGTGTTATTATCAGGAGACAATGTGCCATTCGGCTGCAAATTCATTTTGGGACTATCAGGTATTGATCTTGGATCACGAGAAACATCAAAAGAGAAACTGCGAAACCGATGAGACAAATGAGGAGGAGTCATCATATCTTCAAGCCCTGCCATCAATTCCCAAGTATTGATAGTTTCTGGCTCTCCAGGTGATGTCATAATTGGAGTCCTTGGAACAACTTCTGGGATTTTTTCTTGGATCATACTAGACCAAGTCTTGGCCTCAATTAGTCCCATCGAAAACTCCTCCTTGCTATTCAATTCTTTACTATCCTTCACAAACCCATTCGATCCATCAAAATCACTAACATTCTTCCTTTGATCATCGCCTTTCACAACAACATCAACAATCCCATTCTGATTCTGGTTCGCAGAATCAAGCGCGAGTGTACCTAATGTGGCGGAGGTGAGTGCCACCACATGGTAGCTATCGCCTTTTTGTCGTGGTGGATGAACAACATGCATTGAATAGCTTCGAGGCACCGGTGAATACAGTGTCTGGCAATGCTTGCATCGCTTTTGTTTAGAACTTGCGCAACCCATTCCTTCTTTTCACAATTCAAATCAATTGAATTTCAAAACAAGCAAAAGTCAAAAATTAAATGACAAGAGAACTAGTAAAACAAACATCCCCCTGTCTGGAGGATGAGTTGGATTGGAAGGTCTATTTGGTAGAGATTTTGATGATAAAATAATAAAAAAAAGAAAAGAAAAGGAGGATTATGAAGAGATTAAATGATTAAGAAATTGCTTAAAGTTGAAGAGAGAATCAGAAAGAAGCTTCTTTTCAGTTTCTAGTTTGTGACAGAGCAGAAGAAGAATAGTAATAGTAATAATAGATCATCACCTGCATTTATCTATATCATAAATAAGGAAAAACTGCAAAAGACAAGCTTCATCAAAACACGTTAAACAACATGAAAAAACATCAAGAAACAAGAAACTTCCTAGATGGGGTTTATTAATTGATGATTAAGAAAACAAACCCAGGTTTAATCAAAGAAAGACTTGTAAGGATGGAAATTAAGGTATGATCCCCTTAATAAACCAAAAGTTTGGAACCTTGAAGGAATGCTGGAGATTGGAAGAGGAATTTAATTCTGTTACGGAGAA
>Ga0325402_1002283_pt1 | contig 16725 bp, 10 predicted proteins | sample PopdelMetagenome_22_FD_207212 | JGI IMG/M metagenome (GOLD analysis project Ga0325402, IMG submission 207212) | Populus deltoides microbial communities from Bellville, Georgia, United States - Xylem-PdKOR-R3 | ecosystem: Host-associated > Plants > Phyllosphere > Stem > Wood/Secondary xylem... | reverse complement strand
ACTCGATAGACGTGCATTTCATGCGAAAATGACTTTACCTAGAGATCGATAAGGAGAGAGAGGACGACTGAAACGAGTCAGTTGTATGTATTGTCGTTGTCAATTTATTTAAATATTAATTGAATTCCTATGCTAAATCAATTTATTTAATGTGAACTCTCCGTTAATTATTTTTATTAGATTGATTTTTTTTTAGGTTAATTAGTTTATAAAAGATATATATTTAGAAACATAATTAAATAACCGCTAATAAGAATAAAGGTTGGGTATGAAAATGAAATTGAAAAACAGGGTTTTGTCTATTTTAAAAGACCTTTTCAACATATATTATTTTTCCAGAATTTTTACTATATCAAAAAGAATAAAAAATGGTAAATTACTGGCCCAGAAGACAGGTCACTCATGGCGTGGAGGAAGGTATGAAATAGTTGAGGGGTTGGTGGGGGCATTAACAGCTCTACAGTCTATACCGACAGCTATTTAATGTACCATCGTCTGCTACATAAAAATCCCTCTACTCATCACCTAAAAAACTACAGCCTCTTAATCTCATGCATTTTATTCTCTTTCTCTTGAAAAAGGCAAAACCCTGCTCCCTATCACTCCTTTCTCTCCCCCGTACAGCTCATCTCCTTCTTCATCCAAATATAGAAGTCTTATACTGGGTCTTGTCAACTTCAGATTGATTTGTAAGCAAAAAAATGAGTTTCTTTTCGTTAGTGACAGGAAGGCCTGGTACTAGTGGGTTTGGATCAGCTTCTACTGCTGAGCAGGTTACACAGGGGATCGATGCTTCCAATCTTACTGTTCTTATCACTGGTATTTGTTTGCTTTTTGCACGTCACCATTTCATTTGTATGATTCAATTCCCAATTACGTGTTTTTTACTGCGACAAAGAGTGTTTTTTTTTTAAGAATGAATATATTTTTTATTCTTGACATGCGTATCAAAATTATAAGAAAATATTAATCTGAAACGCTCCATTTTTTTGTTGTTGTCTCTATTGCTTGTTTGGCTGGCTTATCTGATTTTTGATCCATTGCCAGCATTTAATTTTTTTTCTTACAGGTATGAACTCTCATGTGCAAATTAACTTGAAAGGATTTTGAAGTATATATTTTCTACGAATTTGTACAGAACTGTGACCTCATCGTGTTTTTGTCGGCTGTGAATGATCACTTATGAATTTGGATGCAGGTGGAGCAAGTGGAATTGGTTTGGAGACGACAAGAGTGCTGGCTTTACATAAAGCCCATGTCATTATTGCTGCCAGGAACATGGGTGCTGCAAACGAAGCTAAACAACTTATTCTTAAAGAGGATGAAGATGCCCGTGTTGATGTCCTAAAACTTGATCTGTCCTCTATCAAATCCATTAGAGAATTCGCTGATAACTTGAATGCTCTCGATCTGCCTCTCAACATCTTAATGTGATCTCTCGCTCTCTTGTTATAAAATCTAGATATATCCAGGTACTCCTGTGCCAGCTTGATACATGCAAGATTTCTTTTTTATGTTTCAGTAACAATGCTGGCATCATGTTTTGCCCCTACCAGCTCTCAGAAGATGGAATAGAGATGCAATTTGCCACAAATCACCTGGGTATGTATCTGTACTATTATGTATAGATTAAGACTTGATTAACGCTGGCTGGTATTGGTGTTTTTTTCCTTACCACAAAATATATAACGCTGGCTAGTATTGATGTTTTTTTCCCTACCACAAAATATATAACGCTGTTAATTACAATCAATTAATTTGCACCATTAATTATCAGGTCATTTTCTCTTGACAAATCTGCTCCTTGAAAAAATGAAAGACACTGCAAGAACCACCGGTGTTGAGGGGAGGATTGTGAATTTGTCATCAGTTGCCCACATTCACACTTACAAAGATGGGATCCAGTTCAATAATATCAATGACAAGAAGAGGTGCGTAGCTTTTTCTACAAGTGATGTTGATCTTTTTTTTCCATGAATATTTATGATTAGCACATTTTTATCTAAACCATGCTTTCAATGGTGTCTGAGCTATTGTTTCTGCTACAGATATTCTGACAAAAGGGCTTATGGCCAATCCAAGTTGGCAAACATACTGCATGCCAAAGAGCTTTCCCGTCGCTTTCAGGTAAACACTGAAGTTGCGGTCTGCTTCCAACTTGCTCATAAACGAGAAGAATAAATTCCAAATTAAGAATATCCCTGAACTTTGCTCTCAGTTTGCTCCGCATGGAGCATGTCTGTAATATGTTCTGGGGCCATGAATCCGGAAAAGGTAATCTGTCGTAGGGCCGTAGCTATGCGTCATCCTGGCGTAGGTGTTAAATAAGAAACAACTGAAGGTTCAGAGCAGTTTGTTTTAGCAGCGTGGGCTAAAAAAGAAATAAATTTTAAAAAACATTTTCAAACCAACTAAGAAACCACCTTGGACTCTCCGCCCAAAGAAGACAAAGAACAACTATGGGCTTAGAGATCGAACATGATAGAAGCAAAATTTCATAAAATGGACGGCTATGAAAGGCGAGTTCCTGGACAAGTTGAGTATCATCTGATTCATTCAGTTGGGCTAGATTTTTAGATAAATCATGAGTCGATTTGACTGGAAGACAGTTTAGTTTTTAAATTTAAATTTTATTTTTATAAAATTAATTTACAAAGCTGGATCAAACCCAATCTCGTCCCAGTCCACCCACCTCCCAACCACAAAAAAGTATAAATAAATTAATGAACAAGTAAAAATAGTTTATATCTATATATAACACAAAGTCTTAACCTAATATGCAAAATAGAATAAAGTAACTAATATGAAAAATAATATATCTAGTTTTGATTTTATTATGAAGACAGATTTTTCATCTCAAATTATAAAAATAGATTTTATTATGAAAAACCATATAGTTCTTATAGAATTCCATGTATTAATATTGGCATGAGCTTTACTCGTAATTAATATAAACTAGCATATAGAGTGGGAATTATCAATTAGTAAATTATGACTTTGAATTCTATTGCAAATTCTTAGAGAATTTAATTCGACGCCTTTTTCTTCGATGCTGTAATACGCAGGAAGAGGGTGTGAACATTACTGCAAATGCAGTCCATCCAGGGTTGATTATGACAAATCTCTTCAAACACTCTGCAATTTTAATGAGTATGTCTTGATGCAGTCCAGTACTCCAAAAGCTTTTTTCTTGTGTTAGAGTGACCTGATTCTTCTTCTTTTTTCTTCATTATTATTATTATTATTTTTCTTGAGTTAGAGTGACCTGATTCTTCTTCTTTTTTCTTCATTATTATTATTATTATGGGCAGGAACTTTGAAGTTCTTTTCGTTTTTTTTATGGAAGAACGTGCCTCAGGTAGCCTCGATCTTTCTTTTTCATTTTTTAGTAAACAGTGTCATCCCCTTTTCTTTTATTTATATTTTCCTGTTTCTGATTATCTCAGGGGGCAGCCACAACATGCTACGTCGCGTTGCACCCGAGCTTGAAAGGTGTTACCGGTAAATACTATGTGGACTGCAATGGCATGGAGCCCAGTGCATTTGCTAGAGATGAAGCATTGGCAAGGAAACTGTGGGACTTCAGCAACAAGCTGATTACTTCTGTTTCAAAAGCTTGAAGAAAAATAAATGCTTAGGTTTACCAAGGCGAGGCTTCTCAGTATTATTGGCCTCTCTCTCCCTCTATAAATACATAGAGGGAAGAAGGGAGAGAGATCAGAAGCCCCATATATGTGTGTGTGTGTGTGTGTGTGTGTGTGTGTGTAGCTTAGCTTCTTCCTTTACAATGTGCTTTTGTGTGGTGTGATAATTGAAGGAGTTAAACTCGCTCGGTGGTTTCAGAGGTCAAGTTGATATCTGATTAATTTAGTTCTGTACTTGTGATAATATTTCTCTATTAAAGCCATTGTCTACGATGCCTTTGGAATGATTTCAAAATACTTGAATTTCCTCTCTCTTTTAATCAAAATGGTTTTATTTTTAATTTCCTCTAAAATTGATGCAGTACTGTTTTGCAAAACAGCTTATCACTAAATCTATCTATTTATCTGTATTGGATTTTTTTTGCTAATTATTTAGTGATAAAATAAATTATCAATTCCCATATGTATTCAATCTAATTATTTAAAAACATGTGTTTTTGTTCACATTATTTAGTGATAAAAAATTTATTATGGTACAATTATTATGTAAAACAATTACGGTAATAAAGATTGTGTTGTGTTAATAAAACAGTTTTTTCATGTTTTTTTAACTGAGTTTTACCAAACATTTTATATATGTTTTTTGTTATACATAAACTTCAACCTTAATTTTTACCAAACACGTATCTAAATCCAACTAACCATACTTTTTTAAAACTACAATCACAAAAATTACCTAAAAAACAAACACACTTTAATCATATTTGTGCTAGAAATAAGACACACACACAAAGTATAATTTTCAAAAACTTCTTTCTAGGTTAAAAATTAAATAATCAAATTATTGAATTCTTAAGAGTAATTAAAAAAAAAAGAAGTATAAGAAAATTCAATCCACGATGAATAACAAGCTAGTAATAAAATAAATTGAGCTATAGTTTTTTTATTTTATAATTAAATTTTTAAAAATTATACTTCGCAACCTTAATTTTGAAAGATGTAACACTCTGCATCCTCAAAAGTTAGTGAAAAAAAAATCAAAAGAAAATATATATATTTATTTATAGGATTATCATTATATTTAAAATAATTAAAGAGCTCCTAAAACTTAAAAATAACAAAAATACCAATAAAGAGTCAGTTGGGTTTTTGTTTGAAAAACAATCATTTCTTTTTTTTATTAAGAATAGTAGTTGGTCAAAGATGAAGTAATTACAAAAATACCATAAATTACAGCAAGCACATTCATGCATGCTTTACCAAGCAAAAATTCCAGCAACCTCCACATCAACTTAACCCAAATATCCTCATTTCTTTTTCTTTTTCACCATAATTCAATTAAATAAACCTGTCGAAATTCCACAAGCAACCCGATAAATTTCACCATAACTCATCAACAACCCATTAAAAAAACCTGGCAAAATCCCACTTTCATCACCTTCATTATTCATTCATCAAGCATTTCATTTCCCATTTTCACTATAACTCCATCAACCACAATACAAACTTAGCATTGAAAATAGCATCATCTACGTCAAGTGCTAACAACATACAAAGCTACTACAACTTGGATAGACTAAAATTCAAGAATAAAAAGTACATAAAATATGGGAAAAGAATTGCAGTTAGAATAACAAAAACAAAAGCAAGTAAAAACAAGCTATTTTAACGATGAAAAGTCATGCAAAAATACTTGTATTGATTGGTGTAAACCTATACCAGAACATCCAGTACCACCACCACCATCACCACCAATGCCCATTTCAAAATTCATTTCATCACCAATTTCATTCTTATTAGAACTCAAATCATTAAAAAAAAACCGTAACACATTTTCAACTTCATCATCATGAGAAGTAAAATATTTGGTTCCAAATGGTTTGTTATTTTTAGGTTTACCTAAATAATGTAACGATAATTTTTATCATTAGAGGATTACTAGCTGGATCAACATCAACATATAAAAACACCTCCTTTTCACCTTAATTCATAACTCAATACCTTTTAAGTTCAAAGTATTATCAAATATTTTGTTGTTTTTGTCATTCCTTATGTGAAATCCAAGCAAGTCCACATTAAAGATTTATTTGCGTATGAATCGTGTGTTTATGTAAGATATATATTCAGAACTCTAATTTTTCTCGACTAATGATGAACTCTCATTATATAGAAATATAACTGGCATTTTTTTTCTTGCATGGTTGATAAAAGTTATATAAAGGTTATTGAATAATTATTACAAAAAAATACCTTATTTGAGCAGCGATTAAAAATTAGGATTATATGAACAGTAACTTTATTTTTTTAGTTTAGGGTTTTCATAAAAATTCAAATAAAAATTTTTCCAATATTCAAAACATGTTTAGGAGTCTGAAATTTATTGATTGAAAATATAAATATAGTACTAAAACCTAATTGCTTAGGGCTGGTGTACCTTCAGGATTCCCATTTTCAATTTCAAAGCACTGATTTTTTAGTTTTTTGTTAGATTGAGGAGGAAAAACGTATATTCTAATAATTTAACAAGAATAAAACGCACTAACAGAGTTTAAAATCTCGATTGAAGAAAAGAATTTACCTTGTGTTGTTGAGTTTCAAACGAGAAATACGAGAAGAGAAGAGAATTTCTGTTTGATTTTGTCTTAATCAGTGGATTTATGGATTTGTGTTTGGGTTGATTTCTATTTGAGAGAGAGAGAAGAGAACGTTAGTAGAAGAGAAAAGGAGCTGTCATGCCTTCCATGCTTTAATATATATGAGAGCATTATTGTTTTAATTTTTGTTAATTTTTAAAATTTACTTTGATTAAGATTACAAAGAGTAATTTTCAAAAACTTAACTACAAAGTCAAAAAATAATAAAACCATATGTTTAGAGCAATTTATTCGGACGTTATTTAAAAGTTTAGTTTGGATCAATATACATTTGTATATCGCCCTCCTCCAAAACTAAATTACAAGAGTGTTCTTGTGCTCTGTAATTTAACCTTGAAAAAATTACAGTGAAAACGCATGCAGGTCACGATGCAAGAGTCCTGGAATTATTTGATCGAAGAACTCGCATCCTTGTCCGGATCAACAGCTTTCCAGACATCTCAAATCTCATGTGAGTTTTTAAATAGAAATTGTCCAAGCAATATTGAACCTTGACATCAATAATAATAATTAAAAAAAAAAAACAGCTTTAAAACCTAATGAATGCTCGAGCCATCATCCTATTTTCAGCTATCCGCTTTATATATGATGAATGGGGGAATGCTTTTAGGCTGCTCATCCAAGAGGAAAACAATGCTTAGAGGGTGGCCTCATCGTCCTCCCACAAGCCCATGGCTCGAACCACCCAGGCTGAGACAGCAACCACTAGCGCTGCAAAGAGGAGAGAAACAATGGAATCAGTCACAGTAGACCTTTTGAAGAGGTGAGCGGGCAAGCACATGACCTCTCCTGGCACGTCTAGTGGAACCCTAATAGTCCCCTCTTGTTCACACCCTTGCGAAAACGAAGATATTGTTGATACAAATGCAATCTCGGGGGAGAACGAGGCCACTGCCACTGTCAGCGTTAGGAGAGACGTCCATGTAGCAGAATAGAGTATTAGAGGCCATGAAAGCCGATGGCGGAGAGATGTGAAGGGGAGAGACATGTTCAATAAAGGGTTTGAAAATACTGCAGCTGAGAGATACTGTTAATATATAATTGGCGGGGGGAGAATTAGATTGACCTAACCTCAACCACTTCTATCATCTGGAGGCGATATTGTCGTTTAAGCAAGTGACCTAATGCAGGTGACATTAATAAATTAAGAAGATGAGACGTGAGTCAGTTATTTTGACTTCCGAGATGGAGCTGATGAGCTCGGATTTGACAGGAGAACCACTCTATCTATGGCAGAGAGTGTCACCTGTCCATACGTGAAGAGCTGGTGTCATGTTCGTCTGTAAAGACGTCATCAAGTGGATACATTAACCGTGTTCTAATTGCCCAGGAAAGCGCAATAAACACTTCCCTTCTCATTATCTGGGATCGTAGGATCAAATTTTTGTTTTCCACAGAAATGTGCAACAGAGAGCCTGATGGACTTGTTCCCTATTCTCAGATACGATTAATGCCATTGCAATAACCAGCCTATTGATTCAAGATGGGAGCTGAATCAGCTATTGAAATGTGATTGTTTTTCATGACCCTCGTCGTTATATTGCAGTTTGAAGCAAACTATCATTTTACCAAGTGGTAAAATGTATGTTTTACAGAAAAAAGCCACGGCTAAAGAAATCACCAGAGCATGACATGAAAAATTCAAAAGAGAAGAAAAGCATAATGGCCGCCATCAACTCGGGGAGGAGAAAGCTTTCTCTATCCGGAGACTCAATACCAAGAATCCACCTGCTGCTACAAACAGCGCTGCAAGCATAATTTCCACCATCACCTGCAGCGAGATGTATGGGTTGATAAAGAACACAACTGCAATGGAAGCACTTTGCCAGACCTTGAGTTGTGCAAATGCTCCTTCCTGTCACAGAAAAAATCAATACCAAAAGTTGGATTGCAAAACTGCTTAGAACATTGAATGAATTACAGTATTTACAGGGGATTGCACTTCATAGAAGCTCTATTTATTTCATGGAAGATAAATTTAGGTTACAGGTGTGACTGACATTGTATAACCATCAAAGTAACAAGGCTAGAATTGTATGAGCATATGAAAGGATAATCAAAGTGTAAAGAAACCAAGTTCTGGGCAGAATACACAACAGAAACAAAAGTTATTTAACAAATTGATATCTTCTCCCCTGAAATTTGTGTAGAACACCAAATCTTTTACTAATCCAGAGACATTAAGAAGAGGCTATGACTCTTGCAGAGCAAAACTCACAACAAAAGGAAGAGATGATCTATTAAATAAATAGAGTTAACGGATACCGTATCATGCTTGAAAAGTATTCCAAGCAAAGCACTAAGTTGTGTATTGATTACTCCATCACCAATGCCCAACATGGCTGCCATGAGAAGTGGGTATACAATGCCAAGTACCCCACTAGTTAAACTGCAATATGGCAAGGTTGAATAGTAAATTGGAAAGATGATCTTCAAATCAAATAGTAGAGAACTTCATGTTCCCCAAAACCTTAGTACAGCAATACTACAAAAGCAGATACCTGTATTTAAGCAGAATCCAGAGAAATACAACAGCCTGAAGAAAAAGTCCAGCAGAGACAATCCACGTGATTGAAAAAATACCAGAGGTGAGTCTTCCAGCAGTGAGGGAACACTGAGACAAGTTCCAATAACAAGTTGAGACTAAATATCTACATCACTCAGTCAAATAATTAAAAGCAGCATCAGTTTGCACGGGACTCTGCCTTTTTTTAGCAAGCATAGAATATTATAATTTGATCCCTATGACAGACCCAAATCAATTATCGGCACATCATAGTAGTTATTAAGAGAAGTTCCAATTCAATCTCAAAAGAATATGATTATTGATTATTCAATTAGTACAGAGAAGCAAAGGAAGAAATTCTTTTCGCATCTATGATGCGCAATATGGTCCAAGGGAGAGCACATATTTGGTTATTCTACAATTTTTGCAGGAACAAGGACAGGTGGAAAGACTTGCGGATCTGATGCGTAGGATTCAACCAAGGCACTACAGCAAGCTGTTGCAACTGAAATAAGAGAAACAATAAAACAAAACATTCCTATGGAACTTACTATTGTATCAAAAGCACCGTATACTGCCATCGAACCCCCAACACCAGACACACCAAGTGCTGGAGTTGCAATTTTCTCGGTGAATTCAGCCCTAAAATGAAAACATGCTCCAGGATTAACAAAAGAATACAAAGTTAAAGGGAAAAGGAAGGAAGAATACTAGTTCGGCCATCCCAATCTAGTAGTTGCTTCTCTTTCAGATTGTCACCAGGATAGCCATAAGAAAATCTCTAGTTCAATGTATATTTACCATACAAATGCTTGTTGTAATCCTGAATATGCAATCAAGGGGATGATCAATAGCATGCGTACATCAAGCAAAGGAGTGATAACTGACTTCGACAGTGATGTTAGAGAAGAATATAAACTGACAGAAGAATCTTTAGGGCCCTCCTCTCCTCCATCAACCCTTTTACTTAAGAAGCACACTAATATGGTACCTAAGGTCATACTACAAAGAAACACAGTGAACAATAAAGTTGTACCGGTGGCACTTCCCTCCTGCAATATGTGCAAGAAAATGAGATCAGAAGAAATGTATTAAGTCCACATCTGCATGACATGACATGACAACAGAAATACAGACTAATGTAACTTATTATCACTACTTACCAGAGCCTGCTTAAGCTAAGCGTCACTTGGACAATGACCCAAGATCTCCACTTAACAAAAGATCTCAAGAATAAATAAAGTATATTTATCACTTATATTTTATGAAATGAAGATTACCATTACTTAACAAAAGACCCCAAGTACAAAATGAAGATTGTCCATTATTCTACTTGTGAAATATACATAAAAAATTATATATATATATATATATATATATATTTAAAAAAATATATTTTGAAAAATCTAATTTATAGTTTTGTCCAAAACCACTATTCATCTTCAACCTGCTCTGGTACTTACCAGCACAGAGCAATTTTCCATGTGCACCTTATTAACTTATTTTATTCTATAAAAAGTAAAGATTCTCTTAGATATGCAAAATTAACTTTTGTGTAAACCAAATGAAAGAAAACAATCAATCGTCAAAGCTTCGCAATGGTAAAAAGTCCAGTCTTTTGTTCTTTTAACTGCCATTAATGAGGAAAAAACAAAAAATAAACAAATAAGGTTCTGACTTATACTATCTCCCTTTAAAAGTGTTGTTTTGGGATTTTTTTTTTTTTTTACCAAACATACCTCTAACTTGATTTATTTTTGTCGAAAGTTGTTAATGAAAAACAAGTTTTGAATCATGACTCAAAGGAAAAGTTACTTTTCATAAGCCATGCCAAAGGCACTCTAAATAAATAGTGAACCCAGAAGAACAGCACTTGCAGTTCCATTTCCCAGAGAAGAGCAAAACCAAACAAGTAAATAAACAGTGAACCAGAAGAACAGCACATACGGTTCCATTTCTCAGAATAGCAAGAGAGATTAGATTTCCAACAAACTGCAAAATCAAAAGAAAAAGGGCGAATTAGAATTCACCATTAAACTCAATCATTCTGGCTAAAAAGCAAGCAACCAAATTTGTCAAAAAGTTGTTGAAAAGAGGGAATAGGCACCTGGTGGCTGGCAAACATTCCCCAAAATTCTCCATTGAAGTTGCCAATTACAGTTCCTTCATGTAAGTGGTAATCTCTCGCTTGACTGCGTGCCGTGGAAGTGAGATATGTACCCTGGTGGACCATAATATTACGGTGAGGAAACATACACAAGCATAATGATAAGAGAATAATGATCCTGAAAAATCAACTAGCACCTGTCCAACCCATATTATTGAAGCAGCAAAGCCAAGGTACAAAGAAGCCGGTACCATCGTATACCTGTAACGGAAACAATTAGACAATATGTAAGCAAATTCAATCAAAATTCAGTCATGATGCCCGCCCGCCCGCGCACCACCCCCCCCCCCCCAACACACACACACACACACACAAAGTTGATCAAAATTAAAAGAAAAGCGGTGACTACCAAGTGGGCTTCAAATTAGCAGCAATGAACAGCCAATAACCAGAAGTACCGAGAAGCACAGCATTCTTTGACCCCATAAATCGAACCACCGAAGAAGCAATTAAAGAGAAGAAAGTGAAAGACACATACAGTATCCCTAGGGAAATCGTGCCCATATCATCCTTCTGAAAAAAGAAAGAAAATTTTTTTAAAAAAAATGATGAAATTCAAGCCAAAGGAAATCTATATATAATATATAAGGCCCTCACAGTATTGAGAGTGGTCTCTAAGTTCTGAGCAGCACCATAGGCAAGGAAGATCAACAAAAAAGCAGAGCTCAAGATATGAACATCTTTCGTGTGGTTCCTAAGAGTCTCCGAATTATCAACAGAAGCAGCAGCAGCAACAAAGGGTTCCTCTTCGTCTCTATTATTATCCATAGAGGCCATTTTTCTTTCTTTCTTTTGACTTGTGTGATTAAATGAGTCTCTTCTTCTCCTTCTCCTTCTCCTCCTCCTCCTCCTCCTCCTCCTCCTACAAATATATATAAATATAAAGAGAGAGAAGAAAGGAGTGATAGAGTACAAGAGAGTGAAGTCAAATACTGGAAGGAGGAGCGCCGGCTGGAATCTTGTGAGCTAGAAGAAGACGACAAGTGAAAGAGTTGGGAGATTTGGATTTAATTTTATTTATGGCTATGTATCTATTTATATTTACATATGATTTGATTTGATCGCCGATGAGATGTCGGAGGAGGAAGAGGAGGAGGAGGAGGATAAAAAAGAAGAAAGAATCAGACAGAATCTGTTTTTTTTTCTAACGATTTCTTGAGAATCAAAATGATTGAGTTTTTAAAAACTATAACGTGTGTAAAATTGTTTTTGTAAAAAATATTTTTTTTGTTTTTAATATTATTTTTTAAATAAAAATAATAAATTAAAAATACTTTTAACACATAACAAATCATGAAGTCATAATCTCAGTTTTATATTTTTTTTTATGAATTTTATCATTAAATTTTAATAAATCTTAATTAAAAATTACTATTTATTTATATTTAAAATTTTCCATCTAAATTTTTTTTTATAAAAAAAAACTTCTTTTTATAGAAAATTTATGGGTTGTTCAAGAAAATAATACTCCCATTTTTAAAATACAAATTACCAAACACGTTATTGGTCTTGTTTGGTAAGAACACCTTAACAAAAATATTTTTCTTTTAATAAAAATAATACATATTAAACATGGTTTTATGAAGAAAATAGATCAGCCCAACCATTTGGTTTGGGTTTCCTAACCCTAGCATACATTAAAATTTAACAATTAAAAATCATTAATTTGCCACATTTTCAGGTTTCAAAAACATGACACGATTAAAATAACAAAAATACAGGATTAAAACTAAACTCTTTCTTTAAATGATTCAACAATCAAAGCAAGTAACCAAATTAGTTAAAATACTGATAAAACATCTCTTAAGCTAAAAAAAATATCATTGAATTAACATTCATAACACATCAAACCATGCATAAATTATCATAAACTTGTATATACATATTAATTGATGAAATAATAATATCTTAAACATGAAACCTTTATTACATCTAATGATAACAACAACAACAATAATAACACGCGCGCGCACGTGTGTAGTGATCTAAACATTGATTTATAATCTAAATAAGCACGCACAAAAAAGATGCTCATTGAGCGGCATCCCCTATCAAAACTTGAGGGTACACCTTGTAAATAAGATATACTATTTGGATCCTTGGTTTATTTCATTTTGATTTTCAGCTCTTATTCACCTTTAACTGGTCTAGATTTTGTTTTTCTCTCAGTTTGGTAAACCTTTTCTCTGGTTTATCTCTTAAATTAGTTATAAGATTTCTTTTTTCGATTATTTTGGTATTTCATTTGTTTTTTCCCCACATTTTCTTTTTAAAAACCTTTTTTTTTTCTTAAAGAGCAGTTGCTCTCTTATAACAAAAATCCAAAAAAAATCATTACTAATACTAGGATGGTTTGGAAGAAAAAAAATGGCTCAGGAAAGATTCTTGCCCATCCTTTTTTAACATCCATAGAAAAAATAATTATGGTTCATTTTATCATCTTGTGGGTTCAATTTGATCAAAAGATGACAACCATAAAGTTAGTCAATCAAGAGAGTTTTTCTTTTTCAATCATGGCTGATTGAGTATGCTACTTTGATGAAGTCATCGTGAAAGTTGGGATATAATTATATCATTGGTCTACTTAAACCATGCAGAATGGATGTATCTCTACCCATACAAACAAAATACACTTGATTTGGAGGTCCATAACTTTACATTCATTGCTTAGAAGATTGGCCCTTAACCAGTTTCAATATATCGGTGCAGAGTAACTGATTATGGACAAGATGTTGTTTGATTCGTTGAAACAAATAGGTTGTAAATGTTTGATGGAAGTGTCTCATCCTTGTAAAGAAGATGTTTTTTCAGTTTATTGGCGGTGATTAAAACCCCTGATATGGTTAGAGATGCCACATTCATTCGCCTGAAGATTACTCTTTGTTAGTTTTCTCAGTCAGAGAATACAATAAAACAGGGATACACGACGTGCCACTCAATCTTTTCATTAAAAATGAATGACAAGTTATTTGCTTAAACCCTAAAAAATAGGTTTTTCTAATTAGGACATGAAAAATTCTAATTTGATCTTTACTGTTTCAATTTAAGTTCAAACATCATTGATTAAGACAAAATTGATTAGTTTTGTGCAATGAGATCCATGTTGGAAATTAATTGAGATCCTTCTAGTCTAGTGCCTTTTACAAAGTAATCATTGGTTTCCGGTTTGTTCAATTTAATCATCAGTTAAGCCTTAAACTTCGATTTTCTTCAATATAATCCTTGAAAAAGGTGCGGTATAGCCTCCAATATTGAGCACTCATTGCAAAAAGGTCCCTGGCCTTGAATTTTTAAATTTTGACCCTCGATTAGCCTTTAAACTTCAAATTTTTTGTAATTAAACCCCTAGTTGCACCAATTTGGTTTTCTAAAGTATCAATTGTGTCCCTAATCTTTAAATTTTTGCAAAGTGATCAAAATTAGGCATTTAAACTTAATTTTTCTTCAATTGAGTCATTGATTGGTCCTTAAAACCCATTGGGGAATTAATTAAGTCATTGAAATTAATTAATTCTTTTGATTTTGGGCTCGAACTAACTTTTAGACTTAATTTTGCTTCAATTAAGTTATTAATTAAACAATTAAACCTATTAGAATTTTGATTAAGTCCTTGAACTTAATTAATTTTTTTATTTTTTTGGTAGTTTTTAACCTTAAACTTTGTTTTAAATTAAGTCCTTCATCTTATCTTATAAAAATACCACAATCTGATTATTCTTCTAGAATCATTGTTATATTGTGGTTTAAAGGCTTATTTTCTTTTATCTCAAAAATATTTTTGGATTTTAGATTTTTAGTTTTTTTATTTTCTTAAAAAAATATTGTTATTTTTTTTATAAAATATTTTTGGGGATTCAGAATTGAGTTTTGACAATTGAAATGACAAGTCTTATTAAAAATAATAAATAAAACTAACTCCTATTTAAAAATTAAACACTTGTTTATAAAAACAAAATCATTAAATGTTGTTTAAAGAAACGTGTTTGGGTTGAAAAAAATATTTTTTTATGAAGAAGTTATAGAACATTTTGTTAAATAAATTAAAAATGTTAATGGAATGATATGTCTTATTAAAAATATATAAATTAAAATAATTATTATTTATAAAAAAAATAAACACATATTTATTGAGTAAATTTATTTTTTTCTTTAGAATAATCATAACACATAAACTGCAGCTACAGCAATAAAAAAATATTTTTGATTAAGATAGTTGTCAAATAAAGTTATATGTTATATAGATACACTATAATTTTTATTAATAAAAATTATAAATGTAAGTATAATATCAAATATAAAAACATTTACGATGATTTCCATCCAAACCATTAATAGCATTTTTGTATATATAAAATTCTAAAATAAAGTTTTTATATGAAGAAATGAGTTAGATATTGAGATTTTTGGTATGGAAATTCTATTTTAAATTCTACAGGTATAAAAATATTTTGATGAATTTTTTTAATAGAAAAATAGTTTATAAAAGAAATTATCCCAAATTATAACACATCGACCTTGCAGGCCAGTCATAGACACGTGTCAATGCCACAGTCTACGACAGCTATACAAGATCCACCAACCAACTCCATGTTTGTGCCCTGCCACTCGATGTCCATAAGATCAAGCCACGTGGCAAAATGCGCGCGGAATAGTTGTTAACGAAATTGGTTTTAGTTAAATAAAGGTCCCACTTGTTTCTCCAGTGGGCTTCCGTCTCGTGTCTTTCAAATATAAATAGTGGCATGATAATTTAATTCCAACCTGATGTAATTAAACTAACCTAAAGGGGTGATTTTTTTTTAAAAAAATAATTAACTTATTTATAGGTAATTGTTAAACTCGATCGAGATGTATATTTATATTATAAAAAAACTAAGAGCGTTTGGGATTTCATTATATACCCTGATCTATTTTATTATAAAGTAATACAGTAAAATTATTATTTAATAATTGGGTTATTATTTTTCTATTCATAAAAAAAAATAATTGGGTTGAGAATTAAGTTTTATAAATTTTTTAGATTCATTAAATCTAATAATAGGAGTCACCACTCATTATTTTTAAAAATTAAAATGAATTTATTATTATTTTTGTAAATGAGTTTTGTGATTTTTTTTATTTGGTTATCACAATATTATGATTTGTATTTTATGTTTGGTAAGACAATTCAGGTTGACTTGACTTTAATTACTGAGTTTACATGTTTATCAAGTTAACTTGAGTTGATCGGATCCAATTTTTTTGATATATTTTTTTGATATTTTATTATTTTGTATTTAATAAATTGAGAATTGATTAATATTATTTATCTAATTTTAAAAAAAATTATTGTGATGTTTTTTTTTATTGTCATTTTTTTATTATTTAATTTAATTTAAATAAAATCGATTTATTTAACCAGATAAAATTATAACCCGAATAATAAATATTTTTTTATTATAAAAAACAGTATTTAAATATCATTTTTTAGGCAATAAAAAAATAATTTTGTCTTATCAGGCCAGGGTACAAATCTAGTTATTTTCCAAATAATAATATATAATGTTATTTCTATAGTAGTTTGGATTAAGAAAGAAAGAAAGAATGGAAAGACATATTAAAAAAAATATATTTAGAAATCAAAATATAAGGATAAATTAAAGGATTCCCTTTTACGTTGTCACCCATTACTACATCATATCATCAACAACAGCTTTTCCTTTAAATTTATTGCAGTGTTTTATTTTATTCTTTAATGAAATTTGATATCAAGAA
>Ga0325402_1002280_pt1 | contig 16729 bp, 8 predicted proteins | sample PopdelMetagenome_22_FD_207212 | JGI IMG/M metagenome (GOLD analysis project Ga0325402, IMG submission 207212) | Populus deltoides microbial communities from Bellville, Georgia, United States - Xylem-PdKOR-R3 | ecosystem: Host-associated > Plants > Phyllosphere > Stem > Wood/Secondary xylem... | reverse complement strand
CATGATTCTTTTGATATCCCAATCTGTTCATACCATATTTGTACAGTCTTTTGCAGTGCAATTAAGAAACACATTTAAATTCATACTCTATATACGACAGAATTGTCCAGGAAAAATCATAAAGAGTAGGAGAAAAATTGATGTGTGTGTGTGTGAGAGAGAGATAACACATATTCTTAAATTAATAAAATAAAAGAAAGTTTGCAGAGGGATATTTGTGAAAACAAAATTTAAGTTGGTTTTATCGTCATTTTGATCCTCTGTGTTCCTTCATTTTATACGTTTGGTACTGCGTTTGTACCTGCGTTTCCTCAAAATTTGAATTTTTTTTTTTTTTGCTAAAATTGAGTGCGGTTTGTACTTTTTAGATCGTTTTGATGTGCTGATGTCAAAAATGATTTTTAAAAAATAAAAAAACATCATTGGCATGCATTTCGGCACGAAAAATTATTTGAAAAGCACCCGCAACCACACTGCCAAACACGCTGTTAGAAGAACAAAAAACTATTTACGATTCATCGTCTCCGGAGTACAAATTAGGTCTCGGCCTCATCTTATTAGATGATGTGGGCTTGCTGGTAAATGGCTGTTATTTTAAGATATGAGATTCGATACCTTTTATACTCTCAAACTCAACCGTTCATTAGTTTACTAAATATTTAAATCAATGGTTAAGATTTGATTGCACGATGTTCTAAAGATAAATCTATTTTTTTTTTAGTATACTCCCTCCGTCCTCTAAAGACCACAATAATATTTAAAGAGAAAAAAAAAGATGGGCCATATTATGCTATTGCGGCCTCGCACTTTTTTTTTATAAAATATTTAGGTGTCATGAAAAAATTTTAAATAAATAAAATTTTTTAATAACTTGAGTTATTTGAATTAGATTGAGAAAAAAAAATAATCATAACGAACAAACAATTATTTTTTTTTAAATACAACCATGATAATTTGGGAAAAAAATCTTTTATCCGAGAGAAAAAAATCAATATTATTTAATTTTCAGCTAATTAAATATGAAAGGTTGAAATAGAGTAAAAATAAAATAAAATAACTAGTGCAAGTCAACTAGAGCAGCATGATAGACATGTAATCTAGAGATTAAAGAGTAAGTTAGTCCGGGTTAACTCGTCAAACCTATATCTTAAATCATGAGATTGTGTTAACCCACCAAATCTACATCTTAGGTTATGAGATCGTGATAACCTGATAGAAAAAAAATAACAAAGCCATTCTTGAGTTTGTTACAAAATCATCATCCTAAAATCATTGAAGGTGCAGACCTTACGACTGTAAAACATACTCAAAACTCTCTCATCTTGATCAGAGAATCAAGCTTTGATGAATACGGATCACTCTTTGATCAAATACATAAAAATCCTAGCTTGAAACCCTATAAATACCCTTGGAAAATCAGTATAGAGAGGAAAGAAAGAGAGAGAACAAAGGAAATGGGAGAAAGGCAATGGAGAAAGCGAGAAAAAGGTGAGGAAATGATTAATAATGAAACTCCAAGTGTGAAGGTTTAAGAACCTAACACAAGGATTTCCTCAACTTTGAGAGAAAGTAGCAGCTTAGAAGAAAAGAAAACAAGGGGTAACAACCACCATTATGAGTTTCAGGAAGGTATAATCCTTCACTAACCTAGCAGATGATATCTGTGAGACACATCTCTAGCTTGTTTTACATGTTTAAAGATATTTTTTTAACTTTTTTTAATGTTATGATGTTATTTAGTTTTGATTTCAATTAATACATAAAATGTTTGTTGTTATTATAAATCTTACTTAGAGTTGTTGTTGGTGTTATTGGATGCCAAGATAATATGTTAGTGTTTGATTTTAAAATGGTTTTTCTATTATGCCAGTAGGTGTTTGATGTCTTTTTTAGGGCTTACTGATGCATGTTATAGGTTTTTGGTTTTTGGTTTTAAATTCTTCTGAGTGTTAAGATATCAATTTTGAATCCAAATTACATAAATATGTAGGCTATTTTAAGTTGCAGTTTTGAAGATTGGAACCTGTTACATGATTTGGATGTTTTGATGTTATTTGTTAGTTTTTGTTTTATTCAAACATGTTTAGTTATGGTAGTATGACTTGTTAAAATGAATAAAACATGTTTTAGAGGTAAAAAAAAATTATCAATTTTGGTGGCTTGATAATAGCTGGATTTATTTTTCTGGATAGTTGTTGGGTTTAAGCAACGTTCTTAGGAAGAACATTGCCTTAACCCTAAGATTTGAACCAGTTTTGGTTCAATTCTTTGCACTAAATTATTCGGGCAACTTGACTAGTAAATAATCTTGGATTTGTTTGCATCAATAACAAGTTTTTGGGAGTTTTAATATGAGGGTTTTTGTTTTGAACCAAAACTCATTTTAACAAAATCGTATTAATTCTTTGATAATCAAAGTGGATAAATGCTAGATTATGGATACTTTCATGATTTCTAACATTTCTATATCTTTGTTTTGATTGTATCTAATTTAATTTGGGATCCACATTATTGGGTTTTCCTTGGATGTTCTTCGTGTTCTTAAGTTGTTCTTAATTTTTTTGCGTTTGAATCGTTTTTTGTGTTTTTGTGTTTTTTTTAAGTTTGATTTATTTTAAGTTTTAGTTTCAGTTTAGTTTTAGGGTCAAACCAGTGTTTTTTGTTTGATTTATTGTCGAAATTTTTTTAGGTCAAAATCAGTTCAAAGGGTTAAGAACCTGTTTGACTTATAATACTTTTGCTAAAGGTTTTTTGGGTTTAAAAGGGTGTTTGTGTTTAAGGGTGTGTTTGGCAAACACCCCCTTAGACCTATTTTGACAGTTTTGATTTTAAGAAAAATGAGTTTTTGTCAAATAAAGTCTAAATAAAATAATAAAAAAAGATTTTTTTCCCCTTTCATATGGCCAAAAACCCTTAAAATTATTCGACAATTTTGTTTTTTTAAAAAATCTAAGATATTTTGGCCTGTTTTTTTTTTAAAAAAAGATGTTGCATAGATTTTACAAAAAAGTTCGTAAAATTTCAAAGGAATTTGGTGTATATTTTAAAAATATTAAAAATTTATTTTTGGCAAGAAAAATATATTATTCACTTATAATATAATGAAAAAAAAAACCCTTTATGAGGTTAATATCTAAAATATTATTGAGAATAATACAACTCATTCATTCATAATATAAGGGTAAAAAGACCTGCAATGTATTTTATTTGAAATATTATCGGAATGATGTAATAACTAAAAAATTCAAGTTCACCCCGAAAGAAGCTTCAATGATAATTGAGTACATTTCACTGTTTTAGACCAAGTTCTTTTACGCAACCAGTTTTACTTATCTAGAATATCTAAAAAGATCAATTAGAGTTTCTAGTAACCATAATACCAGGTGATGACTATTTTAACCAACCAAAAACCATTCTAGAAATACCGCCCGAGAAATGTTATCGAGCCCCCGCAAGGAGAGAACACCACTAAATATATCAAACAATTTATTAAACTTGAAAGATAAATTTAGAAGTAAAGTATTTATCAAAGAAATATAGAATTAGTGTAAGCTAACAATAATTTGTTGTCAACCATTTATCTTTAAGGTCTTTATTATTCCTATCTTAGGTGCAAAGGAATTAAGTCATCTAGCCTTATAGGATTTTAGCATCACGTGGTTTAAGTCTATATTACTTTACTTAGATTTATTTATAAACTTTTAATTTTTCACCAAATAAACTATAAAAAAATCTTGTATTTTTTCTAGGTATGATAAAGGGTTTTGGATTTTACAACAAATATGTCAACTAATAGTTTTTTTAGATTAATTTTTTATTAACCCATATTATTTTAATCATGTTAACAATTATGGTTAAATAACTTAAGTGGGAGAACACCATTCAACAAATGTTTATCCCTAAAAATAACCAAAACCAACTATAAATTTAGCTTAATAGGTAGTATATGTTAGAATCTATAAACCAAAGGCTAAAAATGTAATATTTTGAATGACTTTTGTAACAATCTTTTGATTTAAATTTAAAATTTATATTTTTTATAAATGAAAATTTAAAAATTAAAAATTAAATTAATATGTAAAAGAAATTACAAACCTGACTTAATGTGTTAATTTCACATGTCAAGTTAAGAAAAAAAAAAAACACCAACTAGATCCAGCAATTGCTCAAAGGAAACCAGGGGACTACACGTCGTTTCTAATAAAAGAAGCCTAACTCAACAAACAAATAAACAAAAATATAAATATAAAATAAAGACTTCTCCTCCTCGAAGCTAAATTAAAAAGAAAACAATGAAGCAAGCAAGGTTGATGATGAATGTACGACTTACCAGCTTATACAGTAATACTCCTATTGTTATTATTATCTGTTGCTGCTGATGATGAATGTTTGTTTTTATGCCTAATAAAGCAGTAGCAAATGACAGCAGAAGAAACTAACAAGCCCAAACCCGTGACCCCACACACCAAACTTGCCACCAACAGCAGGTGCCTCACATGATCATCACCACCGCCTTTACCACCACCACCACCAACGGTTCTCCACCACGACGTGTCGCTTGAGTTCTTTACTTTGGGCAATGCAAAGCCAGTTGACGGCGACATCGTATTTCTCGTCGCTGGATTAGATGCTCCGAAGAATTCTTTCATGTAAGGTGGGAATTTCGCCCCTGTTGGTGGCAGGCTCTGGTGAGCCAGCCCGTGATCTGACGGTCGTAATTCCCTGGCTTTTGAGTGCTGTATGATGGTGATCGTCATGATGATCGACAGCTGCATGTAGATAGCCGTTACTTTGGTGATTTCTTTTGAAAAAGCCATTTTCAACTGTTCAGGCGATCCTCGTTTGTCTCTCGCTATCTCAAAAATAAAACATAGGAGGAGTAGATGAAAACAACCGTTGATATGCAAGGAAGGATCATCTTCTATCTAGTGTTTGTTTATTTGTCGGTTAGGACTTAGGATAGGATGGTCTTCTCATTTTTCTTGTTCTTGAACTAGTTTAAAGGCATTCGGGTTGCATAAAAAAATATAACATAACAAAAATACATGGATGTTGAAAAGTTATTTGGCTTTGCTGGAAAGTAGTTTTTTTTATGAAAAATAAATTCAGGAGAAAGTGAATTTCAGAAAAGTATTTTCCGATGTTTAGTACTGTAATGAAAAATAAGTTGGAAAACACCTTCCAATGTTTGGTGATGTCATGAAAAATGAGCTGGAAAATAACTTATTAATATTTTATTTTTCTTAAGTTTATTAAAATAATGAAAAACAAATCTTACAAATTAAAAAGTTGAATGAGAATGAAATTAAAAAAATATATAATTTCATAAATTATCTCAAATAAAATAAATAATAATCAAAATAATAGAGATCAAATCTAAAAAATTTAAAAAAATAAAAGGTGAAGAAATTAAAATAATAATAATTAACATTTCATAAATTATTTCAAATAAAATAAATAACAGTCAAAAGAATGAGGACCAAATTTGATAGATAAAAAATTTCAATAAAAAAATGATAAGGAAAAAGCAAATAGGAATTATAAAAATAAGGACCAAAATTAATATAAAAATTAAATTTTAAGAGATGGAATTGAAAAATAAATATTCAAAACAAATTATATATAGCAATCAAAAGTTTAAAGATCAAATTTGATATAATCAACAAATAATAACATTTCTAAATTTTTCACAACTTCCGGAAAGTGTTTTCTGCCCAAATTTTCCAGGGAAACACTTTCCTGAAAACCAAGCCAAATTTTTCTTTGACTAAAAAGTGTTTTCTGTTGACCAACTTTTCTAATGGCAAACAAACACAGGAAAGTTTGAAAAGTGGTTTCCTGAAAACCACTTTCCGAAAAACAAACACAGCTAAAAAGGAAAATACTTTCCTAAAAACCAAACCAAATTTTTTTTTGACTGAAAAGTGTTTTCAGTTGACCGAAAAGTGTTTCCGTTGACCGGAAAGTGTTTTCCGTTGACCAACTTTTCTAATAACAAACAAACACATGGAAGTTTGGAAAGTTATTTCCCGGAAAGTGAATTTCAGGAAACAAACATGACCAATATTTTTATTAAATTTGATTTTGTGATTCAATCTTGAAATCTGATTTGATTTTTTATGTAACTCGAATTCAAAATTAAACCATGTAAAAATTATACATACATAATTCAATTTACTTTATCCATTCAAATGCTTCTTAGTCGATTCAAACATTTTCTACATGTTTTAAATAAAAAATAGATTGAAAATATTAGGTAAACAAAAAAAAAATTCTATTAATTTTTTTGGTCAAACCCAAGCTACCATCCCATCTAAAAAAACATATTGATAAATTCTATATGTTCAGATTTTTTCATTATATGTTGGTATTTTTAATTTGATCATTATTCTTATGATTTTTTTTCCTTGATTTTTTTATAAAAATTTTATTATTTTTAATTTTACTCTTTAATCCAAGTTAATAGTGCATCATATATATATATATATATATATATATATATATATATGTGTGTGTGTGTGTGTGTTTTTTTTTTTTTCTTTTCTCATTTATTATCATTGTTTTGTTTTTTCATGTGAATATAATAAATCCAACTTATTTAATTAGTCGGTTCCATAATTTAAATTATTATATTTTCTTACAAAAATCGTTTTTGCAATGCTAAAATATTTTATTAAAAAAATAATATAGATATAAGGAGTAGGGTGAATACCAATCTAGTTATTGTATAAGAGCCTGTTTAAAATTGTTGTAGTGGTGATAGTTTAAATTATTTTTTTAAAAATTTATTAAAATAAAATTATTTTTAATATCATTATATTAGAAAAATCTGAATACATTAAAAAAAATTATTTAAAAAAAGAGTTAAAATTTTTAAAAAGTAAAACACACCCTGAGTAACGTAACAACGAAGAAACGCGTGAATTGTTGTTTGGACCAACTACATAAAAAGCTCGCCGCCGCTTGCTTTTGTCTTTTTAATATATACTTGGCACTCGCACGTGCTTGCGACTGCTGAAGGACTGATAAATATAATAAAGAGCATTAAAGCAAAACGATGCGACAACTACACGACAACAGTTTTCTACTCTCGCATCACTCTCAATAGTGAAAAAAGAAGAACACATTGGAAAATAATCTTGTTTTAAATCGCTGTTTATGATTGTGCTGGTAGATATTTTTTTTTGTTAAAAAATAATTAATATAATTTTTTAAAAAATTTTATTTTTAACATTAACATATTAAAATAATTTAAGTAATTTTTTTAATTTTAATTAATTTTTATTTGAATCACACTCTAAATAGGAGTTTTTTTTTATTATTATAATGAAACACAAGGATTATATCTCAAATCAATCAAAAACTAGTAATTAATTATAAGCATTTTCTCTTTATGCTAAAATTACGGGGTATCAATGGCATTGATGATTTGTTTATCATCAAATCAAATGAGTGGATTCGTGTTGTACTGTTGGCCTGCCTGTGTTCACATCTCTCTCTCTCTATCTTTTTTCACTCTGTCAAATTAATTAATTATAATTAAAAAACATCAACCTTTTTAATATAATATCGACTGTTAGGTTTTCTTTTTCTTTTTTTAATTATTATTTTTATTTAATTTAGTTTGTTAATATTAAATTTTTTATTTAATTATCAAATTTTCATTACATGGATTTCATATTTGACAAGTTAATCTAGTTACTTCATATTTTCTTTTTTTTTTCTTCATTAGTTTTTTTTTCATGTAAGTTTTTTTTCTTTTTATTTAATCTTTTTTTTTGTTTAATTTAGTTCATTAATATTAAATTTTTCTCTATTTAGCTATCACACTCTCATGATACGAATCTCAGGTTCGACAAATTAACCTGGTTTGGCGAGTTAACCAAGTTGATTCAGTTTTTTTTTTTCTTCATTAGTTTTTTCTTCCAATTTCATCTTTTAATATTGTAACTATAACTAAAAGAGATCAACCTTTCACCGTGGATTGCACTGTGCAAATTCATAGTGAAAGGCATGTCTTTTAGTTATAGGTTTTTTTTTTGTTGCTTTTTTCTTTGTTTTTTTCTTTTTAATTAATCTTTTTTTGTTTAATTTAATTTGTTAATATTAAATTTTTTTCTATTTAGTTATTACACTCTCATAACACGGATCCCAGGTTTGACAGATTAACCTGGTTTGGCGGGTTAACCTAGTTGATTCAGATTTTTTTCTTCCAATTTCATCTTTTAATATCAATTTGATTAAGAATTAAATTTCATAATTTGTTTTTATTTACTTTTCATTAGATTATCGTAATCTCATGAGGGGATTTATTGTATCCCTCCTCACGAAGCATTATTCATTGGAATAATGCTTTGCTTTGTTTTTTTCCTTTACAATTAATCTTTTTTTATTTAATTTTATTTTTTAATATTAATTTTTTTCTATTTATTTATCATACTTTAATGACACGACCTTGCAACCAGATCCACATCCAAGGCTCTTGGGTCTGGTGTTGTAGCCAGACCCAAGGCTCTTGGATTTGGCGTTGCAGCCAGATTCACTTAAACTTGGGTAATGCAAGTTTAATATTATTATTTGTATTATAAATATTATTATTTTTATTATAATGAATATTGCTAATATAATAATTAATAAATTTAAAAGAAATATTATTAGTTATAGGGTTTTTTTTGCCTTTTCTTTTTAATTAATCTTTTTTTGTTTAATTTTCTTTGTTAATATTAATTTTTTTTCTATTTAGTTATCACACTCTCATGACATAGATCACAGGTTTTATGGGTTAAACCAGTTGATTCAAATATTTTTTCTTTTTCTTAAGTAGTTTCTTTCTTCTAATTTCATCTTTTAATATCGATTTGATTAAGAATTAAACTTTATGATTTGTTTTGCTTACTTTTCATTAGATTATTGTGATCTCATGAGGGGATTTTACTATACCCCTCCTCGCAAAGCACTATTCATTGGAATAGTGCTTTGCTTTGTTGTTTTTTTCTTTTCAATTAATCTTTTTTTTAGTTTAATTTCATTCTGTAATATTAAATTTTTTTCTATTTAATTATCATACTTTTATGACACGACCTTGCAGCCAGACTCACTTAAACTTGGGTCATGCAAGTGTAATATTATTATAAATATTACTCTTGGGTCAGGCGTTGCAGCCAAACCCAAGGCTTTTGGGTATAGCTTTGCAAAAAAACATAACACTTTTAGATCTTAGTTTTCTTTTATATTTTTTATGTAAAAAAAAAATAACTTGTGGCGTGGCGCGGGCCATGTAACTAGTGTTCTCTAAGCTCACTCAGAAACAAATGTGGAATAGCTGTTTCGGTTTTTAGGTGCAAGAGTGGTTCTAATTTTTAAAAATATTTTGGGCAATGTGAAGAACTGTACTCGTAGACAAGACTCAAATATTTTACTTTACACGACTTAAATTATTTTCTAGCTTAGTTTGCAAGATGATATATTCAGGCTTGACATAGTTTCTACTTGCACAATAGTGTCTAAGATTATATGAAGCAATCAAATTTAAATCATGTCATGCTACAATTCTTCACATAAACTTCTCGTAAGTTAATAGGTTTTGGATGGAAGAACTTGTCAAAGCAATTCGAATATCGATACTGAGGACCATTAACATTTTTTTTTGGAATTTTTTAAATTTAATTAATTAATAAGTTTTAGAAATCATCATGTAATCTTCTTATCTAATATGAATAGTTTGTTTAGGATTAGATTTAGATATTTACATTAAACTCTATCATACTAATATAAATAGGTCATCTATCTACTCAAAAAGATGGTTAATCTCATATATGCAATTTTTTTTTAATTTATCATTTTTACGGTTATTGTCTTTATTTAAAGTTTTATTTATTCTTTACTTTTAATTGCTATTGTTCTTCACTTGTTCTTCCTCTTGTATAGTGCAGCTACTTGGGATAAATATATCTTTCTTAAAGTTTGACACCTTGAAACACCCACATTATGTTTCATTCTATAAGGTTGTTGCCTATCTCCACCCATGATCCAATTCCTAGATGTAGCTTCTTCTTATTAAAAGGAAGAAATGAGAAAGAAATGAATAACAAGTAGCATAATTGACCAAAATATTGATAGATAATTAGTCAACGAACCACATGATTATCTATCAGATCAATAAATTGGCCCACCTAGTGTGACAAGATTAAGTTATGTCCCATTAACCAAAAATTATTCCATAAATAAAGAATACAGGTAAACTTGTCATTGTAGCACCTAATGAATAATCGATACAAGTAACAAATAGAGTCCAGTTTACTGGTTGAGAAGAATATGGGTAAACCTAATAATCCATCATTACCACAAGTCCATGTGAAATAACTAATATTGGATGTGTCACGAGTTAACTCTTCATCATTTGACTCACCTCTATAATAATTGTATATGAATAAAACCCCAATGTCCTTTTACAGTCTCTCATGTTCCCACCATTCCCAACAACGATGTCACAACCAACCATAAATAGATATATTGATGCATTTGCGCCTCAAATACAACCATATGTGTATCTCTTCCTTAGGTTAGACAAAGTTATTAGGTGGTCATAACTAGTCATTAACACAGATCCATGTGAAATAACTAGTATTAGATGTGTCATGAGATGACTTTTCATCGTTTAACTATTCTTTACAATAATTGTATATGGATAAAACTCTAATATTCTATTGTAGTCTTTCATGTTCCTGCCATTTTCAATAATGATGTCATAACCAACCATAAACAGATATATTAGTGCATCTGTGCCTTAAACACAACTCTTTATGTATCCTTTCTATGGGTTAGATAATGTTATTACATGGTCATAACTAGTCGTGATGAGATGACACTTCATTATTTAACTTGTCTCTACAATGATTGTATAAGGATAAAACCTTAATGTGATTATATAGTTTCTCATGTTTTCATCATTCTCAACAATGATGTCACAACCAACCATAAATGAGCATATTAGTGCATTTATGCCTCAAATATAGCCTTATGTGTATCCTTTTCTATGGGTTAAACAGTGTTATTTGGTGGTTATAACTAGTCATTACCACAAGTCCATGTGGAATAACTAATATTAAATGTGTCACGAGATGACTTTTCATTATTTAACTTGTCTATACAATAATTCTATATGGATAAAACTCTATTATCCTCATGCAGTCTCTTAAGTTCTTGCCATTCCCTACAACGATGTCAGAATCAGCCACAAACGGATATATTGGTACATATGTACCTCAAACACAACCTTATATGTATCCCTTCTATTACTTAGATGGTGTTATTAGGTGGTCATAACTAGTCAAGACGAGTACCAGCCATCTAGCCATAACTACTCTTGAGTGACAATCCTTTTATCAACCATTAAATCTCTCCAACAATGTCATGAGGGTGTCTTTCAGATAAAGATGAATAATATAACATATTCAACATGTCATAATAATAATATAACTATGTAGGCTTTAATCAGGTTCAAAATAAACTAAGACAAAGTTAGTCTTTCATATAAACACATCGGGGGTAAGTAATAGGATATCTTTCAATAAACAAACACTTCAATGAGAGTGTATGGAGGTTCCCAACTATATCTTGGGTATCTAATGCCAATAAAGTTGTCTACATTAAAAAACATAAACATACACATGTCAAACATATAAGAATAATGATTGTTCATAATTAAAAAAAAAGAGCTGAAATTGACTGATTGTAGTGGAATCAACTATAATGGAAAAATTCTGATCGATCTGAAGATTTTAGAAAAATATCAACCATTTGAGTAAGCGACCAAGAGCCATGATCGATTAAAAAAAGTGATCAACCAAAATAGTTTGAACACATAGAAAGGACCAAAAAGTTTAGTTACATTTAGAACATGAGTACTCAACATAATAACTGATCATAAGTCACAAGATTAGCTTAGAATTCATGTGGTATCAATAAAAAATGAGTTTAGTTTGTATTAGTATTCAATAAATCTCTTTACTTGATATTAATATCTATATTGGATCAGGATTTACCTATTTAGATAAGGCTCAAACTTTGTACCATTATATAAAGGGTCGAATAGTCATTGTGAATGATGACCAATCTTACATATGCAATTTCAATAAAAATTTATTTATCTTTACCCTTATAGGATTTTTTATTGTTTTCTTTACAACTTTCTTTTATTTTCATGCATTTTAATTCATATAACTTATTTCTCTCATTCATTATAAATCTTTTTTTCTTTCATAGTTTACTTCAGAGCATATCATTATTTTTAAAAATTCAAGTTCTTAGATCTTCATACTCTACCTGGTTTTACGAGGTTACTACCTACCTCCTCTTGAGTTTAAGTTTACATATTGCATACTTTATCCTTATTAGAATATAGAAAGGTTGATTGATAGTATATTGATAAGAAGAATATATAAGTGATCAATAAAAACAAACACAACTGCAATTCTAATAACATTTGAGCATGATCAAACACAAATGCCACGTACAACATCAGTGTATAGATAGCCTCAGGATAATGGTTTTTGCCTAACAACCATATTTCCAACCACAACAACCTATCATTGGGTAGTTTAATGTCCCATATACTATTTTATAATAGGTGTTTCCAATTCCTGTTTGCAACAAACAGCTATTGTCAACCAATAAGCAACAAAAACATATATACCCTGTTGGCTACTTCAACAAGGTCATTATAGCTCATTTAATGGCCGATTCAAACATTGATGAAGAGTTTGAATGAATTTAGCAACAATTGATATCAATTACGAAACTTATAGAAAGAAAAAAAATTGAGATCATAATATTAAAAAAAGCTTAAAAAAGATAACAAACCTATTAGTAAAGAAACAAAATAGACCAAAACAGTCGATAAAAATAAAGAATACTCAAACTCTTTTCCTAAGGTAGCAACATCAGTGTTTGCTCCTAAATTAGTACAACTCCTTAGTAAAAGAGAAATGCAGTAGACTAGACCTAATCGACCATGACAAAGGCTGAAGTTAATCAGTGATGTTGTTATATGTAAAAGGTAAATCAATTATGGTAAGGCCAAAGTAATGGTACACAATAATAATGATAAATATCTTTATGAAGTACTTAGAGAAGATATAGGGAGCAAAACTAAACAAATTAGTATATAGTGAGAGTCCAATACCTTAAGTCTTAAAAAAGCCTTATGAAGAAAAATGGCATAAGCATTTGTCATAACATAAGTCATCAAACATGGTGATGAGGATGGTGAATTGTATAGTGATCGCCAACATCTCTTAAACCTAAAAAGAAAGTGGCAATTGTTAGGTTCTCGAATATCATACACACGGTGGAAACAATAAAACAAAATTATTTGAGAGTACCTAGGATCCCGTTAGGCATATCTAGAGTTGTTTAAGGATTTATTAATTGAATATTTAATCTTTTCTTGCTTTGAATAATTCTTTAAAGGCTGAGTTGTGACAAACCACAAGTCGTTCAATTGTTCGGCCTCCAACAGTAATTCATATGAATCACTAGTAAGAAATCTCCTAAATACCTATTTAGGAGAGATTGATTGCTATGTCTAGAGTGCTAGCTCTCTATTTGTAATATACATTTTTTTTCTAACAGACAACGACATAAAAATAAGAGATATAACTAACTATTTATAGGAAAATATAAAAAATCCTATAAATTGGCAAAATATCAAATTGTCCCTTAAATAATATACATTTTGATTCAGAAAACTTTAGATATTAATTTAATTAAGTTCTTGATTTTTTTAGGTCTAAAATTATAATCCCTATATTAATTATATTCTAGTCTTTAATTTCTAAAATATATTTAAATCAAGTCATACTTAATTAAATCATCATTGTTTAATTCCTTACTAATGATTCTTAATGTAAGTCACCCATTAGGTTTATAATATATTGGCCCAAATATAAATTTAATTGTAATTAAATAGAATTAAATGAAATAAACAAATTGTTCATTATCAATTTAACAATTGATTAATTTATACCTTAAGATCATGTGCATTGTTTAGCAACGTGTTATGATCCCTCAAATATTAGAAAAGTTATTGGTGGTTTAACTTAACATTTTAGTGACTAGTTTCTTAGTGTAATTAATATCATTTTATCAATAATGTTTTAATTTAACATTTAAGTATGAAGTATATCTTCTATGTTAAATCATGTTTATTCTCTACATAATAGCCATTGATCGTTTGAATGAGATTTGAAATTCTTTTCAAATTTCATTCCATCTTGAAATATTTCCAGTCATACTATTTGAGAATATATGGAATCTTTTTCATAATTCAATTAGAGTGATGAATCTTCTCTTGATCACTCAAGTACCTTCATATAGTTTATGATATACCTATTGTCTGTCCTTTTGTTACCTCGATTAAGATAACATGTAACAAGATAAAAACATAGCATTCTATATATAAGATAACTTAATGATCTCAAGTATAAGGATCACTTACACAATCATCATGTGAGCCTTTCCACATATATAGGTGATCTCTTCATATGAAAATTCATACTTGTTTGGATTATTGATGAGACCTTGGTTCTTTTACTTATGCAATGGCTCCATAATTATCACAGTTCAGGGCAACTAGATCAACAATGCTAGGAACCAACCTAGTTCATTGATGAACTTTTTAATCCAAACAACCTTTTTGTTTCCTCAAACATGGAAGTGTATTCTTATTTAGTTGTAGAATCAGTTCTGCTCTCTTGTTTGGACCTCTTCCAACTCAGAGTATTACCATTTAGAATAAAATATATATTGACTAGTATTCACTATTTTTCCAACATTTCATTGAAAAAAATCTTAATTCAAATAATTTTGAACTTCTGGTTTATCATTTTATATAGCCAAGTATAGGATACCATTTCCATCTTATCTCTCTCAATTGTGTCTTAGAACACATGTCTTTAAAGGGAGGTGTTCCATGCAAAATAGATAAGATTCCAATTGTAGATTCTTCCATGCTAAGTTATTTTAGCATCTAGTCTATATGCATAGATTATGACAATATAAGCAACCTTCTAGATTTGTCTTTATAGATCTTTATATCCAATATATAGGTTGCTTCTCTCAAATTTTTTTATGGAGAAATCCTTAAACAGTCAAAACTTTACTGATTAAAGTAAAGATATGTTGTTTCTTAATAATAATATGTCATTTACATATAATATTAGAAAAATAACATCACTTTCACTAAAATTTTGTAAACACAAAGTTTATCCATTTTTTTCTTTATGAAATCAAATCTATTGATTATACCATCAAAATTGGATATTCCTACTCTTTAAAGTTTGCATTGTACATTAGTACATTACCTTTCATAATAGTCTTTCTCTTAAAGACCCACTTAGATCCATTGGATTTTATCCCTTTAGATGGATCAACCAAGTTCCATACTTGATTAGTGCATGAAGTCTATAGCTTTAAGTCATTTCTTAGAATAAATATCATATACTACTTCCAAGTAATGCTCACCAAAATATAAGCAACATGTCATTCACAGCTTCCATGAGAGGTACTTATCTCATTGATGCATGACATGTCCTACCATATTTATAGAGATTTTATGTTTCTTAAAGTTCAAGCTAAATATCCAATGTTTTAGCCTTTGTAAAATATTTCATCTGGATGTAGTGTTCTAAGAGTTGTAGAGAATCTTATTCTCTTTTAGATAGTCATTGAAATATTTGGTCAAATATTAACCACTTCGATCCAATCAAAGTTTCTTAATACTTATTTCAATCTGTATTTCAATTTTATTACAGTTTATATTGAACTTGGGCATATTAAATTCAAATATATACAAACTATTTGTATAATTACTAGATCTATAAAAACAACATTATTATAAAAGAACAACATTTGTCTTCAATAATAAATTTAAATCCATATAATTCTAAATAAAATGGAAACAATGTCTTAAAATACTGGAACAAAATAACAAATATACAATTCTAGTATTAGCCTAGTAGACAAAACAAAATAACTAGTTCATACAGCTAATACAACAACCCTTGTTCCATTACTAAGTTATAAGTCTGTTTTTCCTTAAATTAATCTTCTACTTTTTTTTAGTTCCTACATGCAATTGCAAATGTGAAAACCATATTCGGTATCCAAGACCTAAGAACTACAATACAAAGTAGTAAGATAGTTTTTAATTATAAACATATCCGAAGTATAAGCTTCATTAAGCTTCTTTGTCTTTATGGTTGTAAGGTATTCCTTGAAATTCCTCCTCTAATATCCTTTCTTTTTACAATGATAACAAGTGCCTTTGTCTTTCTTGATTCTCTTAGTAGGTTTGTTTGTTTTAGAGACAACATATTTTATTCTTCTTGTCCTTCTTTTTAGACGTTCTAAAAGACTGGATAGAAGATGTGGGCTTTTTTTCTTCTTAAAGGCCCCTTCAGCAATCTTAAGCATATTAACCAATTATAGCAATGTACTATCCAACTTGTTTATGTGAGAATTCATAATGAATTGGGAAAAACTTTAGGGTAAAAACTACAAGACCAAGTCAACACTTAATATATGGTCCATGACAAAACCCAGTTGGCTCAATTTCTCAATATAACCAATCATTTTCAAAACATGGTTGCTCACTAAAGAACCCTCTATCATCTTACAACAAAACAATTCCTTGTAGGTGTCATACCTCTCAATCTTACTTGCCTCATCA
>Ga0325402_1002274_pt1 | contig 16758 bp, 11 predicted proteins | sample PopdelMetagenome_22_FD_207212 | JGI IMG/M metagenome (GOLD analysis project Ga0325402, IMG submission 207212) | Populus deltoides microbial communities from Bellville, Georgia, United States - Xylem-PdKOR-R3 | ecosystem: Host-associated > Plants > Phyllosphere > Stem > Wood/Secondary xylem... | reverse complement strand
TTATGTTTGATATTAATACTTTCAAGTATAATAAAAATAATAATATTTATAAAAGAAATAATTATATTTAGAAACCTAAGATCCATTAGCCTGGGTCCTGAGAAAGGATCAAAGAAAATTGAGTCCTGACACAGGATCCATTAGCCTTGGGTCCTGACACCGGACTCAAGAGAACTACGTCTTGACGTAGGACCCATGAGCTTAGGGTCTCGCCAGGGTCTGCAGCCTTGCACGCTGGTTTGACCCAGCATACAGGGATGGCAGCCCCAGCGCCAGGTGTCCCCACGTGGCATGCGAGTCTGGCTCAACGCCCAAGGTTGCCAGCCCCAATGCCAGGTATCCGCATCCTAGGGCATGTAGCCCCACCAAAATTAGAACTGACCATTTTCTCTTGAACTATCCCTTCAATGCCAAATGCATCCCAGTGAAAAGACAACCTCTCTTTTCCTTGACTGTCCTTGCAACTTTCCATGACTAGGGCAACTATGTCATTACACTGCTACAATCCACAATGCTTTGTGTTTAGGTATAGAGTAACAAGGGCATTGAGCCATTTTAGTATATTGTATAATGCTATCAAACCCAAACAAGCAAGTAATCTTAAAATTTCTTGACTGGACCCATTGCATGGTATGAGTTTTCAACTACACTATATAAAAGTTAGCTAGATGTAAATCGATTGATGTAACAAGTTTAAAGAAAATCTAGATGATCGGCAAAAAGCATAGATCAACTTAAAAGAAAAACCAAGAAGAAATTTTTTTTTTTAAAATATTGAGATAGTGACATGTTTTATGAACTCAGTACACGCAACTCGATTAATGAATTAAGTGGGTTTAGTAATTTTCTTAAAATATTTTTTACCTGATTACATTATAGAAATTAGATGCTTACAAAATCGAGTATGAATCATAAAATATATGTTTATTTGAGACCATGATTGTAACAACCCCAACATTTGTATTCAAAACAAAGAGCAAGGACATAAAAATTCAATTGAGATTAAGGATTTTTTTTTTGAAATCAATAAAAATTCGGTAGAGTTTCCTCTATATTTTTAGGTACCAAGTTATTGACTCTTCTTTCACAATCCTCAATTAACAAATCTCTTACTCGTCCTATCATCCAAGACATCCTCCTCTCCATACATCACAACTTCTCAATAATCAAATTCACACATGTCTACACAATTCAATATCTCACATTTACATGGATGCAATCTAAATGATTATTCTAAAAATTATAACTGAAGTACATTACACAATTCAAAGATTTACAAATAAGAACCATTAACGAAATTATAATCAAAATAAGTTCATAATTAAAAAAGAAATTCATAATTAAGATTATACTACACAAAAGAGCTTTTGATAAACTGTAGACGCATTATATTACAAAACAAAATGATAAATTCATTCATTACAACATGATATCCAACAAAATATAAGGAAATTAATCTATTGTTCAGTCCGATAGGGAGATGTACCTGAAAATAGATTTAATACAATAATTCAATTAGATAAATAAAAAAAAGACATTCATAAAATTCTTTCTATTTTATTTCTTTCTTCCTTTCTTTTTGTAAATTTAGTCAAAAGATTATTAAATTAACTTGCTCATCTAATATTACATATCAATTAAGTTTCAAATAATCTATGATTTTGTTTTTTATTCTTAACATCAACAAAATATAATTATTCCTATCGCCCAATTAACATGGCATTACATTCACTAATAGATGACTAATTTTTCTACCAGTCCATTCAACAAGCACTATTGTCATCAGTCCAAAGATTAGTTTAACATTTCACCCATTCATCAGGGTACAAATCCCATTAACCAAGAAATTACTTCTTCATCTCGCCCATTTACCAGGGCACTAATTCCATTAAATCAGGAATTAGTTCAACAATTACCAATTTACCAGGGTATTAATCCCATTAACCAGGAACTTAATTCCTCATCATGTCCATTCACCAGGACATTAAACTCATTAATTCAATAATTAATTCAACGATTTGCCCAATCACCAGGGTTCTAATCCCATTAACCAGGGAATTAATTTCTTATCACGCTCATTCACCAGGGCATTAATCCTATTAATTCAGGAATTAAATCATCACATCGCATAACTTATTATCTCAAGTAAACATCATAATAATTTCTAATATATCAACCACAATTAATCAGATAAAAAGATACATATTGACCAATATTAAATTTAGGCATCGTGTAATTACCTGACGACTGAGCTCAAGCCAAAGTTCCCTGCTGTGGTGTCGGCCTGACAGCCTCTCCTGAATTGACAAGTATATCACATCATTATTCTACTTTCCATATTGACACACTCAATAAATAAAATCCTTTCATTTGCCAAAATAAAATTCAGAGAGAAACATGAAAATTCTCTTCTTTCTTTTGTAAATTTCCTCCATATTCTTTCAATTTTCACATTGTAATACAATTCATTTCATCATTCAAAAAAATATATATATATATATATATATATACATATATATATATATATATATATATATATATATATATATTTATTTAATGTATTTTACCAAAAATTTAAATTAAAGGAAAACATAAAAAATTCATGATTTATTCACTCTTTAACATTAATATCATCTCTTTCCTATCATCTTGTTCAAATTCTTAAATTTTAATCTTCTTATTATTTTTTTCCAAAAAAATCCCTTCTTCAAGAACACCCAAAATTTTGCTCCAATTACCATAATTTCTTACTTTCTCTATTCACTTCAACAACCTTAACACAATTTCATAATCAATTGTAATTTTCCCCAAAACTTATCATGAACCCTAATTCCTCATTTCACAAAGTTCAATCAATTTAAAGCATTAATTCCTTAAGAATCTTATTTAAAAGTGTGAGGGCACCTTACCATGCAATAGCCTAAGTTTTAACACTTTTGAATTGAGAAAATTTCCTTACTTGAATTTGTTTTTCCTGTCGAATGCTTCTTTCTATTTGAAAAGTAAGTTTTGTTTTTTTTTTTCCTCTTTATAGCACACTCACTTGCACTCATATATATATATATATATAATTAACTTTTTTAAAAATTCCTTTTATGTCCCTAAAAGTTTTCTTCCCGCGCACACACTTTAGCACACATATTATTTCTTTAATTTTTTTTAAAATGCCTTCTATATCCCTCAATAGTAACTTTTATAATTTTTGGATAAAATTTCCTAAATCTTGGTACCTATTTATACCAAATTTTGCCCGGGTTATATCGAATTTCACTAAGTTACTTGTTAGAACTTTCAGTTTCATGAAATTTACGTCTATAAAAATTTTATTCACACTTTCATGTTTATTTATATATATTAACACTTGAACAAAACATTTTAATTTAGATTTTCGAATATATCATCATTCTTATAATTTAATTTATCCCTTTCCCTCATTTTTTGAAATTCTGACTTTTATTAATATCAATAATATTATCCAGGGTTTTACAATGATAAACTTAAACAAAGCAAGAACAAAACCATTCATAAAGTCTATTTCTCAATTAATTAAATATTGATGGATGAAACCAAGAAAAATAGTATTTTAAATTATTATTTACTTTAAGTAAAAGATAAAATATTCCCTAATAAAATGATAAAGCACTTAAAGTCAAGCTTTAAGAGTGATTTAAAAAAAAAAACCTTAGACTCAAGTTAAGTATTGTTTTGCATTTATAAGCATTATAGCAACCTACTTCTGCAAAAAAAAAAAAAAGACATCAATAACTTCAATCAATTAAAAAATTATCTATTCATAATAATTGAAGAAGGGCGAGTATGAAAGTCATTGTGGTAAAAAATGGTAAATTTATTGTTTAAACCCATACCACTTGTTTTTGGTAAATCATTTACACCATATTAATATTTTAAATCTACAACCCATGAAATCGAAAACCCAAGTTTAATAAAAAAATTATTTGCCAACCAATTTAATGCTAAATAATAAAAATGAAAAAAAAATCAAATAAAAAAACTAACCAACGAAAAACAAAACAAAAAAGAGCAAAAAAAAAAAGAAAAAGAATGAGCATCAAATATGAAAGGAAAAAAAAATAAAGGGGTGAAATTGAAAAAGAAAACAAATTAAAAAACTATCATAAATAAAATAAAAAAATCAAAAAAATGAGGGATTAAATCTGATAGACAAAATAAAATAAAAGAGTATGCAAATTTTGAGAAATGAATTAAAACAAAACAAATATATATAAAAAAATCAAGGACGAAATAAAAAAAAATTAAACTTGAAAGGCTGATATGAAAACGTGGAAGGGGCATAAAATTCTATTAATAAAAAAAATAAAACAATAAAAAAAGAATGAGACCAGGCTATGTGCATGGTCCACAAAGCAAGGACTCGTGCAGGGGCTTTTAATTTTTATTTTTTTTAAGTGAATGGAGCGTACGATGTGTTGTTTACCATAATGATCTGAATAAAAAAGATGATTCGTTGTTTATTAATTATCAGATTCCGACCACTGCTTTAGCTGGGAAAACATGGTTGGCTTTTTATCCAAAAACCCATCTTACCTAATTTTTTATCCGAAACACCTTAAAAACCTTGTTAAACCAATATGCGGCCTAACAAAATGCAAAAACTCAACCCAAAATCAACCTGAAATAAAAAATCTTTCAAAGCTCATATCTATTTTTTTAGGTGTTTTAAAGAGAAAAAAACACTTAATCTTAACTCCTCTCATCATATGAAACTATTTAATATAAAAATTGACTGTTTTGATGGTCGAAATATTCACCAACGACAATTCTCTCTAAGCTGAAATTCAGTGCCTTCCTCTCTCTCCTCCACAAAAAAAACCTAAAAATAAAGAAAAATAAAGTTTGGTACTAATATATATATATATATATATATATATATATATATATTAAATTAGAGGGACCGATTACCTATAAATTAAAAAGATGAGGGACTACAATGAATTTTTTAAATAAATTGTAAAGATGCTACCTATTTTATTCGTATTTTCCACTTCAATCCTTTGTCTTTTAAATCAACCCTCACCCCAAAAGAAGATGCATCTGGGTTCTAATTTTGGCTCAAAGGACTCAATTGTTAAAAAAAAATTGAAGACCAAATTAAATTTTGTAAAATCAATTATTCCAATTAATAGTAATTTACGAGAGATTGCATAATAAAACTAGAAACAGTGAAAACACCACACCTTTTAAGTGTATACTTAACCCTTGTTTGGTATTGTGTTCAAAATAGAGGTTGGCCAAAAATTGAATTTAATTTTTGTTTAAAATTTTTTTATATATATATTTTTGGATTATCTTGATATGCTGATATTAAAAATAATTTTTTTTAAATAAAAAATATATTATTTTAATGTATTTCCAAATAAAATACATTTTAAAAAGTAATTTTTACCACGCTTCTTTTTTATATATATATATATATATATATATATATAGACACACACATGTGGATTTTAGATAAATGAGATACATCTGATCAAAAGAACAAGGGGGGAGCTCATCCTTCTACACGGTAACAATACCACTGAGAATATAATCGATAACGGTTTTTACAAATTTAGTTATTAAACATCCAAACTAATTAAATATTTTTATACTATCAATAATAATTAAATATTTCTTTAACTGATATTAATCAGCCTCATTTAGTGTTTTTTTTTTATATTTTAAAATGTATTTTGAATCATTTTTTTCCATCTTATGTACTTTTGTTTTTTACTAGTTCTCAAAAATAAAACCAAAATAAACGAAAAATACATAAAGTTGTTGAAAGGACTAAATTATAAATATTTTTTAAAAAACACAGGGATTGAATTTATAATTTAATAGCTCTTGAGGATTAGTTAATTAATATCCTTAAATTACAGGGATTAAGTTATAATTAACTTTATTATTGATCATGGGTTCTAAGCCTGTAACTTTTTGAGTTCAGATTCTTACTCTTTTGATATTATGGTAATTTTTATCTTTTTAAGTATTTTTAAATTTTTATTTTATTTTTTAAAATATTAAATTTACATGTTTTTTCATGATTTTTTTTATAATTTTGATTGGTTAATATTAAAAATAAAAAAATTTAAAAATATTATTTTAACATATTTTAAATTAAAAAATAATTTTAAAAATTATCCTGTACCACATTATCAAAACATAAGAAACCATCATATCAGTTGAACTACAGCTAATTATTTAATTAACTCTGTTTAATACGAAACTTCGTGCTTAATTGCGATAAGGACGCCACGCCTAATAACTCCTCAGGTTAAAAAGGTTCATGGGATTGGAAATGACGATTGACCAGAACCAGCACAGCTACAGGGAGAGTTGAAAGATTTAGACGAGAATCGAGATGGAGAAGGCCAGGGAGTTTTTGAATCTGAGCAATGAAGAGTCAGAGAGTGTGTCCTCAATCAAGTTTCACCCTCACAGACCATGGATTGAACGCAGTTTCTATGAAGATTTTTCTATTAGAGGAATCCAAGTTGACCGGATTGAACCCGGGTTCATCTCTACCACTTTCAAGGTCCCTCCTCGCCTCACTGTAAGAAAATACACAAACCACTCCCCTCTCTCTGATTAATTGGATTGCTAGAGGCTTTATAAATTGTGGGATTTTTAATTTTATGGATAATTGTATATTGGGTTTCACAGTGGAATTGAGTTGAATTACTTATGGATCATATTATGGGATTTATTTTATTTCTCGAGGCAGGATAGAAACGGGAAGTTAGCAACTGGGGCAATTGCAAACCTCGTTGACGAAGGAGGTGCTATTGTTGCCCAAGCTGAGGGTATCCCTTTTCTTGTCTCCGTGGATATGTCCATCTCTTTTCTCTCCACTGCAAACGTTAATGTAAGCGCAATTCTTTCCTTTCAGTATATGAAAGGAGAAATCTCACTTTGCGTTTGACACATATAACTTTTTTTTTTAAAATTAGCACCTTGATATATGTCATGTTAATTTTTGCTACATGTAATGTGTAATCTGTTGCCATCAGTGATGATTTTCACAGTCTGTATCTGGGCTATTTTTTCTTTGTTCATAACGTAATGATAGCATGGGATTTAGATCTTGCATTGTGCTGATATGATTGGCGTGTTAACTTATTGTCCATCTTTTTTCTGGGAAAATTGCAGGATGAATTAGAGATTACTGCGAGGGTTTTAGGACGAAATGGAGGCTATGCTGGAACAATTGTTCTTGTGAAAAACAAAGCAACAGGGGAGTTAATTGCTGAAGGTCGACACTCCCTGTTTGGCAAACATAATAGCAAAATGTGACTGTATTGAGTTTTGCTTGAAGTTTAGGGTGCAGATTATACTTCACTACAAGTACGATGCCAGACAAGAGTATGTCAAGCATATTTATCTTCCCAGTAATTATCTACATAAATACCTGCATGTTGCCAATAAGATGAATTTCTGTTACTTACTTTGATTTCGGTTTGTCATTCATTTTGATGTTGAAATCTTGATTGTCAAGCTTGAAAATGGATGGGTTTTTTGCATGGAAAATGGGTGCCCGGTGCCTCATGATGTGCAGAGGAAGACTAGATTTCCGACCATTGAGCAGTATATTGACAAAAGGGCTGTTCCATGCTCAAACCAGTTAAATTAGTGTTTAGAGCGGCAGTACTAGAAATCGAACGTTGGAGATGTAAAACGAAGCAACATTTTTGGTTTCTGTCCCATTTCGATTATGGATTGGTTGCCATTCATGGATAACGAACTCTCCCAATAATTCTTTTCATATGTGATACTGTGAGTTGCCATCAACAAGATGTTTATTTATTTATTTATTTATTTTTACAGAAATGGATGCATGGATAGGCTAATAAGATATTTGAATGAATCACTGCATTCTTCACACGCACACATCCAAAGATTCCGCCACATAGATACGACAGCGGGACTCTATAATACAAATCTAATAATTTTTTCTTTTATTTTTCAATATTCAGGAATTAAAATATAATAAAAATAAAGTTTATGACTGAAATATAAAATCTAAAATAATAGGCCTTATTCTTTTGGTTTATGTTGATTATGGTTCTTATTGTTTTAATGTTTTTACACAATAATCTAAAATCCTATTATATAAAACCGATAATTTATTTTATACCAAAATATTTTCTGACATTTTGAATATGTAAAATTATGTAAATTGAAATAAATTCCAAAAAATAAAACTATGACAACGGATCAAATTAAAAAGAAGAGATAATTCATTTTATGTTGAACTACTCTTATCCTGTATACGCAATATCATGTAAATCTAAATAAATCCCAACAAATAAAACCATGATAACATAACTTATAAGGATCAAATTGAAAAGAAGATAAAGTTAATGATCAAAGAAAAAAAGATAAAAATTTAAAAGATCTAGAAAAGAAAAGGTGTCAATGAACATTACTAGTAACCATAAAATGTGAGTGAATAAACAGTAGAAGCATAATGAAAAATGAGATCCTTTAATTTCTTTGTTAATTAATTGTTGATGTTAGCTAGTCATAATAGAACTCAGATGGATGCCTGTATTTCCATGAAACGACATCGTTCCCGCTTTCCTTACTCCCCTTTCCTTCCACCGAGTTCACTCCCAAATCCCAATTCTACCGCCAATTAACGACTCCGAAAAAACATCAGAGAGGATTAAAGTGGTGCCGATGCTTGCCTTGGCACTGAATCTTTGTAATGCTGATTGTGTGGTTATGTGAGCGGCGATTGCACTCTTGCCTCTTGCTCACGGTTGGAGCCGATCCTTCTCCGGTATTGTTCAGGTTATTTTTATTTGTTTAATTATGTATTTAAAGTTGAATTTCTCATGCTAATTGCTTAGAAATGTGAAATAAATTTAATTAATTGTTTCTTTAACGCAAAATACAAGTGTGCTGACACTTTTTTTAATAAAAAATATAACTATATGATTAACCGTGCCAATCGGATTAATTTTAACAAATTATTCGAGCAATTTCCTAAAAACGAATAAATTTAAGCGTATTTTTTCGCCACTGATCCGTTGAAGGATGGTATCCATGACAGTCATCTTTCCTGCGGGGATATCTAATTCCGCCAATAGCAGTAGGGACGTTAGTGGATTATTATGGTGGTAAGGTAGTGATGGGATGGGGTGTTGCCTTGTGGTCATTAGCTACATTTCTTATGCCATGGGCGGCGGATACTTCATTATGGGCTCTACTTGCTACGCGAGCAATGCTCGGCATTTTGCTAATGGCATGGCTCTTCCTTGTATGAACAACATAATAGCAAGGTATTATTGGTCTCATTTAATTCTCTTGTTTGATTCCGGCCAGTATGATTTTACAATGTACTACGTGATTCTATTTTGTAGTTAAAAGGCGGTGAAGCTAAAATGTTGAAGAAACTGTATAAACCTTTTCTTTTAGATGGTTCCCGGAGATCGAACGAGCCAGGGCTGTTGGGATTGCAATGGCTAGATTTCAACTTTGGAAATGCAATAGGACTCACGCAATCTCCAATCCTCTTGTCAAAAGGCAGTATATTTGGTCCATTTGTGATTTTTGGACTATCTGGATTCCTGTGGGTTTTGGTTTGGTTATCTGCAATATCATGTACTCCTGACCGAAGTTCCCAGATTTCAGAGTATGAATTGGAGTACATATTAAACAACGAGTGGAAATCTTTTCCCATGGAGAATAAATCTAAGACAAGAAGAATAATCCCTCCGTTCAGGCACTTGCTCTCTAAGATGCCAACTTGGTCCCTAATTGTTGCCAACACCATACATAGCTGGGTACTTCACACATCATACTTTAATCTAGAATCTGTCATTAATTTTCCTCTCTTGTGCTGAATATGATGCTTAGAATGATTGTACTATGTGGAAGTCTTTGCTTCCAGTATCTAGATTCAGCTCCACTGAGGACGAACACCATCACTTTCTGGTACTGATATTTTGAAATGGTTTTAAAAAAGTCTGCAGGGATTTTTTGTTATTCTCTCCTGGATGCCCATTTATTTTAACACAGTAAGGCCAACTTTTTCGCTTTAACTGTGGTTCTCTATTGCATTGTATGCACATATTTACTAGAGGAAGATATGCTATAGTGAATGTTGTGAACAGATATATCATGTTGACCTCAAACATGCAGCATGGTTTAGTGCTGCTCCATGGAGGGTGATGGGATTCATGGGATACTTCGGTGGTACGTGGTCAGATATGTTGATACGCAGTGGTATAAATGTCACTTTGAGTCGAAAAATCATGCATATTTACTTGTTCTATTTACACAGTCTATGATTTTAATGACCTTGCAGAAGTTTCTTGATTTATCATCTATATGTTCCTTTGGATGCGAAGGGCTTGAAATAAAAAAAGAATTCTTTTACTTCTTTTGTAAAGATTTTGTCATATATTTGTTTTATCAGTCTGTACTTTCTTGTGATACAACCAGACATGCTCCAGTAAAAGCAAGTCTTTTCATGTGGAGATTATTCTCTCAGAGAAGTTCTTTGAACACCTCTCTACATAAAGTGATTGTGGAATATGGTGCTGTACTTCAAATCAAATTGTAGGCGCCATGAAAATACTGTTATCTTGTTGAAGTATGACTGAAGTCCTGAACTACGTCGCGATTGATGTTAATTTTAAGTTCTTTTACATATGACTGCAACCATATCTCATTTCTTTCTCCTCTTCCTCACACACCCGCATTTTGTGAAAAAATATATGAAAATCAATGTTTGAACTTTATACTCTGGAAGATAGGTTTTTGAGAGTTGAGTCGGCATTTTGTTTTCCCTCTGTATGCCTTATATTTTGTTTTTGTTGTCTGTTTGCATGCATGCAACCTTGGTTTCCTCATAAAACTTTTTTGGTGCTGGGATTGCTCTTATTGGTTTGACGACTGCTAGAAGTCCATCTCTTGCTTCTGCTTGGCTAGCTTTTTCTGTTGGACTAAAGTCTTTCAGTCATTCAGGTTTTCTTGTGAATCTTCAGGCTCGTGTAACGAAGGATGCAAAGGTTAAGATGCTAGTCATTTTTCTCTCTGGTTTTGTCTAATTTTTTTTTCTTTCTATTTCCAGGAGATCCACGACATGATTCTGGTGTTTTACATGGCACCACTAACTCTGTTATATATAATGAGTTTGGTCTGATTTTACTTGTTCAGGATAGTACTTGATAACTTCAAAACATTAATTTAGCGTGGTATGTTAATAACTTCTCACTGTTTCCTTGTAGGAATGTTGAATACTGCTGGAACATTAGCAGCCATTGTGGGAACTGTTGGAGCTGGTTTCTTTGTTGAACTAGTGGGTTCTTTCCGTGGATTGTTGATGCTCACATCACACTTGTATTTTCTTGCTGCTCTTTTCTACAACATCTTCTCCACTGGAGAGAATGAGTTTTCATTAAGCTGGTCAGTATCATTTTTCTCTCGTCTTCTTAGCTGGATCAATCTATTGCTCTCATGATTTCCACTGAGCTCGTGTTTTATTTATACTTGCTTTCCAACTATTGTACTGGAGTGTATTGCTACTGTCTTGTAAAAGCTTGGAAGCACAGTTCGCAGTAACAACATGCTGGTATTTGAACAACATGTTCAACAAGACAATAGTCAGGCACAACAGTACTAAAAAGGCAATGTTTGCATCCCATCTGCATACATGACATGCAAATCAATGATTGGTCTCTGTTTTTTTAGTTTCTGAAAGTTTTAATTCTGAACTATTGAGCTGGTCACATGATTTCGTTCTTGTCATATTTAAGCAGTTTAATTACTAATTTTAGTTTTGTAATGCAAGTAATTTTGTTCTTCAGGCCCCTGAATGAGTTTGAAAACTCTAGCAATTGCTACCGAAGAGATAGAGAAGCTCAGGAATGTTAGAGAAGGTTGTGCAGTGGGAATTATCATCCCCCTTCTAAAGAGTTAGGCTGTTAGTCTGTTTTTTCTTTTCTTGTATAAAATCAAAGAATGTACAGTGGCTATTTGTGCAACTCCCTCAGTCTCAAGTATCCAGAGCTTCTGTTTCAGGTGCATTGGGGTTTTCAACCAACAAAATGTAAGATTTTCAGAGGTATCGTCCGAGGTTCATTCACCTGTATAACAGCTCCTCCTCAGTTTGCTTAGTCTCCGAAGAATGTCATTCTTCATCTTTCCTCTGCTGGCCTTTTCATTATGATGCCATAGCATCCCATCGCTTCATTTCTGATGTACTCGTAAATGCAACCACCATAGCCAAGCAAGGAGACAGCGTTGAGAATTAGAACTACTAAAAGAAACTAATTTCTTTCTCTAAGAAAGTCCATGGTGAAGAACACAATTCCATGGCTAAGAGCAACTGATATGATACCTCAAAACTCTGAAAAATAACCATCTGATAGCTAGTATTGCTCAGAATAAAACCGGAATGTTGTGAGATGCAGGTAAGCTGTAATCCTATCACGTCAAACTTCTCTCATGTTTTGCCAGAAAATGTCCTGGCTTCCCTAATACACTTGGAAAATAAGAAGCGGATTCCATCATGCTCCCACCCATGTAACAATCTTTCATGGAGGGGGAAGAACTGGGTTTCGGTTGAAGATAAAAAACTAAAAGCCAACAGAGCAGGCCCTGGGAAACTGCCACAAGTGGTCTCCAATCTGGTCAAAGTCCGTAAAAAGGCCATAAGGGTTTCCTTCCTCGCGTTAACATATGACCCACCTGATCTTTTTTTTTGTGCAATACTTCCAGATTCTAATCTTCCTGGAGGACAGATAAGGTCGGTGACTCGGTATCATCAATTGGTTCTGTTGACCCGGCCATTCAGTTTAAATTTCTGACTGGGACTGTGGGAGATTACTACAATTATTATGGTTTACGAAAAACTTTAAATAACATTTTTGTTGAATTGGTCGCTGGAAGATTACATCAGGGGACATGAAAGCCACGGGCTCCCTTTATTTTTTGGTTTAAACAAAAATCAACCACTTAATAAGCTCAAGCTTTGATTGAAAGCCACAACGCAATCATACAAGACGGCCGTAGCTCCGAAAATGAGGAAAGCGTCTTCTCCCCATCCCCCTTACACGAACCCAACAAAACAGGTCTCTAATCTCCAATATGAACTAAGCAAGCGCCCTAGCAAAAATCGTTCTGTCTTGAGCTATGTCAAAACTGCATTCAAAAGTGTGGTTGGAGCCTTTACAATTTTGCTTCCCAGGAAAAGCAAGGCCGACGACAGTGTAACTGATGCAGGCAAAAGCAACAAGCAAGTCGGAGGGATATCCTGTAAGTTGTCATCTTAATTTTCGCTCAATCTCCATGTATATCTCAAAAGAAGTTGCTTGCTTGGAGGGCTGGCGCGTATTTCACAGAACATGTCATGCTGTGTACCCTTTTCCTAAAGAGAGACAAGCTCTCTCCATGATATACAAAACAATTACCCAGTTTAATCAATTAAGTGTGATGAAAATACTCGTAGTTTGGCTATGAAATTACAGCATTCCAGGAATTTTTGAAGTAGAGAAAAGTCGAATGACATCAAAAGTCAACCTTTATTCTCTGATTGTTTTTCAACAATTTATTGCATCAGACACTAATCCTCCTTACAACCTGCAGTTTCAACTGATCTTTCAACAGGAAGTAAGAGTTCATCGGTATTCAAGTCCTCTAGTACCCATGGATCTTCCAGTGCCACAAGTGGAATGGTTGGGGAAGGTGGTTTCTCCATTCAAGAGATTTTTAAGATGACCGATAATTTCTCGCCTGCAAATAAGATTGGAGACGGTAGCTTTTCTACCGTATACAAGGGGAGGCTCAGGGATGGATCTTTTGTTGCAGTGAAGCGTGCTCAAAAGGTATATTACGACAGAACAAGAGATGCGACTTCAGTAATCCTTAAATCAGTTTCTGTTTTTCTGGTTAGATGTGAATATCATAACAAAAAAGAAAAAAAAAAGGGAAGAAAGTGAACTCTTGTTTATTTTTTTAGAAGCATAGAATTGGTCCATCTGCTACCGCTGTTGGTAATTACTTGAAGCTGTGTCGCAGAACACATATGACAGGCGTTTGTTACTGGAGTTCCAGAATGAAGCAATTACCCTGTCCAAGATTGAACATCTGAATTTGGTGAGATTTTATGGATACGTGGAGCAAGGAGATGAGCGAATCCTTGTGGTTGAATATGTTGGCAATGGAAATCTTCGAGAACATCTGGATGGTAAGTGAAGGAGCAGTAAGTTTTCAAATTCCAACAAATTGATTTTAGTCTGTAAGATCCATCAGATACAGGGTACAAGCCCTTCAATGTTTTTCAACTGTTAATACATGGTTATCACACTACAATTGCAGGTTGTTATGCCAGAAGCTTAAAGCTTATAGTTATAACACCCAATTATTACCAATTCGCTTTCCTTTTTAACAATCAATTGAAAATGTATTTCAGCAGCAGAAAAAGTACTCCTGTAACTATTTACTAATGTGTTTAGGATGGCATTGCACGATGCAGGTAAGAAAGGAAGTATACTTGAAATTGCTGAACGGCTAGATATTGCGATTGATGTGGCTCATGCAATCACTTATCTTCACACGTATACAGGTACAAGCTTGTTTTCATTCAAAGTTTGTGCTGATCTGATTCAATCATACAACATTAGCAGCATTCAATTCTGGATGGATGTTGCATTTAGTTTATATTTGGTATCAGTGAATGGATTTATAATCTCAAATGTAAGTAGCTTGCTGGTTTGAAATTTTCCAGCAAGTGTGGTTATAAAACATTATTAAAAAGCTTAGCATAACTGTTTTGAGATGTGTATCTGTTCACTTATTTGGAACATTTTCATGATTCATATTCTGGATCATAGAAGCTTTCAGAAATCTGAATTTCACTTGTTTAATTGACAGATCCTCCAGTAATCCACAGAGACATAAAAGCATCGAATGTTCTCATCACAGAGAAACTCCGAGCCAAAGTGGCAGACTTTGGGTTTGCGAGATTGACCACCGAATGTTCTGATGCTACTCACATTTCTACTCAAGTCAAAGGAACAACAGGCTACTTGGATCCTGAATACTTGAGGACATATCAACTCACTGAAAAGAGTGATGTCTACTCTTTCGGTGTGCTTCTTGTTGAACTGATGACAGGAAGACACCCGATTGAACAAAAGAGATCGTTAAAAGAGAGAGTCACCATAAAATGGGTAAGAATTGGAGCATCCCCGGATATTTCATCTTTAGATATGACAAGCTATGAATTAACACCTGGATATCTGTACACATTGCAAACATTCTGTCACCAAGAATTTAGGAATGGTAGCATTTGCAGTCAGGGCCATCAAGGTGTCATTCATTCTATCAGTCGAGGGAACATGGACAGCTTGTTTTAGTTTCTGAATTAGATTTCCGGGTTCACATATGCTAGGCAATTGATTCTGGTATATGAGTTAATACTTGCATTACAGCAGTGTCGCAACTTGCCAGTCCTGCAAATACAGCATAATCTGCAGTGCAAGTATATTGTTTACTCCCATCAAACCATATATAGCATTCATGCCTGGTTCACATAGATTTGATCACATTTTGGAAACATGTCTATTAGAAGGTGCTTGCATTCGATAAATACTATCATGCTGATCTTCGGGTTCACGTTTCTATCAACCAGCCTGCTGGGTTATAATAACCATAAATATTATTGGTACAAATATTAGAAAAATGTGGTTTAGTCTTGACAGTAGGGAAGGGAAATGATGGATGATACATGGATTCAAGTTCTGAAGCCGCTTGATAACAATATTGTTCATCTGTCTTTCATGCTGAAGATGAGTTTTGAGAATTCCTCTGCTCAGAAGGTCTCGGCTCATTTTCTGCTTTTACTATGCCTTTGTACCAAATAATCCACAAATTAATCCTGATTTCTTATCTGCATTCTTTTGGTTAGTACTTACAAATTCTCCCTCAACTCAAAACTTCCGTTGGCAAGGTTCTATTTAAAATAGAAAAAAACTTAGTGCATGGATATCAAGGGAAAGTTATATTAAACAAATCAAATTCTTGCTTAAAACAATTTTATGTGTTCATAGGATAGGATATACAATATTTGGTAACTGGCCCATCAATGCAAGCTATGTGGATTATATAGGTAACATGTTGAACATCGCACGGGTGGAGCTCGACCAAAAGAATCCACTTCCTGTGTATGGGACATCCATGTGCTGTTGCTGTATGTAGATTAATGAGAATACCATCATGCATAAGATGTTGCTATCATAACATTATGATGTAATGCGCAAGAACACCTTTCCTGTGCAGGCAATGCAGAGTTTAAAAGTAGGAGATGCCATTTTTGTCATGGATCCATTACTAAGGAGGAGTCCTGGATCAACCATGGCAATGGAGAAGGTGCTTAAGTTAGCAAGCCACTGCCTGGCACCTTCAAAACAATCAAGGCCTTCCATGAAGGACTGCAGTGAAGTGCTATGGGGAATTCGAAAAGACTTGAGAGCAAGTGGTTCATCTTCTTCTGCTTTCATTTCTCACCAATCTGCAGACTTTCCTAAGAGAAATGAAAAAAAGAGTCGAGAAGCAGCATTTGGTATTGAAGATGATGGGGGCTATAAATTCATTTCTGCATGAAGCGGTAATTTATGGGATTTGCTTGTCGATTCTCTTCTGTAAATTTCTCGTGAGGAAAAATGAGAACCATCCTACGCATAATATTCATGCTGATAGCCGATAGGCACGAAATATAGATGAACC
>Ga0325402_1002272_pt1 | contig 16770 bp, 7 predicted proteins | sample PopdelMetagenome_22_FD_207212 | JGI IMG/M metagenome (GOLD analysis project Ga0325402, IMG submission 207212) | Populus deltoides microbial communities from Bellville, Georgia, United States - Xylem-PdKOR-R3 | ecosystem: Host-associated > Plants > Phyllosphere > Stem > Wood/Secondary xylem... | reverse complement strand
TCTTCTCTTGCATTATAAAATAATTTGGAGTCTCATCAACAACTAATTGTCTAGTTTGAACTAAAAGATTTGTTTGAAAAGAGCTTTGCACTTATGGACCAATTGAAAGTTATTAAAAAAATTAAAAGATCATTCGTGGTGTATATAGTTGAATTAAAAGACATATTTGAAACGAACTTTTTGTCTTGTTAAATTACTGATGAACCAAACAACTAGTCACCCAATTTTGATAAAAGATCATTTAAGCATTTAATTGGATTAAATCGAGAGTACCAATCAATTTCTTAGTAAAGTGATCATCCCATGTGACCTAGACGAAATTGCTTGGGTGCTAATAGAGAAAAAAATTTAAAAAAAATTAAAAATAAATAAAACATGCAATACTTTATCATCATCATCATCCATATTATTTATAATATATTTTTTCTTTCTTAACAAGGAATGGAATGATGGGAATATGAATGGAATTATTATTCCCGCTTTATAAACATAATTGTTAAACCTAATCTAAGACTTGACTAGACTAATGCCTAATGTTATATCTAGATGGTTGATTACCTTAACAAATTTAGATTTCTACTTTTAGAACTATATGTATGTAATATTAAAACTAAATTGAATATTTTTTTAGGTCTTGGTAAGATGGTAGAATCTTTTTAGTTAATAAAATAGGTCCATATTCAAATGTTACTCTAAATAATTTTTTTGTTTTCATTTGAAGACATCTTTTTAACCTGATTAGATCTGGATTAAATGTGATTGGAGATCAACTAGATGAATCAAGTTTTGATTGGATCGAGTTAATTAATGTACTAGTCAATCTACTAACAAACCTAACCCGAATTCTTGGATCAACCCAGACGAGTCAAGCTTAATAACTATGTTTGAAGGCATTTTATTCAAAGAAATGAAATGGAAATAATAATAGCGTGATAATGGGAATGAAAATTAAACATAGTTTCATTCTTTAAGTAAATGGTGATGGAGACCTTATTTAAAGTAGCGTTTGGAAACGCGGTTGAAACCATATTTCCTAAAAATTTAAATATCTTTTTGCTTAAAATTAAATTTTTTTTATGTTTTTGAATAGTTTTGATGTGCTGATATCAAAAATAATTTTTAAAAATTAAAAAATATATATATGTTATTTTGATGCACTTTCGAGCAAAAAATTCTTTGAAAAATAATCGTTACCACACTCTCAAACACCTTCTAAATTGATAAAGATGTGAATATAAAAGAGATTAAAGTATAGTCTTATCCATAAAGAGAATTTGAGCTAAAAGATAAATCAAGAATTTTGGACAAATATCAAATGGAATCCACATATATATTAGTTTCGAACTCAAGAACTAACTTCAAGTGGCACAATGAAAAAAGGATGTGAAGAGGCTCTCTTCTTCAACAATGAAGGCAAAAGAAATTAATTTGGTAAAATAACTCATATTTGCGTAGAGAATTAAGATAATGAGGTCATAAATGATTCTCTTGAGCTTTTTTATTATAATAAACTTCACAATACATTTATAGAATTGTATGGTGAGTTTAAAAGTTTGATTTCAAAAATGTTGCTTTTAGAAAGATTAATTTTTTATTTTTAGAATATATTAATTTTTCAACGAAAAAAATAAATGATGGTTTCAAAGCTAAAAGAATTCGATGAAATCAAAATTGAAAATAAGCTTTTAAAAAGCAATGAAGAACTATTTTGCAAAATAAAAATTTCTAAACCTAATGTTTTACAAGTTGAGAATGATGCTTTCAATTATGAAAATAAAGTGCCGTATTCTCCAAGCTCAACTTGTTATGATTTGAAAAATTAATTAGAGAATATTAAGGGTCTATCGATTAATCTTTCAAAAATTGTTCAAAGAAATAAAATTTTGTCAAGATGTTTGAAAAAAACAAATTTTGCAAAAAAAAAAAATATTTTTTTCAATTATAAATATTTTAAAAGATGTAAACACCTACAACTCTTTTATAAGAGCAATATATTCTATGAAACTTATTATCACTTGAAATTTATTAAGAAAAGAGAATCATATTGCTAATTCATATTCTTAGAAGTTAATTACTTTTGAAGTAATCAAATCAAAGCATCTCAAGGAGTTATTGATGATCATTTAAAAATGAGCTTTGTAAGATAAGCTATGAATGTGCAAATAAAAAAGAAAACATTGAAGAATGACAAATCTTTAGAGGAACCTTAAATTGCTCAAACCTAAAATGACTAATGAAATGATATGCAAGCCCCTCGTGATCTCACATTTGCTATAAAGAAGCTTAAAGGATTATCTCAAGATGCCATCATTGAAGGTGTCATAACCTAAAATTTTACAATTTATTTCCAAAATATCCTTCAAATATACAAAACAAAAAGGCTAAAAAAAGTTTCATTGATGTATTTCAGCTATTTATACACTAATTTCATAATTTTTTACTATTTTATTTGATATCTTAAAAAAAATCCAAAAACACAAAAGAAATCAGATATTAAATTAAAAAAGAAGATCAATGGTGAAACGCAAAACAAGAAAAAGAGAGACCAAAGTGAAATTTGGTTACTTGCTCCCCATGTAATTGAGAGAAAATGACAAACCAAATTTAACAATAAATAGATAATAGATTTTGAGAGACAAGGGAGCGCGAGTGTGCAAAAGAACCTTAGCCACCATGGGTAAAAGGAAAGTTTGTGCAGAAAAATGAGAGTAGGAAGAAAAAATAAAAGAAAAAAGAAAAGACATTTTTCATCTTCTCCCATCTTTTTCCCACACAAAACAAAAGACCAAATCAAACCTTATCCACCATATTCTCACACACCCACAGTAGCCATAATAGCTCATGGTAGCTGTTAAGGGCCACCACAGCCCCCCCACTATAACAACATCTATCCCAACTCCTTCCTTTCTACTACGATGTTGAACATATAACTTATATCCTCTATATATCTCTCATTCAACCCCATTTCTAACAATACCAGATTCTCTTCATATCTAAACCCCTTAAAAAAGTTCTCCATAAAATGAAGCTAACAACCCCTGTATCATTATAGATTAAGGAGATAGAAAAACTACCATCAAAACTTCTCTACTCTATTTCTCTCGCATTTGACCTCTAAACATGGCACCACAACCACCATTTTCTCCCTTTTATAAGTACTATACAATCATATAAATCATGTAACTCAATGATCGCATATTCAAAAACTAGAGAGGGAAAACTGAACTGGTAAAGAAAAAAAAAGCTGGCATTGATGGGCTTTGATATCCCTCCACAGGTGGCGATGGGTGACATCACCAATATATGAACAAAAAGGCGGAATCCATGCATCTAGTGGGTTGGTCCACGCTCCTCCCATCCTTATATGATGAATGAAATGATGCGCCAATAATGGCAACCCTCTCCTGCGCATGGCTTACACGCGCCACCAATGTTGCCATTATTCCAGCCATTTTCAGCCATTCCTAGGCAATTTGAACAACTCTAAAAGGTCAATCGCAAACCCCAAATTAATTTTTAACATATTATTTAATTTTGGTTACAAATATTGGTTGTTTATAATGGTTTTGCGTGTGTGTGTCAATAATTTTGCACATGAATGTGATTTGTGAGTGGACATTGGATTTCTTGTCTTTAATTTTTTAGGATGATGTTTTTGCGTATGAATGTGCATCATAGATATATAGTTTGATTTTTAAAAAATATGGTAGCAACGTTTTCAAATTAAACAAGAAAAAACATAAACATAAAAAAATAATTGTGTGTTATTTGATGAATTATGACTTTTGTTTTTTCAAATAAAATTGTTTTGTTAAGCATGAACATGAATCAAAAAGTTGAACGGTGCCTTTGGCAATACCCTTTTGATTCACTTTTCTAGCATACAGTAAACTAGTCTTCTACCAACGAGGTCACCTTAAAGTGACAACATATGATTTTAAGAATAAAAAAACTATCGTGTTCTTTTTATCATCTTTATTTGTAAACTTGTCTTTGATGATTTTAGTGTGTTATGACATATTATCCCTTATTATTGCAAGTAGACTTGGACTAGGTCAACATGACTCCACAAAGACCTAATGAGTATAAGTGACGCTCTTAAGGTCTATTTTGGATATATTTAAAAGAACATGGTCAAAGCGTAATTTTTACCATCTATACGGGTCCAATGCCACTTTTAAAATCCTAAACCAACCAAGTCTTCTATTTTAGGGATTAACATAAAAAATTCTCATTCAAAATCCTAAATTGATGAAATTTTCTATTTTAGGGATTATTGTTGAAATTTCTTGTTTGAATCCTAAATTGATGAAATCTTTCTTTTTTAGGGATTATCGTCAAAATTTTTCATTATTAAAATAAATCAACAAAATCTTGTATTTTAGGGATTAACAGCAAACTTTTCAATGATTCTGTCATCACCCAATTTTGGGTTTCCCCTAAAATTATCTTTTTCTTTAATTTTTTTTAAAAAAACTAGCAACTTTATAAAAGCAGTCTGAGAATTTTTTCAAATACATGGAGGAACCAAACTGACATTTTGGATAAAAATCAAGAACCCATTTATACTCAAGTTTGAAAGACAATGCAGATACAAGGTCAAATTAAATGATTATTTGATGAATTTGCATAAAAATTAAGTCTAAAGACTTAATTAGACTTGTAATAGGCCAATTTGAGTTAATCATCGACCGAAATAAATATTTGATTAACTTTAAGAATTAATTTTATTCAAATTAAAAGATTTAATTATGCAAGGACTTAATTAAACTTTTAATGGGTCAAATTAATTTTATTACGGATATAATTGGTGAAAAAATAAGTTTGGAAGCCTAATTTGAGCTTAATTAAGAAAACTAGATTTTTAAAAGATCAAATTTAATTTTTCTAAGTTCATTTAGGTGAAATTAGGGACAAAATTGCCATAAAAACAAAGTTTGAAGGTTAATTAGTGGCCAAATTAAAGAAATTAAGAACCAATGACCTTTTTGCAAAAGGTGCGTGAATTCAGGGACCTAATTCAACTGAAAATAAGGGTGAGATTAAAAAATTAAAAGTTTAAAGGTCAATTAGGGACGAGATTAAAAATATCCAAAATGAATGACCAAGATGAAAACGACATTAAACTCAGGGGATCATTTTAAAACTTGGCAGGGGTGAAATTGAATTAATTTTTAGAATCAAAATTCAATTGAGGACCTAATAGAATAAATTAAATATTTGAGGGTTAAAATTAAAAAAAAGTTAATGACCTAATTTAAGTCAAAAGACTAAAAAACAATGCATTTTGATGTTATTTTGACCATAACGACAAGTTTTTGATCAAAACGATGTTGTTTTGATCAATAAAAATAAAACAAATACTAGTATCAGATGACATGTCGTCTGACACTGTTTTGTCATCCCTTGTGTTTATATCAGAAAAGTTGCTCGTGAACCTACTTTTGGCGGTTATTATGCTTCATCTCTCCTTCAAACAAGATAAAAGATACATCATCTTCACCCTTTGACTTTGTACTACATCCCCGTCCCTTTCTTTACCGGTTTGTAGTCCTGCAACCATTGCAATAAACAACTAAAACCTCTTCTTTCATCCTCTATAAATAGGGATGAATTCTGTGCAGAAATGGAGGAAAAAAAAAGAGAAGCTAAAAAAAACCCCGGCACTAGAAAACAGAAGCAAAAAAAAAAAAACGCCCTCCTCAAACAAACCCTCTTGCATTCTCAACCTACTACCCTTACCGAAAACTAAAAAATCTTCACCTTATAAGCACCCTTTACCAATCCCTTTCATTTTTTTTCCATCCAAACAAGCAAACAACATCCCCTTACCAATTCCACCATTGTTTTTCCCTTCCAGTGCAACTTCTCCTTCAACTTCCAGTAGTTCCTTCATGCCTCACACCAACAACTACTGAGAGCCACCTTGAGCTCCTTTACGTGTAGACCAACATCTGTAGCATCACCATAGTCACCACCACCAGCCATTACCTTACTACCACCATGAGTTAACACTATTTTACCTTTTCTAGTGCAACTCAACCACCAGGCTCACCTGCACCACCGTCGACCTCAACTTGGATCACCACACCACGACTAAAGCTCCACCAGCTAGCAACATCCCTTCTAGTCTAGGTAACTTTCCTTCTCCCTTATCTTTTAATCTAGTGTTACAACAAGCATACAAAATGTGAAACAATTCACATTCTATATAGGTTATCAATTTGATAACTAGGTTTACATGGGCTGGACTTAAACATAACCCATATAGCCAAGCTAGGTCTAGCATATTTATAAAAAAAAGAGAGAGAGAGAGAGAGAATATGCTCATTAGACCATCCATCAGCTTAACAAATCTTGTTTGACTAGGCCTGAGCCCAACCCAACCCAAACTTAAGGGTATGTTTGGCACGCCTTATTTTTCCTTAAGAGATAACGTCTTATATGAGTTTTTAGGACAAACACACCCTTAAGGCATTTTTAATGCCTCTGACTTTAGGCTAAGGGCGTGTTTGGCAAACACACCCTAAGTCTTTTCTCCTTGGTTTTAATTTGTTTTTATTTGTGTGTATAGCCAAATAGACCTTTAAAATTTTCAAAAAAAATCTAAAAAAATTTCAGGGATCATTTGAAATTATTTATGGGTCCCTCGCATGTTTTTTCAATAGTTTTTGCCTTATATCTTATTGTAGACTTACACTGTAAGATATGGACGAGGTATTAAAAATACATGATTTTTGTCTAGAATCCGGAAAAAATCCCTTATTTTAGAAAACACAAAAATATGTTTTCTTCAAAAATTTCATTTAATATTGGGTTATAGACTTACACTAAAAGATATGGATCTCGTGTTAAAAATATTTGATTTTTCTCCAAAATTTTAAAAACCTTAAAAAAAATCCAAAACATTCCTTCATTTTAAAAACATAAAAAATATGTTTTTATTTTTGTGCATATGACCAAATCCTAAAGTTTTTTCATGCATATCTTTTAAAAAAACAAAATTGCATTTTTATCATGTTTTAAATACAAAATGGATATCGTAACCAATTTAAAATTATTCTTTTGGCTTTGGCCAAAATATCAAAAATCCCACAACAATTATTCGGTTTAATATTCGGAGTGTTAGGATTTAACTATAGACTTTAATATTTTTGAATATAAAATTACATTGTAAAATATACTCTCAAATATTAATGATACAAAATAGAAAATAAATGTGATGTTAAAAATGTTTTAAGAAAATTCAACCAAATTCATCCTCTTAACCCCAAGACAATAAAAAATGAAAACTCGAATAAATAACAAACATGCATTAACAATCCATCATTTTGCATTCTTTTACATGTTTATCTTTTTGTATATATTCACATTGAATAAGTTCAATGAAGGGGGAACAAACATAAAACACATTTAAAAGCTTAATTTTCCTCAAAAGCCATCATTTGAATAAGGCATCAGAGATGACGAGAGAGCTCATACCTAGCATAATTATTGTGACAAGATAAACTCCTTATAAGGAGAAATGAATCAATTAATTGGCTTGCTTAACCTGACACTGTATTTTTTATCACTCACTACGAAGATGTCTTCTTTTAATCCTTTATCGACTGAGATCACCCTAGATGTACAGTTTGAATTCCAGTGACAAAGAATCAAACTACATAGTACTAGTATAAATTCCAATGTTGCAAGATAATACTTTTGGTTCTAGTTTGAATTCCAATGATGCAGAATCAAACTATTTGGTACTAGTTTGAATTCAAATGATGCCAGATAAAACTTATTATTTTGGTTTGAATTTAGTGACACAAAATCAAACTACTTAGTACTGGTTTGAATTACAGTAACACAAGATAAAATTTCTAGTACTAGTTTGAATTCTGGTGATACAAGATCAAACTTCTTGAAACTGGTTTGAATTCTAGTGATGCAGGATAAAACAAATTGGTACTAGTTTGAATCCAAGTGATGCATAATAAAATTACTTGGTTCTGGTTTAAATTCTAGTGATGTAAGTTAAAAATTCTTGTAGTGGTTTGAATTCCAGTAACGCATAATCAAATTGCTTAGTACTAGTTTGAATTCCAGTGATGCAAGATAAAACTTTCGGTACTAGTTTGAATTCTAGTGATACAGGATCAAAAATTTTAGTACTAATTTGGATTCGAGTGATACAAGATAAAACTTCTTGTTCCGGTTTGAGTTATAGTGACGCAAGATAAAAACTTTTGGTATTAGACTAAATTCCAGTGACATAAGATCAAACTTCTTGGTACTAGTTTAAATTCTAGTGATGCAAGATAAAACCTTTGAATAGGTATAGAAAAATTTAATGAGAGCTCTTTACAACTCAAATGTGAAAGCCTCATGATGACAATGTTCAACTTAGACTCGTTTGAGCTTTTGTTTGGCTTGAAAGTAGAGAAAAGCTTTACCTGATAATAAGGTTGAATTTCCTAACAAAAAAGTTGAATTTTTTATTGCAGGGTTTGACTAAAGAAGTCCTTCTTTAGGATTATTCTCAAGAAAAATTCACTATTAAAATAATTTAAAAATCATGCAACTTAATAGATTTGAAAGTTAAGAATGACAAGTGATTTCATTGTCTTAATTTTTTAAGAAAGGTATTTCATGATAACGTTAAAAGGTATACTTGTAACAACAACTTATTATAATTTTGTTTGGAAGGCTCACCTTTTAGGGCTAAGAGGGACGTATAAATTGCCCATTTTAAAAGCTCACCCTTTTGGTTTTGGAATTCTCGATCATTAACATTGGCTTGATTAAATTTTGTTAATGCCTTTAATGCTTGCTATGAGTTTTCCTCCTTGTGTTTCCTTTTCTTATTAATGGATGTGTATGGTTCATTCATTATGCTAGTTCAACCCTATTAGCTCTACTTTCAGTTGTCTTCTAATATAGTTTAAGGATGTCCCTTCAACATTTCTTATATTTATCATGAAATAACTACTAACTCTACCCATTGATATGTGTTAAAGTTTTTTATATCATTATTTTGTTGGCTATATGATTGATATGAATGCCTTCAAATAACACTTCCCACAAATAATCTAGTTATGTCTTCCCAATACCCAAGATGAGGCATACATGCATCATCATCATCAATAATTATTTTGAACAACATTGCTCCCGGTAGATTTAGCCACCTTTATGAGGCACACCTACATCACTTCATCACTTATTCTTTTAGATAAAGTTACCCCTAACAAATCTTATTGTGTTTATCTTTCCATTATCCATCACGAAGCATACATGTATTATCATCATATATTTTTTCAAACAGAGTTATCCCTAGCAGATCTAGTTGTGTTTATCTTTCCATTAACCAACACGAGGCATACACACATTCTCATCATAGATTCTTTCAAACAAAGTTGCCTCCTAGCTAATTTGGTTGTTTATCTTTCTCTTAACCATCATGAGGCACACTTATATCATTTTCATCACAAATTATTTCAAATAGATTTTCCCTTGATTAGTTTGACTATTTATCTTTCCATCATACACCATGAGGCTCAAACATCATAATCATTATCGCCAGGAACTTTGCAAATTCAGTCAATTACAATTTTGTTTAAAAATCATCCTTTTTTTGTTTTGGAATCATGTTGTAAATTTTAATGATTGTATTTATTCAAGTCAATTATTGAATTGAAATCATTAAAATGTGATTTTGAGAGTATTTTCATAAAAATAAGACTCCTTTGGTTAAGAGCCCAAAACATGTCATTCAATGCAAGGATAAAATTTTTATGTATTTTTTTGACAAAAAAACAAGGTATATGCAAGTTAGGATTGTAAGAAAGAATGATCTTTTATGATTTTGGCTCATTTTTCTTAGAAAAAAATGAAGACATTTTCCGATAATTGAGCGCTCTTTTGGAAAGGAAAGGAAAGGTTGGATTCCAAATAAAAGTTTGGGCTTTCAAAAAGAGCAGTCTTACTTTGCATTATGTTGATGACTTGATTTCATAAAGAACAATATCCATCACATAAATAGGTCATGATTTTTCTTGAAAACATCTTTTTATTATCTTTTTAAAGGCTAAAACTTATCAATTTAAACAAACTATTTTTTTTTTTTAGAAATGACTTTTAAAAGCACATAATGTATATTGAGGCTTGTGTTTAAAAAAGAATGAGATATTCATAAGGCTTAAACAATGTTTAAAGGTTCAAAGACATAGAATCACTTATTGCATGCAAACATTATTTACGCTCGTCGCTTTAATTTTGACATTTCAACAATTAATCTCACTACAACCTTAATTCTTTAATTTTTTTTCATGATTTTTCATTTGATATCTTTTCTTCAATTAAGGACGCTTTAGAGAGCTTTATTTTCCCTTTTACTTATTGATCATTTTCTTGATCTTTTTTGTGACACTTTTATCCCTTTTAACATTTGCTTTACTTGGAGAATTTTAAAAATTTTCCCATAGTGTAAAGGCTGATTTTATTTTGAGTTATTATCCAAGAAAAATATTTTAGGCTCAAATAAAAACTACAAAGGATGACCTTTCTTCATTTTAAAACCAAATTTATCCACATTGATAGATCTTAGCTTTATTCAAAATCATTGTTGACTACGAAAACCATGAAATTAATCTTACAAAAGAAGTGCGCTTTTTATCATCACTTATATCATCAAATCAATTTTTATAAGCAATATTTCCTTTTTTAAGGTTCGTTGGAAGTAAAAAGAGTAATTTTAAGGTTTTAAAATATATAATATCAAGATTTTATCCTTTCAAGGTTCATTGAGAGTGAAAAAAAAGTTTAGGATTCATAGAATAAGGTTAGCCCCCAGTGTTTTCTTGATCTATCTTGGAATTTGACAAAACAATTTGAGCTTGCTATTATATTTATCCATTTTGGATGAAAATGAAGTATTAAATATTACATCATGAAAACATCTATTGATTTCAAAATAGTAATTAGTCATTGAAAAATGCTCACTTTATTAAAATATGTGATGTAGCCTTAAAATTCATTAAAGACAATAAAGTCTAAAAAAGGTATGGTGACCGTATTTGCAAAGTTAAGATACCCATTCTCCGATCTTCACTACTTCTTCAAAAGTCAATTTTAACCTCTTTATTCACATACCAACTACAAGGTCCTACTCATCATTAAGATAGTATCCTTATCAACTAGCCCAAAATCTTTTAGGAATTATTCATCATTTTCTCTTCAAATGATAACTATCTGTTCTACATCAGGTTGTTGATATGCTTCTAGAATTCTTGAAAAAGATCAATGTAATGACCCATGATTCTTTCATGACATTCATAGTTAGCATTTTTGTTGTACCATTCACTATCTATTGAGTACTCATCAAGTGTTGGTAGATATCGATGAGAGTAACTAGAAAGAAATGCTACAGACATTTTCTTTTACGACTTGAACCTTGTGTGTCTTGCAGGTTATGATATTCAGGTTTAAATAAGTTTGTTGAAGGTGTTTAGGATACTTTGTTTTATACTAGAGAATACAACATATTATAAGATGGAAAAGGTGTATCAATGGTTGAAATTTGTGGTGTTTGATATTGTGATGATACGACAAAGATTTTGTGTCATGTTTTTGAATGTTCATTCTCAATTCCTAAAGGTATCATCACATCTTCCTAAAGGTATCATCACATCTTGGATCTTCCTTTCATTAAAAGCTCGTTCAACTCTTTCACCATATCTAAGAATTGCTTTGAAATATTGCAAATCATACATCCTAAAATAATATTGCAAATCATACATCCTAAAATAAAAAGACTCGAAAGTGTTCATAAAGATAAAAATCATTTCATTTTCAAACAAATAAAAGTTGATTTGAATGCGAGTATTTTTCATTTTTGAGCATGTTATTTGAAAGTTCTAATGACTCTATTCTCAATGTTTTAGAAGGCTAATTAAAAAAATCAGTGGATACTATTTTGGTAAAAATTGTGGCCAAATCAATTTATTTATTGACTTTGGCTCAATCAAAACCTGTGTATTAACCAAAAAATTTGATTTTCCATCACTAAAATTCAAACCGGTACCAGAAGTTTTGTCTTATGTCACTGAATTCAAATCAGTACCAAGTAACTTGATTTTATGTCATTATAATTCAAACTAGTACCAAAATATTTATCTTGCATCACTAAAATTCAAAGTAGTACCAAGAAGTTTGATTTTGAGTCAACCAGTAGTACCAAGAAGTTTGATTTTGAGTCATAACAATTCAACCTTGTACTAGGATTTCAACCTAACAATTTAAGTTCGCAGTAGGATTCCAACCCCATGTCCAATTCTATTATAAAAAGACTTCAATCTAGCAATGATTATATCTTTGACATATCATGGAAACCAGGTAAGTCATAACTAACCTTTGAGTTGGTTGATCCTTAAAACGAACAGGCATTTCTATGATCACCTTTTGTTTTGACTATTTGCTAACCTTTCAAAAACACCATCTTTTCTTTATAAGTTTATTAAACAAGTTTATAAAAAATTATTTTTTTATATAGACTTTGTACCATAAGCATTTTAAAAAAAAGCAACTGTCATAACCTAAAATTTAACCTCAATTTCCAAATTATTTTTCAAAAATCCAAAAAAATAAAAAGAATTCGACATGTTTCAGCCGAATACACACCCATTTCATAATTTTTTTACTATTTTTCTCTTGTTCAAATCTTTTTTAAAAAATCAAAAACATAAAAAAATTAAATTAAAAAAAAATTGGTGGGATGACAATAAAATATTTAAAAAATTAAATTTACATTAAAAATTGGTGGGATGGCAATAAAATCTTCCAAGGATAGCCATAATGCCAACCCCACACTAAGCACAATCAATGGAAGCCAATCAGTAACAGTGGAGAATAAGATGCCTTTTATCTTAAACTATAGTCGCAATCCAAATTTTCTCTTGTTTGGCATTCATTACAGAAATACGTTCAGGAGGAACATTAGATTTCTATCTGATATAAACACGAACAGGTATCATTCCCTAACTAGTGTACTGTAAAATATTAAAAGGAATCAAATTTGGGACAAAACAGAAGTTCAACCATGCAGTAGGATACGAAGGCCATCAACATTTACCAAGTTCTAACTATAACCAGGAAAAACAAGTTCAGCATCACACAATTGCAGACAACGGACAGTTACCAGGAACCAACAGTAATCAGAAACGCTAGCTTTCATTTAGACAAGAGAAGGGTATTGCTTAGCTTGCTGGCGAACTCTTTTCTTGTACTCTGCAGCATCCTGCATCGAATCAAAGTACATTTAGAATTCAGATTAAGTTATGGTAATACTATACCAAGTGCAAGAAACTCTGCGCCCTTGTTCACACAAATTGACCTCTCTGCAAATGGAAACGGCACCCATGAACCCTCGCCATTTATGGCTACAATTTTCAACAAATTAGAAATTATTATCCCCTACTAACCATCTAGCAACTTTTCATGTACTTTACCATATCTCATATGTTTATCTGATAAAATTGGAACAGGTCTTTTCAACAACAAAATCTACACAGCACTATCCAGAAGAAATTTGATACCCAATGAGCTTGCAGGCAGGGTTCTCAATGCCCATGGCCAGAACAAGTGTTTTTTCTACCTCACCGATAAACATTTAGCATTTCTTTTCTAAGGTATTTCAATATTTCTCACATGCTGGGTGAAGCAAGGAGAGTTACAATTCTAATGGCAAGAACTTGATAAGGTAGAACCAGAAAAACTTTAAACAAAGATCATGGTTCACCAGATCAGAACACATCATTTAACAATGCATGCTAAACAACAGTTCAGAAATTACATTAATATATATATATATATATATATGATAGAGCCCTTCTATACCATGTCAAACAAATTTTGACCTAAAAAGCTCGAAGGCTCTTCCAGATTTTCTAGACAGAAAACCAGAGAATTATCCTAGAGATGGAAGAGCAAATTTTCAAAAGTTGGCATACCTGGATAAACAGATGATAACCTTCAGTTTGGGCAGGATCAGCAGGATTTGGCTGGTCCAGCAAGTCCTGGATACCCACAAGAATCTGCTTCACTGTGATGGCTGGTCTCCATCCCTATACAAACCACCATAAGCAGAACAAATCCCATAACATAATTAACCTATAAAACTGGAACAATAATCAAAGGCAACAGAAGATACTTACACTGTCCTCGTTAAGGATTGACAAGCAAACAGTTCCAGATGGATATACATTAGGGTGGAAGAAACCCTGAGGAAATTTACACTTTGGTGGCTTGCTAGGATAATCTTCACTGAAGTTGAGTGTAAGAGGAAAATAACCACCTTCCCAATCAGTCTGCAAAATTACATGAATTATAAAATCAATCCCAACAGGTGATATATACATCTACCCTATTTATCTTCTTTTTTTCCCAGACACTCAAAAAAAAAAATAAGTAAACCATCATATAATATGAATCAAATATGACTTGATGGCTGACATTGGATTATCCATTTACCAGAAAAGAACAACAATAATAATTAAAAGAAAAAACAGTGGATGGTGCAAGCCATAACAAATGAAACAACAAGCAACCAGAAGGTAGACCAAACTTTTAGCTTTACAACATTCAAAAGCAGAAAATTGATCAGAAGCACGAAAGCAACTGAACTCATAATGGACAAAAGTGTTCACGAGTACAACTTATTTTGTCAAATATTCAGATGCCTTCAATGTGATATCTATAGCCATAGAAATTAAACTTCTACTGTTCAGAATAAACAACAATATTTGAGATGAATTCAAAGAACAGATCTCATCATGCAAAAGAAACAGAGAGGATAAGAAAAGGTACTGATAAATTGACAGGCACAGCAGCAATTCTCAACCAGGTAAGTTGCATCTGGCTGTGAAAGTCCATGCCAAGATAGAGAAGACAAGTTAAGATCACTGGGAATTTCATAAGATGAGATTCAAATTTGTATAAGCAGGGACTGGATTCAATCCAATAACAACACTGTTACAACTTTGAAAAAAAAAAACAATCAGGATAAATACTCCAGATTCTAAATGCTTTAACTTTACTAATCAATAGAGCAGGAGAATGACTGAATAATAGGAAGCTAGCTAGATACTCAAGATTCTAAATAGAACTTGACATAATCCAGCTAATTAAAGAATGTCAAATACCTTTCAAAATTGCCACAAAACTTTCAACTTTGATAGATTACAACTTTTTTTTCCCAGTAGTTTATCAACAATCTTAAAATCTAACATCCTTCATCTTGGGGCAATGAAACATCATGGTTTATAAGTTGTGGCATAAAAAGTAAAATTTAATGACACATCACGTAGAGAACAGGCCTGGCAACTTAAATCTTACAGATGCCTGATCAACTACCTCACCTCCAGTTTATCTCGCCATTATACTTGAACTCAACCATTTGATTTAAGTATCACCCTATGCATGACACCGCCTTAACAAAAAGAAATAAATAAAATTTAACATGATCAAGGCACAAAATCCTTGAGACTAAGCTATAAGTAATTTTAGCCTCTGAATGCTATAATTGTTCTTGCTTCCCGGGATACAAACCAGAACTAGATTGGGAGAGTCAAGAACAGTAAATATCTTATACAAGCAAGAAAACCCAAAATAGAAAACAAGAACAAGCTAATTAAAACGAGAAATCAAAATTGACAGAAAATTACGATGGGAAGAACCTACACCAAGTTTTCCAGGGATTGTGCAATGCCAGACCATCAAATTTACTGTTCCATCTGGCTGTGTCTCTGGTTTCGCCACAAAACCCTAAAAATTTAACCAAAATCAACACACAAGAAAACACATGGTTGTAAACTCATAAACGAAGGGGAAAAAACATAAAACATATAAAAATGAAAGAAAATAGAGAGGGAAGGTCTCTGTTTTTCTGTGTGCGTGTTTTACGGACATGAGGGTGGTTTTTGCGCCAGGACTTCCTTTCCTCAGCAAGACGACCACGTGCGATGCCACCTGACATTAGTGTCTCTCTCTCTCTCTCTCTGTGTTTTTGTTTCTCTCTCTCTAAAAAGCCTCCTGCTAGCTCCCTGTGTTTGTGTACAGACTCAAATGGTTGGAGTGATTTTATAAATAGCAGAGGCAGAGACTGCGAAATTTCTCTCGTCGAGACTGCAGGCTCCTGCTTTTTTTATTCTTCCAAACATGCCCCTACTGCACTGTGAGGGAAAGGGAGCGTTTGATCATCAGGATGGAGACCGACTGTACGGTCCAGATTTGCTCGGCATGGGCTTCTTCGTTCCTGTGCGGTGTGATTGGATAATATTGTTTGTCCTTTTTATGTTTTTGTTTGTATTATTATTAACTTTTAAAAGCACAAAAAAGATTTTCTATTTTTGTATTATATAAAAAATATATGTGTCTTGGCGTTAAAACAACGCAACTATTGTGTTTCTCACGTGAAGAATTTAATTTTGTGGGCGTGTATTGTCACTTTGAAAAGTCACGACCATGCTTTTCTAGAGCAGCCTTCCACAAAGAATTTTTTTTTAAAATTATTTTTTTTAAAATAATAAAATAACATGTTTTAAAAAGGTTTTGATGAAATAATATAGTTTAACACATGTTGTTATTAGTCGGAATATTGACTTTATAAGAAATCATGGCTGGAATAGCTATTCCTATCACAAATTTGGAAGAAGAGACAGAAAGAAATCAAAAGAAGAAGAAAAGAAAAACCATAGAAGAATAAAAAGGGGAGAGAAAAAAGAAATAAAAAAA
>Ga0325402_1002271_pt1 | contig 16771 bp, 5 predicted proteins | sample PopdelMetagenome_22_FD_207212 | JGI IMG/M metagenome (GOLD analysis project Ga0325402, IMG submission 207212) | Populus deltoides microbial communities from Bellville, Georgia, United States - Xylem-PdKOR-R3 | ecosystem: Host-associated > Plants > Phyllosphere > Stem > Wood/Secondary xylem... | reverse complement strand
ATGAAATTGTCTTTCCATATTTATTTTCTTTCCCTCCATTTAGCTGCTGCTCCTTTTCCTTCCTTCCACGTGGACCAATTGTTGACTTCTATAACCATCAATGGGGATGGTAAATATCTATTTTTTTTAAAAAAAAAAAACAGAAAATAATTAATTTTATTAGTCAATTAGTCGCGCGTTGTCATGGGAAGTTTTTTTTCCTCGCAATGTTATACAATTTAGCTGAGACTGAGAAGAAAACATGAATTTTAGAACAGTCCGGAAGCCAAGATAAATTGGGCGGGAGTTCATTTAATTTTTTTTCCATTCAATTTAGCGGTGTCTTCGTAGTTTAGTTGACTTGAAAAAAAAAAATAATTTAATTTTAAAAAAACAAGAAATACATTGAAATTTAAACTTATCTTTTATCTTTTTTTAATTGGGTCTTTCCTAGTCAATTTCTTTTAATTTAATAAACTTGTTGTTATTATCAACTTGAATTATCAAATTTGTTATAATTGATATTAGAGTTGGTGATCCATGAAAAAGAAAACAAGGATGTCACAACTTATTAAAGCAGTTGTACTTAAAAACCCATTTCTCACATTTTTTTCAATCAAAAAACACTATAGAAACATTCTAAGAACCTCAATAAACTCATTTTGGTCTTAAATTAACATTTAATTGGTTTAAAAATAAAAAATCAACCTGAATATAAAAAATCCCGAGTCCCGGTTTATTTTTTTAGCAATTTAAAAACAAAAAAAAATACATAAATGAAACTCTTCTCATTGAATAGGATCTATTAACACCAAGAACAACGAGTTTTGTCGTCAAAAAATGAATGTTTACTAATATTTTTTCTTTACTAGCAATAATCCGACAACTTTTTTCCCTCTCTCAAACTCAGATATTAAAATGCAACAAAAAATAAAGTTTTGGATTGAACTGCTTAAGCTCCAAACACAAGGGACCAAAAACTTTTTTTGCAAACCCAAAGAGGAAATTTGTGAAAAAGATGTTGCCAATAAATTTTGTTTTTAAAAAAGGCCATTAAATTTTTATGTCATACAATTTTGGTTCTCTGATTTTTAATTTTTAACAAACAATAAAATCGAACCATTCTATGTATAATTGAGCACCAAGACAATTGCAAGACTTTTTTTGAGGTCGAGATAACTACATAAAAAATAGACCAAAAAAATCATTTACCTTAAATCCCAATCAATACAACATTGAGGGATCTAATTGAAAATTGTAGATGATTGAAGAAAAAGATAAAAAAAGACCGGAGTTGACACTATTTTTTTATTTTAAAAAAGGGGCTTACCGTTGTTCTTTGTTTTCAGTTTTGGTTCCTTTACCTTCAATTATTTGCAACAACCAAATTGATTTTTTTCTTCATGAAATCAAGCACCAACCCGATGTTAGGATTGTTTGAAAGAATTATGAAAAACAAATAAAATACAAATAAAAAAAATTCATCAACCCAAAACTTTAATCAACACAACACTAAAGAATGAATTTGAAGAAAAAAATCGGCGACTAAAGTGAAAAAAAATAAGATGAGAAAAAAAGAAGTAAAACACTATGAAAACACAATATTTTAAGCCATAAGCCCCAATACATTATTGATGGATCTTTTTTTAAAAAAAAATTGATTTTAATATTCAGAATAGATAGAGAAACATTTAAATTAGTGCCACCGGAAAATAGGAAATTTACTACTTGTAGGAAACTAAGAAATTATTGTTCACGTTACTTTTTAGACTCTACAGTCACCATTACATATTTGACTGGGATGGTTGATAATGGGATCAATTGTTGTAATTGATCAAGAAGCTCCTTTCAAGTGTCTCAATCACACTCTAAACCAAAAAAAAAAAATGATTCACACCAATCCTGCCTTCATGCAATTAGTGTTCTTGCTCTCGAAGTAAGATGACCATATCCTTTTCTTATTTGATGTACCTAAGTCATAGGCACTCATAATATATATGATCATTAGAACTACACAATCAATTATAAGCAGACTGCCAATTAATGTCCCAGCAAATGAGGGATACTGTAAATAAAATGAGCTAGATTATTGTTCTCATAGGAAGATTAATACCAACATCACTGCATTAGAAAACTATAAGGAGTTTGAATCAAAGCAAATGCCCACATATGTTGTTCTGATGAGCTATCAAGATTCATCCTGCCATATCCATTGTCAGTGCAAACAATTATACATGTTTAAGAAATGTTAGCTGGAATTCATAATTATACCTCGGATCACCCACGTTGCTCAGAGTTCATTAAGTCAAATTAGTTCCAATTCAATTTTAAAGTATATATTTTGTGGTTGACTTTCATGAAATTAGAAAATTATTGTAGATGATACACAGAGCTATTGATCATGCATTACAAGAGAGAGAAAGGTCAAGTCATGCATCTATATCTTCGTATATAAAATCATAGTATCATGACCTTTCATGGGCACATAAGAGTTTTTGTGTCACCACCTTGCCCTGCTAGTTATCAAAGGAGAGGTCACCATCACATCTAATGGCTGTTGCATATTCCCATCATCAAAACACAACGTCAAGAACCAAGAGCAGAGGAGAAAGGAAAAGAAAATGTCATTACCGATGTAATACTTAAAAGTTGGTGAAAGAAACCTCAATGCTAAGTCAGCAATAATAACCAGTATACCATTACTTGAACATGCAAATGAACCCCAAGTAATTAGAGTCGTAGTGGAAATGAAGAAGCATAGAGGAAGACCGCAAAAAAAAACAGAGGCAAAGAAGAAGAAGAAACAAACTAAGGGAAGAAGGAAACAAGATAGTTTGAGATAGGGAGGTGGTCAAGAAAATTTGGTTATAAAAGATAAAAAGGTATTTTATGGGATAAAAAACCGTAGAGGGTGGCCACCGAAATCAAAGAATGTTGGCAATCAAAGAATCAAATCTCGATATGGTTTTTGAGTGGAATCACAACTCAAATTTTAATAATGAAATGATTATATTTGAAAGAGTTTTTTTGGTTATTTGGGCTTGCAACCGTAGGGTTTAAGTTTTATAGGCCACTTATTAATATTGACAGCACACGTCTATATAAGAGGTTTGATAAAAAGTTGTTGATTGTAGTTGCTTTATAGAGATAATGTGATATTCTTTTTAAATTTTTCTCTGGTCAAAAAGAAAATAATTATAACTAAACATGGTTCTTACTTTTCCTGCCGCGATACATTAATGATGAGTGTGTGTGTGTACGCGCGCGTGTGCAAATATTAAGAGTGGAATGGAAGAAATATGGCATATACCTTTAAGATATCATCAATATTGCACCTAACACTTTATGAGCAACTTCAACTGCAAATAAAAATTTGGTGAAGATGTGTTATGAATCATCAAAACATAAATTCAATGTGTGGTTTGTAAATATATGAAAGACAAACCCATCATATCAAGAATGACTTGAGTGTTAACTAAAAAAAAGGTGTGCACTATCTTATTATGAGTGTTAGCAGTTTGACAATATAATAACCAATATGTCAAAAGCTTTTAATCACGTCTTGAAAGTTGCCAGTACAATACATGTTTCTAATTTAGTTCAAATGACTTTTAATAGGAGTGATATTTATTTTTTTTGAAAGAAAAGGGCTTGCATCTGATTTCATTACACGTGGGATAATATAGTCTTCAACTATATAAGTTAAATTAACAAGCAGGGATAAATCAAGAAATCATATTGCAATGTTGTTCAACATCAAACATGAAGTTTTCCATGTAAATACCTTTATAAAACCTGATGTGAAAAAATAAATTTGATGAACAATCAAATTGAATAAAGAAATGTGCATATGTGGTAAATAACAAATAATTTATTGATTATGCTCGCATGTTCTTGCATGTTACGTAGAAAATCTTATTGATTATGTCCTATTTTTTTAATAGCCATTACATTATCTAGAGCTACAGAAATGCATTTAAAACCCCATTTTAATGAAACTAGACTCTTCTTGATGAAGACTTGATTCGATTGCATAACAATATAGATGCAAAGGAGGGGCATGTTCATTTATAGACATAACATATACAATCAGACAATTTATAATATAAAAACTTATCCAATGAGACAACATATGTTTCTTATTATCATAAGTATATATACAAGATGTTACTTGTTATTGTCGTATATCCATGTTGTTTTGATAGTGCATATTATATTCTAATAAACAATAATAAATTATGACTTATAAAATGATTACATAAGATTTCGCATACTCAAGGTGGTGCTTTAACTTCACACGAATGACATTCATGTGCTCGAGGTGTTGTTTATTCTTCACAGAGGGCATCCACATGATTAGGCTAACGTTCTCGGTATGTTTACATCAGATTCATATGGTGAAGACAAAGATTCTCATTAACTTGCTCCCAGTCCCTTTATTAAGTCTATCTTGTGGTTGTAAGACAAACACATATTGGATGATATATTTATCGGGATTGTAGGTATATTTTAATTATAGTTAAATTACCACTAATATGACTAGTATATTAATTTCACCATGTCAAACACATATTTAATGTGTTTACTTGTATTGTAGGAGGATGATAAGATGTATTGGTGGCAATATAAGTTGATGCATCTATATGAACGTGTGATGTTATACATCGTACATGCAATTTTTTTCTACATTACTTGCCTGCAACATATCAAGCTTGATCATGACTTCCTTTGTGTCTTGATTGAGCGTGGGTCTCATACGTTCCATTTTTGAGGAGGTAAAATGGCACTTATATTGGAGGATATAATTATTTTGCTTAACCTGTTTATTAATGAAAAACCAATTACAACAGAGAGGGTTTCTGATTGAAATGAGCTATACAAACATGTATTTGAAGTGACACCTCCTCCAAACATGATTAAAAAGGGTAACATATGGCTTAAATAGATTGAGATGACTTTTACAAACCTTTTAAATGATGTCAATTATGAGATCTTGTGCAGGTATATGATAACTTACAAATTACATAAATAAATATTTGTGAATTTTAGTTTGATGAAGAGATATTGCATAAGTATGCTAGATCGTACATACGGTATATGTTTAACATATTGTTCATGAATCTCAATGAAAATTATATGTCACTGTGTTACCTCACATTCTAGAGGACTTTAACAAGATTTTGTTATATAATTAGGCCTCGGTCATATAATTGTTTTTATAATTTTTTTTAGCTTGGTCAAGTTGAGATTTGAATATCTTATTTTTCAGATTTATTTTGGAGAAATATAATTTTAAATCAAAATCTTACTGGTGGACATATGAACAAAGACAATAAGGTTGAGTGTTGTTGGAATATTAATATTGTTGTAGGCTTTCTTGTTTAAGAAATTATTAATATTGATTATTTTTTAAATTTTCCTAGTTAGCTCGTTTAGAATTTAAATTCAAACATTTACAAGTGAACAAAGTAAACATTGATACATGTTATTACTGAAACCAATTACCATTATACATGTAACAATTGACCAGTTCTAATGATTTTTCTTGAAAACCAAAGAAAATACAAGAAAAGAAATACTAGTTAAAAATGGGTAAGAAAAATATAGTTTTTTTTATTTAATTCATAATAAGTCTAAAAGAAATTTTAATTATAAGCTATTTGGGTTTTCTTTGTAATCGAATAGCATGTCTTAATTGCTCATAGATAATAGATTTGAGAATTTCAAAGTACAGATTTTATTTTAGAGTTTAAGTTATTTCTTTCTTTTAAAGATGGAAAGAATATAACAACACATACCACACTAGCCACATTATTCTGGTGATCGACCATGTTAGAGTATGTGTGTAATCACATAAGAAATTTAAAGATTATTTTTTAGGGTTTAGTGTTAGTGTGTGGGGTTTGAATTTTAGTGTTAGTGTTTAGTTTTTAATGTTTGAATTATGGTTAAGATTATTTTACGATTATGATTAAGGTTAGGGGTTTGGATTAAGGTCAGTTTTTATCATTTATAGTTTGAGATTTGGGTTAGGGTTAGGGTTAGGGTTCGGGGTTAGTAGTTTGAATCGGGTATTATTTAGGGTTTTCATTTAGAGTTAGTTTGGGGTTTGGTGCACGTTGTGTTTTCCAAACACAATATCTTTAAATGTCACAACTTCTAAATGTGACTTTGTTAAATGTCGTGTTTAGAAACCACGATATGTACCAAATTATGCTATTTCACCCAAAAAAATTTATGTTTGTGATATTTAGCTTTTTTTCTCACTCCAAGCCACTCACAAAAAACCTATAGACAACGATCTATATTGAAAATCTAACCAAACATCAAAACAAATATTATGGATTTTTGCACTAGAAATTTCAAATTTCCTTGTTAGGCAACTATGATTAAGGAACCAGCTTGAGAATCTCTCTTTTGTAAAGGTCAACAACAAACAATTTGATGAAAGAGGAGAAGATTCCATAACAAAAGCAACAATCCTTTTTTTAAGTATGATTTGTGATTTAGGATTTAAGTCTTATACAATATATGGATTTAAATTTTAATGATGATTTTGATTTAGAATTTAAGAGATTTTGGATTTAAACTTGTCAGATTTTGTGATGTTAAGGTCTAAGATTTTGTGTTTGTGGCATAAGAGAGAAAAAATTACGTGATACATTGTTTTTTGACGACTGGTTTGTTATTTTTGCATTTGTATTATATTATTATATACAAGGATAGATTCATTTTAAATCTTATTTTAAATTTTGGGTTTACGAGAATGATTAAACTATGGGAGAGTCAAAATAATTTTCTCTTTTAATTATAATTTAATTTTAATATGCATGTATTTTCACTTTGCCGAACCCTATAAACTTGGAAGGAAAATACAACATTTGGATTTTTGCCATGATTTTAAATTAGGAACCAGCTTGAGAATCTCTCTTTTGTAAAGGTCAACAACAAACAATTTGATGAAAGAGGAGAAGATTCCATAACAAAAGCAACAATCCTTTTTTTAAGTATGATTTGTGATTTAGGATTTAAGTCTTATACAATATATGGATTTAAATTTTAATGATGATTTTGATTTAGAATTTAAGAGATTTTGGATTTAAACTTGTCAGATTTTGTGATGTTAAGGTCTAAGATTTTGTGTTTGTGGCATAAGAGAGAAAAAATTACGTGATACATTGTTTTTTGACGACTGGTTTGTTATTTTTGCATTTGTATTATATTATTATATACAAGGATAGATTCATTTTAAATCTTATTTTAAATTTTGGGTTTACGAGAATGATTAAACTATGGGAGAGTCAAAATAATTTTCTCTTTTAATTATAATTTAATTTTAATATGCATGTATTTTCACTTTGCCGAACCCTATAAACTTGGAAGGAAAATACAACATTTGGATTTTTGCCATGATTTTAAAGTTGGGCTATCTAAAATTTCTATCTATGATTATTGTGTGTGTGTGTATATTCATGTTTTAAACATGAATGGTATATACATATAATACCTTACAATTAATTAAGAAATGAATGTTTTTTTATATAAAAAAAATAGTATGTGAGAGAATAATTTAAAATAGAAAAAAGTGCTTTTTATTAAAGATGCAATTAATTAATTTTTTCATCAACCAATTTTTTTAAAGCTCACAAAAAATATGAAAAGTAATTATTTCCAGAGAAAATATTTTTCACAAAAAAAAAACCTAGTATCAAACCACAATTAGTTTTATGTGTGTCACAGGAGAGATTATTACATGGAAATATTCAATGATAAACCAAGTTATTCTAAGGCCCCGTTTGTTTGTTGGAAAGTAGTTTTTTTTGGAAAGTGAATTCCGAAAAAGTGAATTATTTTCTGATGTATGGTAGTGTAATGGAAAATAAGTTGGAAAACACTTTCCAGTGTTTGGTTATGTCATGAAAAATGAACTGGAAAATAACTTATTAATGTTTTATTTTTCTCAAGTTTATTAAAATAATGAGGAACAAATCTTACAAATTAAAAAGTTGAATGAGAATGAAATTGAAAAAAATATAATTTCATAAATTATCTCAAATAAAATAAATAATAATCAAAATAATAGAGATCAAATCTAAAAAATAAAAAAAATAAAAGATGAAGAAATTAAAATAATAATAATTAACATTTCATAAATTATTTCAAATAAAATAAGTAACAATCAAAAGAATGAGGACCAAATTTGATAGATAAAAAATTTCAATAAAAAATGATAAGGAAAAAGCAAATAACAATTATAAAAATGAGGGCCAAAATTAATATAAAAATTAAATTTTAAAAGATGAAATTGAAAAATAAATATTCAAAACAAAATATATATAGCAACAAAAGTTTGAGGACCAAATTTGATATAATCAGCAAATAATATGACATTTCTAATTTTTTCACAACTTCTAGAAAATGTTTTCCGCCTAAATTTTTCAGAAAAATACTTTCTTGGAAACCAAGCTAAATTTTTCTTTGACTGGAAAGTATTTTTCGTTGACTAACTTTTCTAACGACAAATAAATACAAAAAAATTTAAAAAGTAATTTTACAAAAAATAAATTCTAAAAACAAACATGCCCTAACATCGTAACGTATTCTTGATGTGGTAATGCATGAAACATCTTTATTGACAATTATTTTTTATTACAAAATAAAAGGATATGTATCCATGACTTGGTCATGCTGTGCATGTGAATTACAGGTTTGCACCATGGGAACTTTCAAAGCTTATCTTTCAACGGGCTTGACCGTTTGTCTTTTGCAAAGTAATAAATGAATACTAAAAAATTAACAAATACAAATAAAAATATCAATAAAATTATATATATATATATATATTAAATAAATTGAATTAAGATTATTAGTAAAATATTGACTTTTTTCCTCGAACTGAAAAAAGATTGGGTTCTCTTAAGTTATAGATTAATTAATAAACTAAAGATTGTATTTTCTAAAAATTCATAAAATAAAAATTATCAAACATATGAATAGAAAAATATTAAATAAAAAATATAGGGTAAAGCGTACACTTTTGTTTCATGGTTTTGGAAAAGGAGGTTGGGTTTTTTTTTCTTCTGAAATTAGAAATTAAATTAACATTATATAAATATTAAAAAGAATTAAATAAAAAAATATTGGTAAGGTCTAATATTTTCCCTTTAGTTTAGTTTTTGTTCTTTAATATCCAAATTTGAGTTTTTTTCTTTTCTTTTTTTTTATCTTTTGTAAAATTGTGTTTTTGTTTTGATGCACAAATCTTTGACACTTGATACTCACAATATAAAAGAGATGAATGGAAAGAAAAAAATCCTTAATATATTAAAAAGAGCTAAACCTCATTCAAAAAAATATTGTTCAGCTAGATATCTTTATATTATTTATTGAAATAATATAATCATGATTTTGCTTCTTACACTGATTATTGGGGGTATTAAGGTTTTTTAACAAGAGACATTAATTATTACCATATTAATAGGGGATAAATAAGTCTTTTTCATTTTAATTGCACAATGAAATGACCAAAATATCCATGAAATAAAAAATAAAATTAGAATCAATGGAAAATTTGTATGTAGTTATCATGTTAGAGGAGGGACAATTCAATATTTGACTCGGCATAGAAAAAAAAATCGCACATTGAAAAGACCAAAATATCATTGGAAGCCAAAATATTAAAACTAGCCTCAATAAGCTTCTTCTTGTTTTTTTTTTTTCATAATGGCTTTTTCATTATTACCATGTTAGTTGAAGACCAATTGGATCTTTTAATAAAGAAAGAAAATAATAAAAAAATAATTGCCATGTATAGGGCACTTGTCGACATATGAGAGATGCTCACGCATATGCACCGCCTCTCGTTAGCAAAACAATGTCCTTCTATTGTGTTGTTAAAAGCGTCACCACACCCTATTTCTATTGGTGCGGAGTGTGTAGGTGATAGTGGAGCGGTTTATTACCGGTGGATTTTTTTATTTTCTCACTCCTTCCATGAAAATGACAGCTTGACTTTCTTTGTTGTTGATAGTTAAACAACAATCCTTATTTTTTTTACTTCTATTTTTTTTCATTGGCCTTTTTGGAATTTTTTTTTTAAATTTCATCATTGAATCCAAATTTATGGTATTATTTTTTCCAATCTGGTCCTTATTATCTTAATTTATAATTTTTTCCTTGACCTTTTTGAAAAAGTTTTATTGGTTTTTAATTTCATCTTTCATTTCCAATTTATGGTATTATTTTTTCTAATTTGATACTTATTTTTTTATTTTTAATTTTTTTTCTTGGCCCTTTTGTAAAAATTTTATTTGTTTTCAATTTCATTATTTAATCAAAATTTATAGTATATTATTTTTACCAATTTGGTCCTCATTCGTTTTTTTCCTTTTGTTTAAGTTATTTTTTTTTTCGATTTTACCTTTCAATAAAAAAATTATTTTTGTTTCTTATATTGATTAATGCTCATTCTTTTGATTTTTTTGTTCCTTATGCTAAATTTATTTTTCTTTTCAATTTCACCCTTCAATCAAATATAAAATGTATTATGTGTTTCAATTTTCATCCTCATTCTTTTAATTCATTCCTTTTGTTTTGAATCCTTTTGTATAATTGGAATTCTTTTTTCAATGTCATCAAGAATATTTAATTAATCGGGAATTTAACTTCATTGTTTTTTTAGATAGAGTATTTCAGGTCCAAAGACCTTGGTCATGGGTTGACAAGTTTTTTTTTTATAAAAAAATTGGATTTATAATTTTCTTTAATTTTTTCTCTATCATGTTATTTTAATCTTAAGATCTGGGCCGCGAGTTTGGTGGGATATCTCGGGTTGGCTCGACCCTAATTATTTGGGTTATAAATTTATCATGTTAACTCAGATTGATCAAAGTTGATATGTTGAGGTCTTTTTTTATTCCATTATATTTAATGGCCAATAAATTAAGCTATATCGCTTGTCCATTTTTGAAAAAATATGTTCCTCAAGTTATCACAATCACTTTTTTAAAAAGTTTTTGATCCATCTACTATAAAGGTGATGTGTTTAACAGCTTGTTAAACTCATATATACTTGAGCTTAGCGTGTAGCTAAACCAAAGGATGTTGAGTCTGATATATTGTCAGACCTACATGTATTTGTGCTCAATACGTAGCTAAACTAAAAGGATGTTATGTGCATCTTGTCAGACCCCCATGCATATGAGCTCAACGTGTAATTGAACCTATAGGTGTTGGGCCATGAAACAAGCTAGACTCATGTCATCTGAGCTTGGCATCCTGTCAAAACTAGGTATGTTCAGTTAATGCCCTGTTTTTTGCCCTCTTAATCATGGGTTTGTATATATAATATGTTGATTCATTAATAGCCCCCTAAATTTTTATGTATGAAATACACAAAGATTTGAAAGGTTATCAAATTTAATGAAATACTTTTACCTTCCCCATAAGATTTGTCTGTCCCACGTAGAACTACTGTGATTCTTGTGGCCAGGTCGCTCATCCTTATTGAATGAGATGGCCAAGTGTCCTATCTTAATTTAAAAAAAGGTGTCCATTGAAAAACAAAATGGCGGCGTGCATTTAATGCAGTAATTATATAGATTTCTAGAGATCTGAGATGACATGAAAGGTTATTCGTCCAATGGTGAGGATGAAAAGTTATTTCCCTTATAACCTTAGTTGTTCTTGATTTTATTTTTTCTTTTACTTTCACTTTTTATAATCTCTGTAAAAACAATTTTGTTGAAGAATTATTGAGCAAGTTTTGCTATATTATAAGATGAAACCATCATTTTAAGTATTTCCCACCAAAGATTTATTTCTTCTTCTTAATCAATAGAAAAATAGACCTTAAAAAAGTTAGATCTGACCCTACAAGTAGGGATATTATTTTTTCCAGTAAAGAGTTCACATTCCAACCTGAAATTGGAGGAAATAGTAAAGACGGAGGTCCATCACACTGGGCCCCAAAACTAAAAGGGGTGGAACCCCAATGTCCACCTCTAATAGGGTGGAAGGTAGTTCTTCTTATTAGAGAAGTCCTTCCCTTACTATTATTAGGGAACCGCATGGGAGAGAAATGCTACCTCAAACCCTTGAGAATGATGCCCTTAACACCTTAAGTATACAAGAGGTGACATTTGTCAATCGTCTGTGGTCAGGAGAATATATATAGCTCAACTGCTTTTCAGGGCTAATCGAATCAGTTAACTAACCCCGGGTTCTACTCGGGGATATTTTGAAATTACAACCTTCATATGCATATATGAGTTTGGGTATTCCTTTCTTCTCTAATGGTTTTTGAAGAAAGTTTTTAGATATTCCTTCCCTCTCTGTTATCTACCTTTGATAAGTCACTCAGGCTCATTGGAATCGAGCATACCATGAACATATTTAAGACTTATTACCATTTGGTTACTGGTATTAATGGTGGAAACAATGTACGTTGGTTTTTTACCTTTACTAGCCGACCCACAGAAGCCATGGAAGGTACTTTGCAAGGTAAGTCTGCATATATCAAGAAATGAAAGGGGAGGTGGCTGATAATTAGATTTAATGGGCAACAAATCTAGGTTATAAGTAAATCTTTGGGTTATTACCTTATATATATAAGGAATATTACCTCATAATAGTATTGATGATGGATAAATATGTTTTACACAATATTGATGAGGAATAAATATCCCTTACATAATATTTATATTGATAAAAATATAGCAGGCCAGTAGGAGACTTTTATACAGATAGGGATGTAAGGAGATGATCATTCTTGTGTCTTTTAACATAAATTGTTAAAAGTCAGTAATAAACATACAAATCCTCATGACTTAATATAAGGACTAAAAAGATTATTAACTCCATATGTATTTGGACTTGGAATGATTCCAAACATAGAACTGTTATGATTCTGGTAGCTCAATGGCTCATCTTTATTGAAAGAGATGGTCATGTGGCTTATCTTTATTTAAAAAAAGGTGTCCCTTGAAAAAAAAATGGCAGCGTGCATTTAATATGATTAGGAATCCAAAAACAAAACCTCTAAACATCCTAGAAACTAAAATGAAGCGGAATAAAAAATTCATTTCAAGTTTCAACTTATTTTTTATATGATTAGAAATCCAAATCACCTCCACTGAATACCCCCTTTAAAGATGAACCATAGACATCAAGATTGATGTTTTTTGTCATTGAAACGTGGCTAACTGCAAACTCTCCCCCCTCCTTATCTCTAGCAACCGTCTCTCTTCTCTCTTAGTGTATAAGAACTAAAACAAAATAAAAATAAAGTTTATAATCAAAATATAAATATCTAAAACTATAGTAATAAAATATATCAAGATTAAAAAAATAAATTAAAAAAAATAAGGAATCAAATTTTAATTTCATGTTCCTCATGAACAACAACTTTTGCACTAAGGGTGTCTATGTCTCTTACTACATGAGCTAACAATGTACTAGCTCTTTTATTTTATTTTATAATTGTAAAATTGTAAATGTATTGGAATGCAATAATATAGCTCCCACAAACAATTTATTTTCATTTTTTTTCCTAATTTGCCTAGTATAGTCCACCTCCTTTTCATACTTGCCACATTATTTGCGCCAACATTGTGTAAATGGCTCTAATGAAGAGTGTTTAGCAATAGATAATGTAGATACTTTTATGCATGATTAGTTACGTATTAATTTGGATTGATAGAAATGAAATGTAGTTAGGTCAAAATTTCCACTGACCAAAAATAGGGATGAGATTCGAAGGGTTCAATGTAATCAAGATAAAATATTTACGGGACTTGTATGGAATTTTTTAAATTGATTTAAGTTATTTTTTAGATTTTTATTTGAGTCAAAATTTTTATTTTGTAAAACATAAAAAATAAATTAAATTTATGAATTACAACTTATATTATATTCTTTCTACAAAAAATTGATTTGAGTCAATTTTAACAAATATAAATCTAATTTAAAGATTTTTAACTTATTTTTGTTATAACTTTTTTATAAAAAAAATAACTTTTAAATTATGATTCAAATTCAAAAATTATTTTTTATAACTCACACTAGACAACTTAAATATCTAGTTTTTGGGGAAACATTTTCAAAAGAAAAACCTGCTTCCGTGAACATTTGTCACAATTTCCAAGTAAGCAAGAGATGTCTGGCAGTTGAGGAATTAATTAAAATTTATTACCTAATAACATGCAACAAAATGATAGGACTTAAGAAGGTTACAACTCACAATCAATGATTATCTTGTTAGAACATGAGAGTATGTTATCATGATAATCTAAATCAACCACAATTATATATAAAATAAAGGCCTACTTTATGCTCTTTTGTTTCAAAACATTATTTAAATTCAAATATTTTAGAAAAAAAAATGAAACTTGTTATCTGTTGTTTTAGGATCAAGACAACTATAACACCTAAGAGAAAATAAATTAGGAGTATCACTAATATTAATAAATAATACAAATTAATTAAAATAAATACAATAACAAACAATATAATTAAAATGCTTGCTTTTTATGTGGTTCGACAAGTCTACATCCACACCTTATGTTCCAAACCGTACTTAAGTATTGTATTCTTTAGCTTGTCGAAGCTTTAGAGTATAATAACCACTTGATGAATCCACACCAAGATTTTTACACCACTTAAAGATATTCTCTCTTCAAGATTTTTCTTTCACTTAAAGATATGTCTTCTTCAAGATTTTCTCTTAGTGAAAATACATCATCAGTGCCAAGAGTTTTTCCCTAACTCTCAAGGGTTTACAAATATGATTTTTGTTATCACGAATTTACTCTCTTGATAGAGTAGATATTACAATTGAAAATTTTAGTATCGCTATATCTTACTGGATAACATTTATAGGATTAGAAAGTGTTTAAATGTAGTGAGAATGCGAACATATACTCTTGTGCTAAATTATGAAGGTTTGATTGCACAAATATGAGTATAATGATTAATGATTTTAAAATTGTTTAACTCTTAAAATAACTCGTATATGATATATGTGTGTGTGTGTGTGTTTAGCAAAAAGTAGTAGTTTATAGTCGTTTCAGTCCCACTAGCGACTGAAATGGTTGACCGGTTCAAGTTGGTCAAGTCACTCGATTAACTAGTTCCTGTATAATTCTCAGGTGTTCATTGCTGATGAATAAGCGGTCGACCAGTTCATTTAGTCATGCCAAACAGTTGATCGGTTCATCTAGAATAGCAGATTTATTAGTTTTAACCTTGGTGTTTTTTTAAAACTGTATATTATGTTTTTAATCAGTCATTTTAGATGTATGCATAGTAAAGTGTGTGAGTTTATTTTAATTGTGCTATGAAGATAAGATATAAAGATTTACATAAAACACTAAAATAACGCACTTAAATTCTAAATCTTCACTTTGCTCCCTTTTTGTACCTCTAGATTGGTTTTTTCATAAAACCCTTCATGCTTGTTGATATAATCTCTGTACAAAACATGTTCAATATTTATTCTTAACAAAACATATTATTAGTCTAATTTTTATTTTATTATTATTGTCGAAATATATAAAAATATAAATGTATGACCTTAATGTCAACATTATCCACACACAAATTAATGTGTTTTAAAAAAAATTGTTTCTTCCCTACTCCTTTGAAGTATAAACTCTTATGGATGATAAATATTTACTAAAAATGAAAACTTTAATTGTATATTGAAAAATCATCTAGATTGATTACATGCATGTGTATATAAAAGAGAAATTAGTATAGAAATAAGTATGTAGTTAATAAAATTTATAGAATTTATCTTAATGTATTAGATTTATGTGAAAAATATGTTTTTAAGATTATTTGAACAAATCCTTAGGCCTTATTTATTTGATGGAAAGTTGTTTTCTGGAAACCACTTTCCAAACTTTCTTGTGTTTATTTGCCATTAGAAAAATTGATCAACGAAAAACACTTTCCAGTAAATGAAAAATTTGGCTTGATTTCCAGAAAAGTGTTTTCTTTTTATTTTAGGTAGAAAACACTTTCCAGAAGTTGTGAAAAAATTAGAAATATTATATTATTTGTTGATTATAACAAATTTGGTTCTCAAACTTTTGATTGCTATATATTTTGTTTCGAATTTTGTTTTTCAATTTCACCCTTTAAAATTTGATTTTTATATTAATTTTGGTCTTTATTTTTATGATTGTTATTTGCTTTTCTCTTATTATTTTTTAATTAAAATTTTTTATTTGTTAAATTTGATCCTCATTCTTTTGTTTGTTACCTATTTTATTTGAATCAATTTATGAAATTGTTATTATTATTATTTTAATTTCATCATCTTTCAATTTTTTTATTTGTTAGATTTGATATCTATTATTTTGATTGTTATTTATTTCATTTAAGATAATTTATTAAATTAGAATTTTTTAAACTTTCGTTCTCATTCAACTTTTTAATTTGTAAGATTTGTTTCTCATTATTTTAATAAACTTGAAAAAAAATATTAATAAATTATTTTTTAGTTCATTTTTCATGACATAACAAAAAACTGAAAAGTATTTTTCAATTTATTTTTCATGACACTACTAAACATTGAAAAATAATTTATTTTCCAGGAATTCACTTTTCACATAAACCACTTTTTAAAAAAAACTAATTTCCAGCAAAAAAAAAAAAAAAAAAAAGTCGAAATTAATTAATAAGTAAGTTGACTCAAAGATATCTTAATTATTATAAAAATAAACAAATACCATATCTGAGACAAGTTGAGATAAATGTTTTGCATAAACTTTTTTTTTCTTTTTTTCTA
>Ga0325402_1002268_pt1 | contig 16784 bp, 9 predicted proteins | sample PopdelMetagenome_22_FD_207212 | JGI IMG/M metagenome (GOLD analysis project Ga0325402, IMG submission 207212) | Populus deltoides microbial communities from Bellville, Georgia, United States - Xylem-PdKOR-R3 | ecosystem: Host-associated > Plants > Phyllosphere > Stem > Wood/Secondary xylem... | reverse complement strand
TGAACATAAGTGGATAATGAGATTTGGGATTCATGCTTGGAAATGTTCTCACGTTTTGGGTTCGACAGATTGAAACAATCTGCACATTTCTTCTTTCTCTTGTTTCATTGAAGTGAAACAAACTACACTATTAAGGTGTGTTTGAAAATGTGGTAGTGATCGTGATTTAAAGTGCTTTTTATTTAGAAATGTATGAAAATAATATATAAATTATTATTTTTTAAAAATTATTTTTAATATTAGTATATTAAAACGATCTTAAAATATAAAAAAATAATAATTTTAAGCATGTTTTTTTTTTAAAATTTGGTGGAACACGGTTTGAACCGCGTTTCCAACAAGGCCCAAGTATAAAACTAAAAAGTATGAGTTTTTCATACTATTCATTCTCTCGTACATTATTGTGGATGTATTGCAAAATTTTTTGTTTTTCAATTTGGTTCTTAAACTTCTTTTTTGGCAATTTAGTCTTAATTAAAAAATAATTGATTTTGATTTTTTATGAAAGAGTGATTGAAAGAAGAGGGATCTAAATGAAAAAGATACAAAATATGGTGGCGTGCCTTAAGTTTTGAAAATGATGCATTTTGGTCCTTGAATTTAAAAAAAAAATAAAGATTATACAATTTTGATACCTTAAAATTTTGCAATTTAATTTTGGTATGAAAGTTTATTCTTATTATTTTTTAGTCCCTGGTTGAGAGAGGTCGCTGGATTTCAGTAGTTGAGAGAGAATCATGTCGTTAACACTGATTTAGACCATTAAAACGGATGATATTTGTATTAAATAATTCTTTTTAACTAGGAGAGTTCATATTATGTGTTTTTTTACTTTTAAAGTTTGTGAAAAAGCAAATATGATCTCAGGTTGATTTTTGGTTTCAGGTTTATTTATGTTTTTTGGAGGGTTTTTTGATTTTTTTTGAGGTTATGAATAGGTTTATCATGGTTTTTAAGTTTTTTTTTTTTATAAGTGTTTTAGGTCAAAATAAGTTTTTGGGTAAAAAAACTTTGGTTCTGATTTTCCGACCTCTACAATAGTTGGAATCTAGGCAAGATCAGACGACGCGTTGTCTATCTAAACAGGCGATGTGTTGTCTGAATTAAAAAAAAAATAGAGGTGGACGACATGTCATCCGCTCCAAGTGCAACAAAAAAAGGAGCTTAGTCAGGCGAGCTCTAATGAATTGGGTCAGGCCCAACAACATTTGATCTTTTTTCCCCTATTTTTTCAATTAATGCTTATTTTTATATGTTTTTTTTATAAAATAAAAAATCATTTATATTTAGATTAATACCTATTTTTTTTTTTGTTTAGAATCTCTTTTAAATGATGATTATCTTTTGGTTATGTTTTTAATTTTTAAAAAGGTTTTTCTAATTTATTTATATATATATATATATATATATTTTTTTTATCTTTTGTATATATGAACTAGATTTTTGAAAACAAAAAATATTTATTTTCAAATAATATTTCTAATATGTGTAGCGTTGCATAATATTTTTTTATTTTATTCAATTAATTTAATGTGTTTTTCTATTTTTATTATCGTTTGATTGAATAAAAAAACATTGTAATAAACAAAATTTAGCAAACATAATTGTTAAATGCTCCGTCTTGCGAGATTAAATATCTTGATTTGTGTCTATCTTTTGATTTTTCAAATTTTATTTTTAGGTATTGTTAATGACTTTTTATTAGTATACATAGTTCTTGGTTTACTTGATTACATGTATGCACAAACGTTTTTATCTACACTTTAATTTTTTGAATTATAGAAATGCATTGAAAAAATCTACATATACAATACTTTTATATAAAAAAAAAATATCAGACTCTCGGTGAATCGTGGATTATATAACTAGTAAATACTTAAATATTGAAGTGATAAAAAATAACATAAAGCACTTGATTGGGATGAATATGACATTAAAACTAAAATTTTTGATAATTTTAGTTTTTTTGGACTAGAATCAGAATCATATATTAAAATTTGACGAGGATGATGAAAATGACGGCAAAGAAAAAGATTTAAATGCAAAATTTTTAATTAGTGATCTCAATGAGAAGATATCAAAATTAGATGTGGTTATGAAGCATACCATGAAGGATGTGTTTTTAAGAAAAAATTTAGAATTAATGAGGTGAAAGCTGATGCTATTACATGGGTGTACACCCATTAGGGTGCATTGGGTGTAAATGCACTGGGCAGACGCCCAATACAATGCATAGTGCCCATGAATTGAGCGTCCATATGCCTATGCAGGGAGCAGGGGCTCGGGCAAGTGTTCTTGGTCTGTGATAGCCCGAGCTCGTATTTTTTGAGTTTTTTTTTCTTTTAGAGTATTTTTTTTGGATCAATTTTGGGGAATTTTTTAGATTCATTTTATTTGTATCCATCAGATTCTATTATCAATTTAAAAATTCTAAAGTGATAGATTAAGAATATATTTTGTATATAAGTTCCTCATTTTCCATTCCTAACCCAACAACACATCTTGAAACACTAAACTGAGCTAAACCTTCAAATAGGGGACTAAATTTTATTGAAAGTTTACCCTTTCACAATATCTGACACTAAGCAATGAATAGCTTCTACAATGAGGATTTTTTAGGAAAAAATATTCATTTTCTTATTTATTTTTAATGTTTTTTCTATTTAGTGTAAGAATTTTTCTACTTTTTTTTTTATTTTCAAGTTTTCTAGTTTGTTTAAGTTAGTTTTTAGGTTTATTTAAGGAGTTGTAAATCTCTTAGTGAGGAAGACTATATGAACATAAAATATTCAGTAATAAAATTATAAATTAGGATTATGTGAGGCAATTTGTCACGACCCCAATCCCGGGTCCGTGACCGGCAACGCAGGAGCGATGTCGAAAGGACACCCCACCTACGCTAAGCCTCAAAACAGACATATCAAAAGAACAATTTATTCAAAAATACGCAGCATTTCATAATCTTCAGAAATATTATATTATTCAAAACTGATGAAACCAAAAGATAGTTTAAAACTCTTCATCAGTAATTAAAACAAAAACAATAATCCATAATACTCATTACATTGTCAAAATCCAAACTTAATTAAAACAAGGTAATAGTGGAGCGTCTAAGACGTCGAATCAAAACTAAAAGGAAAGCCTCACAAAATAAGCAAGGCATACCGACCAAAACTGAAGAAGCAGGAACACTCAATAAAGTCCAACTGCTATCAGAAACTAAGAACCTGAAATAATATTAAGAATGAGGGGTGAGTTCAACCAACTTAGTGAGAGAATAATATTTAATATACATTTTAGATATTAATAGTTTGCAAGATTATTTATCTTGATATACATATACATATACGTACTAAACATATTATCATAACGTAGTGGAATACATGTCAGAGATCAGATGACACCCGAAGGTGACCAGATGACACTCAAAAGTGACCAGATGACACCCGAAGGTGACCAGATGACACCCGAAGGTGACCACTGTGGGATGATCAGTCGCCACAGGCTGATGCCTCTCTCACCAGCTAGGTATACAGAATACTATGTGCACATAGGCTAACTACTCTCCGTTAGCATGGAGTTACTGACAAGTCCCGTATCAAGGCATAATATATATTCACAGAATCATCAAAGAAACGTATATCATATCAAATAGAATTTAGTTTGACAGATTGCGAGTGCAAATTCAAGAATAAATGAGTACTCGGAAAATAAAGCAACATATATAAGTATTCAAGAAATTAACTAGTACTCATTGTATAATCAACATATATATTTATTTATAATATATGCATATTAAAGATTATCCCACTCACCCGGAAAATATAGAACTAAAAGGAATGTCAGATGAAATACTCGAAATCCTATTGAGGATCGTTAGGAGAACCTACAACAATATATGAAATATACTCAAAAACAACTCAAACAAAAGATCCCAATGCATAAAATAAAATCAGGTTTAGTCTCCTAAGTTTATGGACTAAAATGATACTTTTCCAAAATAGGGACCAAAACGTAATTTTACCAAAATTGGAGGACCAATCTGGAAATACATAACCATACTGAATATTCACCCATAAACCATCCTAAATACTATCTAGAACGTACCAGGGACCGAATTGTAATTTTCATAAAGTTCAGGGACTAAAATGTAAATTCCCAAAATTGAGGGACCAAACTGAAAATATTCCAAATCAATTATCAAACTGAGATTCATCATCCTTAATCTCATAATAACACTGTCCAGAATCTCAAAAGACATTTAGGGGTCAAATTATAATTTCCCAAAGTTTAGGGACTAAATTGTAATTTTCATAAATCAAGGACCAAAATAAAATTTGGTCATCTTCAACCTCAAGACCATTCTGTCCAGATTTTACAGCAACGTAAAATTGAATTTCTTAACCCATAAAAATTAATTTAAACAAATCAACTCATAAATCCTTATTTTCAACAACATACTAATTATCACCTAACATTAAACCGTTAATAATCATAAATCAATTTTAACAATATAAACCTTCAATCCTTATAAACCCTAATCTCTTCTTTAATCATTCCATAAACAAACTATAATCGAAAGTAATATGAAAAAGAACCACTTACTTGTTACTTCCACCTTTCTTGAACTGAAAACTCAAGATAAAAAACTAAAATCTTAGGTTTGAGGTGGGGAGGGTCACAGCGGCTACAGGAATTAGAAGAGAGGAAAGAAATTCTCTTGCAACTCTTCCTTAAATACCTAGGTTAACTTAGGTTGGGTTTGGGCTGACTTGGGCTTAGGTTTGGGCCAAAAGTTTGGGTCTTACACAATTTTATTTGGCTTCAATTATGTCTTTATAGCTTATTGTTTTTTTTGTTTATGTTTCTTGTTAAGTGATATTAGAGTCTAACGATACCAATGATTATTTGCTTGCTATGTGCTCAAATAACCATGATTGGAAGAAGTAGTAGAATAAGACATGCTCGTATAGGAGGGGATAAAGAGGTTCCCCTTGAGAAAGAGACGATCAAAAGATGGTGATGGAAGACATGCAAAGACAAATTACAAAATTAAAAAGAGATTTTCAGATGATATAAGACATGTAAAAACAAATTGCAATATTAACCCATTAGTTGGCAGAGGTAAGGAACCTAGGGTATCTTGAGAAGAGTGATAATGAATCTATAGTTAATTTTGAGAACCTGTTTGAGATGTAAGAACAAAGAAAATAATTTTTGATTGGGATGACTATGACATTGAAATAATTTATTTTTGAAAATTCTAGTTTTTTTATGGCGTAGAATCAAACACCAAAATTTGACAAGGACGATGAAAATGACGGTAAAGGAGAAGATTTAAATGCAAAATTTTTAATTAATGATCTCCACTAGAAGAGAACAAAATTAGATGTGGTTATGATACATGCCGCGAGATGTGTCTTTAAGAAAAAAAATTAGAATTAATGAGGTGAAAGCTGATGCTATTGCAATTCAGCTCATGAAAGACTTTGAAAGTACCATAAGACATGATTATAATAAAATGTCGTATATAGACTTCGTCTAAGGCAGTTTACAAAGAAAGTACCCATAAGACACGATTATAATAAAATGTCGTTGGCAGTATCCAATCGAATATTATAGACTTCGTCTAAGGTAGTTTACAAAGAAAGTACCCTTAAGCCATAATAAAAAGTCTATATTTCCTGAAAAAAAGAAAAGAAAAACACTACAAAGCTGAGAAAGGCAGACAATATCGATTGTCAAAATCTGAAGGATACTCAAATGAGTTTCGGAAATATTGAGGAGGGTGTAGGAAAACCTGAAAATGTACGAGAGAACACAACCCCATCATGGGATGCTGTAATGTGATAGAATGGAATGAAAAACATATTGGAATGAGCAATAACTATTACTTGATTTTTCTATTTTCTGGTTGTGCAATTATCAATCTGTAAGTGTTTGTTTGGAATACTAGGAATAGTAATCTAATGCATGAGAATAGCGTAGAGCAGCTCAAAATCTAATTAGAATACATCATGTTAAATTTATGTTTAGTGGAGACTATGAATGATAAGTTGATAAATCCAATTTGGGGAATGCTAATAGGAGCTGGCAGGCATTGTATTCTGAAGGTTTATCTGTGGGCACTGTATGTGTTTGGAACACTGATTTTTCACGCAAATTCGATTGAGGAAGATGAAGAAAGAATCAATAACCATGCCTTTGTTCTAGGAAGCTGGGGATTAGTTTTGCTCGGTGTCTATGTATGAACTATGAAGGGCTAAAATCGAGTGATAGACTAGAGGATGGTGCTTAGGATAGCCTCGTTTCTGTCTCCGTCTCTGTAGTCCCGACTCTCTTTTTGGCTGTTGTTTTAGCTGTCTTGATTTGTGGCATTTTGCCTTCTATACCTGAAGATTTGGTTCATTTTTTTTTGTGTCTGTTTTTTTGTTCTCCCTTTCCATGATAGCTTTTGTTGTCCTGTGTTCTACAATACAAAGATTGGCTTATGAAGGAAAAAGAAGACATTGTCACACGATTAATTCAATCGAAAATGAAAAAAAAAAAAACCCTTAATAGTTCAGAATCATGGAAACGAGTTTGGAATATCAATATTTATGAGCAATGCAAATTAGGACCATCTACACTGTTGGCATTTTTCTCAGCAGTTTGTTGAAGCTGCAATGCAAATTCAAGGCCCCAAACGACATCACCCATTTTAGGGCGTTCAATTCCTTGACCATGTAAGCAACTGTTAGCAATCTCTGCAAACTTATTTAAAGAGACGGGGGAAACCTCGCCCTTTAAATGTGGATCCACGATCTGATCAAGGGTTCCTCTTTGGTAACATTTTCGTGCCCAGTCAGCTAAGCTTGCTTGATCTTTCGGTAAACTTGGAATCACTGGTGGCCTTGCACATAGCACCTCAAACAAAACCACACCGAATGAATAAACATCAGATTTCTCTGTTAGGTGTTGCCTACGGTAGTACTCTGGATCCACATATCCAATGCTACCTCTAACTACAGTGCTAACATGGGTTTGGGATGTACTAGTGGGACCCAATCTGGACAGCCCAAAATCTGAAACCTTAGCCACCCAATTCTCATCTAACAATATGTTTGTTGACTTCACATCACGGTGAATGATTGTGTGCTTTGCTCCTGAATGAAGATAACGCAACCCTTTTGCAGCACCAATGCATATTTCTAGCCTTTGCTTCCATGGAAGAGGAGAGCTCTTTGTTTTGTATAGATGTTCTCTAAGGGTGCCTCTTGACATGTAATCGTATACAAGGATCATCTCGCCATGATCATCACAGTATCCAATCAGTGACACTAGATGGAGGTGGCGCAGATTGGATAACATCTCAATCTCTGTCCGGAACTCACGTGTCCCTTGCTTTGATGATGAATCTAGTCGTTTGATGGCTACTGTACCGTATTCAATGTATCCTTTATACACAGTACCAAATCCCCCTGAACCAATAATATTTTGATCATCAAAGTTTCTTGTTGCTTCTTTGATTTCGACAAATGTAAACCGTCGGCAAAGATTAGTAGGTAGTGATGAAGAGATTGTAGTCGTGGACTTAGATGTTTGTGATATTATAGTCCAGGAGGATTTTTCCTCACTCTTGCTAGGGTCCTTGACTCGCTTCTGCTTGAAAGCAAAGAAATAAAGAATAAGAGAGCAAGCAAATACTGTACCTATGGAACCTCCAACGATGCCTACAACCATAATTATTGATGATCTTTTGCCCGTTCTTCTCTCTGGATGTTGTTCTGCTGGTGGAGGAGCCACTGTTGGCTCAGGGTTGAATCCTGCAAGATTTCCGTCTGTTCTATTCAGCTTGAATATTTCCAAGCCATTCAAGATTGCATCAGCATAAGCAGGTTTCAGTTCCAAGTTAGGGTGTAGTTGGAGCCACAAGTCCTGCTTGCTCTGGCTCCCTGGAGGGACCAGCACGATGTAGTCTTTGTAAACTGGAATGCCGTTGCCACCGCTCATATGGATCACATCTGCATCATACTCTGCTGTTTGATTGTTGATGAATATTAAAAATATCTGTTGATTTACATTTATGAACTCCTTTCGAGTCTCACAAAAGTGGAGTCTAAGGAGATAAAGGAAACCAGCATCAACTGGGAAGATCCATGTGAGATTGTAATTCATGTTAAGACGTGGTTCAGGACCCATTGAACGCATAGTACTATATACCATAACAGGTGCGGAGTAAGCTGGCGTTTTGGTTGTGTACTTTATCTTAACGCCTGGGAGATATGGAGCGTTTCCAGCTTGTCCAATGAGATACTCTAAATCTTGATTCCATGTCCTGTACATGCCAGTATCTCCTGTGCTGCCGATATCTTGCCCCCCAACATTCAGTCGATAAACTGTCTCAAGCGCAGTTGTGTTATCCAGAAAGGTGTGGACATCGAGGCCCACATAGGTCAGTGGATTATCATGGCCACGAGCATAGAAGCTGTCTGGCATGGAAACGATTTCGATACCATTAATGAAGGCAAAAGATGCTGGAGACGGAATGAAGGTTAATTCAAGCTTCTGGTTGTCCCACACGGTGATGATGAACTCTTTGGTGAAGGAGTCCACTGGAGGTATTATAGCAGAAACTGTAAGAGAGGCACTAAAGTTGTTTAGTAGCTCGTAGTCATTGGCACTAAGCGAGAAATAGGATGTGGATATATCAAGATTTGAGTAAGAAGCTGGATAAAAGTAGAGACGCACAAATTTTGGGCCAGGCAAGACTGGAAATGTGTAAGTGAATTTAGAGTGAAAAATACGGGCTGTCATGTATGGGACTTGGTTGACAGAGGGGTCTTGATTGGAGGCTTCAAACACAGATGAGGCTTCTGGGGGGTTAGAGGCAGCAAACTTAGACCGGGAATCACCATCCCAACTGCGACCATCTGGAGATGACAAATTAGAGGATTCACCACAGTTAAGGAGTATTAGATCAGTGGGCATGTATGGCCTGTATGGCATCAAGTAATCTTCAGTAGCAGTAACATAGAGGAAGAGATGGAGGGGAGGGAGAAGGTAGAGAGCGATGAAGATGGACATTATGCTATTTCTTTTGTGGAATAAGTTGGAGTAAGAAAACCTATGCATTAAATGCAAAGATTTTGATTTAAGGGAAGATGATCAGTGGTGTTTTTGTCTCCATACAGTAGCTTATTTGCTCAAGTTGAGAATAATCCAATAATATATTTGAAGCCCTTCGGAGAAGAAAATTCGACGATATGGCTAATGGGACAAATTGGTCGCTGTACTTGGTCAGCTTTGGATGGCTACTTCCCGTTGTGTGGTTCTGAGTTCCGCAATAAAGCTGCCATGAACAATCTAAATATTTCAACAAAGGATCGACCTCTTCCTTTTTGGTTCATGAGTGTGCCTTTTCGGGCTGAGCTTATAACCAAAAATCTTCTCATCTGGTATAGTAATCGCTTACTACAAAACTTGGTGGTAATGAGAAATCTTTCTTCCCATTAATCGAAGAATAATGGATTTACCTCTCGACATACTTGATGCCGAATAAAATCAATAGCACCAGTGAAGAAGAGGCAAGCTGTCCTCTCTTCCCTGGAGATGGCAATTTGTTCTCTCTCATCCTGTTAAGCTTGATTTCCTTACATGAGGGGAAACTGAATGGAGTTCTCGGTGGATGAAAAATAATTGGAATAATAAATGAAATGAAATTGAGTTTCATTGTTGAAAAAATCATGCTGAAATCACTTCAATCCTAAGGAAAATCCAAGTCTTCTACATTGAACAGGTCTAGCAAATGTTCTTATCTTGTACAAACAGGACACCTTAAGCAAACCTGTGAACATTCCAAGATCTTTTTTTCAACTTCATAGCTTGCAATAGATTAAGGAAGCTTCGCCATTAATTAGTGCACGAGAAAGACAATCACTAGATATCGTATCAACATAGCAATTGCTTGCTATTTTCTTCAATTGTAAATCATCATAAAGTATATACAAATTTTATTGTTATACTCATCGGAATCATGAGTAAAAAGAAAGAAGGGTTCAGACAGTCACCCTACACGGAGAGCAAACTGATCCACCCATCTTGGTGGAGCTCACATAGACGGATTGGGTCACCTTGCGCTTAATGGGTCGCTATTCAAATCGAAACCCACGCAGACAGATAAAGAACTGACCCCTTTGTCCCCTCTTCCTCGATCAACTACCATGTTTGCACCGATTGTAGCAAGTGCGAGGCCGAGAGTTACCATTGATCGGTTTTGCACAGTTGCCATATATTTGTGCATTGCAAATTGGTTGTCGTTCTAAACTCCTATAGTTAATATAGTTACCCTGAGAGGCCAGTAGTCTCTGATGCACTTCAGATTCCATATAGAACTCCTCTTCATTACCTTCACCGATTGTGGCATTGAAAATTGGACTCGAGTTTGCTTTCAGGAAAGGCAGCTGCAGAAGCAGATGTGATCACCGAAACCAGCAAGATAGTTAAAGAGAGCCACCAGAGGAATTCAATACTTACGTTAGGCCTCATCTCTTTCTGTCTGTACCCTTCTGTTACAGAGTTTGAAGAGCACTAAATAAACGTCACTGCTAAGAAGGCTTCAAACTCTGGATATGGAGTGAAAGGCTGGCTTTTTTCTATGATGTATACTGTTAAAGAATTATCTCAATCCAATAACTTAAACTGTTAGGTGAGATCTCAAAATATAATTTATATTATTTAAAAATATTTGACAAAACATCCATATATATATATATATATATATATATATATATAATCTGGATTTTCGTTAATTCATCCCAATCCGAACTTGATATTTCATGTAAGGCTTCTTGGAGTTTTTTCTTCTATTCTGACTTTGAGCTTGATGATGCAAGGTTTTCTTGAATTCAACTTTTAGTGGTGAGAAACGTAAATTGCCTTCTTGAGATAGAGTTGATGGGGATGCTTGCAGCTATGGAATTTGATGAGATTATAGCCAAGCATGCACAACTTTAGAACAAGCTTGAGCTTCTCTAAATTTGGGTCCACTATTTTACTTTGATTTTTCTCATAAGATCTAAAAAGTAACCAATATCTTCATCTACATCATTCATTATAATGGAGTCCCAAGATAGCATGAGACACCAAAGGTTGAGATGAAATAAAAAGAGGCAGGAATTGAATTCAAAGGTATTTTTGCTGTAAACAATTCCAATCCTTTGTATGATTTTTTAGGGAGAATCTTACTTATTGAAGAAAAATATTGCCATCAATTGCTTGAGAACTAAGTTGGAAAATTCTTTGGAAAATATTTTATCAAAATAGATGAACGATTAACGGTCATAGGTTTTTTTTTTTTAAAATAAAATAAACCAAACTTGTTGATAATCAAAATATCTGGATCTTTAAAGTTGGTAGTTTTGAGAAAATCTTTCAAAAGGTGTACGGGTTTTGATTCATGTCTTGAAAGGTTAAAACCTTTTGAATTTTTATTTTTGAAAAAACAAGATTGTTTACATCTTGATTATGAGTTATTTCAACAAATTCAATATCAATCAGAATAAACTCATAGAATTGACTTGTTTTCAACATATTTTCACAGCCAATGACCAATCCGCAAAAGGCGACGAACTATAGGGGCTTGATTGACAAAAACCTGGGGTGAAATTAAAGAAATTTAAAGTTTGATGGTCAATTAGAGGCCATATCGCATAAATCCAAGATCAAGGATCACATTAAAAAAAAAGCGCTTAAATACAGGGCTTCTGTTGAAGTTTGTCTGGGGGAAAAATTGCATAAAATTTAAAGTTTGAAGCCAATCAAGGGTGTAGATGAGATATGTAAACCCCCGCATAAACATAGGATCGTAGAAAAAAAAGGAGAATATTATTATTTCGAGAACGTTGCCTACGGGCAGGAAAAATATTATCGTGAAAATATTGCCTATAACGAGGGAAAAAAATAAAAATAAAAACTATTTCCATGGGAATGATTGATAAGATTAGCTTCGGCTAATGACATTCGAGTTGGGATGACCGCGAATGATTTATAAGATAAGCTTCGATTAATGACATTGGAGTTGGGATGACCGGGAATGATTGATAAGATTAGCTTCGGCTAATGACATCCAAATTGGGATGACTGAGAATGATTGATAAGTTTAGCCTCAACTAATTATATTCGTGTTAGGATGACCAAGAATGATTCATAAGAGTACGATGATCAAGAATGATTCATAAGAGTAGGATGATCAAGAATGATTCATAAGAGTAGCTTTACATTCGTGTTGGGATGATAGGGAATAATTGATGAGATTAGTTTGATTAATAATAATACCCATATTGAAATGACCGGGTCTAAATTACGTAGTCAACTCCAGGCAAAGAGTTTAACTGATATAAATGAGTATCCAATTACAAAAAATGAAGAATGTCTAAAATGATTCACGATGATCACCAGAAATTGGTTTTGAAAAATTAATGATTTCCTATAGAATATGAGGATTTGGATATATGTTAATTATATGCATGGCTTTAAAAATTTAGATCTTATTTCTTGTGTTTTGTATGCTTATATAAATTAATGTTGTAACAGGACCTTCTCGCACCTAAGACGCCTAATAATCTTCCAGGACATTACTTTTACTAAAATTATGTAATATAAGCTAATTGATAGTAGTAATAGCAATAGTTCGTTACATGTAGAAACTTGTAAAAATAAATGGAATTTACAATGCATGTCATGTATATTATACTTGTTTTATAAAGACAATGTACTTAATTTAATTTGTATATGTATTCATCGAGAAAGACCTTTATGTAGTTAATCTTTAACGTGCTTCTTATCCATAAATATTAATCATGCAAATGCGAGTAATTAATTGTGTGTGATGGTTGATGAGATACAATAGAAAGAATAATTAGTGCGATGAAATTACAATCTAGGATAATTGGATCGGGAATTGCTACGACGGGTGTTGTATGAAAAGATGATTATGAAGGGTTAATGTATATTCGATGATTAATGTCGATACTTGGGACGTCAAAATAAGAAAAGGAACTCTGCCGAAACTTTGGTAAAACAGTGATAATTTGATAATTACTAGAATTAGAAATACATCAAGATCTAACTATTTGACAGTTTCCGGGATGGATCGGTTGACCGTTACACTGACGTACAAAAAAATAAATTGCCCAAATTTTTAAGTACCAAACCGTAAGAATTAATTATAAATGCTTATGAAATCGTCAGGCGTTGTAAGATAAAACAAAAATCGAAGGACCAAATTGAAAAAGGTCAAAACGACACTGTTTTAATGTTATTATTTATCTTCTTAAAATTTTTCCACCGAAAATCTGCTTTGGTTACCTACTTTACAGGTGTATTTAATGCATCTAACCTTCATCAAATTTGGCAAAATTTGCACGAACTAATCACTTGACAAGCAATAGGATAATAGCAAGAAAACAAAAATTAATAGTTGAAATAGAGTAGAGCACAAGAACTCTAATTTATAGTTTTATTGATGAAGAGAAAAATTCAAATTTTTTTTTGTCTCTTTAAGATGTTTTCAACTTTTTAAATAAGCTCAAAAATCAAACTAAATAAATTAGAAAACCTTAAAATAAAGAAAAAAAGTATTAAAATTCCTAAACAAACTTAGAGAATTAAAATTACCATTCTTAATATTTGATTTTCTAAACTAAATAAAAATAAAATCACCATAAAAGAAAATATTTTTCTAAACTAAATAGAAAATAATAACAACTAAGAAATCTTAATTTCATCAAAACCCTTGGCATCAACAATAATGTTGTTTAAGGTGTATTTTGGGATTGAACAAACAAGGGTGCTTGGAGAGATTAAGAATAATTTATAGGTGAGATGTTTAGACTAGGTCATGCTGATGAAAGGATTCAAAACTGATTATTTAAGACACTAGCCTCGCAGTAGGAGGTCAAACCCGCCTTGAAATAAATATCTTGAATGCTTGATGTTGTGGCTTGAATTGGTCTTGATGGTGTAAGAGCATATGATTCTTTTGACTTCTTGACCAGGATGCTCATTTTAAGCCTAGTAAAGACTCTTTGGATAAAAGACTCTTATACTTCTTTCATGAATTCAATCTCGAAATCAGATTTTGATAAATTATCTTGGTACCTGGCAAAAATTTATTTTGACACAATATTTTAAATATTTTTTTCAACAACATATTTTATATATTGATAATTTATTTGTAAAAGAAATTTCTGGAAAATTAATCATCTTGAAAATATTAGATGTACAAAATAATTAATAATTTTCTTGTTGACTTTTAAGAGCATTCACAATTTTGATCATTTGATGATTCCAGGCATCCCATAAACAATAATATCCATAAGACAATTTTTGAGAAATTCATTAATTTAATTTTTTTAATAATATTTTAGTATTTTTTTTATTCATTTGAATCGGTCTTTCCTTTGTAGGGATTTTCTTTTCATTAAAAGCTTATTCATAAGGTAACTGCACTTGTGACATTTTTTTTTTTAATTCTAAAAGGCACTAGGCAAGTTGGAACATAATCATTTTCTAGATGGTAATGACATTGGAATACTGACGTGAGGTAATTTCCAATTATCATTGTACGTGACTTGATCTCATTATCAAAGTTTAGGAACTTGAATGTTTGAATTTTGAGAGTTAGCTTCAATTCGAAGAGTTTAATTTATAGATGATTTTTTGAGAGCTTTTGGAGCTATGTTTGTATCCATGATTTTGTCTATAGATGACGACTATATTTTTGGAATCTCGAAGCATATCAGTTGGAGTCTTAATAAGTCTTAATATTTAGAGTTAAAGTTTTCACTATAAAATCTAGGTTGAATAATGAGAAAGGGAAATTTGGACAACAATTCAAGTATGTAGAACCAGATTGTATGTAGCGAGTTTGAAAAGGTCATAAATTTGTTGTCTCTTAAACACATGAGTATGGGAGCTAGTCCGAGATGATGAATTGGTTTGGCTATAATCTGTATTTGAGGTGATTAGTTTTTATTCAGTTTTCATATAAAAAAATAACCAAACCGGTTTTTTTAAAAACCAAAACCGGTTCAAACCGATTGATTTCAGTTTGACTTAGTTTTTTTTATTTGGGTTCAGTTCGGTTCGATTCGGTTTTTTCAGTTTCAGACTTATAAAACCGAAAACGAACCGAACCGGTTGATTTTTAAAAAATTCTAATTGGTTTTTTTTCACAGTTTGGTTTTTTTGGTTATTTTTTTTTTCTGATTTTCTTAGTTTAATCGGTTTTTTAGTTTTTTTACTCACCCCTGATCTGTACTAAACCCATGTGAAAAAAAATTAAGGGAAGATATAATTGTTTCAAATTGTTTGATGAAGGCTGGTCTAGATCATATATAATTCTCATTACACATTGCCGGTCTAACTTGAAAGATGTTAATGCCCCATTAATTGCGACGCCTAATTAAGCTCATAACCATATCCATGAATTATAATCACCATTAAGGAAGCTTATAGGAACTCCTTAATTTCTAGTTGCTTCTTAATTTGTCTTCCTGGACATGCATGTGATCTAAAGGAACAAAGGGAAATTAAATGCTTAAGCATGAATGTGATCGTTCTATATATGTTCGTCTTCAAGCTTTGAAATTTTTATAGCCCAATTATTATTATTATTTTAATTTTTTTATGTGGGAAAAGAGTATCAAAATTGTGGGAAATATATATTAGAATATTTCATGGACTGAACTGCTCTATGATTGTGCATCTATAGCCCAATTATTATTATTTTTTCTTTTTCCTGTTGATTGCATTTTGGAATCCATTTGATTTGACATAATTTGAACTGGAAGAATGAATTGGGTTCACCTTCATTTGTTCTGTTTTAATGTGACTGAGAGCCTTGTTTTTTTAAATGTTATTGTCACTCGTTTAGATACTGACTAAGTAGAGTTTGCAGTCAGATTAACATACAGTATTCATTCATTCCATTAAGCCTTAATGGAGTAGTGAATGAATAAAATGACTTTTATTATATGTTCTTTGCCTGTGGTCCTCTACTACTTGGATGCTGAACTGGAGCATTGGAGGTTCCCACATTGCTCCATTGTTGGTATATTTGACAACTCTGAAACATGAAGCTGGTCAATAGGTGTCTATAACTAGTACAGAGATTTTACAATAGAAACTATTCAAGTAAAATTTTGGTGCAATCAGTGTTCTATATACACGAACCAATTTGGGGCTTCACTGTACTACCTTAGATACTGTCAAAATATGCTTCTTGGAATTCGGAAGCTTGGATCATCGGTTAACATGTCAGGTGTTGGTGCTTCATGAAATGATGTTACCTTTTCTCTTTCTGAACGTAATTTCCAGGTTGGAAATTCAAGTAATTATTTCAAATCCTAGAAGATGAATGGTGGCTTAGAATGCTGTGAAAAAATCATTCCCTTAATCATTTTTCAAATTAGAAAAGACATAACTTTTTGCTTGAACTTTTAGAATATAAGAAAATCATAATTTTATATCCAGACACTTTCCATCTATGATCTTTAAATCTGAAGACATATCATCTGGTTTAATGAGAGTGCTATTAGCATTGTCATCACCCAATTTTGGGTGATTCCCCAAAATTCATTTTTTTCCCCAAAAAAATAAAAAAAAGAAAAAAAATAAAAAAATAAAATAAAGGCTGGCAATGCGGAGAAAGCCGACCAAGAAAGGCTGCAAAATAGGCGAAAATCAAGCTGCAATTTTCGGAAGAATTTCAAGGCCCAAGTGTACGCTGTTATGCCCAAAAA
>Ga0325402_1002265_pt1 | contig 16789 bp, 15 predicted proteins | sample PopdelMetagenome_22_FD_207212 | JGI IMG/M metagenome (GOLD analysis project Ga0325402, IMG submission 207212) | Populus deltoides microbial communities from Bellville, Georgia, United States - Xylem-PdKOR-R3 | ecosystem: Host-associated > Plants > Phyllosphere > Stem > Wood/Secondary xylem... | reverse complement strand
AAAGAATATTAAGACATTTATATATAGAACATAGGCAAAACACTAGTTAAATGTGGGTGAAACTATTGAATAATATGGTTGCATCACCTACCTCGGGAGCACTAAGATGTACAGGGATCTCAAGGAGTATTACTAGTGGCCAAATATGAAGAAGAAGATAGCAGAATATGTGTCAAGATGTGGGATATGTCAACAGGTGAAGATAGCCATGGACTTGCAACCACTACCAATTCCGGAATGGAAATGGGAAAATATAGCCATGGACTTTGTAACTGGATTGCCAAAGGAGAAAAAGGGCAATGAGGCTATATGGGCGGTTGTAGATCGACTAATGAAGTCAGCTCTATTCTTGCCCACCAAGATGACGGACCCCGTAGACAAGTTGGCCAAATTATACGTGAATGAAGTGATTAGACTACATGGAGTACCCTTATCAATTGTGTCAATCTAGACCCCAGATTCACCTCGAGGTTATGGCCACGCTTACAACGAGCTTTAGGAATCGAATCGAGGTAAACTTGAGCACGACATTCCACCCTCAAACGGATGGCCAATCTGAAAGAACTATCCAAACACTTGAAGACCTTCTAAGTTCATGTATGCTAGAGTTTGAGGGAAACTAGGAAGACTTGTTGTCGTTGGTAGAGTTCACGTATAATAATAGTTATCAAGCTTCTATCGGGATGGCTCCATATGAAGCCCTTTATGAGAGGAAATGTCGCACTTTGATATGCTGGGATGAAATTGGAGAAAGGAAACTCTTGGGTCCTGAAATGGTACAATTAATGACTGATAAAGTAAGGGTGATCATGCAAAGAATAAAGGAAGCCCAAGATAGATAGAAGAGTTATTCAGATAATCGAAGGAGACCTTTGGAATTCCAGATAGGGGATAAAGTATTTTTAAAGGTGGCACCGTGGAAGGGCATCATTCGGTTTGGAATGAAAGGAAAGCTTGCTCCGAGGTACATTGGCCTATTTGAAGTGATAGCTAGGGTAGGGTCGGTTGCTTACTACCTAAGGCTATCGCGCACCTAAAGAAGATTCACAATGTGTTCCATGTATCACTATTACGGAAGGCAGAAGTGGATCCTTCACGAGTGTTACCTCCAGTTCCCATTGAAGGGAATCGAGACCAAGTCAATCAAGATCATGGATTGGGGTGAAAAAACATTGAGAAATAAAAGAATACCATTGGTCAGAGTATTGTGGAGGAACTCACAAATAGAGAAAGAAACATGGGAGAGAGAATCAGAGATTAAGGAAAAATAACCCCACCTATTCCTTGAGACAGGTATGCAACTTAAATTTTAGAGATGAAATTTTTGTTAGGAGGGGAGAATATGAAACTCGAGAAACAATTATACAAAAAAGGGGGGATTTATAATAAATTAAATTTTTTAACCAATGATTTACATATTTATTATTTATCATTTTTTTTATCAAAATCAGATTTTCATTTTGTTTTCTAATTTTATAAATAGTGAGTATCATAATAAGAATATCATATGTCTATGCAACAAACAAATCATCCATGTAGTTATTTAAATATAAAAAATAAACATAGAGAAAAATATAAATACTTAAATATAAAAAATAAAAATAAAACATTTAATTTGAAAATTTGTGAGTACAATGTAGAATTGTTCATTGCCTCTTATAATTCATTTGGGAATGTTGACGTCTACGAGTGTTTGTGCCGGTCTGATTTATTTATATAAAAAAAATGTGATATTTATTATAGTAGACAATTTTTTATTGTAAGGAGTAGTTGGTTAGCTTCATTTGGTGGGCATTAAATTCTATATTTCATCGCTAAAATCCAAGATTGAGAGAGTTGTTTCTATCACACAATTTTACTTGTTTCTATAAATAAGTAAATTTAAATTCAGATTATAATGTAATTATGTTTATTGTTCAATTTTATACCATTAAATATAATTTTTAATCTGATTATTAGATTAGGTTAAAGTTTTAATAGGAATTTTAAATATATTATTCTATATTAAATTAAAATCTTAAGTTAATCATTGTTAAGAAAATTTTTACGATATAAATAAGCAGATGCAATATGAATTTTATTATTTGTTGTCTTTTAATCTGTGAATTTTTTATTTGAAGAATTCTTTTCCACATAATACAAAGATATTCAACAACTTATTTTTATAAGGATTCCTTGTTTATTCTAACTATATAAAGAACTGAGAGCTGGAATATTTAATGACATTGATTTTAGGCTAAATTATTTTTCTGTATTATTTTAAGGTTTTATTTGTTGTTTTATTTTATTATTTAGATATTTACATTTAGTTTATTGCATGTGTTTAGTTTTGACATGTTTTGGCCTAAAAACAATGTTTTAGGATTGTTTTAAATAGCAAGCTTGTGTTAGCTAAATATTAGCTTGAGTTCATAAGTTTGCAACCCAATAAAGGTCCATTAAAGTTATTTAGGAAGATCCATTATTTTGATATTTATCTTCAATTCAGAGTTTGTGTTTTAGTTAGAGTTTGTTTTGATGTTTTATGACCATTTTAAGTATTAGACTTGTTTTGTTTTGATGTTTTATGACCATTATTAGCTTGGGTCTATTGATTTGCAACACAATAAAAATCCATTAAGACCATTTAGAAAGACTATACATTGTTTTCTTTACTGTAAAATTCAACATTCATGATGTTTTAAATAAAATTGTGTATTGTGTGATGCAATTTTTTTTTTCTTGAAAGAAAAGGCAAATTTAACTTGTAAATGTATAACTAACCTTGTGGCGTATTCATATACTTCGGATTTTTTATTTTTTATAATCAACGAGTCCTAATTTAATTTTCAATACCTTATATTTTTAGGTATAAGATTATCTTTGGATTAAGGTTTTTATCCATAGCTTTAGCTTTTTTTAGATTATTTATCTATTTTACTGTAAGTTTCTGAGTTTTTAAATCCACAAATTTGACATCAATTACTTTCTTATTTACCCCAGCAAGAGCAGACACCCATAGACTGACTAGAAAGCTTCCAGCTAATGAATCGTCGGCCTGCTGTTGGAGAGGTAAGTGTGAAGGTCCGTTTGGATAGCTGTTACTTTTGTGATTGAAACTTTTAGCCATGGGTGTAAAAATGTTTGCTAATTTTCTATTAGAATGCTCTTACGTTAATAAAAATTTCAGGACAGAAACCAAAGAGGAGAATCTTTTAAAGAGATATCCGAGACTTTCCGGATAAGAGACACATGAGTTACATTGTAAAAGATTCAAAATTACTCTCTTACCCTGTCTTTATATCTAAAACATTAATTTTACAATAGTTAATTTTATCACGAGATTTAAAAACTTTAAAATAAAATAATAAAATAAAACTCATAAAAAGATTAAAGAAGTCGTTCCACTTGTGGCTCAAAACTCTACCAAACAAATGAAGAAAAATATAAATAAATAAAAAGACCCAACAGCTTTTAAAACACCGAAAGCTACGCATACCCAAATGAACCCTTGATCTTGGCAAGGTGACCTTGAATCAATATTAAAATTTAGTACATGGACATCACGCTATACGCCTTCGGCATCGAAATTAAATATTTTTTTTTCTTGCACGATGGCAGAGTCAATGAAAACATAAAAAGAAAAACAGAGAATGGACTGCAACCTTGCCACACAAGGTGCCTCTGCCTCAGTTACTACATTTTACCTCATGAGAGTTAGCTCAGCAATCAGTAAATGTCAAGAATATTAATTCACAAGTATTCACTTTTTAAAAAAAAAAACAAAGGAGGGGGGGGGGGGGGGTTGTAAATTTTAGTAACCGTTTTGATTTTCAAAAACCGCAAGTTTAGCTTTATGTCTACCTTGACACCTGGTAACTAACTACAAGCTATTCCCTGCTTGAAGATTCCATTATGGATACAGCAGAGACTAACAGGATCCTATTCAAACAAATAAAAAAGTAAGAAATGGAATGTGATGGAAGGCAGGCAGGAAGACATCATAATCTAAGGTTCTAAGGGAATCAGCTTTCAGATTCCCATCCTTGTGAAATCCTGCTGGGACTCCACAGTCCATAAGGGTAGAGAAGAACCAGTGAAAGAAGCTTGAATAGTAGAAGAATGAATCAATGCTATACTCGGTGAGGTTACAGGCAGATCCAATGTGAGAATGTTGCTATCACCAGACATCTCTTAGATACCGTCCTTCCATTTGGAGCTTCTTCACCATAGACTCGGTTTTCGATGAGTCCAGGCCTCCCTGAAACACAAAAGCACATATTTCAGATGCATAATGTTCCTCACATATACACACATGCGACAGTGGGAGAGAAACACAGTCAATTCAAATGAAGGGACCAAGGTGAATCACAGCGGAAGAGCTGGACATGAATCACTGGCACTTAAAACAGTGATGGGTACCGTATTATGCATGCATGGGCATGATTTTCTTGGTGCTGTGCTTCATAAGGGAAGCAGCATTGAGAAAATAATAGTGCGAAGGTGACAGAACATTAGCACAAGCAATAACACGTACCTGCTCTTGCACAATAGTGTGCAGAGTCCTATGAACATCTCTAGCCATACCCTTGGCATCACCGCACACGTAAAAATAACCTCCTTGAGAAATTATAGTCCATATCTCTGCTGCCTGCATATGGTAATGAAATTAATTTAATATGTACAAGGTATTTGACTAATCAACAACCACCTAAATTTTGCAGTCTACAATTACTTACTCTATCCACCATCTTATGTTGAACATATTCCTTCTGTGGCCCCTCCCTTGAGAATGCAACTATCAACTCGGATATCACACCTTGCTCGACAAAATTATTGAGCTCATCCTCATATATGAAATCCTGCAGACCATAGAAATTGGAAATCAATGGGAACAAATTCGTTTTGTATCAATTATTATCAAATTAGGAAGTATGTCAAGGTCTAAACCATTCGGCGATTTCTGCATCCAAAGAAAAGCAGGGCGGGACCAAGCTGCACACCATCCTCTTTCAGGGCTATTCTTTCCTGGAGAAATCAACTAATTAATTTTCTTCATTTCACACCAAAATAAAAAATAAAAATAAAATACTCCCATCAGAAAGCAAATCCACCCCACCTGTAAAAATCCTCTGAAAGGTGCCAATCCAGTACCAGGACCCACCATTATAATTGGAGTTGAAGGATCTGCTGGTAACTTGAAATTAGATGTTCTGGTGAAAATGGGAGCCCAACTACATTCATAACTTTTCTCCAGAGGAACTGCATTCTGTTGTTTTTTAATTTTTAATTTATAGTTTTTGAGAGAGTCAGGAGAGGGGGGATACAGCAAAATATTAGATTTTCCAAGATGCTATGCAGAAATAATCTCAAACATTAAGGATAGTACAGAAAGAGAGAAAGTGCTGTTCTGTAAAATATAATGGAGGCTCTCAATACCTTCATCCAAGTTGAACACACCCCTTTGTGAATTCTACCAGTGGGAGTTGGACCATATACTAAAGCACAGGTCACATGTACTCTATTGGGAGTATATCTGCAGAAAAATATCAGGATACTATGTTTTTATAATTCAATCAAGAAGATAAATTCGCATTTCAAATACTCAACATGAATAAATAGATTACCTAGGAGAGGATGAGATAGAATAGTAGCGAGGCTGTAGGCGAGGAGCCACTGCAGCAAAAAAGATACCAAGGGAAGGTTTCGAAGATGGGAACTCAGCCATTACCTCGAGAAGACTTCTCTGACTTGCCATGACCCAGTGAGAGTATTCATTCTGGAATTTTTATTTTTATTTTTTAGAAAAAGAACATATTAGATGAGCAGGAATATACAGAAGACATCAAACAGAGCAAAAAAAAAATCAACAAAAAGCATGGATCACCTACTGACCTTTCCTTGCGGTGATGATAAAAACTTGAGTCTATCTGCCTCGCTAGGTTCACTGGCATGAGCAGCCAATGCAAGCAAAGCAGCCTGACAGCATAATTTCCAACCAACAATAGATAAATCTAACAGAAGTAGAACCAGAAAATAAACCTGAACAAGAAAACACGTGAAAATATCACCTTTTTAGGAGGGCTCAAGAGATCTGCATAGCATGCCAATGCAGTGTGAAGTGTGCAGGGACCTGGGAAAGGAGGCGGCAATGAGCTTCCAATAGCTGTGCCATCCTCATTATCAGCATGAATAGAAAACAACAAATCTAAAGGTTTATCTAGCAACTTCCCTGCTTCTTCAACAGTTTCATCACTATTCTCAGCATACACCCCCAAATGGTCTCCAGTTTCATATCTGAGGAGAAAAGTCAGCAAAGAGGCTGTTACTAACACTAGTGTGCAAACTTAATGGCAAATAAACAAAATACTTTTTTTCAAAACATAAACAAAAAAAAGGAAGAAAGAAACCAGTATGGTAATAAACGAATTTTACAACACACCAGAAAACTGCAGAAAATATCACTCTACAGAATTCAAAAGCATATTAAGAAACCACCAAGGATACCCACCCAAAAAGTAGTGAAAAGGTACGTAAAGAAAAGAACAAATACTAGAGGTATGTGACACCGCAAATCTCAAAATAAGAAAATAACTTTTTGAGGATATCTCCTTCCTGGGAATATAGCATCTATATAATACACACAATAAATAGAGCAAAGAGGGGCTCACACAAAGAAGTCCAAATTCACCCTAAGCGAGATTTGCAACAGATAATACACTTAATTTCCAAATATCCCAAGATCAGGCAAATTATTCATACAAGGAAAATTTCAGGACCTTTGTAGCAAACAAGAGGAGAAGAAGCCTTTGGGCTTCCACTTAAGCGTCAATGGTAGGGAGGGTTAAGTTGAGATAGGTCTTGGACCACAAGAAATTGAGAGAAAAAGGAATTTATAAAGGGATATGAATTATTAGATTAAACGGAGTAAAAGTATAGAGATGAACTTACATAATTCCAGTCCCTGTGATGTCAAATTCCAGATGTATGCAAGACCGGTCAGACTCTGCTTTGTGAAGCTCTTTTTGGACAACAACATTGACTCTTCCGGAAAGAGGGAAAACACCAATTTCAGCAATAACAAATCAGTTATGATTAACACATCCTATACCTTAGTTGATTACCTGCATGGATGGTGAATATCAAAAGACACGTTCCCATTTGCCAAGTTTGAGAATTTATCCTCAACAGATATTATAGAAGGATCATGAATCACTAATCGATATTCAGGTATAGCAGCTGTATAAGGAGTAGATGGAGCATTCACATCATCTTCATCTCTGAGCAACTGGTCTAGCTCAGGCCACAAAAATTCTTTCCTGAAAATGAAAGGAACAAAAACAGATGCCAATTAGGTAAGTTGCACCCAGGAAGCTCGATCCATCCAGAGAAAGGAAACAAAAAAGCCAATCTCAGCTAAGACAGCAATTGCAAGACACTCCATCCACTGAAACACTCAAACATGAACATGTTGCATACCAAGCAGAAAAATCATCCTCTATGCATTGATCATCGTCGCCAAGACCAACAGGAACGAGACGCTTTCCTCCTATATCAATCACACAGGAAAATTCTACCTCATTCAAAATAATACACAACATAAAAAACTCAAAAGAAGGGAATGAAATGAAAAAAATTGCCAACCAGTGCAAGACATAAAAGTTTGACATGCATGCCAATCTACAGGACATGCATCTAAATCAAATATTTAAAACAAGCATGAGAACAGAATCAGAAAGCAATGTCATGAACAACTTGAAAACATGGGGGCACTGAGTTGCAAACTGCAGAATTGGTACAACATTTAGTATTTTTTTCCTCAACATATCCTCCAAAACAAAATGAGAAAACTTGATGTACTGCTACATTGCAATGAATTAGATTCAAACCATAACCCTAAGTCAACGAGAATAACTAAATAAAATTGAAATATACCTTGTTCATAGAGCAGGTCATCAAGCACCTTCGCTATCTGTTTAGTGAACAGTGTGTCATCAGATATTGCTTACTTAAAATGAAGTCTAAGAGGAAAACAAATCCAACTGGTTTTTACCTTATTAAAATGTTCATATTGACGGTTACCAAGACCAAAAACACCATAAGAAAGCTGTTGAAGCCAGATTCCCCTTTCATTTCCCTGGAAATAGAACTCCATCATTGCGGGACATTTAGCTAGAAATTCTGGTAAAACAAAGCTACAGGCATTAAGCTCATATAGGCATTGTAAGAAAGTCACCAACCTCAGTAAACCACTTATAAAATCTCGCAGCGTTATCAGTTGGCTCTCCATCTCCATAACTACATTGTAAGATTCAAAAACATTCAACGCCAATTTTTTTTTAAAAATTGAAATACATGACCAACATACAACAAAGTACCATCAAGAGTAAAATTATTCTTACGTGGCAACCATGAATAATGCCAAAGTCTCTTTCTTCAATTTTTCTTCATATTGATCATCTTCCATAGCATAATCATCCTATTCAAGCCACAAAGAACACGAACATATGCTATAATTTCTAAAGAAGCCAATTCTATCATGTAATGCTGCAATCAATGTCACTAGATCGTTGGCTCGTATTATGCTACGGGTCAGATTAATTTCTTTTTAACATACATAAAAAAAATATCTAAGTGCAGCTAATCTTTTTCTAATAGAAAAAAAAATTCAAACCGTGTGGGAGTCAATCTAATGTGACCCAATCGACTCGATGAATCTAAAGGCAAGCTGGATGATTGGTAAAAACGTAGTTTAATTCAAAACAATTTTAAAATGACATTTTTTTAAAAAATATTGAGACAACATAATGAATCAACTCATGTCAAATCGGGTTAACCTTTTAAATTCACGACCCAGGTCATGAGACCATGATAACCCTACATAAAGCAAATCGAAACAAATTACAAAGCTCAATTCTCAATCAACTCAATGTTAAATGATGAAACATAAAAAAAAATAAAAGATAAAAAGATATAAAAAAAATGACTCAAGTCAACCCGAATTAACCTGCCAAATTCATGACTCAAGTCATGAGACCATTATAACCTTATAGAAAGGAAATCGAAACAAATTATGAAGTCTAATTCTCAATCAACCCAAAATTGATGAAAAAAATGAAAAAAAAGTCAATTTAAAAAAAGAACAAAAAAATAACCTTAGTCAACCCGGATTAACCTTCCAAACTCATAACTTGGATCATGAAACTGGGATAACTTTAAAGAAAGTAAATAAAAAAAAGACTAGAGTCAACCCGGATTAACCTACCAAGGCTACAACCCGTGTCATTAAACTGAGATAACCCTATAAACAAATTGAATAAATTCTCAATAAACTCATTGTTCAATGATGAAATTGAAAAAAAAAATCAATTTAAAAAAAAACACAATTAAATGACCTGAGTCTACTCGAGTTAACTTGCAATACCCATAACCCAAACCATGAGATCGAGAAATAACCTCATAAAAAACAAACCGAAGCAAATGACAAAACTTAATTCCTAATTAACCTAATGTTGAAGATGTTAAAAAATTAAACTAAAAAAAAATGTCAATTAAAAAAAAACTCAAGTGAACTAGCTTAACCCGTCAAATCCATGAAATGGATCATAAGATTGAGATAACCATATATAAAGCAAACCATAACAAATCATGAAACCTAGTATCCAATAAACCAAACGTTGAAAGATAAAATTAATATATATATATATATAAATTAAAAAAAAATATTATTGCAATGAATAGTATTTTAAGGGATGATACATAGTAAAAGAACCACCTCTTATAAAAAAAATTTAATAATTTGTGAAACAATTCTATCCAACATACCAGGTCAAACACTTTAACAGCTGCTTTCTCATATCTTGCTTTGACCTCTTCAGCTAAAGCCTATGATAATAGCATTAATTAGTAAAAAACTACATTAAATAAAAGTATAATAGTGCAAAGTAACACATTAAATAAACCACATCAAAATGAAGATCGAATGCTCATGCGGGGAGGTTATACAACTGCTCCGATTGTTTAGAATTGAATATATCGGAACAAATAACACATGTAGAGCACAGAAAAGTGTCTATCTCTAATGAAAACACCTAGCACAGTGACTTGGCAATAGCCCCATGACAAAACATGACCACTAGGAGTAGAATTCAATTCCAGCACTCTCTTGTGACTACCACTGTAGATAAGATGTGAGGCTCCGACATCTCATGAAGCTCAGTCCTTAAATTCCTCACGGAGTCATTATCAGCTAAAGTACCTTGAATGTGATCTGCCCACTGTTTATTTATTATTTTTTAAATCAGGCATGTGATCTGCCATGCTTTAGCACCAGCTGTTGCCCCCATTGAAACGTCTAACATCACAAAAGTTCATCTACTATGATTGTATATCATAAACAGTAAAGCTTTGCTAAAACTATGAAAAATGCCACCCTTGGTACCACAAGACAGCAAAGACGTAGAAAAGCAGTAAGCATAAATGTTAATGTATCATCAAAACCAATCAATCAAAAACTACTGACAATTCAAAGAGATTAAGCTAAGTACCAAATATTAGCTGAAAAATATCCAGCTATTCTCAGATTCACAATAAAAAAAAATAATAACTTACTGCTGTTCAAAGAAAATATCAGGACAACATTTCTCGAGGAAAACCAATAAATTAAAAACCCACTTTAACGCAGCTAGTCAAAAAACAAAAAGAAAAAAAGAGAGGATGAAACAGAGACAAACGATCAAGATTACAGAAAAACAACAGGATAACCATCAGCCATTCTTTTTTAATTAAGACTAAAAGCAGTTAGATATAGCTTTTAATTATGATTATGATTCTAGATCAATCTAAATTTTAGATAAAACAATTGTCATTATTTACCTTAGCAAAACCCTCCGCAGTTCCGGTCTGAGTCCCATAAAAGATAGTAACCTTAGTTTTCCCACCCAGAGCCTCGGACTCATCCTCCTCGTCCTTAATTGACAGTGACTTAGGAACCACCAACGGCTTGACGTCTTTGCTCCGATCGGACGATCTCTTCAATACAAGCACCGTCAATCCAACTAGAGCAGCAAACGACGTGGTAATTATCACAACAACTGAGTCAGACAGGGAGTCGCCAAAAAATATCCCTAACACTGATTCAACGAACCTAACCAAATTTGAACCACCTGAACTCATCCTTGATTAAGAAATGATCGGAAATTTTTTATGGTTTTAATGAGTTCGATTTGGTTTAGTTGTCTTGAAACGTGGTCACTAGCTCTCTCTCTTTCTTTCTAGAGTGAACCCTAGAAGATGGGGGTGGGTGAGCAGTGAGAGAGAGAGGGAGAGAAAGTGAGGACAGGGAAACAGGTATACTGCTGTCTTTATGTGGGACCGACTAAGTGCTTCACCAGTGATTTTTTTTAGCAAAAAGTTAAGGAAAAATAAACGAGAGGCTAGTGTGGTCGAGTCATTGTTTGACACTAGTAGAGAGTAGAGGGTAGAAAGTAGAGAGCACAGGCGTTGACGACAGAGTTTCTATTTTATTTTTCTTTCTTGCATTACTTTGTGCCTTTTCGTGCCTTTTTCTTCGGTCATAAATCTTTCACATTCCGGAGGGTCACGGCTTTGATTTTAGGGATTTTATTTTATTATTGCCTGACAATTTAACTAAATTGTGCTTTTAGCCTTCACCTTTCAACATCTTTTCAATCTTTTTTTTTATTATCTTTACTTATTCTACTATACAAATTTATTTCATCACTCCTGAGGATGAAAATAAAAAAATCATGTTCAATTCATCTAATTTTTATATTCAATCAAATCAATTTAATATATATTTTTTTTTTACATTGACCCATGTATTGTTAATTTTGGGTTCTTTCAAACCGTCCATCTATATACATATAGTAAACTTTTTGTTATGTTGAACATTCTATGTTAGTTGACTCAGTTAAAAAGTATGAAATCACAAGTATATATGGCTTAAATAAAAAAAACAAATATTAAACTTAGAATAATATAAAAAGAAGTGAGCTTTGGAGTTATATATATAACATCTTTAAGGTGACTTTACAAAATATGCTATATCTAAGTATGGTGTTACTTAGATAAGATGATTAATATGATCATGTTAATAATTTATAATGAGCTAATAACGATAGATCATCCGATTAGAACTTTCTTTGTGTGTGGTTTCCAATTGAGTAATAAAAAGAGTTTATATTATATTTATTTAAAATATCATTAGTGGATCCTCTAACCTTAACATCTGTTTTATCATTGTTTAATCCTTACATTACATCTCAAAGTTCTCTTCAACATCAATATCATTTTATTATTTGTAATTTATATAATTCACTTCTTTGTGGTTCGACCCCGATCTTACCGGGTTATTTATTACTTCGACACTCCTGCACTTGGGATAAGACATCAACTCTATGATCATGTCAAATTTTTGGCGCCGTTGCGGGGAGGTAAGTATTGTATGAATTATATATTTCTTTTATTTTCTTTTGTTTTTACTTTTATTTGTTTTTCTAATTTTTGTTCCTTTTCTTTTTCTTTTTCTTTTTCTTTTTCTTTTTCTTTTTCTTTTGTACTTGCATGAGAGTTTGGACACGTACATTAAGTGGTAGACTTTCTAGGAAATCCTTATTTTCTTTAGAAAACATGGCCAAAGAAGATAATCAGCCAATTTATAATGAGAATAATAAGAATAATCGTGTTAGAACACTTAGAGATCATATGAATCCAATAAGAACAAGTGCACCATCATGTATTGTTTTTCCTCCTGATACATCTCATTTTAATTTTAAACCAGGTATTATTCAACTTTTACTCACTTTTCATGGCTTAGAATTAGAAAATCCATACTTGCATTTAAGAGAATTTGAAGAAGTTTGTAACACCTATAATGACTTAAATTGTAGCATGAACACCATCAGATTAAAGCTTTTTCCTTTTTCATTAAAAGATAAAGTTAAAACATGGCTACAAAATATTAGGTTAGGATCCATTCGTGCTTGGGATGAAATGCAACAACAATTTTTAAAGAAGTTTTTCCCTTCTCATAGAACAAACTCTTTCAAAAGACAAATCACCACTTTCACTCAAAAACCAGGAGAAACATTTTACAAGTGTTGGGATATGTATAAAGACTTGATTAATACATGTTCTCATCATGGTTTTAAACACATGGAGATTGGTTTCATAATTTTAGGAAGGGTTAACACCTAAAGATAGGCAAATGGTGGAATTGATGTGCAATGAAACTTTTGAAGATAAAGACCCTGATGAAGCAATGGAGTACCTAGACTTGCTAGCTGAAAATGCTCAAAATTGGGACACTACAAGCACTTGTGAGGCACCAGGTAAAACTCAACTTCATACATCTAGTGGAGGTATGTACAACCTTAGGGAAGATCATGACCTCCAAGCCAAATTTGCATGTTTAGCTAGAAAAGCTGAGGCACTAGAATTAAAAAAAAGTGGTCAATTAAAATCTGTTCAAGAAATTGTGTTTCAAATTTGTGAAACTAATGAACACTCAACCAATGATTGTCCAACTTCGTCTTCTTTTAAAGAATGTCTCCATGAATAAGCCAATGCTTTAAATAGTTTCCAAAAGCCAAGTCATAATCCATACTCGCAAACGTACAACCTTGGTTGGAGAAATCACCCAAATTTCAGTTGGAAGAGTGGTAACAATAATGCACAAACTTCACAGCCACCATTTTAAGCATACCATAATTTCTAAAATTCTCATGGATATGCACCTCCTTATGTTCCCCCTCATAAAAGAAATCTTGAGGAAACACTACATGCATTCATTGAAAAGCAAGAGACAATCAACACTTAAAATGCTCAAACCATGGCTGATTTGAAAGATACTCTTGCAAAGTTCATATCTACTCTCAGTTTTCAGGAGAAAGGTAAGTTTCCATCTCAACCACAGCAAAATCCCAATGAGCAATACAATTCAAGTGCAAGTAGTTCTGGAAGCCAACATATGGATCAAGTCAAATCAATCACTACTCTCCGCAGTGGTAAGGTTATTAAAAAACTCATTCTTGAACCTTGTGAGAAAAAAGATGAGTTAGTCTCTGAGGGTAAGGAAAGGGTTGAACCTGAACATTGCAAAGAGGAGACTGATTCCCCACCAGCACTTCCATTTCCTCATGTCATGACCAAACAAAGGAAAGTCAATCACAATTCTAAAATCTTTGAAACTTTTAAACAGGTAAGGATCAATATACCTTTGTTAGATGCTATTAAACATGTACCGTCTTATGCTAAATTTTTGAAAGATCTATGCATTGTGAAGAGAAAACTGAATATGAAAAAGAAAGCCTTCTTAGCCGAACAAGTAAGTGTCATTCTTCAAAACTATAATGCTTTAAAATATAAAGACCCTAGTTGTCCTACAATTTCTTGCTTTATTGGAGAACATAAAATTGACAGAGCTTTACTTTATCTTTGAGCTAGTGTAAATTTACTTCCATATTCGGTTTTGCAAAGTCTTAATCTATGTGAGTTAAAACCTTCTTCTGTAACTCTTTTACTTGATGATAGATCTGTAAAAGTGCCTAGGGGAATAGTTGAAGATGTGTTAGTACAAGTTGATAAATTCATCTTTCCTGTAGATTTTATTGTCTTAGATACAAAACCTGTTGAAGCATGCAATTCAATTCCTGTTATTTTAGGACACCCATTTATTGCAACTTCTAATGCATTGATTAATTGTAGGAATGAAGTGATGAAGTTATCTTTTGAAAACATGACATTAAAGATGAATGTTTTTAACATTTGCAAGCAACCTAGAGATGATAATGATTTATAGGAAGTAGATTTTATTGAAAAAATAATTTATGATCAATTTGAAAATTCTTCCAGTGAAATTGAGTTTAATGAATCTGAAGATTTGCAAATGATTTATTTTCAGGAAGAATCAAAGGCAAATAGTTGGAGACCAAAAATTGAGGAATTGCCACCACGATCAATTGAGTCCATACCTTCAAGTGTTCAACCACCAAAACCCGATTTGAAGTCGTTACCATTTAATCTCAAATACTCATTTTTGGGAGAAAATGAAACTTTTTCGGTAATCATTTCTTCCAAACTTAATGTTCATCAAGAAGGTAAGTTATTACAAACTCTGAAAATGTACAAAAATGCATTAGGATGGACCATTGCTGATATAAAAGGAATTAGTCCTTTGATTTGCACACACAAGATTTATTTGGAGGAAAATGTTAAACCCTCTAGAGAAATGCAACGAAGGCTTAATCCTAATATGAAAGAAGTAGTGAGGAATGAAGTCATTAAGCTTCTAGATAATGAAATCATTTATCCTATTTCTGATAGCAAATGGGTAAGTCCTACCCACGTTGTACCTAAAAAGTCTGGAGTTATTGTGATAACAAATGAGAAAAATAAGTTAATTCCAACTAGAACTATTACTGGTTGGCGCATGTGCATTGACTATAGGAAACTTAATTCAATGACTAGAAAAGATCATTTTCCTTTACCTTTCATGGATTAAATTCTAGAAAGAGTTGTAGGTCATGAATTTTATTGTTTTCCAGATGGCTATTCAGGTTATAACCAAATTGAAATTGCATTTGAAAATCAAGATAAAACTACTTTCACATGTCCATTTGGTACGTTTGCATACCGAAGGATGCCTTTTGGATTATGTAATGCACCAGTCACGTTTCAAAGATGCATGCTTAACATATTCAGTGATATGGTTGAAGGTTTTCTTGAGATTTTTATGGATGATTTTTCTATTTTTGGTGATTCATTTGATAATTGTTTAAATAACTTGGAAAAGGTTTTGAACAGGTGTGAAGAGAAAAATCTTATGCTGAATTGGGAAAAATGTCATTTTATGGTAAACAAACGGCATTGTACTTGGTCATATTGTTTCATCAATAGGAATTGAGGTTGACAAATCTAAAATCGAGTTAATTACTAACTTGCCAACACCAAAATCTATTAAAAATGTTAGATCATTCTTAGGACATGCTGGTTTTTATAGAAGGTTTATCAAAGATTTTAATGTAATATCTAAGCCATTGTGTAACCTTCTAACAAAGGATAATGTTTTTGAATGGACTGAACATTGTGAAGAAGCCTTTGTTAAACTTAAAAACTTGCTTACTTCTACTCTTGTCATTCAACCTCCTGATTGGTCATTACCTTTTGAAATAATGTGTGATGCTAGTGATTATGCCGTGGGTGCTGTTTTAGGACAAAGAAAAAATAAGAAACCTTATGTGATTTACTATGCAAGTAAAACTTTAAATAGTTTTCAAATGAATTACACTACCACTGAAAAGAAATTACTTGCAGTAGTATTTGCATGTGAAAAATGGATTTTGTTAATTACTTCAAGAATTCGATATCACAATCAAGGATAAGAAAAGCACCGAAAATGTTGTTGCGAATCATTTGTCTAGATTGACAACTGATTCGAGATCTGACATCACACCAATCAATGACTACTTTCTTGATGAATCTTTACTTTTTATCTCTACAATGCCTTGGTTTGCTAATATTGTTAATTTTCTTGTTTCAAGACATTTGCCAGCTCATTGGAGTACCCAAGACAAAAGAAAGTTCTTGAACGAAGTAAAGAACTTTTATTGGGATGACCTTTGTTCAAATATTGTCCTGATCAAATATTTCAAAGATGCATTCCCGACAATGAGGTAAGTAGTGTCATTAAATTTTGTCATTCTGATGCATGTGGGGGTCATTTCTCATTAAGAAAGACAATTGCAAAAATCTTACAATGTGGATTTTATTAGCCTACCATGTTCAAAGA
>Ga0325402_1002258_pt1 | contig 16801 bp, 19 predicted proteins | sample PopdelMetagenome_22_FD_207212 | JGI IMG/M metagenome (GOLD analysis project Ga0325402, IMG submission 207212) | Populus deltoides microbial communities from Bellville, Georgia, United States - Xylem-PdKOR-R3 | ecosystem: Host-associated > Plants > Phyllosphere > Stem > Wood/Secondary xylem... | reverse complement strand
TGTTAGTCAAGGTTTAAGTTTGTGTAAACCCCAACTCTTCGCTGAGTGCTTAGACTGGCAATAGTTGGTACATGTGCCATCTCATTGCCTACAAGCCCCCATATTGCCTCCACGAGGGCAATCACTGGGACAACAAGAGACCCTTTTTAGAGACTGAATAGCCAACCTACCCTCGTCAAGCATAAAAGATTTAGAACCGGCTATAGGGTGTATGCTTCACAAAGTACATTTTGCATAAAACAACCTAAACCATGAAGCATTTGGTTACCAGGTCTTTTGAAACGATAAGATGGCCATCATTACCAAATTTACTACTGTGGAATATGGGCAGAATTCTGAATTGTCACAACTATCAGAGGGAGATTGCTCTGATATGATGCAAGGAAGCTTCCAGTAGTACCCTCTTTTCAAGAGATGTATTAGCCAATATTAAGGAAAAGGGGCTTTGACCCATATTTTGTAAAAAACAAATATAAGCCTACCAAAGCATCAGCTTGAGCAGAACTACTCCTGATAAGGAACGCGACAAAAAGAGTCCATTACACAAGAGGAATGTTGGCCATCGATCGTTTTTTTTTTTTTGAAAAAAAAACAAGCTCATATTACATATGCATTCATGCATTGTTTCTTTCATCATGCATTTGTTTTTAATTTATCATATGCATACCCGATCATGAAACATAGTCCCACGTCCAAAGTCTACTGCACCCGTTCCAGAACAAGAATGGAGAACAAAAAAAAAGAGAGCTCATTTAGAGTCACATTACCAGACCGAGTTAGAATCCGTGAAAAATAAAGTTGCTCAGCTGACCGACCTACTCAAGCAACTTCTAAGAGCTAAGAATGGGGAAGGAACATCTGCACAACTGCCTGAAGGTGCGCCAGCGGCTCACATCCCATCAGCATCTCAAAACCAGGGGGCAAACTCGGCTAATGCACAAACAACATTTTGTGCCTATCACCCCTATCCAGCCAAATCATGCTCCAATCATTGTGGACTTAACAATGTAGGGAATCCCGGATAATAGATCTCCCAGTTTGATGGACCAAGACAAGCTATTTACTCTGGAAGAAAGATTAAGGGCAGTTGAGGGTAATGACTGGTTTGACCCAATGCGAGCAGCCGAAGTATGTTTGGTACCAAACATCGTGGTGCCAAAAGATTTTCGGATACCAGAATTCATTAAGTATACCGGTTTGGAATGCCCAAACACTCACCTTTGATCCTACTGCAACAAAATGGCGGAAGTAATCCGTGATGATAAATTGCTAATCTATTTTCTTCAAGATAGCCTAGCAGGATCCGTTTTAAGCTGGTACATGAGGTTAGACAGCATCAGGATCAAGAGCTGGAGAGATTTGGTGGAGGCTTTCCTTAAACAATACAAGTTTAACATGGAAATTGCTCCAGATCGGACAAGTCTAATGTCAATGGAGAAGAGGAGTCAAGAGTCAGTAAGGGCCTATGCACAAAGGTGGAGGGATGAGGCAATGCATGTCCAACCCCCTCTAATAGAAACAGAAATGGCGACCTTGTTTGCGAATACGCAAGGCACCATATTATGAGCATCTAATGGGTAGCTCATCTCAGCATTTCTACGATGTGGTAGAGCAAGGGATTAAAGCTAGACACATAGCTGAGCTATCGCAGACGAAGGGTTTTATTGGAAGAAAAATGGAAGGTCACGTTAACAACTTCGAAGGTGGGTCCAAGGGCAAAATAGTGGATTCACATAACCCACAAATACCTACCTCTCATGTTGCCCACATAAACTTTAACAAACCTTTTTCCTCTAAACGAGCAAATAACCAGTCAAACAACCAAAACAACTACCAAAGATCAAACACAAGATACATTTCAGAACAACTACCGCCATTACCCATGCATTTGAAGGACATGTATGCCAAACTACTAGGCATTAAACAAATAGCTCATATCCCCACATTACCACTACAACCACCATTCCCTATCTGGTACAAGCCCGAGTTGACTTGCGAGTATTATGCTGGTATTCCCGGGCATGGTTTTGAAACATGCTACGCTTTCAAGAAAAGGTTGTCAAAGCTCATCATGATAGGATGGGTGTCATTTGAAGACACATCCAACATCAATTCAAAGTCATTGCCTGGTCGTGACGCAAGTAATAATGGATGAAGGATTGGAAAACCCCGGTCAAGAATTGTCTATGATGAAGAAGGTGAGATCGAAGGAGATGATAAGAAAACACAGGTGGGGAAGGAAGATGAAGCACTGCCACAACTAATTGTCCACACACTAGAAGAAGTCTCCGCCAAGACCTTTGTGCACAAGTTGGCCCAGGGTGAGAAGTTTCAGAATTGGGTGACCTAAGAAGCCCTAGTAGTTTTCAAAATGAATCTTGAAAGCGGATTTCTTACAACATCATATTTATTATTTAAATTAAGAAACTCACCGAATGTGAGTATAGATACACTGAGATAGAAAGGCTCTGTTGTGCGCTGGTGAGGGCGGCAAAGAGATTACGACATTATATGTTACACCACTTGATGGATTTCAAAAGTGGAACAAACCCTTTTTCTAAAGTCGAATTGAAAGGTGGCCGGTTTTATTTGCAGAATATGACATAAAGTATATGACATAAAGTATATGACAATGAAAGCCCTAAAAGGAAGTGCAATTACGAACCATTTGACTGATAATGCTGTTGAAGATTACAACCCTTTGGGATTTGAGATTTTCCCTATTAAGATATATTGTCAATAAAGAAAGCAGAAGGGAGGACAGATTGGTGGACTATGTTTTTGATGGGGCAGTGAATGTATATGGTAACGGGGCCAGTGCGGTAATAATCTCTCCTAATAAGAAGCAATATCCAGTTTCGGTTAAACTGCGTTTCGAGTGCACCAACAATACAGCTGAGCATAAAGCTTGTATCCTCGGTTTAGAAGCTGCATTAGAGCTAAAGATAAGATAGATGTATATGGGGATTCAATGTTGATTATCTGTCAGGTAAAAGGGGAATGGCAAACCAAGAAAGAAAAGCTGAGTTCATACCAGGAATAGCTATCTAAAGAATTTGAAGAGAAGGGAACCATGTCGCGGATGCTTTGGCCACACTAACGGTTATGACTACCATTGATCTCGAGTATAAGGTACAACCTGTACGCATTGACATTAGAAATGACCCAGCTCACTTGAAGGAGAAATAGGCGAAATGAATTTCTTCTTCATAAAAGCCCGGATCAGGATCACATCCCCACACTGGGGGCAATAAAAGACATTTCATGAAAACGGGATGAGAGCCCGTAGATTTGAAAAAGATAAGTTAAAGCATTTGACAAAAGCATGACAAAGAAGGCAATGACAAGTCATACATTAAAAAAAAAAGAAGAAGAAAAGGGGCTACTTGTAAAAAGTCGAAGACTTCTTCTCAAAGATATGATAGGGCAGCACGAGAAATGAATCCAACATAGGACTTCAAAAGCAAGCTCATGTCAAGAGAGAGTTTCATGAAATAGAAGAAGATGATGGGACCTATGTTTCAAAACCAGTTTTTTGTAAACGTTGCAGGAGGAATCCTTAATGTAATCCAACAAGATTGTGGATGAGGAAAGGATCATTGAGTTGATGATAGCAAAGAATCACGGTTTTGATTTTGGAACAACAATAAAGTGAGAAGAACCTATTAGGAAATCTCCAAAAGAAAATGAAAGGTTCAAACCCTGCCATCAGGAAGAATGACACCGATTTCAGCTTTGGTTAAAGGGAATCGCCAAATGGGATTCCAGGTTGACCGAGCTACAAATATAGTTTTTGTTTTTAGTTAAAAGAGGTCGCCAGAAGGGATCTCATATTTCAGTTTTGGTCTAAGGAGGTCGCCAGAAGGGATCTCATATTTCAGCTTTGGTAAAAGGGAATCGCCAGATGGGATTCCAGGTTGACCGAGCTACAGAAATAGTTTTTGGTTTTGCTTAAAGGAGGTCGCCAGAAGGGATCTCATATTTCGGATTTGATTAAAGGAGGTCGCCAGAAGGGATCTCATATTTCAGCTTTTATCAAAAGGAGGTCGCCAGAAGGGATCTCATATTTCAGCTTTGGTTAAAGGGAATCGCCAGATGGGATTCCAGGTTGATCGGGCTACAAACATAGATTTTTTTGGTTCTGGTTAAAGGGGATCGCCAGATGGGATCTCAGGTTAGCCCAACCACACACAGGATTTTGGTTCTGGTTAAAGGGGATCGCTAGATGGGATCTCAGGTTAGCCCAACCACATATATTTTTTGGTTCTGGTTAAAGGGGATCGCCAGATGGGATCTCAGGTTAGCCCAACCACACATAGGATAATGGTTTTGGTTAAAGGGGATCGCCAGATGGGATCTCAGGTTAGCCCAACCACACATAGATTTTTTGGTTCTGGTTAAAGGGGATCGCCAGATGGGATCTCAGGTTAGCCCAACCACATACAGAATAATGGTTTTGGTTAAAGGGGATCGCCAGATGGGATCTCAGGTTAGCCCAACCACACACATGATTTTGGTTCTGGTTAAAGGGGATCGCCAGATGGGATCTCAGGTTAGCCCAACCACACACAGAATAATGGTTCTGGTTAAAAGGGATCGCCAGATGGGATCTCAGGTTAGCCCAACCACACACAGGATTTTGGTTCTGGTTAAAGGGGATCGCTAGATGGGATCTCAGGTTAGCCCAACCACATATATTTTTTGGTTCTGGTTAAAGGGGATCGCCAGATGGGATCTCAGGTTAGCCCAACCACACATAGGATAATGGTTTTGGTTAAAGGGGATCGCCAGATGGGATCTCAGGTTAGCCCAACCACACATAGATTTTTTGGTTCTGGTTAAAGGGGATCGCCAGATGGGATCTCAGGTTAGCCCAACCACATACAGAATAATGGTTTTGGTTAAAGGGGATCGCCAGATGGGATCTCAGGTTAGCCCAACCACACACATGATTTTGGTTCTGGTTAAAGGGGATCGCCAGATGGGATCTCAGGTTAGCCCAACCACACACAGAATAATGGTTCTGGTTAAAGGGGATCGCCAGATGGGATCTCAGGTTAGCCCAACCACACACAAGATATTGGTTCCGGTTAAAGGGGATCGCCAGATGGGATCTCAGGTTAGCCCAACCACACACAGAATAATGGTTCTGGTTAAAGGAGATCGCCAGATGGGATCTCAGGTTAGCCGAACCACACACAGGATTTTGGTTCTGGTTAAAGGGGATCGCCAGATGGGATCTCAGGTTAGCCCAACCACACACAGCATAATGGTTCTGGTTAAAGGGGATCGCCAGATGGGATCTCAGGTTAGCCCAACCACACACAGGATAATGGTTCTGGTTAAAGGGGATCGCCAGATGGGATCTCAGGTTAGCCCAACCACACACAAAATAATGGTTCTGGTTAAAGGGGATCGCCGGAAGGGATCTCAGGTTAGCCCAACCGTAACATCGATATTAGCTAAGGGAAATCGCCAGATGGGATTTCAGTTTGGCCAAACTACAAATATGGATTTTTAGTTAAAAGAGATCGCCAGAAGGGATCTCGGATGGAATGCCAGGTTAATCTAATCCAAGTTAGAGGTTAGGGGATCACCGGATTGGGATCTCAAGATGACTAAGTTTTGATCATTGTTTTGGGTTGAAGGGGAGCTGCTGTAAAGACAGTTTCAAATAGATCAAACTTCGACAATATCAGTTTTGGAAGTTCAGTTTTGTTTATCTTTATAAAACTTACTACGCAAAATCCATGTTGCTCCGTAAGCATTATAAAGAGGGGGCATCTGTTGTAACCCATTTTTGGATCCCCACAAATAAATATATATATATATAAAAAAAAAACTGAACAGTGTCGTTTTGACACTGTTCCTCTTCCTGCCTGCTGCTCCCAAAACTTAGAGCCCTACGCCCCTTTAAACAAGAAAAAATGATTGCATGCTGCTCCCAAAACTTAAAGCCCCACGCCCACTAGCCGACCAACCTCCGCTCCCCTGCTCCCCACGCGCAATAGCAGCCCGCTCCCCCTTCGCCTATAAATACTTCCCTTAGCAGCTGCAAGAAAAGTGGAGGGTTTTTTGGATGGGAAGGACGAGAGATAGAGTTTTTAGAACTAGAGAGAGGGCTGGAAAACCAAGAGGGGGAGAAACTTTTTGAAACGGAGAGAGGAAGAAGTTTAAAACGAGGAGAGTTTTGTTGAACGAGAGAGGGCTGGAAAACTAAAAGGGGAGGAGTGTTTTTGGAACGAGAAAGAGAGAGAGCACCCAAAAACAATCCCCCTCCTGGCCATTCCCCTCTCTTGGCCATTTCTTCCCTGCACCTGAAACAGCCTTCTCTGTCAACGGAGCCCCAGACCGACCTCATTTTCTCCTCCATCCCAGCAGCAGTAGCAACACCAGGAGGAGGAGCAGCCGCAGTAACACGCCAACTACACCAGCATTGCCAAACGCCACCACCATCCCGCCTCAATTCATCTCCTTCCTCCCACTCGGCGCTGCTGCTTGAAGAAAAAAGGGAGCGCCTGCCTCGCGAGCAGCAAAAGAAGAAGAAGAAAACAGCTGCTGTCACTGGAACCTCCGCCATTCCACCACCATCAGCGCTGCCAACAATAGCAGAAAAAAAACACTGCCCGCCACTGCAGGGAAGAACCACCGTCGCTCCATCATCATCACTACCAGCTGTCACTGGCCTCCCAGTCGACAACAACACTGTGAGAAGCAAAAGAATAAAACAGAAACAGAGGAGAATAGAGCAGAAGAAAAACACAGAGAAGAAGAAGAAGAAAGGTCGACCACCGTCCAAGCCACAGCCATGCCCTGCCACCAGCACCTCCACGAAGACGTTGCAGATAAGGAAGAACATTGTTGACAGCAGAAAACACCGTCAGCAACAGAAGGAGAAGACAAAACAGGGGCGAACAGAGGAGAAAGAGAGGAGAGAAACTGGAGTAAAACGGACTAGAAGGAGAGAAGACTTTGGGACAAGGGAGATGAAACAAAGACAGTGACAGAGAGTAGAATAAAAGCAGACGTGAAAAGGAAAAAAAAACCAGAGGTGGGCACCTCTGCACAGGGAAGAAGAAGAAAGAATAGCTGCTGTCATAGGGCTCCCCAGCCACCGACCACCCTCCCGGCCATCCTCCGGTCAGCAACCGCCAGCAGCACCGCCTTCAGAGCCACCACAGGTCAGCCCTCTGACCCTTATCTCTATTTACTATTCATCGTCTTGCATGCAGAACGTGCACTGTGCACGTTCTGCAAGCCAGAAAATAATTACCCGGTTACTGTGTGCACAGTACCGGCTAATTAATTAACAGGTACTGTTCACCTGCACAGTAACCAGTCATGTGGGTTTGGGCTGGGCTGAGTCCAGCCCTGTAGGAAGTAGGCCCGTTTTATTTTGGGCCAATTTCGGCCCAGTCTCCTTTCGGGCCGGGTCTGGCCCGTTCGAACAAAAATTCTTCAAAAATTATTTCAAAAAATGTGATTTTCTGTAATTTTATTAATGTATTTTGATCAATGTCGGTTTGTATTTTTATACTGTAAAGATACAAGTCCGGTATTAAAATACCCGGTTTTTGTCAAGTTTTCAAAAAATGTTTTGTTTTCATGCATATGGCCTAGTCTCTCCAATATATATATATAAATATTATAACATCATATTTTCACACAACAAAAGAAATTTCAAAAACAATATATGTATTAGCATGCATTTTGGCTTTAATAACTAGTTTATTCAAGCCATGAGAACTAGGCCAATATTTCAAAAATTCTAAAAAAATCTTTTGGTCTTCTTTTAGTATTTGGGATTACAAATTTATACGTAGAACGTATTCCTGATATTAAAAATATGTTTTTTACATAGACGTTAGAACGGTTAGGTTTTACCTGATAAGATAAGGACCTCCTTATTGAGGAGGACTTTTCTTGAACCATCAACGGACCAACAACTAGAAATACAATAACACCTTAGCTTTTTTATCAGACAATCAAACAATGCAGCTTACCTTAGGTAGGGCGTATTTGGGGTGCTAATACCTTCCCTTTACGCAACCAGTCCCCGTGCCCGATCTCTGAGACCAGTTAGGGTTCCTAGTGACCAAAATACTAGGTGGCGACTCCCACACCATTTTTCATTGATAAGAGACAAAGAATTCCTTGTCTCCCCATATTTACCAGATATATATCCATACTCATTGAGGGTGGACAATCGCCGCGACGTCGCTCACTCCTCAAATGCAGGAACCACAAGAACATCATTTAGCTTGAGATTGGTAGTGGGAATAGTAACGTTTCCAGTACCAGTGATAGGCAAGCCCTGACCATTTCGAACCATAACAGAGTCATTTCCAGGATAAGAAATAATTCCTTGGACTTCATTTGTGTCAGACATCATATGCTGGTTTGCTCCAGTGTCAGAATACCATGGATCTTCTGCAGTTTCACCAATTTTAATTACAGCAAAGGCCTTGTATTGATCAGCTTCTTCATTAGATGCAAAGCATCCATCGAAAACAATTTTAATTACAGCAAAGGCCTTGTGATTAGGTCCCCCACATCGAAAACAAGTGATGCCACCACGTCCATGATTACTGTTATGTGAGATTTGTTTCCAATAAGTCCCAGTGAAGCTTCCATTTTGGCGAGGAAAACGAGTCTCTTTAGCTCATGATGGAGTGTTGTTAGTGGGATTTCTCCCAGTGAAGCTGCTATGATTGTGACCATGAGTGCTGGTGTTTATCCATGGCTTTGAGTTTGTGCGGCCATGATTTGTATAAAAAGCGACAGAAGGAGCAGTTATCTGTGCTCCTTGAATTCGAATTTCAAAGTCACGGAGTTTACAAATAACTCCTTCAAGAGATGGAAAGGTATCTCTAGCATTTAATGCTACTACTATAGGATCAAATTCAGATCCTAATCCTCGAAGAATACAAATGATGAATTCATCATCATCCATTGGTTTACCTGCACCACAAAGAGATAGAGCCAAAGCTTTTGCTTTGTGTAAATAATCTTCCAGTGAAGTGGTACCTTTTGTCAGAGACTATAAATTGCCTTTGATAAAGGGTCTCTAACACTTGCCATGCATCATGCGAAGATTCACTATTGATGACTTGAGAAAGAGGTCCATCAGAGAGTGAACTATTGATCCATCCAAGGATCAATTGATCCGTGCGCAGCCACATTGCTGCAGTAGGATTTGTTTGCAACTCACCATTCTCACCAATGATAGTTGATTCTGGGCAGGGAACTTCATCCTTCACATATCCAAGGACTCTATAGCCACGTAAAACAGGAATAACCTGTGCTTTCCATAGAAGATAATTGTTTGAAGCCAACTTAATAGAGATATTAGGCAGATGTGATTTTGGGAGTGTAATCTCAAGAGAAGAAGCAGGGAACATTGTTTGAACTGAAGAAGAAGATGCCATAGTGATAAAAGGCTCTGATACCATGTAGGAAAGCTGAACTTATATTCATGTATATTGTTCGTGCCTTTAAATAGGCATTTCATACATTACAGGTCATTGGTTATTACTATATATATACATGATTGGATGCAGGAATTATGGAAATCATGAAGTAAATGGAATGAAGAATTATGGTAGGGGATCTCTCAATAGAGTGATGTGTGCAGAAGATCCATGTAGGATTTCTACACTTGAATCCTGCATGGAATCTCTACACATATTTTCATATCTCTTCACAGAAAACTGCTCATTAGACAATTTTTCCCTGATGTGTTTGTCCCTCAAGGGACACAATCTTTGGAGAGCACTACCCCGACTTCTATTCTCATATTCCTCATTACCCTAAGTTTGCCGACTTGACCTGGCAGGTGAAGAACATGATGCAGTATTGTGACTCAGAACTCTGCAATGTTTGCAAAACTTCGGCAAAGTTTCATAAACAATTGATTGGTTCAAAATAGAACCATTAGGCAAAAGAATATTGATAGAATAAGGCAAAGCATCCATCAAATTTACTTCTATGAGGACTCTAGCATAAGAGAGACGCAACATGGTGGAGGTCAATTTGTCACTCTACAAAGGCTTCCCACGCATACCGCCAATCTTTGATAAGCATCTAGGGGACCAACATTCTAATGGAAGATTAGGAAATTTCACCCAAACTGGAACCTTAGACATCTCTTTAGCAGAAAAATTAAAAAATGCAGGCATAGGTCTTAACATAAAAGGTCTACCAAACACCAAATAAGGGCCTCCACTAAAGACAACAAGTTTATCCTTAATCTTATTAAAACAATATATCAGCCACCCCGGATCATGGATCACATTTCCAGGTATGACTAATGATATTGTTCAAAGCTTTAAAACCTGGGAATTTCCCAGCCACATACCCAACAACACATGATTTCCAAACATCACAACTCGCATCTAAGTCCTTAGCTTACAAAGAGAAAGATTTTGTGCTACAAATAGTAGAGAAATGTGTAAGCTTGCGACAATTTTCAAAGCTATGATTAGTAGAGAATAAATCCCTCCATTTGCCTACTGCAGGTTGTAAGGGCTAAGAAGTACTTAGGTGCTAAAGATTACTTGTAGATGGGGGGCACCCCACCATGGAGTTGATCACCTCGTCAGAGATGGAGGTGGTTGGGGCTTGTGTTGCACTTGAGATTGCAACCAGAGGTCTAACGTTGGAATTAGTGCCATAAGCATGAGGGTCAGTACTAGGGCTGGGTAAAGTTATCATTTTCACAGGAGAATCTGGGATCGCAGCAACAACCTAGAGATTCATCTATAAATTCGTACCAGAATTGGGTGCAACACCTACATGAGACTCCTTTGACTGAGAGCTCTTTCTCTCTCTGTTTTTTTTAATCAAAAAGTAAGTATATATTTAAAATAAAAATAAAAACAAGTGAATGTTGCTTTTATGACTCTTTCAGAACCTTATGAGAAATCAAAGTTTTTGGGTTCTAGGGGGAGTATTGTCGCAAGGCTGAAACTTAAAGGAATTGACGGAAGGGCACCACCAGAAGTGGAGCCTACAGCTTAATTTGACTTAACATGAGAAAACTTACCATGTCCAGACATAGTAAAGATTGACAGACTGAGAACTCTTTTCTTTTTTTATCAAATGTAAGAAAATATTATAGATCAAAATGAAACGAAGCTGGAGACTAGCAAGTGAGAGTGTATAGACATGTACAAAACCAGTGACAATATACCAGAGGGAACAGGCTCCCTCGAACAAGCAATAGGTACATCACAACGAGCAAAACAAAGCCATTTAGCAAACATAAATAAATACAAATAGACTAGTAGCTAATGATATCTATGACATGACAAGCACACAGGCAAAGGATCATAGCAACGCATTCCATGAACGCAACCAACACCTGGCATGCACAACCATCCAGCATAGCAGCAAAAGCATGGACTCAAGCAGCCAATAGCAGTAAGCATAGTAGTATGAAGCACCACTGGGAGATCCAAAGAAAACAGCACCAATGGGAGCAGGTGATAGCTCCTTCAAACCTAGTAGACACAAAGAGGAATTGTGAGATCACAGCCGCTAAAGAAGCTCAAGGAGGAACAACAAAAACAACGACGCCAGCAATAGCACCAACCAGCATACAAGGACGCCAGCAATAGCAGCTAGGCAGAGCAATAGTCATATAGCAATCAAATAAAAAAGGAGACCCAGCAGGGCATTCGGTTGCAGCAGGCCTCCCAAAACAGGAGAGGAAGCACTGGAACTAAGCAACAAACTAACAACAATGACAATGAAAGCCCATGTCATGCAGAACCAAACGGTTGGGAAGCATAGCAATAGCTAGGACCTAGATACACCCCTGAGTAGCTTGCATGGAGATGAGACCATCCAATTCAGCCAAGGCAGCCAAACATATCAGACTAGCATTCACACCCTAAAACATGGAAAACATCCAGCAAGGAAGCAGGTAAGGCACAACTTTAGGCAGCAAGGATTGGCCCAGGTGTACTCAACCAAGCAAACCAACCAAAATCAAATCCAGCAGGCAAGCCTAAAAATTTCAAGCTAGCCAGCTCTTAGAGACAACCACTAAGATAGATAGTGTGATAAACCAAGAAGATCTGTAAGAATGGCCGTGAAAAACCCAAAGTATTTGGACTAAGAAGTTCTCACGTAAAAGCAACTTCCATGTGCAAGAACCATGTACAGAGAAGTTATGTTTGCCAAAGATTTGGTCTAAGTTGTTGGTCATGTCCACCAAGCATGCTTGCGTAGGAATAGGTCTAGCAGCTATTATTTGATTTTCAATAATGTGATCGTGTCCTAATTCTTAGAGATATGATCTCAGAATTAGGAGTGGTTGTTATTTTCTTCTTGTATTTAAACCCTTTCAAAAGCAGTAAAGATGAGCTGAATTTTTCCAAATAAAAACTCTTGCGGTTAATTCTCACCCTAAGTAGAATACTATCTGCACTATAATATTCATAGCCTGATTGGGACCTATCATTGGTATTAGAGCCATGGGAAAAAATAAGGAGAGGATTGAGAGTTTAGAAGCTGGTTTGGGTGGACTCCAAAACAGTTTTAGTTGCATGGAGATTGGTGTTACTGAGAAGTTGCACCACATAGAAGATGTACTTAGCAAGCTCTCTGAAGTCCTTCTATCCAATCAAACTGCATCAGCTAGCAACCCTTCTGACCCTACTACCAACTCTCCTAATAGACGTTCTCATTCCATAAGAGAGGAACCGAGAGAAATTTCAGAAGGAGGCCGACCATTGTTTTTTTCTAAGTTAGCTAGTTTGGAGTTCCCTAGATTTTCTAGAGATGATCCTTCTGAATGGTTCACAAGGGTGGATCAATTCTTTGAATTTCAAGGCACCACTGAAGCTCAAAAGGTGTCTCTAGCTTTTTTCCACCTACAAGGTGAAGCTAATCAATGGTGGCAGTGGTTGAGATGATCTTATAAAGAAGAAGGCAGGGACGTGACATGGGACATTTTTCAAGAAGAACTGTGGGCAAGGTTTGGTCCTATTGAATGTGAAGACTTTGATGAAGCCTTGTCAAAGGTGAAACAGGAAGGGTCTTTGCGTGAGTATCAGAAGGAGTTTGAACAACTGGGTAATCGGGTGCACGGATGGCCACAAAAAGCTTTAGTAGGAACATTCATGGGGGGCCTCAAACCTGAAATAGCGAATGGCATAAGAATGTTCAAACCAAAGTCATTAAAAGAAGCTAGCAGCCTTGCACGAATGCGAGTGAGCAGTTGAACCACCAAAGGAGAAGTACACGATCAATCCATCAAACTCCTGCAGACTACCATCCACCAACAAGATTCAAGACAGCTTCACCTATGAAAATACTTTCCTGGGATGAAATGCAGAAGAGACGAGCACAGGGTCTATGTTTTAACTGTGAAGAGAAATTCACGCCTGGTCATAGGTGCAAGGGGCCACAGCTCCTATTGTTAGAAGGCTGCTGTGAATATTAGAGGGAGATGACATCAAAAGCTCATTGGAATTTCAACCTGAAATATCACTTCATGCACTTTCTGGATGGACAACATATAAAACCATGCGGGTGTTGGAAAAAATTGGACCCTATGAGATGATTGTTCTCATTGATAGCGGGTCTACTCATAATTTTATTAGTGAAAAGGTGGCGAATATGCTACAATTACCAGTAGTCCCAACAGACTCCTTCAATGTCAGGGTGGCAAATGGAGGGCCATTAAAATGTCAAGGAAGATTTGAAAATGTCCATATTGCACTCTAAGGTATTCCTTTTGTCCTCACTCTGTATGTTTTACCATTAGTTGTGTTGGATTTGGTCTTAGGAGTCCATTGGTTGGAACAATTGGGCATAGTGGTATGTAAATGGAAGCAATTAACAATGGAGTTCCAGTGGCGCAACCAAACTCATAAATTACAGGGGATGGATACATCAATTCAGTCAACATCTATGAAAGCTATTGCCAAGGATTTGAGACAAAGGAGTTCTATGTTTGCCATTTGCCTTCAATCTTCAGCTAGTCCAACATCACAGAGTGTCAATCTGGAAATAAAACACCTTTTAGCATAATTTAAAGATTTATTCTAGGAGCCAACACAACTTCCCCCGACAAGGGAAGTAGATCATCACATCATTTTACAGGAAGGAACAACGCCCGTTAACGTGCGGCGCTATAGGTATGCCTATTTTCAAAAAGCTAAAATTGGAAAACAAGTTCATGACATGTTAAAATTAGGGCTAATAAAATCTAGTACTAGTCCTTTTTCATCTCTTTTTTTGTTGGTTAAAAAAATAGATGGTTCGTGGAGGTTTTGCACTAACTATAGAGCACTTAATGTTGTAACCATCAAAGATAGATTTCCTATCCCCACAGTTGATGACATGCTCGAGCTTCATGGAGCGTCTTATTTCACCAAACTTGATTTACGAGCAGGATACTACCAGGTACGAGTACATCCAACAGATATTCCTAAAACTGCCCTTCGTACTTATAATGGTCATTATGAATACTTGGTTATGCCAATTGGTCTTTGTAATGCTCCGTCTACTTTTCAAGCCATTATTAATTCCATCTTTTGCCCTTACCTTCACAAATTTATACTAGTCTTTTTTTATGACATTTTAATTTATAGCCCTAATTGGATCATGCATCTTGAACATGTTAAAAAGGAATTTAAAGTATTACAACATCAGTTTTTTGTTAAATTCAACAAATGTGCCTTCGGTTTACAAGAATTGGAATATTTGGAGCATATTGTGACTCCCCACGGAGTCAAGGTGGATCAAAACAAAATTACAACTATGCTGAATTGGCCTCGGCCTACTAATGTTTCCAAGTTACGTGGTTTTTGAGAACTTACAGGTTATTATCGGAAATTTGTTCGCAACTACAACCTTATTGCCCGTCCTCTCACCAATCTTCTCAAAAAGGGCAAATTTGGTTGGCCAGAAGCAGCTGATAGTGCTTTTAAAGAGCTCAAAACAGTCATGACTACTACACCAACACTTGCGATGCCAAATTTCAATGAACCATTTACCATTGAATTAGACGCTTCTAGCAATGACATAGGGGTAGTTTTGAGTTAACAGGGGCAGCCTATCGCATTCATGAGCTGCGCTTTAGGCACTACCAAACAATCCTGGTCTGTGTATGCCAAAGAAATGTTAGCCATCATACATGCAATTCAGACGTGGAGACCATTTCTGCTGGGAAGGAAATTCTACATCCAAACTGACCAGTGCAGCCTCAAATTCTTGTTGGAACAAGACATCATAACACCTGAACAACAAAAATGGGTGACAAAACTGCTTGGCTATGATTATGAGATCATCTATAGGATACAATCAAAACAGAAGCCCGCACCAATCCATACATGATGACAATCAGCGACAAAGCAACTGCCAATCCTGGTGTTCCTTACAACTGGCGTAACGGGTTGGTCTGCTACAAGAATCGTGTGGTGGTGCCTCCTCACTCCAACATCATTGCACAACTCTTACATGAATTCCATGATTCTCCCAGTGGTGGACATTCAGGTGTCTTACATACATACAAACGGCTAGCATAACAATTCTATTGGCCGTCCATATTCCACACGGTGATGACTTACGTGGCCTCCTGTGAAGTCTGCCAACGTACTAAAAATGTCACTCTGTCGCCAGCAGGACTTTTGCAGCCTCTTCCAATTCCATGTCAAGTTTGGGATGACATCACTATGGATTTTATTGATGGTCTTCCCCCTTTAGCTGGCAAAACTTCAATCCTTCTTGTTGTGGACAGGTTGAGTAAATCGGCGCATTTCTTGGCCCTTTCACACCCGTATACAGCCAAACTGGTGGCTGAAATATTCATTGCTGGCATAGTCAAACTTCATGGCATGCCTCAGTCTATTGTCAGCGATCGGGATCCAGTCTTTATCAGTCATTTTTGGCGAGAATTCTTCAAAATGTCTGGCACACAATTAAAGATGAGCTTCGCTTACCATCCACAAACCGATGGGCAAATAGAAATCGTCAACCGTTGCATTGAGCAATATCTTCACTGTTTTGCTTACCAGCAGCCCTGTAAGTGGCATTCCTTTCTTCCATGGGCTGAGTTTTGGTATAATACTACCTATCATGCCTCTATAGGAATGACTCCTTTCCAAGCTCTCTATGGAAGGCCACCACCCATAATACCTCAGTACCATGAAGGTCTTTGTCCGGTTCATGAAGTCAACAAAAACTTGGCTTCTAGAGATGCTCTATTACAACAGCTTAAGAGCAATTTACTCGCAGCTAATAATCGCATGAAGTAACAGGCCAATTCCAAATGTTGAGACATTGAATTCCAGGTCGATGATTTGGTATTTCTGAAGCTACATCCTTGCCGCCAACAGTCTATATTCAAAAGAGCCTATCACAAACTTGCAAGCAGATTCTATGGGCCATATCCTATTATAAAGAAAATTAGCAATATTGCTTACGAACTTGAGCTACCCCACCACTCTCGCATTCACCCATTCTTCCATTCCTTTTCTTTTCTTTTTCTTTTTCTTTTTTTTCTTTTTTTTTTCTTTTCCTTTTTTTTTTTACCTTTGGCAAATTTGCCCATCTTTTCATCAAACATCACTTCTTCTTTCTTTTCACATAATTTCCAACCATAATTCCATGAGATATCATAAGTATATGCTCTACTAATCCTTGGCCAGGGAAAAGGAAAATATATAAAAAGTTAAGGCTTATACATGGATAAAGCAAAGAAAAGATAAACAAGCTCAAAAGGGGCTCACTAAGGATAATATGCTTTAGGTTGGCTTTTTGGCTCAAGTGGTTAAAATTCCTAATGCCT